>Ga0335081_10013839_pt1 | contig 13039 bp, 10 predicted proteins | sample Lox_Sample_35_FD_206713 | JGI IMG/M metagenome (GOLD analysis project Ga0335081, IMG submission 206713) | Soil microbial communities from Loxahatchee National Wildlife Refuge, Florida, United States - Lox_Sample_3.5 | ecosystem: Environmental > Terrestrial > Soil > Wetlands | place: USA...
TTCTTGTCGTATTCCTTTTTTGCGTCGGCGAACGATTTTTCCCTGACGCTGAAGGTCGCGAAGTCAAAACTGCGCGTGTTGAAGCTCGGCCAGTTGACGACCATGGCCACGGAACGCCGGACGAGCATCTGGTCGAGCGTCCATCCGTCCATATTGATGACCGCGGCCTGGCCCGGGATCACGGCTCCGCCGCCCACAGCAGGAGCGGTGACGACGTGAGTGATGCCCGCGGCACGCGCCACGGGTATGTGCTCGCTGGCAGGATGCACCGCAGTGGCGGCCTGGAGCTGGGAATTGAACTGGCCGAGTTCGCGCGAATCAACTGTTGCGGCGACGGCTCCGATCTCCTGGAGCCCGACCACCGTCTCCGCATCAAACATTCCCGGGTAGGCTTCGAGGCCCGTGCCGTCCTGAACCTGGGCGTCGGCTGGGATCGCGGCGTCGGCGCCGATGGCCACGATGCGGCCATCGCGCATGACGATGTTTCCCTTCTCGATCACGGGGCCTGCAAGGGTGGTGATCTTGACGCCGCGGATGGCATAGGTCTTTCCGGCGTCCTTCGCTTTTGACTTCGGCTTTTCCTGGGCAGACACAGGCGATACGAGAGCGAGGATCGCGGAGAGGCCGAGAGTGAGAGCGGCGAGACTCGCCATCAGGAACTTACGATTGAAGGATTTGGGTGTGTGCATGGTCGTCTCTCCGCCTCAGTCCCGCGCGCCCGTGGCCACCTGATCGGCTTGCGGCGGCTTGGTCTGGTCTTTCGGTTTCTCGTCTTTTCCGGCAGCGCCGGGTTTCTTGTCCCCGCCTTTGCCTTCGCCCGGCTTCTTGTCGCCTTCGCCGGCCTTCTTTTCGGCTTCGGCGGCCTTCTTCTCTTTTTCGATCAGAGCTTTCCGCTCTTTTGCATCTTCGGCGCGCCGTGCGAGGTCTTGCTGGCGGTCGAAATAGAGATGACCGTCGATGAAAACCTTCTGCGCCACGGCATACACGCTGAGCGGGTGATGATTAAAGATCACCAGGTCGGCATCCTTGCCGGGTTCGATTGAGCCGACGCGCTTTTCGATGCCGAGCTGAATCGCGGGATTGATGGTGATGAGCCGCAGGGCCTCGTCCTCGGTCAGGCCGCCATACTTCATGGTCTTGGCGGCTTCCTGGTTGAGGTGGCGCGCTTCGTTGGCATCGTCGGAGTTGATGGAAACGATCACGCCGCGCTTGGTCATCATGGCGGCGTTGTAGGGGATGGCCTCGTAAGCTTCCATTTTGTAGGCCCACCAATCGGAGAAGGTGGAGGCGCCGACGCCGTGAGCGGCAATCTCTTCCGCCACACGGTAGCCCTCCAGCACGTGCTGCAGGGTGTGGATGTGGAAGCCGAACTCCTCCGCGAGCAGGATGAGCTGCATCATTTCGTCGGCGCGGTAGCAGTGGGCGTGCACCCAGCGCTTGCCTTCCAGCACTTCCACCAGCGGGTCGAGCTTCAGATCGCGGCGCGGCGGAATCGCGGTCTTATCGCCCGCGGCGACGCGCTTGTTGTATTCGTCCCACGACTTCTTGTACTCCCGGGCGTCCACAAACGCCTGGCGAATCACATCCATCACGCCCATGCGGCTTTCGGGATAGCGTTGCGGGATGCCGGGCGGCGGATTGAAGTTGTTGCGCTTGGGATTTTCACCGAGCGCGAATTTGATGCTGAGCGGTGCGCCTTCGAACTTCAGCTCATCGGCGGTTTTGCCCCAGCGGAGCTTGATCAACTGGTTCTGACCGCCAATCGGGTTGGCGCTGCCGTGCAACACGTGTGCGATGGTGACGCCGCCGGCGAGGTCGCGGTAGATGTCGATGTCTTCCGGATTGATCACGTCACCCACGCCGACCATGGAGGAGACGGCGACGCTGCCTTCGTTGACGCTGCCTTCGACCGCGATGTGCGAGTGGCAATCGATGATTCCGGGCATGACGTACATGCCCGTGCCGTCGATTACGGTAGCGCCATCCGGAGCCTTGATGTCTTTGCCGACGCGCTGGATTTTGCCGTCCTTGATGAGGATGGAGCCGTGCTCGATGGTGCCCTTGGTGACGGTGAGGATCGTGGCGTCCTTAATGAGAGTGACGCTGGAATCCTGCGCGCGGCACACGGGCGCGAAGGCGAATGCGGCCAGGAGTGCGGATGCGGCAAGCAGTTTGAGCTTATTCACGGTCGTCCTCCTGCGAGCGCGTCGCGCTGGTCTGTGCAGCCCCGGAGGGGCGCGTCCCGGTGAACTCGGCAGAGAAGTCGGGGCCGTTGATGCTTCCCTTGATGGTGTTGCCGTCGATCGTTCCGGAGAAGGTGTAATCCTGTGGACCTCCGCCGCCGTCAGCGGAAATCGTAAGGGAGAACGAGTTGCCGCTAAGCGAACCCGACTTGACGGATGAAGTGCCGAAAGGATGCGTGACCGAGCCGGTGATCGCGCCACCGGGCGCCATAGTGAGATCCGCGCTGGCCTGCATGGGCCCCTGCTCGCCGTTGATGGAGAGGGACCACTTGCCGCTCAAATCTCCCTTGGGGGCTTCCTTGGGCTTAGCCGATTCCTTTTCCTTGATTTCGAATTTGCGGCCGTCCACGAACACGTATTTGATCTTTGTTTTTTCACTGAAGAGATCGCCGTCGGTAACGACGAGGTTGGCGATCTTTCCGGTTTCGATGCTGCCCAGCCGGTCAGCAACGCCGTAAATCTCCGCGGCGGAAAGCGTGAGTGCGCGGAGAGCTGCGTCGGGGGCCAGTCCGGCATCGATGGATTTCTTGACGTTCTTCAGCATGTCTTTGGGTCCAGAGAGTCCTCCATCGTAGAAGGCGAAGCGAACCCCGGCCTTGTGCAGGGCGGCCGGGGTGCCGGGTGCGCGGTCGCGGAAGCGCAGGGTGCGCAACGGTTCCTCGGCTTCCGGATCCGCGTCCTTTTCCTTCTCAGGCCACTTGGCATTGACCAGCGCGACTGCCTTCTTGGCCGCCAGAGCTTCCGCGACGCCTGGCGCGTAACCCTGCTGCACGCCGTAGAGAAATGGCTGGGACTTGACGCGCGCTGCCAGCCACAGGCCGCGAAGGATCTGGGGCGCGGTGTTTGCGGGAATCAGCACGGGCTCACCCGCCCGCTCCGCAGCTTCCAATGCGCGCAGCACGCGATCATATTCCGGCCGTTCGATGCCGCGAGCGCCCGCGCCATAAATGCGCTGTGCTTCCGCATCCTGCTGGGCATCGAAGAAGACCTGCTCGACATAGGAAATCGAGCCCATCAGCGAGCCGGGAAAACCGAAGAAGCCACCCGGTCCGTTCAGTGTCACCTGCACCGTTGCGTTGGGCTTGACCACAAGATCGCCGGAGCGCGCGCCGGCGAGATCGATCACCGCTCCTTGTCCGGGAAAGAGACCGGCCTTTGGCGCTGTGAGCGCAGTGGTAAACCCGCCCTCGCGCCAGGTCTCCAACTTCTTGTCGTCGGCTTTGATCGCATCGGCCGCGTCTTCCCACGGCGTAGATGCGGGACGATCCTGCGGGCCACGGGCGATCAAGTCCGGCGAGGGTGGAACGGCGCGACCGCGACCGCCAGCGCCTTGTTGTGCGGGAGCTTCCGCGGCGCCAAGCCCGATATCGCTGAGTGCATCGATCAAACCGGGATAAACGGTGAGATTTTTGCCCTCGATCACCCAGGCCTCGGCGGGGATTGCCGCGTCCTTGCCGACGGCGGCGATGAGTCCCTTGGAGATGACGACGGTGGCATCTTCAATTGCCGGACCGGAAACGGGCACCACCTTGGCGCCTTTGATGGCGAAATAGCGCGGCTCATCCGCGGCCGCGTTCGATTGAAACGCTACAAATACAGCGAGCACTCCGACCAGCAGAAAACCGGACACAAGCCAGACGTCCAGCCTTCGGCCCTGCTTCTTCCCCTTCATGGCTCACCCCCGATGATGGCGAGAGAACGTGAAACTCGCGATGCGTCGTACCACCTGATAGAACAGAGACGCAAAATGCGCGGGACAGGTTTCCACACTCCCGCGCCACAAGCAAGTGCGGAGAGATGAGTTCCTGGGGGGCGCGGAGCGTCGCCCAAAGGTCAGGGGCAGCCGAGTACTACGCTCGACCGCATCCCCTGGCCGGCTGGCTTTGCCGGCAGTTCAATACTCAGGATTGCGCGCGTCGATCTAGTCCGGCCGTTGGGAGCCGGGATTCGGCGGATTATCGGGCGAGACAGCTTCCGTGTTCTTGGGCGCATTGATGCGTTGCTTGGAGTCCACGGAGAACAGCGAATAATTGCTGTAGGTGAGTTCGCGGTGCACACGCTTGCCGCGCCAATCAAAATAGACTTCCGCTTTCTGCGGCAGCCAAAGGCGAATGTCCTTGGCGCGGAAACGAACCGGGCCGTACTCAATCTGAGTATGCTCGGCGACGAGGCGGATTTCCGGATAGGCCTTCACCAAATCAGATTCCAGGCGGACGATCTGATAGGTGTCTGCGGAAATCCACGCACGGCCCTTCAACCCCACGGGGACGGACTGGTCACCGCGAGTGTAGGCATGCAGCGTGGGATAGCGATCCGGACGCTGCTGGAAATACACCTGCCAAGCGAGGCCGGTCTTGGAGCGCGCCAATCCCTCGCAAGTGAACTTGTAATTGCCAATCTGCGCGGGATGGAAAACCAGTGCGAGCCCGGGAAGGCCGACAGTAACGATGCCATCGGGAGGATCGTACTGTTCGCGCTTGGCGTCGCGGAACTCCTGTACGGACAGAATTCCCGGGCGAATCTCCTGAATCGTGACCATATAGCGATACTGCCGGGTTTCCATCCGGGAGGGAGCGCCTGGCTTGGTAACGCGCTGATGCTGGAGAGATTCGCTGGCCTCGAACCGATCCAGGTCCTGGACCAGTTCCGTCATCCTATTGCTGGCCTTGCTGAGAACCATGTCGAGAGAGCACGGGACGTCCGGCTCGACGGGGGGAACTCTATCGTCCACATTGGCGGGCATCCACGTAGCCGGCAGGATGGGCTCCAGTTCCACTGTTGATGCCAGGGGGTCCGGCAAAGAAATGCCCGGCCAAGGAGCTTGCTGCTCCTTGGGTTGCTTGAGGACGGCGAGGAGATCCCGCGCATCATCCGCATCGGGGTGATCCTTGACGTAGTCGGCGAGAACCTGGATGGCCTGATCTCTGTTGCCTTCCGCGGCCAAAGCGTTGGCAAGAGCGGGCTGGACATACGCGGCCGCCTCACTGTGGCCAACTTCGAGAGCCTTATGGGATTCGTCAATGGCCTGGGTATATTGCTTGAGCTTTGAGTATGCGACCACCAACAAGGCGTGGGGATGCCATGCGGTGGGGTTCACCTGCACCGCGCGCTTGAGATACGGAATCGCTTCTGCGGGCTTGCCTTCGTCAATTGCCAGGTGTCCCAGTTCCATCAGCGCGGCAAAATTGTGCGAATCGGAGCCAATCGCAATCCGCCAGTAGTACTTGGCCTTCTCGAAGTCCTTCACCTCTTTCTCATACACGCCATAGAGGTAGTTCAAGTTGGTGTTGCTGGACATATCGATATAGAGCTTTGCCAGGTCGATCCGCGCGCGCTGGGGCTTGTTGTCGCGGAGATCCTGCGCGATCTTCATCATCATCCGGTGTTCTCTGACGTTTGTGGTCATGGCGAGCGCATCACTGTAGGTGTTGCCGATGCCGGTGAATCCGCCCAACTCGGCCTCATCCGCCGGGGTGCGATGCATCTTCAGGTTTACGCTCTGGTCTCCAGCGCCAACCTCGATGCTGTGTTTCAACGGGTCGTAGGATTGTGCCGTGGCCTGGATGGTGTAGCGGCCCGGAGCGAGGCCATGGAATTCGGCATGGCCGGCCTCGCTGTTCGCTTGCCGGATCAGCTTCCCATCGGCATTGCTCAGGCTGACGATGGCGCTGCCGGTCAGGGTGCCGCCCGTGTCATCCGTAAACGTAATTTCCAGCGAGGAACTCGACCCCGCCGCGGTTCCAGAGCCCTGAGCGAAAAGGACGGCCGGGCAGAGAACCAGCAGGCCGACGATGCAGAAGAGGTGCATGCGCGCGTTACGATTAGTTTTCATTTGGCGCTTCCGGCCGAACGGGGGAAAATTTAGAAACGACTGCCCCACCGAAACCCCGTCGGACAATTAGGTACGCAAGGATACAGCTATCGGTTTCCATATTCCAGTGCGGAAAGCGGGGGAAGGGCGCCGTAGTGGCCGGCTACTATCGCCGCCGTATTGGCTCCAGACTGACCTTGTTTAATGCGGAGTGCGCGGGAGTGAGTCTCGGTCCGACTCCAGCCCAAACCATTCGGTGAAACTCGTCGTCCATCTGAGCCGCAGTCGTCTGGCTCTGGCTATTGAGCCACCACGAAAGCAGAGAAAACATGGCGCCGGAATATGCGTGGCCGAGCGCTGTGCGCCGCGACGGGGCGAGTGATCGCCCAGCCGGAAGCACCGCCAGCCGCGCCGCGATGGATCGTGCGAAATAGCCCTGCCCCATCTCCAGGACGTCGTGCACTTTTTCTGAAGAGACCATGGCGCGGTAGAACTTCATCCAGTCCGCCACGTGCGCAAAGAATTCCCGAACCGGGGCCACCCGGTTCGACCGCTCTTTGCTGCGCGCCAGCGTGGAAGACATCATTTCCCAAAAATCCTCGGCGTCGCTGAAGAAGAGATCGTTTGTGTCGCGGTAGTGGGTATAAAAGGTGGAGCGAGATACCTTCGCCCGATCGAGCACCTGCTGGACAGTGATGGAATCGAAGGGCTTTTCCTGAAGCAGTGCCACGATGGCATCGCCGAGCGCGTCGCGCGTGCGCTTTACGCGCCGGTCGATTTTCCTGCTGGTCCGTGCCGCCGCTGCTGGGGCGTTCCCGGACGTTTGCGCCTTTTTTGTTCGGTTTCTCGCCATTTTGACAGCGCGTGTATTGATGCTCCGCGCGAAGCTCTCTAGTGTTCGACGTATGACAGACGCACGCAAGAGCGGAATTGCATTGATCGCGGCCTCAGCCGCGATGGTGATTACAATGGCCATCCATCCACGCGGACTCGCCGCTTCGCCCGACCAAGCGGAGTCGGTGGCGCGCATGCTAATCGCCGTCCACGCGCTGGCGCTGGCCAGCATCCCCGTGATGTTTCTGGGCGCCTGGGGACTCTCCCGCCGGCTGGACGGCCCGGACCGGCTCGCTATGTCGGCTCTGGTGATCTTTGGATTCGGAGCGATCGCGGTGGCAAACGCCGCCGTGTTTGACGGCCTGGTGATGCCGGCACTCATTCGGCGGCTGGTTGCCAGCGCCACGGACGCCACCAAACAAGAGGGATGGCATCTTGCCATGCGGTACAACTTCGAGTTGAACCAGGCGTACGCGAGGCTGTATGCGGTCGCCTCGGGAGTGGCGCTTCTGCTGTGGTCCATCGCGATCGTCCGGAAGAACCAACTCTCGCGCACTGTGGGAATTTATGGATGCATCCTTGGGCCGGTGACGGTTGTTGCGATCAGTTCCGGATTGCTCACCCCGAGCGTGCACGGGTTCGGCATACTGGCGGTGCTGCAAGCACTTTGGTTCGTCTCTGTGGGAGCGCAACTGCTCAGCGCGGCAAGTGAGGCAACGCCGGCTGCAGGCTGATCTCAGTGTTTCGCCAAACAGGCCCTCAATTGCATCTATCTACGATGTGATGCTAAAATGCATCACATGAGAAAAGCCACGGTGCGCGACCTGCGCTACCGCTTCCGGGAGGTGGAGGCGCTGCTGCAGGAAGGCGAGGACATCGAAATCACGAAACGGAAGCGCGTGATTGCGCGGCTGGTGGCCGTGCGCCCGAAACCACCCGTCAAACGACCCGACTTTCTGGCGCGCCTGAAAAAGCTCTACGGCGATAAGAAATTGAAAGTCAGCGGCGCAGAATTGCTCGCCTGGGAACGGGACCGGGGATGAGTGGATATGCCGACACCAGCTTTCTAGTCTCGATCTACACCTTGGACAGCAACTCGCCAGCTGCCATCGCCGCAATGCGAACGGGCGCGCTTCCGCTGCTGCTCACGCCCCTAGGCGAAAACGAGCTCGTCAATACGATCTACCTTCGTGTGTTTCGACGTGAGTTGCAGATGACTCAGGCGCATTCGGCACTGGGAATCTTTCGGAACGACGTGAGTGATGGAATGTTCCAGCGTAAGCCGCTGATTCCGGCTGTTCTCGAGAAGGCCCAACTGCTGTCGCGCAAGCAAACGCCGCGGCTTGGAACGCGCGGGATCAATGTACTCCACGTGGCATCGGCTCTGGTGTGGGGAGCCAGCGAGATGTACACCTTCGACAAAACGCAGCGAAAACTCGCTGAGGCGGAGGGGTTGCGAGTGGTGCCGCGCTAATTCCGCAGCGGTTTGCCCGTCTTCAGCGTGTGCGCCATGCGCTCTTGGGTCTTCTTTTCGCCGCACAGGCTGACGAACGCCTCGCGTTCCAGATCCAACAGATACTGCTCGCTCACCATTTGCGGAGCGGAAAGCGGTCCGCCTGCCAGAATGTTGGCGAGCTTTCGGCCGACGTGGGCGTCGTAGTCGGAAATAAACTGGCCGCGCAGCATCATGTGGATGGCAAGTTTAGCCGCGGCCAGAAACTGCTCGCCGAGCACGCGGATGGACGGTTCGGTGGGCGCGGGATGTCCCGGCCGGTAGCCTTCGCGTACGAGCTCGAGCGCCAGCGCCTTGGCGTCGGCCACTTGCCGGTCCTTGTTCATGCTCACGGCATCGGACGGGCGCAGATATCCGAATGCGCGGCCTTCATCCGCGCTGGTGGCCACTTTGGCCATGGCGATCTGCTCGAAGATGGGCTTGAGCGCGTGGAATAGATCAAGGTCCGAGCCATCTCCGCCGGCGGGGTTCACGCTGCGAGCGTGTTCATTGGCGCGCACGACCATTTCTTTGGTGCCACCGCCGCCGGGGATCAATCCCACTCCGACTTCGACGAGGCCGATATACGTTTCCGAGGCCGCTTGCACGCGCGCGGCGTGGAGGGGAATTTCGCAGCCTCCGCCGAGCGAGAGGCCGAACGGCGCGGCGACCACCGGCTTGGGCGCGTGCTTGAGCGCGAGATTGACTTGCTGGAACTGGCGAACGGCCAGATGCACCTCATCCCACTCCTGCTCCTGCGCCAGCATGAGCACCATCATGAGGTTGGCGCCAACGCAGAAGTTCGTCGCCTGATTGGCGATGATCATGGCTTCAAAATCGGTTTTCAGGCGCTTGAGCGCGGCGTGCAGCATCTGCACGGTATCGGCGCCGATGGAATTCATCTTGGAGTGGAATTCGCAGCAAACGACTCCGTCGCCGAGATCGATCAGGCTCGCGCCGGCATTCTTCTCCACCACGTGGCCGGCATGGCGGAAGCGATCGAGCACCAGGATGCCCGCGGGCAGGCGGTCTTCCGTTTCGCCCTTTGACGCGAGATCGAAGAAGAACGTGCGGCCGGTTTCCGGGCTATAGAACGATTTGCGGCCGGAGGCGAGCAGTTCGGTGACGAGCGGCGGGATGGCGCGGCCCTCCTGCTCGATGCGCTTCGCCATCGGCTCGACACCGGCGGCGTCCCAGATTTCGAAGGGGCCCATTTCCCAGGCGAATCCCCAGCGCATGGCCCGGTCTACGTCCACCACGCGATCGGCAATTTCCGGCACGCGGCGGGCAGCGTAGAGGCACATTTCGGAAACGGAGCGCCAAAGGAACTGTGCGCCCTTGTCGCCCGCGCGGCCGGCGAGCGCGGGAGCGAGCAGTTCGCGCAGGCGCTCGCGCGTATCCTCGATGGATTTGCCGGCTTCGAGCGAGCCGAAGCGCGCCTTGGCGCGCGCGCGGTACTCCATCGTCTTCCAATCGAGCGAGAGGATGTCTTTCCCTTCCCCGCCCTTCACCTTTTTGTAGAAGCCGCCGCCGGTTTTGTCGCCCAGCCAGCCGCGCTTGAGCATTTCTTCCACCAGCGCGGGGACGCGGTAGCGTTCGCGCATTTCGTCGGCAGCCGCAGTCTCGTAAATGTTGCGCACGACGTGAACGAGCACGTCGAGGCCCACGATATCCGCGGTGCGAAACGTGGCTGACTTCGGCCAGCCCACGGCCGGACCGGTGCAGGCATCCACTTCCTCGATGGTCATGTCGAGTTCCTGCATCAGCGAGAGCACATTGAGCATGGAGAACGTGCCGATGCGATTGGCGATGAAGTTGGGCGTGTCTTTGGCGACGACCACGCCCTTGCCCAGCGCGCGGTCGCAGAAATCGCCGAGAGCGGCGAGCGCCTCCGGTTTCGTATCCGGGCCGGGAATCAGCTCGACCAGCTTCATGTAGCGCGGCGGATTGAAGAAATGCGTGCCGGCAAAGTGGCGGCGGAAATCCTCAGAGCGCCCTTCCGCAATCAGCCGCACGGGGAGGCCGGAGGTGTTCGTGGATACAAGCGTGCCGGGGCGGCGGTGCTGCTCCACCCGCTCCCAGAGTTTGCGTTTGATTTCAAGATTTTCGGCGACGACTTCCACGATCCAGTCGACTTCTCCGCACCAGGCCAGGTTGTCATCGAAATTGCCGATGGTGACGAGGCGCGCGGCATCGGCGGTGAAGAACGCGGCGGGGCGCGCTTTCTTCGCACCTTCGAATCCCGCACGAACAATGCGGTTGCGAACCTCAGGCGAGTCCGCAGTGAGCTTGCGGGCGGCTTCGTCCGCCGTCGGCCCGGAGGGACGGATATCGAGCAGGTAGCAGGGCACGCCGGCATTTGCCAGGTGCGCGGCGATGCGCGCGCCCATGGTTCCCGCGCCGAGTACGGCGGCCTTGCGAATTCGAGAGCTCACAGAAATCCTCCGAAGAAACCGCTCCGTGAATTCCGGCGGCCGGAGCAACCGAGCGGCGTAGTGCCTGCTGCGGCTGAATTATAGACCCGACGCGCGAAGTTGGCAGCCCGCCGCGTCCGGAGTAGCATCGTAGTGACAGGAGCCGCATCCGGCGACCCGCCGGTGGCTAGGGTGGTTGCGGCGACAATGGTCAGGACATTGATGGCAAAGCGCAGCCTGAAAGAATTATTCCAAGGTGGATTGAGCCGCATTCGCGAGTTTGCGCGCGGCCCGCAGCCGGAGCCGTATCACGCGCCTCGCATCGGATTGGCGCTGGGCGGAGGATTCGCGCGCGGCATCGCGCATCTGGGAGTGCTGCGCGTGCTGGAAGAAGCCGGCATCCACGTGGATTGTCTGGCAGGCACGAGCGTGGGCGGGCTGATTGCCGCCTCCTACGCGAGCGGTGCGCCGCTCGATGCGATATCGCGCCGCGCCGTTTCCACGTCGTTCCGCGACTTCGCGCGATGGAGCCTCTCGCGTTTCGGCCTGGCATCGAACGAACGCATGGGCCGCTACGTGTACGAGTTCTGCGGAATCCAGCGGATTGAGGATATGAAGCGCCCGCTGGCCATCTGCGCCGCGGACCTGCTCACAGGCGAGGCGTACTACTTCACAAAAGGCGATCTGGGAGTAGCGCTGCGCGCGTCGTGCGCGTATCCGGGCCTGTTTCAGCCGGTGGAATATGAAAGCCGCCTGCTCGTGGATGGATTCCTCATCGGCCCAGTCCCGGTGGAGGCGGCGCGCACACTCGGTGCGGAGTTCGTGATCGGAGTGTATCTGGGGATGTCGGGGCCGGCGCCGCGGCCAAAGCACATGGGCGAGGTGCTGTGGCGCTCGTTTGCGATAATGCAGCAGCAGGCATTGCAGCGGCGCGACCGCTCCGCCGATGTGCTGATTTCTCCAGACGTGCGCGAGTTCGGCTGGGACGATTTTTCGCGCACCGACGAAATGATCGCGGCGGGCGAGGCAGCCGCGCGCGAGGCTCTGCCGCGCATTCGGGAGCTGCTGCAACCGCCGGCGACTGTGGCGGCGCGCCACCACAGCGCACCGCGCCCGGCCTGAACCTGTGCCGCTTATTCGGCGCGCACCGTCACGCGAACCGGCTGGCCGTTTCCCTTCCCTCGCTTGGTGAGCCACTCGCCGAACGCAGTTGCGAATCGATCCGGATCCACGCGAAAACTTGCTTCGAGCTTGCCTTCCCCCAGAGGAAGTGTGTCGTCGAATTCCGGCGCGTTGGTGAAATTGCGCATGCAGAAGGAATCGAGCCATTCGAGCGGGCAGGGCCGTTGTTCGCCTCCGCTTTCGATCTCCACCATCCATTTCCGCGCGTACATGGCCCGACTATAGCATCCGGCGGCGGGCATGCTCGCGCTGCTTGTGACGTGTTGCCTATGTCCTCGTGATGATAGTCACGGCGGGACGGTGACCCAATACTGGAAACTTGTTGCGGGGTGTCGCCCCCGGGCGCTCCCTCCGGCCATTGCCACGCACCCATAGCCGTGTGGCGAAGGAGGTTCAAATGACCGAGACACTGAAACTCGAGCAGAAAGAACAAAAGCAAGCTGCCACCGGCCCGGTGATATCGCTGGAGCGAATTATGGTGGCCACCGACTTTTCGCCCTACGCGGACCGCGCGCTGGATTACGCCGTCTCTCTGGCCCGCCGGTTTGGTTCCCGGATTTACCTGGCCCATGTAATCAGCCACGAAATCTTTGGCGAACTCGAACCCGCGCCGGGAGTCCCGCCCCGCGAGCAGTTCCGCGAACTCGCCGAAAAAAATGTGAAGGCGATTGAAGATTCCGGCCGTTTGTTTGGCGTGCCACACGAGGTGCTCATTGAGAAGGGAAATCTGTGGCACGCTCTGGAAGAGCTGATCGCCGAGCACAAGATCGACCTTCTGGTGCTGGGCACACACGGAATGAGCGGCCCGCTGAAGGCCGTGTTTGGCTCCGCCGCGGAAGAGATCTTCCGGCAGGCGCGCATCCCGGTAATCACGGTCGGCCCGACGGTGACGCAGGAGCCGCCGTTCGAAGCGGAGTTCCGAAACATCCTGCTGGCCACGGACTTCGGCCCTGCGGCGGAACGCGAGGCCGCGTTCGCCTTTGCCATTGCTCAGGAGCACCGTGCGCGGCTCGTGCTGCTGAATGTGGCACCCTTCCGGGCGGGCGCCGCCCAATGGGACGTT
>Ga0335081_10013840_pt1 | contig 13038 bp, 9 predicted proteins | sample Lox_Sample_35_FD_206713 | JGI IMG/M metagenome (GOLD analysis project Ga0335081, IMG submission 206713) | Soil microbial communities from Loxahatchee National Wildlife Refuge, Florida, United States - Lox_Sample_3.5 | ecosystem: Environmental > Terrestrial > Soil > Wetlands | place: USA: Florida...
CCAGGGCAAGCTAATCAAGGCTGGATCCGATATTGTTTTCGAAGTGCATTACACTCCCAATGGAAAACCGGTGATGGATCGCACGAAACTAGGATTGGTCTTGGCCAAAGAGACGCCGAAACAGCGGGTTCAAACTCTCTCCGCCACCAATGGCACCTTCCAGATTCCTCCCGGAGATCCTGACTACCGCGTGGATGCGTCGTTTGAAGTTGGCGCTCAAGTTACCCTGGCTGGTCTTCATCCCCACATGCACACCCGCGGCAAGGATTTCGAATACCGCCTGGTGTTTCCTGACGGCGAGACCCGCACCATTCTCCGCGTCCCTGCGTACAACTGGCACTGGCAACTCTGGTATAACCTCGAAGAACCTATCATCCTTCCCAAAGGCACCCGGATCGAGTGCACGGCGCATTTTGATAATTCCGCCAATAATCCCGAGAATCCCGATCCTACGAAAACCGTGATCTGGGGCCAGCAAAATTGGGATGAGATGATGGTCGGCTTTTTCAATCTGGTATACGATGCCAAAATGCCGGCCAGCGACTTGCTTCCGCCGAGGAAGGATACGATCTCTCCCGGTAAATCGCCCCTGGCCAGCAACTGAATGCATGAATTCAAACGGCCCGGTTGCCCAATTCGGCGTGAGTGATCGGCCTCAGACCTTGCCTCTTCCGTACAATACACGCCCCGGCAGTGCTCCGGAGTGTTTTCCCTGATCGATTACGACGACCCCGTTGACGATGACGTACGGAATTCCAGTGGGATAGCGCGAGGGATCTTCAAACGTGGCCATATCATTCACTGTTTTGGGATCGAAGATCGCAATGTCCGCGGCCATGCCAGGCAGCAGTCTCCCCCGATCACTCAATCCGACAATTTGTGCCGGCAAAGACGTCATTTTGCGCACCGCGTCGGACAAACTGAGCACTTTCTGCTCGCGAACGTAAAGGCCCAGTACTCGCGGAAAGGTTCCATAGAATCTGGGATGCGGCCGGCCCATGAACGTCATGTCCGGATTGACCGCGACCCCGTCTGAACCAAATCCCACCCACGGTTGCTGCATGGCGATACGCACGTCTGGTTCGCTCATCGCGAAGTAAATGGCGTAAGGGAAGGTCTCTTCGGAGGCGAGCAGGTCGCAAAGCGCATCCACCGGTTCTTTTCCCATGCGCTTTGCCACTTCGTCCATTCGCTGGCCCTCGTACTGCTTGTTTTCCGGCCTCTGCACAGCAGCGACCATCACGCCATGCCATCCTCCGGCGCCTTGTACGTGGTTTTCCCAGCCTTGAACTCCAGTCTCGATCAGATGACGGATTTCTTCCCGGGCCTTGGCATCCTTCAGGCGAGCCACCACTTGCTGATGGGTTCCCTCGAGATACTTGGGAGGCAAAGTCATTTGCAAGCCGGTCATGCCGGCGATGTATGGATACTGGTCGGCAGTGATGTCTAGACCGTGATCGCGAGCATTTTGAATTTGTGCCACCACCTCGGCCATTTTTCCCCAGTTCTGTTGCCCGGCGACCTTGAGGTGCAGAACGTGCACCGGCAGGCCGGCCTTTATACCAACTTCTATGGCCTCGCTCAGAGATTCGGTCTCGTGGTCGCCTTCATCGCGAATGTGGCTGGTATAGATGCCGCCATATTTCGCCGCCACTTTGGCCAGTTCGATGAGTTCTTCTGTCTTGGCAAAGGAGTTGGGAGGATAAATCAGTCCCGCAGACAGACCGATCGCGCCCTCGCGCATCGCCTGGTCTACCAGCGATTCCATCTGCTCGAGTTCCACTGACGTCGGAGCACGATCCACGTTCCCCATCACGTCCAGCCGCACCTGTCCGGCCCCGACGTAGGAAGCGATATTTACCGCCGTTCCCCGCTTCTGCAATACGGTAAAGTATTCACCCAGCGTGCTCCAGTTTCGCCGCAATCCGAAAGTCGCAAGCTCCCTGTCGACATCCGGGATCGCCGGGCCGAGCACCGGTCCCGCCGACCAATGCTCACCAATGACCTCTGTAGTGACACCCTGGCGGATTTTGCTTTCGGCTTTGCCGTCTACCAGCAGCGCGTAGTCAGAGTGGCTGTGCAAGTCGATGAATCCCGGGGCAACAATCAGTCCCCTTGCATCGATCGTGCGTTTCGCGCCGACCTTGCCCAGCCGCCCGATGTCGGCGATCTTGCCGTCCTTGATTGCAATCGACCCCTCATACCACGGACTGCCGGCACCATCCAGAATGTGGGCGTTTGAGATTAGTAGATCGTATGGGGACGATTCCCGCACCTGGTCAAGCAAAGTCCGGCTAGGCATCACGCTCCCAAGCACGCCTAAAAAGACGAGGATGATCTTGGAATTCAAGGCATTCCTCCGGACAGAGTATAGCCTTAACCGTCATATACCATCCCGTCTGAAGATGTGAGCCAAGGACGACGAAGCCGAGTGCGGAAGAATTACCTATCGGGGAACCCCACGCGCCTGCCTGGACATCTAGATTACTGCGGACGAGCTGATTCCGGTAGCGGCGAAAACCTCGGCCACTTCACGTTCCGCAATCTCGATAAATGCGTGAGCTACGACCGAATCAAATTGCGTACTGCCGCCGGCAAGCAGTCGCCGGATCGCTTCTTCGTGGGCCAGTCCTTTGCGGTAGCAACGGTTCGAAACCATTGCGTCGTAAGCGTCGATCACAGAAACGATGCGCGAGCCAATCGGAATTTCTTCTCCCTTCAGTCCTCCAGGATACCCGCGGCCATCGTAGCTCTCATGGTGGTGGAGAGCATAAAGGCTGGCCTTGTCCAAGCCCGGGAACAAACGCAGAATCGACCAGCTGTACTCCGGGTGCTTGTTCATCAGCGCCCGCTCTTCCTCGGTGAGCTTTCCCTCTTTTTTCAGGATGGCATCGGGCACGCCAACTTTTCCGATGTCGTGCAGCAGCGCGGCGACTTCCAACTGATACAGGTCCGCTTCCGCGATCCCGAGCTTTCGCGCCACGCGGACCGCCCACTCCGCCAGGCGGGTGCTGTGCACTCCGGTGTTGAGGTCGCGCAGGTCAAGCAACTGGTTGAATCCGCAAACTACCGAATTGAGCAATGCTCGCTGCTGTTCTTCCAGTTCCTTGACCCGTAACCAATCAACGCTCTTCGAAAAATCGTCCGCAAATTCCTGGATCGAAGTCTGCATGGCGGACCCCCGAATTACTGCAGCCCCAAACTGGCGCGCCAGGCCTGCACGGCCAGATACGTATCCAGTCGTCCGTGGCCCATCTGCGGATCGGGGATCGCGTCCGCATGCCCCAGTGCATTCGCCGCCTGCGGCTCCCAGCTGGGAGCATTCGCGTTGCCCAGCAGGGAGAGTGACAAACTGAGCGATCCGAGTGAGATCCCGACCCCTGAGGAGATCTTGGCGTTGTATGCCGCCACCATCAGCGCCGTGGTGCCTGTGACCAGCGGTGTGCTGAACGATGTTCCCCATCCGGCTGCATAAGTTCCGAAGGGATACGTCGTCATCACGCCTTCGCCCGGTGCCGCCAGCCACACCGGAGGCGCCCCATAGTTGGAGAAGGACGACGGAGTATCAATGTTGCTGGTAGACGCCACGTCGATTACACCTTTGAGAGCAGCCGGGTAGACAGTGGCTTGCTCACCGCTGTTGCCGGCGGCCGCGACGCAGATTAGACCATGTGCAGTTGCATAATTGATCGCGTTCGTCAGCTCCGGCGAGTAAGTGGTGTAGTTGAAACTCATGTTGATCACTTTGGCGCCATGACCCACCGCGTAGTAGATGGCCCGCAAAATGTCTGAGTTGTAACCCGCTCCGCTTGCCTGGAACGCTTTGAGCGGCATGATCTTCGCCTGTGGCGCTACCAGGTGAATAAGGCCGGCCGTCATAGTGCCGTGGCCGAACGCGGCGTAGGCAGGATTTCCATCCAGCACCGCAACCGTCGATTGATCCAACACCGCAACTGTCGACTGGCTGACCTTGGAACCCGTAGCTCCCTTCCGGTCCAGAACCGCAACTGTCGACTGACTCACGTCACTCATTTCTGAGCCACCGCTTTGATTGCGGGTGAAGTCGTAGCCGGTAACCAGCGAGTTCTGCAGCACAGGATGAGTGGGATCAACACCGGTATCGATATCAGCCACCACAACGCCGGACCCTGCGGTATTGAAGGTCGAAAGAGTCGTGCTTGTGCGGATCAGAGTGTTGGCCGGCTGGTATACATAACCATGCCAGACCGTGGTCCCATAATACGAATACGGAGCCTCATCGGTCAGATACGAGGGAGCTGGCCCGGCAGTAGCCGCCTGCGTCTGGACAACCTGGTCAGTCTCGATGGAGACGAGTCCCAGAACGGACAAGTTGAGCAGAGAAGTAAGCGGAGCGAGTGCCCGAGGAATCTGGATCATGAACAGCTGGCCTTGGGGATCTCCCAGGCTCTCAACTTGGGAGCAGCCGAGCAGGCCGCAAAGGTTCAGAATGCCGTTCAGCCCGAGGCTGTCCCGCACTACCAGCCGCGTCTGGGTGGCTGGCTGCGCCGTCGAGGCCTGGGCGGCTAAACTCTGCGTTCCGAAGCTAAGAATCAGCAGCACGGCCAGAAGTGTGCGGAGATGGTTATTCTGAGATAGCTTGCTTGTCATCGGTTCCCCTCTGACTCGACCATGCTTTTTCATGCTCCGGTCGAGTCTACGAAAAAGTTGAAATCTGCAATACTTACACCCGTAATTTGCGCGGGTTACGCTTTGCGGTTACTTTCGGGCTATTCGCCCCAAAAGCGCGCATTTAGTCCAAGTCTTTTCCGTGCACGGACCTAGCTTGGACGCCATAGAGGGGGAGCACAATTTCGTCGGACTTAGCTCGTCTAACAGTGATACACAGCCCACTGGCTGCGCCAAACTCCAATTGAAATTCGCCAAACTGATTGGTCGAAGTTTCTGTGATAGGTAACTTGCCTTCTTGCACCCGGACGAATACTCCTTGCGCGGCACGGTTCTGTCCGCTGCGGTGCAGAACTTGCCCCACCAGGCAGGCCTGGTCCGCTTCGCGGCCGGCTTCGAGGCGAAGGTCAATGTAATAGTCGTCGGTCTCGTACAGGAACTGTCTGGCTGCCACCGAACCGCGTATTCCCGCAGTGACAGGCGCAAGGTTGGAATCGAACAGCAGGCGAACCCCCCGGCTGGCCGCCGGAAACGCCGCTGGCAACTGGCTCTTGACCACGCGGACGGTGTCTGCTGGCGGAGTGAAAACCCTCTCCTGCGCGGCGATGGAGCGGACGCCCTGCCACATGCGCAACCTGGTCGCGCAGCGCTTGCAACCGCCATCGATGTGGGTTTGCATCATCATCTTGTTCTTATCCGACACCAGGCCTCGCGCAAAATCCGCCCAGGACGCTTCGTCAAAGTGCTTCACCAGAACCTCCGCTGGGGAGCGGACCCAATTGCCAACGGTCACTCCAGCCGTTTTCAGCTCTTGTGGAATAAGGGCAGTTGGAGCCGAAAAAAATATAGGGTGGAAAGATTATTTTTTGTGGGTTACGTCTTGCCCATCAGAATGAATGGAGCCCATTGATAACAATGGGGATAGGCGGCTCTCAGTTCCAGCATGGCCGAACGCAGGGAGGCTGCTTTGGACTCGCCCTTCCGTAAGCGGCTGTAGAAAGCGCGCATGAACTGCGCCGTGCTCTGGTCGTGCACGTCCCACAGGCTAAGTATTAAGGACTGGCCTCCGGCATGCATTAGTCCTCGTGCCAGGCCTATGAGTTCATCGCCGGCCGCCACCACATTGAGACCGGTCGAACAGCCGCTCAAGGTGATTAACTCGACCGGTAGCCTGAGTTGGTAGAGATCAAACAAGCTCAGAAACGAGTCTCCCAGCCGGATCGCTGAGAACATGGGATTGTCCTGGCGAAAGCGGCCGTGGGTCGCGATGTGAATGATTCGGCTCGCAGGTCCCTTGTTGCGCAGGACGCTTGCAGTGGCATTTTGTCCAACGAATAACTCCGCGCCATCAAGCACGCCCATAAGCGCTTGTACTTCATCGAGGATGGCCGGTGCTTGCGGATCAGGAATGCCCAACAGCAGTGCGGGTCCTGACGGGTTTGCAGTTCGCCTCTGGCAGAGAGCGTAAATGCTGGCACTGGGAGAATAGGAAACCGAGTGGCAGTCTATCAGGTGTTGTTTGCCATCAAACAACGCGTGGAACGGTACATAGTGAAGCAGGCCGTGCGCCACAAAGATCAGATGATCGGCCTTCAGCCGGTCTGCCACGGGAGCGATGAGTTCGTCATAAAGGTCTTTGAGATGGGCTTGCGTTGCCCCGACCAGCGCGTCGTGAAAGGTTGCGAGATACTCCGGATTCAGCCGGAACTTCGAGAGCTGGAACTGCAGCAACCGCAGCAAATTAGCAACTCTGGCTTCCAGCGTTACAGGGACGATCTCCAGCGTCCGGGGTCCGAGCAGGCAAACGAGGATGCGGTCGCGGAGGAAGAAATACTCGATTAATAACGTGTCGGCAGGAATCGCATCCCGGATGGTGTCTATGGGTACGTGGCTGGGCCTCTGCAAACCAGCCTGCTCCGCGTCCGCATCCGTCGCCTCCTGCAGGATGTCCACCAGTTCCTTTTCACGGCGCTGGGCCTTGTTCCGCAGGTTGGCGATGCGCTCCGGCGATCTTTGTTCGGGTTGAAGCTGCTCCCGTTCAATCAGGTTGTAATACCAGTTGAGTTCTTCCCGCAAATCCCGTATCTCGCGAACCAACTGGCTTTGCCCCGCCGCCTCGTCGGTGTGCGCCGGTGCCGGCTTGACGAACAAATCCATCAGCACCCGCGATTTTGCTTGTTCGATGTATGCGAACGCCTCTTCGACAGCACCGGGGTTATTTCGAGCCAGGCAAAATTCGACCAGCTTCTCATACACTTCAAGGCGGTTCTTGATGAAAGCGATTTTCAGCTCTTCGCCTCGCAAGTTGCCGCGAAGTGTCTCCAGGGCATCGCGTGCGCTCTGGTATGAGCTGTACGCTTGCTCCCGATTTCCTTTAACAGCCTGGACATGACCCAGCAGCAGATGCGCCTGGTAACTGAGGGCCGGTGAGTCCAGAGCCGGAACTTGCTCGACCGCAGTGCTGGCGTGGCGAAAAGCCTGATCTGTCTCGCCGGTACGCAGTGCAATCTTCGCCAGCAGAAGGCGCGCCATCAGCGCTTTGTTCACGAGATTAAGGGCCTGGAACGATTCCAGCGCTTCCCCGCCATAGCGGCGAGCCTCAAAGAAGCGGCCTTCGTTGAAAAACACCAGCGCTCGATAAAGATCGATCAGCGATGGCCACGCCCGGTTCTTTTCCTTTACGAAAATATCCCTGGCCTGGGAGAAAAGTTTGAGGCCCTCAAAGGCGTGTCCTTGCTGGCTGGCCGCGATGGCGGAGAACGCCAGACACTTGGCGCTCTCATATCCCATGCCTAGCTTCTGAAACCCTGCATATCCTTGTTGGGCGAGATCGGCGGCCTCCGGACTCAGATTCAACTCCAGGTAAAGCTCCGCCAGATCCAGATTGCACAGCGCCTGGTGGTACCCGTCTCCCACTTTCTTGGCGTTCAGCCGTGCCGCGCGCAGCCTTGCAATGGCCTTGCTGTATTCACCTCGTAGAAAATGCAAGTACGCGATGTTATATTCCGCCTGCGTGACCAGCAGGGGCATGCCATGGTCGCCACAAAACTGACGAGCCTCACGGTATGTATTCAGCGCCTTGGGAAAAAGGTTCAGGCTGATGTAGCAGGTCGCCATATTGCTGAGGACGGCTGCAATCCCCTCCGGATCTTGCTGCGCCGGCAGACCCCGGTGGGCGCGTTCATAGCAGGCCAACGCCTCCTCAAAGCGGTCCTGCCGGTAATAGATATTCCCGATATTGATTTCCAGGCGTGCCAGCCGCCACGTATTTCCCTCGTCGGTGAAGATCTTGCGGGCACGCTCCCCGGCCGCAAAGGCGCGGTTGTATTCGCCCATCAGGAGCAGCGGTTGGATGGAACTGCTTAAGGTTCGCGCAACTTCGTTCGCTTTTCCTGCAGCCTCGAAGAGCGCCGCCGCTTGTTGGTGCAGATCGGCGGCGGCGGCGTGCTCGCCATTGCTATAGAAGGCGTTGGCCTTCGCCCGCAAAGCCGTGGCTTCAGACTCTGGATGCTTCAATTCGTGCGCGATCACCAGGGCAGCATCCGCCAGCCGAAGCGCTTGCGGTACATCCACTCGTACTTGCTCGCGCACTTTGTCGGCAAGTTCAACCACGATCTCAGGGCGCAGGAGCGCTTTATATCGCGCCGGGAGCTTCACCTGCCGGGTGTTCCCCGCCAGTCCGGCGAGTTCCTTCAGAAGCTGGTTCTTATTCTTGGTGGTCTCGGGCCGCGTCTTCTTCACTGGAAGCCCCTCTTTTCCAGGAGTTGGCGCATTTTCTTCAGGCAGCGGCCACGAATGAAGCCGATTGACCCCGCGGAAATTTTCAGTTCTTTCGCAACTTCCTGGTAGGGCCGAGGTGGATCCTCAAAGAAAAGCATCGTCACCATGCGATGGCATCGCGGTGGCAACCCGGCCACGGCTTCGCGGACACTTTGCTCGCGCTCCAGCTGATAAACCATCTCTTCGGGAAGATCTTCGCTGTCCACATCAGCGGGGCCGTCAAGCTTCTCCACCTCCTCCGCCAGATAAAGGCGGTCTTTTTTCCAGCGCAGGCATTTGTGAAAACTGGTCTGCATCAGCCACTTGGCCAAAGCTTTGGGCTCACGCAACTCCTGCAGGCTGGAAAGCAAATCCATGCATACGGCTTGAAAAATGTCAGCCGCATCTTCGCGCGACAGGCCAAATCTTATGGGGATGGAGAAAATCAGATTCTTATATTTTTCGATCAGCACTGCCCACGCGGCCTGATTCCCCTTGCGGCACTCGCGAACCAGGCGCTCATCGGTCCAGGCAGACTCGCGCAGAGCAGCAGCGGCTTTCAATGTTGTGCACCGGGAGGCGAGTAGTACAGTTGCTCAACATTCCAAAGGGTGGTCGGCTCCAGAATTGCCGGTTGGAAGTTCGCCAGAGTTTTCTTCGCGCCGACCAGAATGTTGGGCGTGGCCAGAAAAACCAAGGGCGCCTCTGTGGCAACGATCTCCTGCACCCGATCAAACAGACGCTTGCGCTCTCTATACTTGATCTCCACCATCTGCTTCTGCATGAGCTGATCGATTTGCCCTTCCCAGTCCGTCGCCGGCCTGGTCTCGCCCAAGTGCCAGACATGCGTGCCGCCGCTGGACAACCATACGTTCATTTCGGCGTTCGGATCAGCATCGCCGCCGCCCAAGCCCATGATGCTGGCTTCATAGTCGTAGCTCTGAAACACGCGGTCGAGCAGCGCCCGAAACTCCAGCGGCACGATATGAACATTCATCCCCAGCTTGCCGAGATCGTCCTGAATCAGGGTCGCCATCTTGGTACGCTGCGCATTGGAGCTGCTGGTAATGATGGAAAATTCGACCGGCTGCGCCTGACGGTCGACCAGTTGTCCGTCGCCGCGCCACGAAAACCCTCCCGATTGCAGCAACTCGCGTGCGTGCTCGACCGAACGGGCGGGATGAGGAAGCGCCGTGTCCACCCAGAACTTGTTGGAGGGGCTCACATTTCCCCACAATGCGGTTCCTCGCCCCGCATATACCAGCTTGACGATACCCTCGCGATCGATAGCGGATGAAACCGCCCGGCGGAAGTCTAGGTTGCCGAACCATGCTTGTTTGGCCGCAATGCTGTCCAGATGTTTGGCGCTCAGATCGTTGAGGTTGAAGACCAGAAAGTTGTATTCCAGGCTCGGTCCCAGATCGGAAAGCTCGATTCCCTGATTCGACGCATCCTTGGACAACAAGGCATAATTCTCGGCACTCAGACGGCTTATGACGTCGGTGTCACCGGCCTGGAAACGAATGACCTGCGCATCTTCATTTCCGACAAAAAGAAAGACCAGTTCGTCCAGATAAGGCAGCCGATTCTTGCTGCGATCCTCCTTCCAGAAGTAAGGGTTGCGTTCGAGCACAATCTTCTGCCCGGGCACATACTCTTTTAGCCGGAAAGGTCCCATGCCGGCAATTTCCGCCGGAGGCGTGTTCAGAGTCCAGAGCTGCGCGAACTTATCTTCTTTATATGGCTTCTCCAGAAGGTGTCGCGGCATGATGGCGAGGCCGTCGAAGATGCGTTCTGCCGCGGCATAGGGTTGAGAAAGAGTGAAGCGGACGCAGTACTGATTGACCTTCCGCACCTCAATCGGCTTTCCCCCCACGATCAGCAAATCGCGCTGTGGCGAATGCACCTTTTCGTCCAGATAAACCGCGAAGGAAAAGACCACGTCGTCGGCGTCAAAAGCTTGACCGTCGGAAAAGCGCAAACCACGGCGCAGGTTGATCGTATAGACTCGGCCGTCCTTGGAGACCGTCCAGGATCTTGCCAATGCCGGCTCCGTCTGCTGCGACTGCCGGTTAATGTGGATGAGATCAGCGGTAAGGCGGCCGATGACCTCACGCGATGGCGCATCCGCCGCCGTCGCAGGGTTCAGCGTCTTGGGCTCGCTCCGCTGGGCGACGACCAGAATGCCCCCGTAACGCCCCACTGCATTGTCGGAGATTTGAAGCTCTTCGCCCTTCTGCGGAGGTTGCGGCGCGGCCGACCCGAAGCAGCTCAGACCGGCGAGTAGGAGAGAGAACACACAACCCAAACGACGCATATCTAGGATCCGCTGGCCTCGGTGCTCACATTGAGCCAGATTGTAACTGCTGGTGAAAAGCATCCGCTACCGCAAGGTAACCAAGAGAGACAAGTACCAGGGCCAGCGCGGGCGCGAACATCCACCAATAAGAGACCAGCACGTTGTACTGCTGCAGGTCGGCTAGCAGGTTTCCCCAGCTGGGCATCGGCTCGCTAAGACCAAGCCCGAGGAAAGACAGCGTGACTTCGGCGATCACATATTGCGGAACCAGCAGCGCGGCCTGGGTCAGGAGAATGCCGTAAGTGTGGGGCAAAACATGGCGGCGAAGAATGTAAGCGTCCGATGCGCCAAAGCACCGGCTGGCCGTCACGTATTTCCGGGACTTGGCGCTAAGCACAACCCCGCGGATGAGTCGCGCGGGACGCGCCCATCCAATCGTCCCAATCACCGCAACCAGCAGAAAGAAAGTTCCTGATGGGCTGAGGTGAAGCGGGAGGAACGCCCGTATGGCTAGCAATAAATAGAGCCACGGCAGAACCAGGAAAAGCTCAGCCAGCCGCATGGCCGATTCATCAATCCAGCCGGCGTAGAATCCCGAAGCGCAGCCTACGAGCAAGGCGAGCAGGAGAGATATTCCGGCAGCCAGCATTCCCGCCGCCAGCGAAATCTGCCCGCCATACAAGATTCGGGAGAACTGATCACGGCCATAGCTGTCGCTGCCAGCTAGGAAGATTTGCGCCGGAGCCTGCACGCCGAACAAATGCCGGTGCCAGGTTATTAGTCCAGCAACTTTGTATGGGAACCCGGAAACGAAGAAATGCAACGGGTACTCGTGTGCGTGGTTCTCTCGGTATTCGTGCAAGCCCTCAGGAACGGGCTCCGTTTCATAAACAAAAGGGCGAATGTGAAACTTTCCTCTCCCATCGACAAAATGAAGACTGGTTGGTGGGACCAAAGGGAAGTCGCGATTCTGGCTCGTCGGGTCGGAGGGTGCCATGAATCCTGCGAACAGGATTGCCAGGTGCAGCGCCAGAAGTAAGCTCGCAGCCACCATAGCTTTGTGCCGGCTCGTCATACGTTGTCCATCCGGACCCGAGGGTCGGCTATGACTAACATGACGTCGGCGAGTAGACTGCCGAGAATCATAAACAAGGTGGACATCATCACCACGCCAACCACCACGTAGAAATCTCGGGATAAGCAGGCTTCCAGCAACAGCGGTCCCAGACCCGGCCAGCCAACAATGACTTCTACCAGCAGCGAGCCGCTGAGAAGTCCGGCGACCGACAGCCCAAACAATGAAATCAGCGGATTCGCCGCAGCCGGCAGGGCGTAGCGAAACCGGATGCTCGTTCGTCCAACTCCGTGCCCACGCGCTGCCTGAATAAATGGCGCTTGCAGCACTTCCACCACGCTCGCGCGCACGTGTCGGATGAGGATAGGCAGGCTTGCCAGCACCAGCGTCGTGACCGGGATAACCAGGTGCGCAGCCAGGTCCCGTGCCCGTCCCCACGGGCCGAGAGTGTCGTGGTCAGCGGACACCATCCCGCCGACGGGCAAAGCGTGTGTGTGAATTGCAAAATACAGAAGCCCGAGCGCCACCACCAGTTCCGGCACGGACAAGAGTAAAGACGTACCCGCCGTGCTGAGCCGGTCCTCCCACCGCCCGGCGCGGCTGGCACTCCACACTCCGAGGGGAACCGCGATCAGCCACGCCAGTGCCATGGCCAGCGAAGTCAGAAGCAGCGTGTTGCGAGCGCGAACCACCACCAGACTGCGCACCGGAAGGTTGTAAGCGAACGAATAGCCCCATTCTCCGCGTAAAACGGATTGCACCCAGTGTTCGTACCGTACCGGCAAGGGTCGATCAAGCTCGTACTGCGATCGCAAAGCGGCCACCGTGCCCGGGGAGATTTGCGGATTCAGTTTCATCTCATCGAAATAACCTCCGGGTGCGAGGGTGCTGAAGAGAAAGCACAGGGCGGAAGCGCCGATTAGGAGCAGGATTGCGTGAACAAGCCGTCGCTCCAGGAATTTCATGCCCGGCCTCCGGCTTGTGCAGCCCGGTAAGCTGATTCGACTCCTCCCGCCGACGCCAACAACCTGCGAGTCTCGTCATGCTGGGGACTGCCCAATACTTGCTGCATGGGTCCAAACTCGACGAGTCTTCCGTGATGCATTACTCCAACAAAATCGGCAATTTGCCCCACCAGGCTCAGATCGTGGGAAATCAGCAGATAAGTCAACGCGTGAGTCGACTTCAGGTCGAGAAGAAGATTAAGGATCTGAGCCTGCGTCGAAAGGTCCAGTCCGGAGAGCGATTCATCCAGTAT
>Ga0335081_10013841_pt1 | contig 13037 bp, 10 predicted proteins | sample Lox_Sample_35_FD_206713 | JGI IMG/M metagenome (GOLD analysis project Ga0335081, IMG submission 206713) | Soil microbial communities from Loxahatchee National Wildlife Refuge, Florida, United States - Lox_Sample_3.5 | ecosystem: Environmental > Terrestrial > Soil > Wetlands | place: USA...
AGGAGGCCGACCGGGGCCGCAGCCCGGCGCGGGCGAGGAGTTGCTGCCAGGTCGAGTGGACGTTGCAGTAAAGCAGCCGGGTGCCGGCCGGGGAGATGAATACCGCCGGGGCGCTGGGATGAGGGTGCAGCCGGTCCCGCAGCGTCAGGTAGGCGCTCAGGGCGGTCACCGTGGTCGGGTGCAGCGGCACCAGCCGGGACTTGCCGAACTTGGACTGCCGGATGGTCAGGATGCCCGCCGCGAGGTCGGCGTCCGTCCGGTCGAGGCGGATGGCCTCGCCGACCCGCATCCCGGTGACCGCGAGCAGCCCGATCAGGGTCTGGTAGGTCGCCGCCCGCAGCGGGAACCGCAAGCAGGCCGCTGCCGCGATCAGCGCGGTGATGTCGGCGTCCGAATACAGGTAAGGGGTGGCCCGGCGTGGCCGCCACGGGATCAGGTCCGCTGGCGGTATCTCGGCTGCCGGGTCGAGGGTGCGCAGGTAGGCGGCGAACCCGCGGACCGCTGACAGCCGCAGCGCGTGCCAGCTGGCATCCCCGCCGGGCAGGACCGCCCACGCCAGCGCGTGCCCGGTGGTGACCGTGGCCGCGCCGGCCTCTTCCAGGTAGGTGATGAACTGGCCGAGCAGCTTCTCGGGGCGGGCGAGCTTATAGCCGAGAGCGCGGCGGACCGCAAGGTAATCGGCCAGTGCCTGGCGCAGCGGGCTCATGACGCACCACCCGCCGGCCACGGCCGGGCCAGCGCGCGCAGCGCCTGGGTGTCCGCCTTGGCGTAGATCGCCGTGGACAGCAGCCGGCGGTGCCGGAGCACCTGCCCGATCTCGGTCAGCGGAGCGCCCGCCCGCAGCATGCTGGTCGCAGCGGAGTGCCGCAGCCGGTGCGCGTGAACCGGCCCGATCCCGGCCCGCTGCCCGGCGGAGAACACCACCTGGCTGACCCCGCCCGCGGTCAGCCCGTGATGCGGGGCGCGGGCGCGCAGGAACACCTGCCGGGCGCCGCCGAACGGCTCGGGCCGGCCAGCACGCAAGTAAGTGGCGACCGCCTCGCCCGCGTCCGCCGTCAGCGGAAGCCGCTCACTGCGGCTGCCCTTGCCGCGCACGGTGATCTCCCCGGCCCGCCAGCCGAGGTCATCCAGGCCCAGCGCGGCGACCTCCCCGGCCCGCAACCCGAGCCGCGCCAGCAAGATCAGCATCGCGAAGTCGCGGCGCCCGGTCGCGGTCCGGCGATCGCAGCTGGCCAGCAGCGCGGCGACCTGGCCGGGCTCCAGCGCCCGCGGCAGCCCGGCCAGCCGCCAGCTGGCGACCGACGGCACGTGCTGTCCGAGCGGCTCGCTGATCAGGCCCTCGACGTGCAAGAACCGCAGCAGCGACCGCAGCGCGGTCACCAGCAGCTTCGCAGATCCCTTCGGCTTGCCCGGGCACTCAGCCAGCACGAACGCGGTCACCTCGGCCGCTGTCAGGGTCTCCAAGCCGAGCCCGCCGGCTCGCTCACGCCCAGCCAGGAACGGCCGGACCATGTCCGCATAGCCCCGGGCGGTCGTGACGGCCAGGCCGCGCTCGGTGACCAGGTAACGCCGATAGCGCTCCACCAGAGCTCCGGCCGGCGTTGCCGGGGCAGGCACCGGAAGCGGGACCGCGCCCAGGCGCCGAAGGTAGCCCAGCAGCGGCGCCAGCGCCTTCGGCGACAAGTACAACGCGTAGCCGGCAGCACGGCGGGCAGACAGGAACCGGTCCGCCACCCGTGGCGTCAGCCCCGCCGCATCCAGCCCCTCACCGGCCAGCCACCTGCTCAGATGCCCCATCACGAACATCTGGCCACTCGCCGAGTTACCCGTATAGCCCAGCCGGGCCAGCTCCGCGACGAACCCCGGAGCGAACTCCCGCAGCGGACCAGTCACCCGCGCCCGCGATGGATCCTTCACGATCGGCACCTCCCTCTCCGAGAACCCGAAGAGGCGAGTGTCGATCAGGCAAGCCAGATTATGCCGACCTTCCCGCCACCCATAACGCCGCCACCAGCGGCTCCCGCCGCCCGATCGGCATAATCCGCAGGTCGGCGTAATGGACCTTATGCCGACGTCGGCATAACATCCATTACATGCGCGACCTGCTCACCAAGGTCGCCAAGACCAGCCAGCCCTGGGTGGCCACCCTGGTCCGGACCATCTTCGACCAGCCCGACGCCGATCAGGTCCGCGCCCAGTACGGCCGCGTCGTCGCCGCGCTGGAAGAGAAGCTCCCCGCCGCAGCGGCGCACCTGTCCGCCGCCGAGCCGGACCTGCTCGCCTTCACCGCGGTGCCCCGCGAGATCTGGCGCCAGGTCTGGTCATCCAATCCCCAGGAGCGCCTGAACAAGGAACTGCGGCGCAGGACCGACGTCGTCGGGATCTTCCCCGACCGCAACGCCATCATCCGCCTGGCCGGAGCGGTCCTGATGGAGCAGAACGACGAATGGGCTGAGGGCCGCCGCTACATCGGGCCCGACATCCTCGCCAAGATCGGCACCACCACCAGCGACGACACCGGTCCCGCCAAGGAGGTGAACGCCATCGAGCCAGTCAGCGCCTAACATCACCTACAGGATCATCACGGTGCCGTCTCTTACACCATGATCACGGACGCGACCTCCCGGCGAGCAGAGACCAGGAAACCGAAGCACTGCAGCGCCGGGCCAACCACTACAGATCAGCCTGATCAGCGCCGAACGTGCTCCAGCCGAACTTGGCCAGGAGCCGCGCAGATCGAGCCGTACGCGCGCGCGCGCACACACACAGCTGAACTCTGGCAGTCACTTGGCGTCATCGCTGCATCCTTGGAGACGCCGCCCACGGACCACAGTCTGTTTCCCGCGACTGGCTCAACACGCTCGACGGCGCCGACGCCTTTCAGCGGATCACCGCCAACGCAGCCACCAGATGCTCAGCCCAGCTCAAGTGCCGCCGCACCGCCCACGTCGTGGGCTAACGACCGACAACAAGTCCGACCGCCACCCCGACTGGCAACCCGTCCAGCGGCGGCGGCATGCCAGCTGGCGTCGCCGTCGCCTTGCTCAGCCATTGCTCAACCACGACCAGCCGCAAACAGCTGGATCAGACCGGACGGCACCGGACACTGGGGAGACCAGCCTCAGACCGCGTTCGCACAGGTCAGATGGCATTTGACCAGGTGGTGGCAGGTGTTGGGTTCGAACCAACGTAGGCTGAGCCGACGGTTTTACAGACCGCTCCCTTTGGCCACTCGGGCAACCTGCCTAGGCCGCCCCTGCGGGACGGCACGATGAAGGATAGCGGAACCTGCCCGATGCGTCAGCACCTGGGCGTCTAACCTGGGTTCCGTGGCAGGAGACTCATCATTCGACATCGTGTCGAAGATCAACCGTCAGGAAGTCGACAACGCGCTGAACCAGGCAGCCAAGGAGGTCAGCACCAGGTTCGACTTCCGCGGCGTCGGAGCGTCCATCGCCTGGTCGGGGGACAAGGCGGTCGAGATCAGGGCGAACAGCGAGGAACGGGCCAAGGCCGTACTCGACCTGTTCAAGGAGAAACTGGTCCGGCGCGGTGTCTCCCTGAAGGTCCTGGATGCGGGCGACCCGAAGCCGTCAGGCAAGGAGTACCGCCTGTTGACGAACCTCAAGGAGGGCATCTCCCAGGACGAGGCCAGGAAGATCTCGAAGATCATCAGGGACGAGGGGCCGAAGGGCGTCCGCGCGCAGGTCCAGGGGGACGAGCTCCGGGTGTCGTCCAAGAAGAAGGACGAGCTTCAGGAGGTCCAGGGCCTGCTCAAGGGCAAGGATCTCGACATCGCCCTGCAGTTCGTCAACTACCGGTAGCTACATCAGCTCACGCGGTAGCTACATCAGCTCACGCTGCCCACCGCCCGCCGCCGACCTCCGCCTCGCGCCACCCGACTCGCGCGTCCGACTCAGCAGACCGGCCGGGCCGGGCCCGGCGAAGGCACGCGCCAAGCGCGCCCGACCCACCAGTTCGCCCGCCGATCCGCCGCACGCTACGCGTCGGCGGGCGTGATCAGCCCGTAGTCGCCGTCGTAGCGGTGGTAGAGCAGGTTGCCCCGCCTGCTTTCGGCATTCTCGAAGAACAGGAACGGCTGCCCGAGCGCCTCGAGCCGCTCCTCGGCCTCGCCGAGCCCCAGCTTGGGCGCCCCGACCTCGCTCAACGTCACCTCCCCGCCGACCGCCGCCCCCTCACCGGAAGCCACGCCCCCGCCGGCACCGACGCCCTCGCGGACATTCACGCCCTCACCGGCAACCACGCCCTCGCCGAGCGACCCGGCCAGACCGGGCCTTGGGTGCAACTGGGCCAGCCGGTAGCCGTCGCCGTTGCGGTATACCACGGTGTCCTGGCCGGTGACCCGCTCGGTGAAGAGGTGGAAGTCGTAGTCGAGCAGCTCCATGTCGGCGATCGCCTGGTCGGGCGTCATCCTGGCCAGCCCGTACGACTTGTGCCTGACCACCGCCCGCTCGTCGGTTGGGCGCGGGAAGTTAGGCAGCCGCGCCGAGGGAACGCTCTGGTGCCGCCACTCGCCGGGCTCGCCCGTCGGCACGCTGCCCCGGATCCTGGCCCAGTTCCGCGCCGCCCGCTCGAGCTGGATCCGCAGCTTGTCGCCCAGCATCTCGATCGCGTCGCGGATCGTCGCGGCCGACGCCTGCGCGCGCACCGGCCGGCCGTTCAGGTCCACGTTGGCCTGCGCTACCGCAGGCATCTCCACCGCCGGGTCGGCAGCCATCGTGAGCTTGATCCGCGCGAAGAGCACGGGCTCGTGCGCCAGCCGCAGGACTGACCTCAGTCGCAGCACCGCCAGGTCCATGGCCTCGTCAGGGACCGCGCCCTGGGCATGGGTCTGCACTTGAAGGGTCTGGGTGTCAGACATGGCGACCTACCTCCCGCTGGCTTAACTAGCGTTAACTACAGGGAACCGAAGATGCGCCGCGACGTCGCCGGGCGGATCGGCGAGTGCCTCCGTTCGTCCGCCGTCCTCGATGGTCCTGGCGACCATCTCCTCGAACAGGTCAGGCACCCAGCGGCTCTCGGCGGGGCCGTCCGGGCAGCCGGTGACCGCGGCGCCGAGCGCGCCGCACCGCTCGCACACGTAACCGTCGATGACGCCGCCGACCGGGACCACGAGCAGGTCGACGGCGCGGCTATTGACCGCGTCCAGGCACCGGGCGAGGCCCGTGACCGTCAGCGGGTCGTGCCTCCCCTCGCCCTCGCGGAGCTCCATCGAGCGGCTCTGCTCGTGCATGCCGACCCAGCGGCCGATCACCGGGCCCGCCAGCTCGCGCACCCGCGCGGGCGTCATCGCGTGCGGGTCGATCACGAAGCTCCCGGCCAGCCGCTCGCGCAGGCCGGCCGACAGCAGGGCGGCGAACTGCCCGATCGTCTCCTCGTGCCCGCCGATGACCAGCGGATCGGGGCCGGTTCCCATCACCGCCTGGGTCAGCGCGGCCGCGGCCTGGAAGTGCTGGTGCGTGAGCTCGCTCACCCGCCTGCTGACGCCGTAGGAGTCCAGGCCGTACCACCCGCCGAACCGGCTGTCCCGCACCTGCTCGGCAGGATCAGACTGCGCAGCACCCGCGATCTCGATCTGGTCGCCGACCACCCGGAACAGCCAGGCATGCTGGCGGTCCACGACCGCCACGATGTGCGCGGGGCAGCGCTGCTCGGCCACGAGCAGCGGCCGCACGTGCGGCCGCTCGGCGAGCACGGCCCTGTCGGGTAGCGCGCACGGCAGCGCGAACGCCGTGGGCAGCCCTGCATCCGCCGCCTGCGCCTCGGCCCGCGCCTCCACGAAGATCGCCGCTGTGTGCCCGAGCCAGTCCCGCGCGTGCGCCTCGAGGATCGCGTCCACCTGCCGCTCGCTGTCGGCCGGCCAGCGAACGCCGTCAGGACGGGCGCTCGCCCTCTCAGCGAATCCGTTCGGCTGGCCGGCCGCCTTCGCCGAGAGCCCGCCGGCCGCCGGGAACCCCTCGTTCGCCGAGAGCTCGCCGGCGCTCCCCTCCGAACCGCCGCCGCTGGAGACCGCCAGCCTCATCAGCCCGTGCGTCCTCGCGGACAGCTCACGGAACTCGGCCGGGTTGGCAGGAACCCGCAGGTAGAGCGAGAGCACGGATCTCTCAGGCGTGTGCACGGAGCGCAACCGCCTCACATCCGCATCAGTGATCAATGCCCACCCCTTTCAATTCCAATTTGCCCGCTTTCCCGGTACCGGGGCGTAGGGCCGAAGGTCATCCCGTGAAGGTCGTACGTCCCGCAGTTACCCGTCAGTACGAACCAAGCTCCGCCGCGCGAGCCGACCCCGCTGCCGCCAGGTTCAGCTTCACGTCATCCCAGGTCAAACGCGGTCAGCCGGCCACCACCGCGGACCTCAGGCCACCGCAGCCCAGGTCCCCCGGCCCAGGTCCCCGGCCCGGATTCCCGTCCAGGTCATCCCCCGGGCCGGACCTGGGTATGTCTGAGGGTGACGTAAGGCCCTGTTCGGAGCGCACCGGCTGGTCTACGTTCGTAGCCCACCGCCGACGCCGGACCCAGGGGGTGCAGGGTGGCGCGATTCACCGACCGCACGCAGGCCGGGCGGCGCCTGGCCGCGGCCCTCGAGCACCTGCGCGGCGGCAACCTGGTCGTGCTCGGGCTGCCGCGCGGCGGCGTGCCCGTCGCCTACGAGGTGGCCATGGCGCTCGGCGCCCCGCTCGACGTGATCGTCGTGCGCAAGCTCGGCGTCCCGTTCCAGCCCGAGCTCGCCATGGGCGCGATCGGCGAGGGCGGGATCAGGGTCAGCAACGACGACGTGGTCCGCCGCGGCGGCATCACCAGCCAGGAGATCGCCGCGGTGGAGGAACGCGAGCGCGCCGACCTCGTCCGCCAGGCCGAGCGGTTCAGGGCGGGACGGCCGCACGTCGAGGTGGCTGGCCGGATCGCGATCGTGGTCGACGACGGGATCGCGACCGGCTCGACCGCCCGTGCCGCCTGCCAGGTCGCCCGCCGGATGGGCGCGGCCAGGGTCGTGCTCGCGGTCCCGGTCGGCGCGCCCGAGTCGCTCGAGTCCCTCGCCGACGTCTGCGACGAGGTGGTCTGCCTGCGCGCTCCGGAGTTCTTCATGGCCGTCGGCACGTTCTACGACGACTTCAGGCACGTACCGGACACCGAGGTCAGCGACCTGCTCGCCCGGGCCGCCGACGCGGCGAGGGTCCCGGCGTCCGGGCGCACCGCCGCCCCGCCGCCCACCGGAACCGCACCTTCTTTTCCAACGCAATCCCCGCCGCCGACTCCCGGCCAACCTGACCGGGACGAGGACGTGGAAGTCGAGGCGACCGGCGTCCGGCTGGCCGGGCACCTGACAATCCCGCCCGACGCGGCCGGCATCGTCGTGTTCGTGCACGGCAGCGGCAGCAGCAGGCACAGCCCGCGCAACCGCATCGTCGCGACCCAGCTCAACGCGGCCGGGTTCGGGACGCTGCTGTTCGACCTGCTGACCGCCGCCGAGGAGGTGGACCGGGCCAACGTGTTCGACATCGAGAAGCTGGCCAGCAGGCTGAACGATGTCACCGCCTGGCTGCGCGACCAGCCCGGCACCCGGTCCGCGCCGGTCGGCTACTTCGGCGCGAGCACCGGGGCGGCCGCGGCCCTGTGGGCCGCGGCCGAGCCCGGCGCGCGGATCGACGCGGTGGTGTCCCGCGGCGGCCGTCCCGACCTGGCCGAGCCCAGGCTCGCCGCCGTCCGTTCTCCCACGCTGCTGATCGTCGGCGACCGCGACGAGATCGTGCTTGGCCTGAACAAGCAGGCGCAGCAGCAGCTGACCTGCGAGAACCGGCTCGCGATCGTGCCCGGCGCGACCCACCTGTTCGAGGAGCCCGGCGCCCTGGCGACCGTCACCAGGCTGGCCCGCCGGTGGTTCACCGCCCACTTCGCGCCATCGGCACCGGCCTAAGCTGGCCAGGTGAGCAAGGCGGGGCAGGTGACGCTGACGGTGCCGCGCGCCCCGGCGGCCTTCCACGTGATGGCCAAGCCGACCGGCGCGATCTGCAACCTGGACTGCGAGTACTGCTTCTTCCTGTCCAAGGAGATGCTGTATCCGGGCAGCAGGTTCCGCATGGCGGCCGAGCTGCAGGAGGCCTACATCCGCCAGCTGATCGACGCGCACGCGCGCTCGCCCGAGGTGGTGATCGCCTGGCAGGGCGGCGAGCCCACCATGATGGGCCTTGACTTCTTCCGTCGGTCGATGAAGATCGAGCGGGACTGCGCCCGGCCGGGCCAGCGGGTGCTGAACACGATCCAGACCAACGGGACGCTGCTCGACGAGGAGTGGGGCGCGTTCCTGGCCGAGAACGACTTCCTGGTCGGGATCTCGATCGACGGGCCGGCGCCGATGCACGACGCGTACCGGGTGGACAAGGGCGGCAAGCCGACCTATGACCGGGTGATCCGCGGTCTGGACGTCCTGCGGCGGCACGGCGTGGAGTGGAACGTGCTGACCACGGTTCACGCGGTGAACGGCGGCCACGGCCGCGCGGTGTACGCGTTCCTGCGCGACGAGCTCGGCGCGCGGTTCATCCAGTTCATCCCGATCGTGGAGCGGGTCACCGAGGCCGACCTGCCGGTCGCCGACGCGGGCTGGGGCGCCGGGGTGCGCGGTCGGCCGCTGTACACCCAGGACGGCGACCAGGTGACCAGGCGGTCGGTCGGGCCCGTGCAGTACGGCCGGTTCCTGATCGACGTGTTCGACGAGTGGGTGCGCCGCGACATCGGCACCGTCTACGTCCAGATGTTCGACACCGCGCTGGCCAGCTTCCACGGCGAGCCGGGCGGGATGTGCGTGCACGCCGAGACCTGCGGACTGCAGGTGGCGCTCGAGCACAACGGCGATCTGTACTCCTGTGACCATTACGTCGAGCCCGGTTACCTGCTGGGCAACATCGGCGAGCGCAATCTGTTGGACCTGATCGTCCTTCCCGCCCAGCGCGAATTCGGACTGGCCAAGAAGGAAACGCTGACCAGGTACTGCCTGGACTGCGACGTGCGGTTCGCCTGCAACGGCGGGTGCCCGAAGGACAGGTTCGCCACCTCACCGTACGGGGAGCCTGGGCAGCATTACCTGTGCCCGGGCTACAAGGACTTCTTCCACCACGTCAGCGAGCCGATGCGGGCGATGTCGGCGCTGCTGCGGGCGGGCCGCCCGCCCGCCGACCTGATGGCCGCCTACGCCGCCGCCGACTCCCGGCGCGGGCGCAACGAGCCGTGCCCATGCGGCGGCGGCCGCAAGTGGAAGCGGTGCCACGGGGCGCCGGCCGGCTGAGCGCCGCTACGAGGCGACCGCGGCCCGCTGCCGGAAGCCAGCCACCGGGTCGAGGCGGTGCACCGCCGCGTGCGGCGCGTCACCGGACAGCGCGGCGGCGACCTCGGCGAAGGCGTGCGCGCGGTCGGCGTCCCCGGCGTGCTCGGCGCACAGCCCGCTGGAGAGGTTCGCGCAGTCCCAGCAGCCGTCCGACGCGGCGCCCGAGGTGCGGTAGGCGAACGCGTCGGCGAGCGCCTCGAGCACCACCTGGCGCTGGGCCGCGGTCAGTTCGTCCTCCCGGCGGCCGCTCTGCCTGGCGCGCGAGATGAGCGCGGCGAGCGTGGCGGCGTTCCGCTTGTCCCACTGGGTCAGCCGGGTGAGGAAGCGGCGCTCCCCCGTGCTCAGCGCGACCCCGCGGAGCGCGCCGTCCAGCACCGCCCTGGCCGTCGCACGCCCTGAGCCTGCTGCGGCGGCCGGCGGCCGCGGGCGGATGCTCGACGGGCTGGGAACGGTCCTGCCCGGCGTGGCTGCCTGCCCCTGAGCGAGATCAGTCATGGGCCCGCGTCCTCCTCAACTGAACTGCGGTGACGTGATATTGACGCTTGGCGGCACCGGCTGGTTGACACGCACCGTAACCGACAGTTGCCTCACCGCTACCGACGGTTCGGCCGGCCGGCCGGTAACGATTGGATAACCCGGCGGGGGTCAATGACGTCACAGCGTGTCGGTTGTGACACCGAACGCGCAATCTGGCGCGGGCGGGTAATAGGATGCAGCCAAGGTGTCCGCCCCCCGTCACGCCACCCCGGCGCCTCGCGGAACGGTACCGTCACCGCAGGTCAGCAGAGGGGATCTGGCTGCTCTCGCCAGGACGACAATCACACACCAATCACGCACACAGGCGGCTGTGCAACGGCCGCGGCGCCCTAGCGTGCACAGAGGAGGCGCTCCACTGTGACCAAGCAGGTACAGCAGCTTGATCGCGTCATCATCAGGTTCGCCGGCGACTCAGGCGACGGCATGCAGCTCGCGGGCGACAGGTTCACCCAGGAGACGGCCACCTTCGGCAACGACCTGTCCACGCTGCCGAACTTCCCGGCCGAGATCCGGGCGCCCGCCGGCACGCTGCCCGGCGTGTCGAGCTTCCAGCTGCACTTCGCCGACCACGACATCCTGACCCCCGGCGACGCGCCCGACGTGCTTGTGGCGATGAACCCGGCGGCTCTGCGGGCGAACATCGACGACCTGCCGCGCGGCGGCGACATCATCGCCAACACCGACGAGTTCACCAAGCGGAACCTGACCAAGGTCGGCTACGAGGCCAACCCGCTCGAGGACGGCTCGCTGGACGGCTACCGGCTGCACGCGATCCCGATCACCTCGGTCACGGTGAAGGCGCTCGAGGGCTTCGCGATCTCCAAGAAGGACGCCGAGCGCGCCAAGAACATGTTCTCGCTCGGGATGCTGTGCTGGCTGTACAGCCGGCCGGCCGAGGGCACGCTGCGCTTCCTCGAGTCCAAGTTCGCGGCCAAGCCGGAGATCATGCGGGCCAACATCGCCGCCTTCCAGGCCGGCTGGAACTTCGGCGAGACCACCGAGGAGTTCTCGGTCCAGTACGAGATCAAGCCGGCCACCCTGCCGCCTGGCCAGTACCGCAACATCACCGGCAACACCGCGCTCGCGAACGGCCTGGTGGCCGCCGCCCAGCTGTCGGGGCTGCCGATGTTCCTCGGCTCCTACCCGATCACGCCGGCCTCCGACATCCTGCACGAGCTCTCCAAGCTGAAGCGGTTCGGCATCCGGACGTTCCAGGCCGAGGACGAGATCAGCGGGGTCGGCGCCGCGCTCGGCGCGGCGTTCGGCGGCGCGCTCGGCGTCACCACCACCTCGGGTCCCGGCATGTGCCTGAAGGCCGAGACCATCGGCCTGGCCGTCGCGGTCGAGCTGCCGCTGGTCGTCTGCGACATCCAGCGGGCCGGCCCGTCCACCGGCATGCCGACCAAGACCGAGCAGGCCGACCTGCTGATGGCGCTGTACGGCCGCAACGGCGAGTCGCCCGTGGTGGTGCTCGCGCCGTCCACACCCGGTGACTGCTTCGCCACCGCGATCGAGGCGGCCAGGATCGCGGTGAAGTACCGCACGCCGGTGATCATCCTGTCCGACGGCTACCTGGCCAACGGATCGGAGCCGTGGCGGATCCCCGACCTGTCCGACCTTCCCGACCTGCGGTCGGAGTTCTCGTTCGCCGCGCCGGGCGGCGCTAACGGCGCGGACGGGTCGCAGCCGTTCCTGCCGTTCCTGCGCGACCCGCAGACCCTGGCCAGGCCGTGGGCGATCCCGGGCACGCCGGGACTCGAGCACCGGATCGGCGGGATCGAGAAGGCCGACGGCACCGGGGCGATCTCCTACGACCCCGACAACCACGACAAGATGGTGCGGTTGCGCCAGGCCAAGATCGACGGCATCGCCGCCGACATCCCGCCGCTCGAGGTGGACGACCCGGCGGGCGACGCGCGGGTGCTGGTGCTCGGCTGGGGGTCCACGTTCGGCTCGATCGGCGCCGCGGTCAGGCGGGTCAGGCTGGCCGGCGGCGCGGTGGCCCACGCGCACCTCCGCTACCTCTCGCCGTTCCCGGCCAACCTGGCTGACGTGCTGAAGCGCTACGACAAGGTGCTGGTGCCCGAGATCAACCTCGGCCACCTCGCGCTCGTGCTGCGCGGCCGCTACCTGATCGATGTGATCTCCTACAACCGGGTTCGCGGCATGCCGTTCCGCGCCTCCGAACTCGCCGGCGTCATCCAGGATGTGATCGCGAATGCCTGAGCAGACCGAGTCGCAGACAGCGGCCGACGGCCACGCGCGGCTGGCGTCGCTGACGCTGGTGCCGCGGGCCGACCACCAGCAGTCCACGAAGGACTTCAAGTCCGACCAGGAGGTCAGGTGGTGTCCCGGCTGCGGCGACTACGCCATCCTGGCCGCGTTCCAGTCGTTCCTGCCCGAACTCGACGTGCCGAGAGAGAACATCGTCATCATCTCGGGCATCGGCTGCTCGTCACGGCTGCCCTACTACGTGAACAGCTACGGGCTGCACTCCATCCACGGCCGGGCGCCTGCGATCGCCGCGGGGCTGGCGGACTCGCGGCCTGACCTGTCGGTCTGGGTGATCACCGGCGACGGCGATGCGCTGTCGATCGGCGGTAACCACCTCATCCACGCGCTGCGCAGGAACGTCAACATCAAGATCCTGCTGTTCAACAACCGGATCTACGGGCTCACCAAGGGCCAGTACTCGCCCACGTCGGAGCAGGGAAAGGTGACCAAGTCGTCGCCGTTCGGCTCGCTGGACACCCCGTTCAACCCGCTGTCGCTGGCGCTCGGGGCCGAGGCCAGCTTCGTGGCGCGGACCATCGACTCGGACCGCAAGCACCTGACCAGCGTGCTGCGCGCCGCGGCCGACCACCGCGGCACCGCGTTCGTGGAGATCTACCAGAACTGCCCGATCTTCAACGACGACGCGTTCGCGCCCGTCACCGAGCCGGGTGCCAGGGACGAGCACGTGATCAGGCTGGAGCACGGCCAGCAGGTCAGGTTCGGCACCGGGCCGGGCCACGGCCTCCGGTTCGGCCCGCTCGGCTCGCTCGAGGTGGTGGATGCACCGGACCCCGGCGACGACTCGCTGCTCGTCCACGACGCGCACGTCACCGACCCGTCGTATGCGTTCGCGCTGACCAGGCTGGACAGCACGGACTTCGCGCAC
>Ga0335081_10013842_pt1 | contig 13037 bp, 12 predicted proteins | sample Lox_Sample_35_FD_206713 | JGI IMG/M metagenome (GOLD analysis project Ga0335081, IMG submission 206713) | Soil microbial communities from Loxahatchee National Wildlife Refuge, Florida, United States - Lox_Sample_3.5 | ecosystem: Environmental > Terrestrial > Soil > Wetlands | place: USA...
AATCGGGCCCAGTGGGTCCGGCAAAAGCACGCTCCTGAGGTGCCTCGCTCGGCTGGAGCCAATACAACGCGGCCGCATCCACATTGGTGGTGCGCTCGCGTCGATTGGGATCGAGGAGCCGCACTCTACCGCCGATGAAACGGCGACTGCCGACCTCCGCCACGACATCGGTATGGTCTTTCAGAGCTATAATCTCTTTCCTCACCTCTCGGTCCTCGACAACATCACGCTAGCGCCCAGGCGCGTGCTTGGCATGCGGCGCCCAGAGGCAAACGCCCTCGCGATCAGTCTCCTGAAGCGCGTCGGGCTCGAGGACAAGCGAGACGTCTTTCCCGCGCGGCTCTCCGGCGGACAACAGCAGCGAGCTGCGATTGCGCGTGCTTTGGCGATGCAGCCCCGCATCATGCTGTTCGATGAAGTCACGTCGGCGCTAGACCCCGAGCTTGTCGGCGAGGTTTTGAAGACCATGCGCGGGCTCGCGGACCAAGGCATGACGATGTTGGTGGTGACTCACGAGATGGGGTTCGCGCGGGAAGTCGCGGATGAGGTAATTTTCATGGACAAGGGCACGATCGTCGAGCATTCGTCTCCCGATCGAATTTTCGACAATCCCACCGAGACGCGCACCCGAGCATTCCTCGAGAGATTGCTTGAGCGCGAGGGCGGGAAGAGGAGGTCGTTGTGAGCGAAGTCGAATGGTGGCGTCTGAAGGCTGCAGAGATAAATTCGCTTGCCGCACGCGACGCGGTCGTGATCGTCCCAGTAGGCTCAACTGAGCAGCACGGGCCGCATCTGCCGACGCAAGTGGATTCTCTGCTCGTACGGGAGATCGCGATCCGCGCGGCGCGAATAGCATCGAGCACGACCCCGATCGTCGTGACACCAACCGTTTGGAGCGGTCTGGCAGAGCACCATATGAGTCTCGGCGGCACAATCTCGTTGGATTTCGATACCTTCCTCGCGCTGCTCCGTTGCGTCTGCCGGTCGCTGGTCCGCCAAGGGTTCCGGCGAATCCTGTTGCTCAATGGCCACGGGGGCAACATCGCGGCGCTGACTGTTGTAGTGAATGAGCTCGCCGTCGAGCTCAATGTACCACTTGCTACGACCTCCTATTGGCCATTGGCGAGCGAGTCGTTCGCAAGAATTCTCGAACGCCAGAAGACGGTTCGCCACGCTTGCGAGGCCGAGACTTCGATGTTGCTGGCGGTGGCACCCGACTTGGTCGATATGGCCAAGGCAGCCGGAGCGGTTGGTCCGACGAACCGGGAATTGGCTGAGGTCGTCGGGACGGATGCCGTCCATCGCTGGAGGTCTTTCAAGGCGCGCACATCCCATGGCGCGATTGGCGACCCGCGCACCGCCAGCGCGGAAAAAGGAGAGCGATTGCTGAGCGCGGCAGCAGATGCGGTATCCATGGTCGTTACGAATCTCGATTTCTGGTCGCTGCCGTCCTGATCCGCGCTTCCACGGAAATGCGCCGCTGACTCGGTATCGTGGTAAACTAAAAAACCGATAGGGGAAGGATTTGCGGGGAAGATGTTTGTTGGCGCGCGGCCGCTTGCCGAAGCCCAGTGCGCTTGAGGAGTTCGACCATATCGTCGCGCGATTCCTGTCGCGACGGGGATAATGGGACGACATGAAAGACACTAGGCCGACTCTCCTCGTCAAGGGCGGACGTATCCTCGACATCGAGTCCGACCCGCACCGGCCGACCGCGGCCGACATTCTTGTCGAGAATGGCGTCATTACCAAGATCGAGCCAGCATCTGCAGTGTGCCCCGCCGGCGCCATGGTCATCGATGCATCCGACCGGCTGGTGACGCCGGGCTTCGTCAATGCCCATTACCACTCGCACGACATATTGTTGAAGGGCTGCTTCGATCCGCTGATACTCGAGTTCTGGGCAGTAAATGCGCTGCCGCGTGTCTATCCGCCGCGCAGCGACGAAGAAGTACGCCTGCGGACGCTACTTGGTGCGATCGAGTGCATCCGCGGCGGCATTACAACCATCCAGGACATGCTGACGCTTTTCCCGCTGACCGCGCGCCAGGCCAAAGTCGTTCAGAACGCCTACGATGATGCGGGACTGCGCGTGATCCTCGGTCTCCAGCTTGCTGATGTTTCTCCATTTGACACGGTGCCTTATTGGCGCCAACTCATTCCGCCGGAACTCCGGGACTCCCTCGCAGCGCAACCTGCGCCGAGCGCGCCGCCGCCTCTGGAGGTCGCCGAGGAGATATTCGGCTCAAGTCAAGGCGAGCAGTCGATTGTCAAATGGGCAGTCGCGCCGTCGAGCCCAGAGCGGTGCACGCGACGGCTCATGGAGGAGCTGGCGGCTATCGCAGGTCGCCACGACCTCCCGATCTATTCGCACATTTACATATCGCGCGCCGAGGCGCTGAACGCTCGTCGCGCATTTCCCCAACATGGCGGCTCCCTGGTTGCCTATCTCAAGGAACTCGGCATCCTCGGTCCGCGCCTGACGTTGGCTCATGGCGTATGGCTCAGCAATGGCGAGATCGACGTATTGGCGGACTCCCGCACGAACGTGGTCTTAAATCCCGTGAGCAACCTAAAGAACAAGAACGGCGTGGCGCCGATCCGAAAGCTAATTGACGCGGGCGTCAATCTGTCCCTCGGCTGCGATAATGGTAGTTGCTCCGATGCGCAAAACATCTTTCAAGCCATGAAAATGTTCACTTTGCTTGCCGCAGTCAGCGATCCGCGGGAAGGCCCGCCGACAGCGGTCGACGCGCTCCGGGCGGCGACATCGGGCGGATTGCGAACAGCAGGCCTTGCCGACCGCATTGGCGCAATTCGCGAAGGGATGCGCGCGGATCTCGTCATTTTCGATTCAACGGATCCAGTGTATCTGCCTCTCAACAGTGCGGCGCGTCAACTCGTCTACGGAGAAGGTGGGCGCGGCGTCGAGAGCGTCATCATCGATGGCCGAATTGTCATGTTGAACCGCAAGATCATGACGGTCGACGAGCTCGCGCTGCGGTCAGAGCTCGGTCATGTCGCCGCCGTATTCCAACGTGACGCGCAAGCGGTGTTTGCGCGCACCGAGCGCCTGCACGCTCACATCTCCGAAGCCGACCGGAGGATGTGGCAAGACGATCTCGGCTTCGATCGATATTTAGCACGTTAGTGGATCACACCTGATCCTCGGGGGGTCAGACTCCGAGATACCGATGCCGTGTTTGTGGATCCGCTGCTAGCGCGCCCGGGGTCGTCTCGAGGACTATGCGTCCCTTGCTCATCAGGTAGATGCGGTCGGCTAAGGCAAGCGCAAAATCGACCCGCTGCTCCACCAGCAGCAGGGCGGTGCCGCCCGCCTTTAGATCGCGAAGCAACGACAGCAAATCTCGCACCAAGAGGGGCGCCAAACCCTCGGTCGGCTCGTCCAGGAGGATCAGTTCGGGGTTGGCGACGAGAGCCCTCGCCGTTGCAAGCATTTGCTGCTCGCCTCCGGAAAGAAGAGCGGCCAAGTGCCGCCGTCGCTCCAGCAGATGCGGATAGGCGTCGTAAACGCGGGACAGCGACCAGGCTTGGCTGCCGGAGGCATGCCGCTTCGACCGCGAGGCGAGCGATAATGTCTCCTCGACGGTAAGCGACCCGAAGAGCCGTCGCCCCTGCGGCACAAGCGCAATCCCGCGGCGCGAAATTCGCTGCGGAGGCCAACCGACAATGTCACATCCCCCGAATGCGATCCGACCCCGGCGAGGCGGCGTGAACCCGATGATCGAGCGTAGCATCGTCGTCTTGCCGACGCCGTTTCGACCAAGCACAGCTACCGCCTCATTGCTGGCGACCTTCAGCGACGCTCCCTGAACGATATAGCTGTGCTCACGATACGTGTGGATGTCGTCAACTTCGAGCATGCTCGCGTCCCGTCACGAACCGCCGAAGTAGATGGCCTGAACCGCCTGGTTCGACCTTACTTCGATTGCGGTTCCCTCGGCGACGATCCGACCCCGATCGAGGATCGATATGCGATCCGCCACGTCGAGCGCCACGTCGACGTCGTGCTCGATCATGAGGATGGAGACCTCCGGTCCTGGCGCCTTGATCACTTCGATCAAGTCGCTGGTCTCCGCGGCCGAGAGGCCGGCGGTGGGCTCATCGAGGAGGAGTAGACGCGGGCGGTGGGCGAGCGCCATGGCGATCTCGAGCTTGCGCTGATCGCCGTAGGAGAGGTCGCGCACGAGACGCTCGCGGCTGCCCGCGAAGCGCCAATCCGCAAGCAGCTCTTCGACCTCTCGCATGATGCCGGGGTAGCTCTCGGCGGCGCGATGAGGCGCGTATCGGATCGGCGAAGGTGCCATCACGGCCAGATGGATGTTCTCAACGACGCTCAAATTGGGAAACAGCGACGTGATCTGAAACGTGCGCGATAGACCGGAGTGGGCCCGCCTATGTGGCGGGTCGTCCGTGGCATTGTTGCCGAACAGAAATATTTTGCCGCTGGTTGGTTTCGTTTGTCCGCCGATCATATTGAACAAGGTGGTCTTGCCCGAACCGTTCGGCCCGAGAAGGGCACGGCGTTCGCCAGCCTGCATCGTCAACGATACCTCCGCGACCGCAAATAACCCGCCGAAGGATTTTGAGACCGCTTCAAGACGCAATACAGACACCTATCGGCTGCCCTTCGGGCGCGCGAGCACACTGATGATTCCAGTCGGTGCAATCAACACGACGCCGATGTAGAGCAACCCCAGGATCAATGTCCAATGGAGGGTGTAGGTGCTCGCGAAGTTGCCGAGAACGGTGATCGTCATCGCACCCGCGACCGGGCCCCAGAGCGTCCCGGCACCGCCAAGTATGACCATCAACATAGCCTGAGCGGATGTGACGACGTGCGCTACATCGGGACTGACAAAGCCTTTGTGGTAGACGAAGAGAACGCCTGCAAAGCCGGCCCCCGCAGAGGCCATGACAAACGCCAAATAGCGGTGAAGCCAGACGTTGTAGCCCAGCGCGCCCATGCGCACCGAGTTGTCCTTTATCCCGCGCAGTGTTCGGCCGAATGGCGAGCCGACCAACAGACGCGTTGCGGCCAATGTTGCGACCAGGGCGATGAGGGTCAAGACGAAGTAGAGCCGCGGACCATCGAGGTGGACGATCGACAATCCGATATCGGGCGCCGGGATCCCTCTTAGACCGTCATCGCCTCCGGTCACATCGCGCCAGCTGTACGCGACCGCCCACGCAATCTGCCCAAGCGCTAGCGTGATCATAAGAAAGTAGGCACCCTTCGTGCGGAGCGCGACGACCCCGAAGATCGCACCGAGGATTGCGCCGGCTGCGGTTCCCGAGAGAGCACCGATCCAGAAACTATGCGTCACGTGCAGCGACACGAGCCCCGCGGCGTACGCGCCCGACGCGAAATAAGCGGCGTGCCCGAGGGACGGAAGGCCAGTGTAACCCAATAGAAGGTTCAGGCTCACAGCAAACACGGCGTTTATCAGGCCGTCGACCAAGACCTCCTCATAATACGGCGGCAATGCAACGCCGGCGATCACGACCAAAGCGATCGCGATCGCAGCGCCGACCGCTCGCATGGTTTGGCTCCCGGCGCGGATCACGACTCAACTCCTGCCGAAGAAACCGCTTGGGCGGAATGCAAGCATCGCCACCATGGGCACGAAGACGGTAAAAAGGGCGAATTGTGGCATGAGAGCATTGCCGAGCGTGTTTGCGATGCCGATGAATAGACTGCCAACAAGCGCGCCACGCAGACTGCCGAGCCCGCCGATCACGACAACCGCGAAGGCAAGAAGGATCACGTCAAAGTCGGCTCCGGGATAGACGCCCAGCATTGCGCCGCCGAGCACGCCGGCCATTCCCGCCAGGGCCGCGCCAAGTCCGAATACGCCCGCGAACACCGCTCCTGTATTAATTCCGATTCCACGCGCCATCTCCTCGTCGTCGACGCTCGCGCGCACCCTCGCTCCGACCTTTGTTCGCCCGAGCAGGAGCCAGAGGATAACGGCAACCGCAATGCCTGCCATGGACAGGGCCATCCGATACATCGGAAAAACGATGGTGCCGAGTTTGATTGTGCCATCGAGGGCCTCGGGCCTCGGTAGGGTTTGAGGCAGACCACCCCACAAAGTCAGAGCGACGTCGGAGCACACCAGAAGAACTCCGAAGGAAAGCAATACCTGAGAGAGCTCGTCATGTTGAACGCGCCGGAGCAGCAGACGCTGTAAGATGACACCAAGGAGCCCTACGAGGATCGGTGCGATCGCCAAGCCGAACCAAAAGCTTCCGCTGCGCTCGATGACCGTGAGACCGATGTAGCCGCCGATCAAATAAAAGGACCCATGGGCGAGGTTGATGATCCGCATCAGGCCAAAAATCACGGACAAACCCGCCGACAGCAGAAACAGAACCATCGCCAGCGAGAGGCCGTTCAGAAGCTGGATCGACCAGAAGTTCATGACATCATCAGCATGCCGCCAACGGTGGCGATTGGGTTATCTCCGCGACACTCACCGCCACAAGAACGCGCGCCCGGTTATCATGAACCAGCGGACGAAGCCTCGTCGATTCGTCACTTCACCCAATCGTTTGCGATATCGGAATAATTCGGCATCGCCATGTAGTCTTTTGGACTCCAAGTATAAAATTGCGAGATGTTCTCGTACTTTGCGATTGCCACATTGACCGCATGTCCGTCTCGCTTCTCGACCTTGAAAATATAGGTGGTCTCGATGGGACTGTTCATGGAATCAAAGCGGAAGTGGCCGCGCGGCGCCTCGAACTCAGCTTTTCGCATCGCCGCGAGTAGTGCCGAGATGTTCGAGAAGTCTCCATTGATCGCTGCGACGGCGTCGTCGATCACTCGCGCGCCCACATAGGATGCCTCGGCGTAGAGCGTCGGGGTACGGCTATAGCGCTTGCGATACGCGGCGACGAATGCATCGTTAGCGGGATTCGCCAGAGTGGCGGAATAGTGTCCAGCGCTAACGATCCCAATCGCGTCATCACCCTCTCTCTCTAGGATGAGGTCGTCTGTCAGCAAGCTCGTGGCGACAAGGGGGATCTTGCCCTTGAGACCATATTCGGAGAATTGCTTGACGAACTTCATCGCGTCCGACCCCGCGAAGACCGCAGCGATGGCATCTGCAGACGACGGGTCGAATGAGGTCAGGAAGGGGCCGAAGTCAGTGGCGCCGAGCGGAGGATAGATCGTCTTGACGATCTTACCACCGGCAGCAGTGAAAGTTCGATTGAATCCGCCGGTTTGCTCGTATCCCATCGCGTAGTTGGGTGCGAGCACAATCAAGCGACGATATCCCTGGTCATAAAGCCATTTGCCGAGCGGGTGGCTGTCCTGGCTTCCCGATGCGTTTGTCCGAAAAATGTTCGGGGCCGCTTGCCCCTGTGTTAGTCCGTCGGCGCTGGCAACGGTCACGACCAACGGAATGTTCTGCGACACCACGTAGTCGCGAACCGCATATGCGACGCTTGACGAGACGATCCCGGCCAAAATATTGACCTTGTCCAATTCGACAAGCTTCTTGGTCTTGATTAATCCGACATCCGGCTTTCCCTGCGTATCCTCGTAAATCAGCTCGACCTTTTTGCCGGCGGCTTGGTTGCCATGCTCGGAGAAATATAGGTCGAACCCGTTACGCACCTCCTCGCCGATGATTGCATAGGGTCCGCTGTTCGGCCCGAGCACACCGATTTTGAGGGTTTGGGCGTGCGGGGCCTCGCCGAACGACGCGGCGGCAAGGACGAGGCCAACAAAAGCGACGAGAGCTTTGACACTTCGTGCCATCACTTGAGCACTCCCCTTAGGTGGCTCCGTCCACAGACTTTCATAACATTCCCCTCATAATCGGATATCCGCGCCGCTCTCCGGCACTTCGGCTTCGTGGCATTCGGGGACGTGACCACGATAACCGGCCGGGATCAACACTCGTCGGCCGCGTCCGTCTCAACCTAGTCCCGCAGTGGCTCCATGAGTTCGAGCCGATTTCCGAACGGATCATCAACATAAATGCGATTGTAGCCTTCTAGCTGCTCATCGTTCCATGTGCGATATCCGGCGCGTACAAGTGCGGCAGTAAGAGCAGGCAGGTCCTCGACAATGAAAGCGGGGTGAGCCTTTCGAGCTGGGTGGAAATCCGCCTCCACGCCAACATGCACCTTGAGCGTACCCCGTTCAAACCAGCAACCACCACGCTTCGCCAAGTGTGCAGGCTTTTCTCGCTCCGGAATGCCGAGAACTGCCCCGTAGAACGCACGTGCGTCCGCCTCTCGGCCAGGCGGCATCGCCAATTGGATGTGATCTAGCGACACTATCCGCATGGCCTACTCGACTGCCGCGTCGGCGCGAGCGAGGAGCGAAGGCGGGATCGTGATCCCGAGCGCCTTCGCGGTCTTGAGGTTGACGACCAGCTCGAATTTCTCGGGCGACTGCACCGGAAGATCGGCCGGCTTGGCGCCCTGAGTATGCGATCGATATAGTCCGCCGCGCGTCGGCATTGCTCGACGAGGTCGACGCCGCAGTAAGGCAGACCGCCGCTCCTGGCGAAATCGGGGAGTGGATAGACAGTGGGGATGCGGTGCCGCGCCACCAGGGTCGTGATAAGCCTCGCTTGCTTGTGCGCGAAGGTCATACGCCCACGCAACGGTGACGCCGCTGAGAAGCGCAGTGAACTCCGGGCGCTTCATGTAGCTCGTCTCCCTGCCTCAGGACCACCTCGACATAATGCAAATGCCACCACACGCCTTCAAAGCCGCGTGGGCGCTTGCGGCGGAGCCGGCGTCCGAGAGCGGTGTCGCGGCCGATTGCTTTGAGTACGTCGCTAGTCGCGCTCTGGCGTTCCAATGCCTGTGCCAAGTCGCGCTTGAGTGCAGCATTCTCCTGTTTCAATTCGATAGGGTGCTTCGCCGACCTCGCGATCGCCCGAGCCGGCGGTGCCCCTTGCTTACGCTTTGCCATGGGTACGGGCCCAAACGGCGTCAGGCTGTTCGGCTGCTTCCTGTTCAAAGCTCAAAACAAATTCGTTTCGTCGCATTCGGCCCTCCGAAGTGGGGCAACGGTATTCAAGCGGACGCTCGCCCGTGACTGTTCTTCCCCGATAAGCAGACTTTCGCGCGCAGCGGCGGCACGTCGGGTGCCATAAGCGGGCGTCAGGTACATAAGATTTGCTACATCATTCACGGCTGCGAGAACGCGGCGGGTCACTCTGGCAGCCCCGCCTTGCGCAGGCCGTCGGCATACTTGGCGAAATCCTTCGCACGGAACGGACCGACCCGATCATTGAGATTGGAGAGACACAGCTCGGGATCGAGCTCGAGTGCTCGGGCGATGTACGCCCGCGCTTCGTTCGGACGCCCGGCGAAGGCATTGCTGACAGCAGCGGCTCGCAAAGCAGCCAAGAAATTTGGCCGTTCCCGGCACGCCCGTTCTGCCATCGGCCACGCTTCGTCATGCCGACCAGCAAAGTAATGAGCACATGCAGTGACGTGGTGCATGTGGAATATCAGGGGATCAAGAGGACTCAGCCGCATAGCACGCGCGGTGTGCTCGATTGCAAGATCATGATCGCCAAGAAACAGCCGCAGAAACCCGCTGGCGCTCCAGGCGATCGCCAGATTCGGATTCAGTGCGAGGGCGCGATCGACCATTGCAGCGCCCGCTTCAGGGTCGCCGCCGACGTAGCCGAGCGCGAGCCCACTAAAAGAAAGCGCAACGGCATCGTCGCTGCCTAGCTCCGCCGCCCTGCTGGCCAGTCGAACGGTCTCCGAAATCTCTTGCGCGCGGTCGATTATCCAGCCGTTCGCCTTACGCCAGTAATAGCACCAAGCCGCTGCGCCATGGGCCGAGGCGAATTCGGGATCGAGTTCGATTGCCTTGAAAAACAGCTTCAACGCCTCGCTCACGCCCTCTTTGGTCCAGCGATGAACGCTTGCCATTCCCCGCAGGTAGTAGTCGTAAGCGTCGAGGCTCTCGGTCGGCTTGCGTTTTGCGCGCTCGATCTCCGCTTGCTCCAACTTCGGTGCGATGGCGCCGATGACGCTGGACGTCACGTGATCCTGTAGCTCGAACACGTCCTCAAGGCCACCCTCGAAGCGGTCCGCCCACAGATGCGCGCCAGTTGAGGCGTCGATGAGCTGGCCGGTGATGCGCAGCCGGCTCGCTGCCTTGCGTACGCTCCCCTCGAGCACGTACCGCACCCCGAGTTCGCGGCCGACCTGCTTTACGTCGACCGATCGGCCCTTGTAAGTGAAGGAGGAGTTGCGAGCGATCACGAAAAGCCAGCGCATGCGCGACAGCGCCGTAATGATCTCCTCTACAACGCCGTCACTGAAATATTCCTGCTCAGCGTCGCCGCTCATGTTTTGGAACGGCAGAACCGCGATCGACGGTCTGTCCGGGAGGGTTAGGTTGTTCGCGGATGGTTGTGGAGCCGCCTTCCGCTGATGGGGATCGATGATGATCCGGTAGACGTGGACTGGACGGGCGATGTTCTTCAGTGTCTGCGCGCCTGCGTCCTCCGTCTCGAAGGTGACCTTGTCGCGCACGTGATTGAGAACCGTCTCAGAGATGCAGATACCACCGGGCTCTGCCATCGCCTCGAGCCGGGCCGCGATGTTGACGCCATCGCCATAGAGGTCACGGCCCTCCACGATCACATCGCCGAGGTTGATCCCGACCCGAAACTCGATGCGCTTCGCCTCCGGTACCTGCGCGTTGCGCTCGAGCATGCCCTGCTGCACCTCGATCGCGCAGCGCACCGCATCTACCACACTCGGGAACTCGATCAAGATGCCGTCACCTGTAGTCTTCACGATGCGGCCACGGTGTTGCTTGTTCTTGGGATCAATGAGTTCGCTGCGATCGGCCTTGAGGCGCGCGAGCGTGCCTACCTCGTCCGCGCCCATCAGGCGGCTATAGCCGGCGATGTCGGCGGCGAGAATGGCCGCAAGTCTGCGCTTCACCGGATCCGAAGCCATTGGGCTGGGTTTGCCCTCCCGACCGATACCCCCTGCGGGCCACCGCAGACGCAGCACAAACCATATCACATCCCGCCACCTACAGCAGGAACGGTGGGGACGACCGAATTGACAACCAATTAGCCGGGCTCGCCATGTCGGCTATGGGGTCAGGAGCAGAAATCTGCCCGGTTACCGCTCGCGTCCGCCTCTCCTCCAGAATCAGACGTCGACACGCCGACGCGTGAGGTCGGCGAAGTGCCAAAAGCGGTCGTCTGGCGCGCGTTGCACTGTCGCTTCAAAGCCAGCCGCGAAGCTTGAACCACAGCAGTGGCAGTATTGCGCTCAACGCAATCACGGCGAGGCCGTACTGATACCCCCAAGCCCAATCGAGTTCGGGCATGTGTCTGAAGTTCATGCCGTACATACTGGCAACAAGCGTTGGCGGAACGCCTACGACGGATACGATGGTCAATACCTTAATAATGTTGTTCTGCGCGACGTTGATGAGGCCCAGAGTGGCGTCGAGCAAGAGCTGCACATTGTTGGACAGGTGGGCATCGTAATCGTTGAGCGAGAGGATATCCTGCCGCAGCGCCTCAAGATGCGGTTTTACCTCGGCGGAGAACCAGGTCCCGCCGAGGCCTGCCACATAAGGAACCATCCGCCCCAGACCCAGCAGGCTATTACGAATCTTTGACGTCAAATCGCCGGCGCGGCCGATCTTTGCCAAGAACTCTCGTAGATCGGCGTTTTCACGTGCGGGCCGTTGACGCGCCAAAGTCTTCGCGGAGTCCACGCGAAAGATCCGTTTGGATACAGCGTCCAGGCCGACCCCAATGCCTTCGAGCACGTCTGCGATCCGGTCGACAATCGCCTCCAGCAATCCAATGAAAGCCCCGGCGCTACTGGGGTGTACGGCGCCCGGTTTGGCGCAGCTGTCTGCGAAGCTCCTGAACACCTCGAGATCCGCGAATCGAATGGTGATCAGTAGATCATGCCGCAGCACGAACCCCACCGAGGTCGTGACGGCCTCACCGGATTCGGTGCGATATACGATCGGCGTGCTGAGATAGAGCACGTCATCCTCGACGCGCAGCCGACTTGAGGTTTCGATCTCACTGATTTCCGACAATGCAGGAACGTGGAGCCCGGTTGCTCGTTCGACAAAATCGACCTCCGCTGCGTCGCCATCGAACAAGTCGATCCAGACGATGTTTGCCGGCAATGTGGATGCAGAGAGGTCAGCGATTGGCGCGCCGTTGCTTGCGGAACAGGTATGGACGATCAGCATCGGTTCGCGGCCTGCAGCAATTGTGTGGGGAGGGCGAAGCCTTATGCGGCGGTTGATAAGACCACTATGCCGCGGCGTCAACGTCGGCCCCGGCGTAGCTCAATTCTGAGCGGGATCAAAGGTGGGATTGAAGGTTCATCCGAGAAGCACAGTTCTCTCGTAGAACCACAATCTCCCTGGGCGACGACGCCGACGACGATCATCGATGGGGACGCTCCGATGGCAGCAAAATGGTCGCTAGTAATCAGTGCGATACTCGGCACGGTGATTATTGCATTCGCTGATCCCTGCCGAGCGGGGGAAAGCGTCGCTTTCAGTATCGAGTTTACGGGGTTTTCCGGCGACTCCGTTCTGAACTGGCTCGGTTCGAAGGGATTCCAGCCGAAGCAGGACGCAAACAACGCGAGAAAGGTCGTCTATATCGCCTCGAAAGACGAGCTCGTGCTGCACACCAAGACGCATGCCCACGCCATTCTGCTCGAAGCGGTGAGCGTCCCGGACTACTCGAGGGTTCGCATCGAGTGGGGCATTCACGTTTTCCCTTCCGGCGCCTCGTACGATAAGGGAATCAGAAGCGAGGCCATAATGGTCTATGTTTTTTTTGGCAAAGAGCATCATTCGAGCGGATCGATTTTGATTCCCGACAGCCCCTATTTTATCGGTCTCTTTCTTTGTGAGTCCGGGCCAATTAACGTGCCCTACAAGGGTCGCTACTACCATGCGGGTGGGCGCTACATCTGCGTCGACAGGCCACGCCCGGACATCCCCGTAACAACCGAAGTTC
>Ga0335081_10013843_pt1 | contig 13036 bp, 9 predicted proteins | sample Lox_Sample_35_FD_206713 | JGI IMG/M metagenome (GOLD analysis project Ga0335081, IMG submission 206713) | Soil microbial communities from Loxahatchee National Wildlife Refuge, Florida, United States - Lox_Sample_3.5 | ecosystem: Environmental > Terrestrial > Soil > Wetlands | place: USA: Florida...
TGCTGGTGGGGGCGTTCGCGAAGTCGGCCCAGATCCCGCTGCACACCTGGCTTCCCGACGCGATGGAGGGTCCCACACCGGTCAGCGCGTTGATCCACGCGGCCACGATGGTGACCGCCGGCGTGTACCTGATCGCGCGTATGCACCCGCTGTTCGAACGCGCCCCCGCGGCCCAGGACGTGGGCGCCGCGGTCGGCTGCGCGACGCTGCTGATCGCCGCCACGATCGCGCTCGTGCAGACCGACGTCAAGCGCGTGATCGCGTACTCGACGATGTCGCAGATCGGCTACATGATCATGGGCGTCTCCGTCGGCGCCTACGCCGCCGGGCTGTTCCACCTGATGACCCACGCCTTCTTCAAGGCGCTGCTGTTCATGGGGGCCGGCTCGCTGATCGGGGCGATGGCCGGGGAGCAATCGCTCGACCGCATGGGCGGCTTCCGCAAGGTGATGCCCTTCACCTACGGGTGCTTCCTGATCGGCGGGCTGGCGCTGTCGGGGGTGCCGCCCTTCTCGGGGTTCTTCTCGAAGGACGACATCCTGCTCGAGACCGGCGAGCGCGGCGGCTGGCACTGGGCGCTGTACGGGATCGGCTACCTGGCGGCGCTGCTGACCGCGATCTACACCTTCCGGATGATCTTCCGGGCCTTCCACGGCGAGCCCGTCCCGGAGGCGCGGGAGCTGGAAGAAGGCCACCAGCACCACGCGCCGTTCCCCTTCAACCCGGACAGCGGCGAACAGGAGGACCTCGACGTCGGCTTCCCCGGCCCGACGCACGCGATCGCCGAACGAGCCTGGCCGATGGCGGTCGCGATGGTCGTGCTGGCGGCCGGGGCGATCGGGGCCGGGCTCGTCCAGATCCCGAAGGTCGACACCGTGATCACGACCTTCCTGCGCGGCTCGTTCCAGAACACGGCCGACTACGAAGAGCCGATCAAAGAAGGTCTGCTCGTGTTCGGCCTCGGGCTCGGCACCGTGCTGGCGCTGATCGGGATCGCGATCGCGCACCGCGTGTGGGTGGTCAGGCCGGGCACCTCGACGGTGGTGCGCGAGCGGCTGCACGGGCTGTATGAGCTGCTCAGCCATGCGTGGTACTTCAACGAGCTGATCGACGCCGTCGTGGTGCGCCCGGCGGCGGCCGCCGGGGCGTTCGCGAAGAACACCTTCGAGCGCGCGTTCGTCGACGAGACGCTGATCGGCGGGACCACCGGGATCGTGCGCGCCGGCTCGGCCGCGGTGCGCGCCGTGCAGACCGGCTTCGTGCGCTACTACGCCGCGCTGCTGATCGTGGGGGTGGCCGGCGTGGGCTTCTACTTCCTGCTGCAGAGCTGACGATGGCGCCCCTCTCGATCATGCTCTGGTTGCCTGCCGCCAGCGGCGTGCTGGGAGCCCTCGCCGCGCTGCTGGCCGGCCGGCGCCCGGCGCGCTCGTGGCTGCCGGCCGCGTTCGCGCTCGCGGGCGCGCTCGGCGCGCTCGGCCTGTCGCTGGCCTACGTCGCCGAATACAGGGCCGGGGGCGGCCCCCAGGACGTGACCGACGTCGTGTGGATCGCCGAACTGGGGATCCACTACAAGCTCGCCGTGACCGGGTTGAACCTGTTCCTGCTGGCGCTCACCACGCTGCTGTTCGCGGTGGCGGTGTTCGCCGCCACGCTGCGCACGTGGGAGCGGCCACGTCTCTTCTACTTCAACCTGATGCTCGCCGAGTCCGCCGTGCTCGGAGCGTTCCTCGCGCAGGACCTCGCGCTGTTCGTGGCGTTCTTCGACCTGATGCTCGTCCCGTTCTACTTCCTGACGGGCGGCTGGGGACGCGAACCGGGGCGCGTGCGGGCGACGATCAAGCTCGTCATCTACACGCTCGTGGGCTCGTTGCTGATGCTCGCCGGCGCGGTTGCGCTCGGTGTGATCGCCTCCGAGCACAGCGGCCACCACATCACCTTCGTGCTCTCCACGTTGCAGGCGATGGGCCTGCCGAACGGCTCCCAGGACTGGATCTTCCTGTGCTTCGCCGCCGCCTTCCTGGTGAAGATGCCCGCCTTCCCGCTGCACGGCTGGATGCCCGACGGCTATCGCGCGATGCCGATCGAGGTGCTGATGGTCTTCTCGGGCGTGCTCTCGAAGGTCGGCGCCTACGGCTTCCTGGCGATCGTGCTGCCGCTGATGCCCCACGCCTCGGTTCACTACCAGACGCTGATGCTGGTGATCGCGCTGGCCTCGATCCTGTACGGCTCCGCGCAGGCCTTCAGCCAGACCGACGCGCGGCTGGTCGCCGGGTACTCCTCGGTGGCCCAGCTCGGGTTCATCACCCTCGGCATCTTCGCGCTCAACTCCCAGGGCGCACAGGGCGCGCTGCTGCAGATGGTCAACCACGGCCTCGTGGTCGGTGCCCTGCTGTTCATCGTGGTGCTGCTGGCACGCCGCGCCGGGGGCTCGGAGGACATCCGCGAGATGGGCGGCATCGCCTTCCGCGCACCGGTGCTGGCGAGCCTGTTCCTGATCGTCGCGCTTGCGACGCTCGCGATGCCCGGATCCGGGAACTTCGTGGGAGAGTTCCTGATCCTGCTCGGCGTCTTCAACGCCAAGCTCGTGATCGCGATCATCGCCTTCAGCGGCGTCGTGCTGGCGAGCGTGTACGCGCTGCGACTGTTCATCACCTCGATGCACAACCGCGTCGGCCCGTCGGTGCACTCGCGCGAGATCCCCCTCAGCGAGGGCGCCGTGCTCGCACCGCTGGTCGCCGCCGTGCTGTTCCTGGCGCTGTATCCGCAGATCGCCCTACACCGCAGCGAACGCTCGGTCAAGCGCGCCGTCGCGCCGGTCACGGTCGTTTCCGGGCATTCCGGCTACGCCCGAGCCCCGGCCGGCACCTCGGCCGACGCCTCCACCGACGCCTCCACCCGCGCCTCCGTGGGGGCGTCGCCGTGATCCCGCTGCTCGCCGCCACCCACCTGCGCGGCCCGCACATCGACTTCGGCGCGCTGTCGCCGCTGATCGCGCTGCTGGGCGGCGCCGTCGTGGTGCTCGGCTTCGGCATGCTCGGCTCGCGCTTCGCGCGGCGCACGCTCGTGCCGGCGCTCACCCTCGTCGCCCTCGGGGCGGCCCTCGGCCTGACGATCTGGCAGTGGGACACCCACGAGGGGGTCGCTGCCGGGGCGCTGCGGGTGGACCGGCTGGGGCTGGTGCTGAGCATCATCCTGATCGCCGGCGGCTCCTGCGCGGTACTGCTGGCGTGGCGCTCGCTGGCGGCCCGGGAAGCCGCCCACGGAGAGTTCCACGCCCTGCTGCTGAGCTCGCTGGCGGGGATGTCGCTGCTCGCCGGCGCCCAGAACACGGTCGTCCTGTTCCTCGGCCTCGAGCTCCTGTCGATCCCGCTGTACGTGCTGTGCGCGACCGAAATGCGACGCGAGCACTCGCTCGAGTCCGGGTTGAAGTACCTGATCATCGGCTCGGTCGGTTCGGCCACGCTGCTTTACGGCCTGGCGATGATCTACGGGGCCACCGGCCACACCGACTTCACCGGCATCGCGGGCGCGCTCGCCAAGGGCGGACTGGCAACCGACCCGCTCACGCTGACGGGCGTGGCCCTGTGCGCTGCGGGCCTCGCCTTCAAGGCCTCGGTGGCGCCGTTCCACCAGTGGACCCCGGACGTGTACGAGGGCGCCCCGACGCCGGTGACGGCGTTCATGGCGGTGACGACCAAGGTCGCGGCGCTCGGCGTGTTCCTGCGCCTGTTCGAGGTCGCCCTGATCGGCACCCGCAGCAGCTGGGCGCCCGCGATCGCGGCGCTGGCGACGATCACGATCCTGGTCGGCAACGTGGGGGCGCTCGGGCAGTCCTCGCTGAAGCGGATGCTCGCCTACTCCTCGATCGGCCAGGTCGGCTACATGCTGGCCGGCGTGGTGGTGGCGAGCAGCCTCGGCACGAAGGCGACCGTCTTCTACCTGGCCGTGTACCTGTTCATGAACCTGGCGGCGTTCGCGGTCGTCGTGGCGCGCGAGCGGGAAACCGACCTCGGCGACGGCATCGCCGCAGTGGCCGGCCTCGGCCGCCAGCGCCCGCTCCTGGCGTGGCCGATGACGATCGCGATGCTCGGCCTCGCGGGGATCCCGGCCACGGCCGGGTTCATCGGCAAGTTCTATTTGATCGACGCCGCCGTCAGCGGCGGCTACGCCTGGCTCGGGGTGGTGATCGTGGTCGGCTCGATGATCTCGCTCGGCTACTACCTCCCGGTGATCGCCGCGATGTGGATGCGCGAAGCGCCCGCGCCCGCCGGCCGGCCCGAGCCCGAGCCACCCGGCGCGGGCCCGCTGCCGGTGCTGGCGGGCGGCTCGCCGGAGCTCGACGACGAGCCCACCGAGGCGCTCAGCGCACGCACCCCCCAGCCCGAGGTCCTGTTCGTGGCCCTGCTGTGCGGTGCGGCGACGGTCTTCTTCGGCGTGATCCCCCAGCCCCTGTTCGAGCTGGTGGGCCACGTGGCCGGGACCCTCGGGCTGTAGCGGATCCGGGGCCCGGAACCCCCGCGCGGGGCGGGTGGCCGGGGCCGGCGCCGTCAGACGCGACCCGCGTCGCGGGCGGCCTGCTCGGCCTGCTCGAGCTGGCGCTGGACGAGGTCCAGCCCCGCGTCCCAGAAGCCGGGGTCGGCGAGGTCCACCCCGACGATCCGACCGAGCTCCTCGGGCGTGCGCGAGCCCCCCGCGGCCAGCAGCTCGAGGTAGCTCGGCACCATCTCCTCCCCGAGCTGTTCGTAGCGCTCGTAGACCGACAGCGCCAGCAGCTGGCCGTACGCGTACGCGTACACGTATCCGGGGCTCCCGATGAAGTGCGGGATGTAGGACCACCAGGTGCTGTAGCCGTCGGTCAGCTCGACCGAGTCTCCGAAGAACGCCTCCTGGCTCTCGCTCCACAGCTCCCCGATCCGCGCCACTGACAGCTCGCCCTCTTGGCGCCGGGCGTTGTGGACGAGCTCCTCGAAGCGGTTCATCGCCACCTGGCGGAACACCGTCGCGATCGTGTCCTCGAGGTTCGAGGCGAGCAGCGCCAGTCGCGAGGCCGGGGAGCTGTCCTCCGCCAGGAGCCTCCCGAACACGATCGTCTCGCCGAACACCGACGCCGTCTCGGCCAGGGTCAGTGGCGTGCTCTGGTGGAAGATCCCCTGGCCGGCGGCGAGCGCGAAGTGCACGCCGTGGCCGAGCTCGTGCGCGAGCGTGAGCACGTCGCGGCGGCGGAACGTGTAGTTCAGCAGCACATACGGGAACACCGACGGCGTCGCCGCCGCGCAGAACGCTCCGCCGCGCTTGGCCGGGCGCACCGGCGCGTCGACGTGGCTCTCGGAGAAGAAGCGCCCGGCGAGGCGGCCGAGCTCGGGCGAGAAGGAGCGGTAGCAGTCGACCACGATCTCGCGCGCCTGCGCGTACGGGTACTCGACGTCGTCCTCGGTGACCGCCGCCATGCGGTCGTAGTCGGCCAGCCGCCCCACCCCCAGCAGACCCGCCTTCAGGCGGTACCAGGAGCGCGCGATCTCATAGCGCCCGCTGACCGCCTCCACAAGGGCGGCGACCGACTCGTCGCTGGCTTCGTTGGCTAGGTTGCGCGCCGCCAGCCAGTGGGGGTAGCGGCGCAGGCGATCGTCGATCGCCTTGTCGGCGAGCAGCGTGTTGAACACGTAGGCCCGCGTGCGCAGGCCCGGCGCGAGCGCCTCCGTGACCGCCTCGGCGCTGATGCGCCGCTCCTCGCGGTCGGGGCTCATCAGCCGGCTGAGGGCGACGTCGAGCGCCACGCCCTCGTCGGGGCCGTCCGGCAGGCGCACCTTGATCGACGAGGTGAGCTCTTCGAACAGACGCGTCCAGGCCCCCGCGCCGGTCAGGTTCTTCTCGGCGAGCATCTTCTCCTCGGGCTCGCTGAGCAGGTGCTCCCGGTAGCGGCGCACACTGCGCAGGTGGTGGCGGCAGAAGTCCAGGCCCTCGTCCGCGAGCAGCTCCTCGGCGCGCTCGTCGGCGAGCGCCGCCCACTGCAGCTCGAAGAACAGCAGCGACGTCTGGATCGCGGTCTCCTGCTCCTGGGCGTGGGCGAGCAGCGCCCCGCGCTGCGGGTCCGCGGTGTCGGTCGAGAAGCTCAGCGCCGCGAAGTAGCCGCCCCGGGCCGCCAGCTCCTGGATCTCGGCGAGCTCCCGCATCGCCTCCGCCAGCCCGGAGCTATCGAGCTGCTGCAGGCGTCCGGAGTAGCTCTCGGCGAACGCGCGGGCGCGCTCGAGGGCCTCGGCGAGCCGGTCCCGGGCGCCCTGTTCGCCCTCGCCGTCGACCAGTTGCTCGAGGTCCCAGGACGCGGCCTCGAGCTGCTCGTCGCGGGTATCTGTGCCGGCGCCGCCAGCCATCGCTCGACCGCGCAGCTTAGTCGCCCGCGACGGGGCCGGCAGGCGGTTCCCGTGCGTGGCGGGACCCACCCGCCCCGCGGGGGCGTGCCGGGGCGGCTGCTACTCGTACTGCAGCGCCCGCAGCACGTTCAGCCGCGCAGCTCGTCGGGCCGGGAAGATCGCCGCGAGCAGGCCTGCGAGGATCGCGGCGATCACGACCACCACGAGCGTCCCGACCGGGATCGTGAAGGCCGGGTATTCGATCGCCTGCCCGATCATCAGCGCGAGGAGGACCCCGACAGGGATCCCGAGCGCCGCGCCGATCAGCGCCGTGATGACGCTCTCGTGGCGGATCATGCTGCGCACCTGCCGGCGTGTCATCCCCACCGCGCGCAGCATCCCCAGCTCGCGCGTGCGCTCGAACACGGTCAGCACGAGCGTGTTGACGATCCCGAAGAGGCTTACGATGACGGACAACGAGAGCAGCACGTAGAGCAGGTTCAGCAGCGTGTCGATGCCCTTCTCCTGGTTTTCCTTGAACTGGCTCTCGGTCTGGAGCTTCGCGTCCGGGAAGGCAGCCAACGCCGCTTGCAGGCGGTGCGTGTTGGCGGCGTTCGCGCCACCGGCCATGTCGATGAACGTGTAGACGCTCTGCGGGTTCTGGTATTCGGCGTCGAAGCGGTTGGTGGAGATCGTGATGTCGCCGAACGGCGAGCCCCCCTTGGGAGGCACGAAGATGCCGCGCAGGTACAGGTGCATGACCTTGCCCGTCGGCGTCTTGACGATCAGCGGCGAGCCGACGTGCAGATGTTCTTCTTTGGCGTAGTCCTTTGACACGAACGCGCCGTCGTGCCCGAGCTCAGCGGGCACGGCCGGCGAGCCGTGCTTCCACTTGACGTGGATCACGCGGCTGATGTCGCCCGACACGCCACTGACGTTCACCTTCCCGCCGGACGTGCGCCCAAAGCCGGCGCGGACGCCGGAGACGACTTCGACGCCCGGCACCTTCGCGACCGCTTCCGCCGAGGCGGTGGAGATCGGCGAGAAGTTGTTCGTCGCGGTAAGCGCGTAGTCGCCGTGGAAGAGCTGGTTGATGGCGCCCTCGAAGGTCGACTTCAGTCCCGCCGCCAGGACCGCCACCAGCGTGACCAGCGCCAGCCCGATCATCAGCGCCGACGCGGTCGAGGCGGTGCGCGCCGGGTTGCGCTTCGCATTCCCTCGCGCGAGCCTGCCGGCGGTGCCGCCGATCCTCGTCCCGGGCCATCCCAGTACCGCCGCAAGGGGCGGCACGAGCGTCTTGGCGAGCATCGCGACGCCCACGAACAAGCTGGCCGCGCCGAGGCCGATCGCGAGCAGGCGAGGAGCCGTGGACAGCGAGCCGGCGAACAGGCCCACCAGCATCAGCGCCACAGCCACGCCGATCGTCAGCGACGCGGCGACATTTCCGTAGCGGGCAAAGCGCGAGGTCGGCAGCACGGCGCCCTCGCGCACGGCCGCTATCGGCGGCACGCGCGTCGCCCGGATCGCGGGCCGCAACGCCGCGAGCATCGTGATCCCGACCCCCACGAGCAGCGAGACCACTACCGTGCGCGTGGCGAACACGGTCGCGGCCTGCGGCAGGTCGATGCCGAAGGACACGAACAGGGAGTTCAGCCCCTTCGCGAGTCCCAGCCCGAGGAACAGCCCCACGACGGAGGCGAGCAGGCCGATCAGGAAGGCTTCGACGAGCACGGAGCGACGTACCTGCCGCTGGGTCGCGCCCAGCGTGCGCAGCGTGGCGAGCTCGCGCGTACGCTGCGCGATCGTGATCGAGAGGGTGTTCGCGATCACGAACGCGCCCACGAACAGCGCGACCCCGCCGAATGCCAGCAGGAAGTTCTGGATGATCGAGAGGAAGCCGTTGGTGGTCTTCGTCTGTTGCTTGGCCTGGGCTTCACCTGTGCGAACCTGGGCGTTGGGCGGGAGCAGCGGCTTGATCTCTTCGACCAGCCGCTCCGGCGAGTAGCCGTGGGCGGCCGCGATCGAGATCGAGTCCAGCTGCCCCTCCTTGTGGAACGCCTTTTGCGCGACGGCGAATTCGAGGATCGCCATCGTCGCGCCGCCGAGCGAGGAGACACCGCCGATCTTCGCGATGCCCGAGATGCGCAGGCGCTGCTCGGCACCCAGGGCGATCACGCCGATCGTCTGGCCAACCTTGTAGTTGTGCCGTTTGGCCGTGTTCGCGTCGATCGCGACTTGACCAGGACCGACCGGCCAGCTGCCGGCGGTGAGAGTGAGCGGATTGAAACGTTGGTTGCCGTGCGGATGCACGCTGAAGGCCAGGTCGGGAGCGCCGCCGACGGCGATCACTTTGCCATCGCGCCCTACCAGCTGTGCGGTGTCTTCGACGGCTCCCTGTGCTTCCGCGACACCGGGGAGCGCGCGCACCCTGGCGAGCACGGCTTCGGAGAACGCGGGCGCCTCACGCCTTTCGCCGCCTTCTTCTTCTTCTCCGCTGACTGCGCTCTTGCCCTTGATGACGACGTCGGTGTGCTGATAAACGGTTTCGAACACGGTCCCGAACGCCGATTTGATGGTGTCGGTGAGGATGTAGGTGCCGCTGATCATTGCGACTCCGAGCACGATCGCCAGCGCCGTCAGCACCGCCCGCAGCTTGCGCCCGGCGAGGCCCTTCAGCGCGACGCGGATCACGCCGAGAGCTCGCCCATCACGGCGAGGACCTCCGCCGCCGTCACGCCCGCCAGCTCCTTGACGATTCGTCCGTCGGCGATGAACAGGATGCGGTCGGCGATCGCGGCCGCCCGCGGGTCGTGCGTCACCATCACCGTCGTCTGGCCGTAGGCGTCGACCGACTCGCGCATCAGCTCGAGGATTTCCCCGCCGGTCTTGGAGTCGAGGTTGCCGGTCGGCTCATCGGCGAGCAGGATCGTTGGACGCGTGATCAGGGCACGCGCGATCGCCACACGCTGCTGCTCGCCGCCCGAGAGCTCCGCTGGTCGGTGCCTGCTGCGCGCCGCGAGACCCACCTTGTCCATCAGCTGGCCAAGCCATGCAGAGTCGGCGCGCTCGCCCGCGATCGCCAGCGGCAGCGTGACGTTCTCTTCGGCATCGAGCATCGGCAGCAGGTTGAAGAACTGGAAGATGAAGCCGATGTGCGTGCGGCGCAGACGTGTCAGGTCGCCATCATCGAGCGTGCCGAGCTCGGTGCCGGCGATCGCCACGGTCCCCGAGGTGGGCTGGTCGAGACCGGCCAACAGGTGCATCAGGGTCGACTTCCCCGACCCAGAGGGGCCCATCACGGCGACCAGTTCGCCGCCGCCCACGTCGAGATCGACGCCCCGCAGGGCCTGCACCGCGGTGGCGCCCTCGCCGAAGCGGCGGATAAGACCTCGGGCCGTCACCGGGACGGCGGCGACGGTGGGGGCCGTGGTGTTCTCTGCCAGGGACATCCGCTGTGATTCAAGCTACCCGATCGGATCCCGGCCACCCGTAAGGGTCCGGGCGAGGACCCTTAGCGCTGGGCGCTGCGGGGAGCGGGGCGCTTCGAGGTGCACGCGGCGCGTCAAGCCGCGGTGCTTGGCGCGCTGTACCGTCCCGGGGTGGCGATGAAGACGATCCAGCTCGGCCGGACCGGTATGGAGATCACGCGACTCGGCTTCGGCGCGTGGGCGATCGGCGGCGGTGGGTGGGAGTTCGGGTGGGGCCCGCAGGCCGACGAGCAGTCGCTGGGAGCCATCCAACGCGCCCTCGAGCTCGGCGTCAACTGGATCGACACTGCGGCCGCGTACGGCTTCGGGCACTCCGAGGAGGTCGTGGGACGGGCGCTGCGGGGACTCGCCGCCCCGCCCTACGTGTTCACCAAGTGCTCGCTGCTCGAGGGTCCCGGCGGGCGCGTGGTACACAACCTCCAGCGCGACTCGATCATGCGAGAGGCGCACGCGAGCCTGCAGCGGCTGGGGGTGCAGGCGATCGACCTCTACCAGATCCACTGGCCCGATCCCCCGGAGGAGATCGAGGAGGGGTGGGCGGCGCTGGCCGAGCTCAAGCAGGAAGGGCTGGTGCGCCACATCGGCGTGTCCAACTTCGACGTGGACCAGCTGCGGCGGATCCAGCAGATCGCCCCGGTGGAGACGCTACAGCCGCAGTACTCGCTGATCGAGCGCGACGCCGAGCGCGATCTCCTGCCCTTCGCCGAGCGGGAGGGGACCGGCGTGATCGTCTACTCCCCGATGGGCTCGGGGATGCTGACGGGTGCGATGACCCGCGAGCGGGCGCAGGGGCTGCCCGCGGACGACTGGCGCAGGCGCGACCCGCGCTTCAACGAGCCGCAGCTGTCGGAGAACCTCGCCCTGGTCGAGCGCCTGGCCCGCGTGGCCGAGCGTCACCAGGTCTCGCCGGGGGCCGCGGCGGTCGCCTGGACGCTCGCCAACCCGGCCGTGGACGGGGCCATCGTCGGGTTCCGCTCGGCCGAGCAGGTCGATCCGGTGCTGGCCGCGGCGGACCTCCACCTGAGCGCCGGGGACCTGGGCGAGATCGAAGGCTCCTGAGCGGCGTCGACGCCCCGGGGCGGCGTGGCGCGGGACGGAGCCGGGCGCGCGGGACGGCGTCGGGCCTGGGACGGAGCCGGGCGCGCGGGCCGACGCCGGGCCTACGCCTGTGCGTCGGCGATCCCGAACACCCGCCGGGCGTTGCCCTGCAGGTACAGCTCCCGCGTCTCGTCGTCGAGCCCGAGCTGCTCGAGCCCTTCCAGCGCGTGCGCCGGCGCGATCATCGGGTAGTTGGTGCCGAACATCACCTTCCTGCGGCCGCTGCCGGTCTTCACGTAGGCGACGAGCTCGGGTGGCAGGCGCCTGGTCGTGTAGGCCGAGGTGTCGATGTACACGTTTTCGTGCTTGCGGGCCACGGCGACCATCTCCTCGGTCCACGGATAGCCGATGTGGCCGCACACGATCGTCAGCTCCGGAAAGTCGATCGCGACCTGGTCGATGTAGGGGATCGGGCGCCCCGTCTCCGACGGGCGCAGCGGCCCGGTGTGGCCTACCTGGGTGCAGAACGGCACGTCCAGCTCGACGCACGCCGCGTACAGCGGGTAGTAGCGCCGGTCGGTCGGAGGGGCGTTCCACAGCCACGGCACCACGCGCACGCCGATGAAGCCGTCCTCCTGGACGCGGCGGCGAAGCTCCCGCACGGCCCGCATCGGCGCGTCGAGGTCGACCGCGGCGAGCGCGCGGAAGCGGTCGGGGCGCTCGGCAACCCATCCCGCCACCTCCTCGTTCGAGATCAGCTCCTCCCCGCCCGGCGCCAGCCACGCGGCAAGGATCCCGACGTCCACCTGCCCCGCATCCATGGCCGCAACGGTGGCCGCCACCGGCAGCTCTTCGGTGGGCTGCTGCTCGCCTCCCCAGCGTCGCACCGAGGCGAACATTTCGTGCGCCAGGAAACGCAGGGTGGGGTGCTGCATCCAGACGTCGATCGCCATCACTGATGCCTGTTCGCGGGAGGGTAGCGCGTCCCCGGAGGCCGGGCTCGAAGCGGGCGCGACTGCCGCGTCGCTGCCCCCGCGGCAGGCTCCTGTCCCCCGCGGCAGGATAACTTCCCGAGGAGGTGATCCTCGGGGTTGGCGACGTGTATGTGCAGGTCCCCCATCGGCAGGTGGCCGAGCGGGCGATGCAGGCCGCCCGCGAGCACGCGCTCGCCCAGGACGGGTGCCTGGGGTTCGTGTTCGCCGAGGTGATGGCGGACCCCGGTCACTTCGTGGTCCTCGAGAGCTGGAGCGACCAGCAGGCGGTCGAGCAGCACTACGGCTCGCCTGGCTACGCCGACTACCAGCGCACGATCGCACCGCTGCTCGTGCACGACTCCGAGTACCGGCTCCACGTCGTCGCCGAGACGCTGCACCCGGTGGACACTCGCACGATCGTCACCGACCAGGACGACTAGCTGCGCCCGTGAGACCCGCGGCCGTCGTCTTCGACCTCGACGGAGTGCTGATCGACTCCGAGGGAGTGTGGAACACGGCCCGTCGCGAGGTGGCCCTGGCCCAGGGCGGGCACTGGAGCGAGGGCGCCCAGCGCGCGATGATGGGCATGAGCTCGACCGAGTGGTCGGCCTACATGCACGACCGGCTCGCCGTCGAGCTCCCGCCCGAGCGGATCTCCGAGATCGTCGTCTCGAAGCTCCTGGAGCTGTACCGGCACGAAATGCCGCTGCTCCCGGGGGCCGTGGAGGCGGTCGACTCGCTCAGCGAAGTGTGGCCGCTTGGCCTCGCGTCCTCGGCGAACCGCCCGGTGATCGAGCTCGTGCTGTCGCTCTCCGGGCTGTGGGAGCGCTTCGCGGCGACCGTCTCCTCCGAGGAGGTGCCGCACGGCAAGCCCGCGCCCGACGTGTACCTACAGGCGGCGCGGGAGCTCGACGTCCCTGCCGAGGAGTGCGTGGCCGTGGAGGACTCGGCCAACGGCATCCGCAGCGCGGCGGCGGCCCAGATGAGCGTGATCGCGGTACCGAACCGGGAGTTCCCGCCCTCGGCGGGGGAGCTGGAGCTCGCCGACGACGTCCTCGGCTCGCTGCAGGAGCTGGATCGCGCGCGGGTCGAATGGGCCGCCGCGGGTGCATAGGATCCCACGATGGGCATTCTGAGCGCGCGGCTGCAGGAGCTCCTCGACTCGCAGATCGTCGGGGTGCTCCTCACC
>Ga0335081_10013844_pt1 | contig 13036 bp, 10 predicted proteins | sample Lox_Sample_35_FD_206713 | JGI IMG/M metagenome (GOLD analysis project Ga0335081, IMG submission 206713) | Soil microbial communities from Loxahatchee National Wildlife Refuge, Florida, United States - Lox_Sample_3.5 | ecosystem: Environmental > Terrestrial > Soil > Wetlands | place: USA...
CCGCCCCCGGCCCCCCCCCCCCCCCCCCCCCCCCCCCCCCCCCCCCCCCGCGCGCCCTCGGCTGGCGTTTTTGGAAAGAGAGGAGCTACGCCACGCGGGAGCTGATTCCGGTGGTTTTGGTGGGTTATGGGCTGATCTTCTGCGCCGCCGCGGCCTATGGGCGAACGTGCTTCGGCCCTTACGTGGCGCTCAGCAGCCGGTACACGAAATACGTGGAGCTGGGCATGCTCGGTCTTTGCTTGTATATGCTGGACTCTTGGTCAGCGGGTTTGCACCGGGCTTGGGCGCGAAAACTGGCGCCGGGAGTATTTCTCATGGTTCTCTTGATGGGAGCGGGGCCGGTCAAGCGATACGCGACCGCCCGGATATGCAGTACTACTTCAACAAGAAAGAGGGCTGGCGAAAGTGTTACTTGAAGACGGAAAGATGTTCGAGGATGCGATAGAACTGTGGACTTTGCGGTCTATGCGTTTGCCGAGCGGACCGGACTGAAAGAAAAACTCGAATTTCTGAAGCGGGAGCGGCTCAATCTCTATTCCGACCTGCCTTGATTGCGTCCGCTAACTCGAGGCGCGCCGCCGATTCCCACAGGCAGGTTACCCGAATCGCCCATCTGTACCGATAATTCGTTGACCCTACAGTATTCACTGTATACACTGCCCGTCGCTCTATCCCTTTTTGACGGAATCCGCGCGCGCCGGGATAAATCCGCGGGCCCGTGCGACGGTAATCCGGCACAAACACAAATTCGGAGGACGAAATCGTGAGAAAGTCCCTGGTCCTAGCCCCAGCGGTGCTTTTGACCTTAGTTCTTGCCGGGTTGGCGCCCGCTTGCTCCGCGCAAGATAACGAGAACGTATCCTGGTTGAGCGCAACCTCAATAGCCGCCGGGGAGACAGCGGTTTCACCTGCTTCGGCTGACTTGCCGGCAGAGGCCTCCTTGCCAGTGTCGCCGGGCACGCCAGCTCCCGCTCCGCAAAAGGACCTTCGGTCTTCCCCCCGCATCGGCATCGGTGTGATGGTTGGCACGCAGGGCGTCGGGGGACAAGTGGCGGTGCGCGTGATCGGTCCTCTCAACGTGCGGGCTGGATTCAGCGGCCTTGGGATCGGGTATAACTTCGACAACGACGGGATCAACTACGGAGCTCACGTGCGGCTCGAAGGGGCGCCGGTGACGGCCGACTTCTTTTTCTTTCACGGGATACACGTGAGCGGCGGCGCGCTTCTTTACAATGGAACGCGGATCACCGGAACGGCCACGGTGTCCAGCGGGCAGACCTTCACGTTGAATGATGTGACGTATGAGAGCAGCGCGACGCAGCCCTTGACGGGTACGGTGGGCATAACGTTTCGCAAGGCCGCGCCGCTGGTGGGAATCGGATTTGGCAATCTGGTTCCGCGCAAGGGACACCATTGGAGTATTACTTCCGACCTCGACGTGGCTTACTCCGGCTCGCCGAACGCGGCGCTGAGTTTGACCGGATTGGCGTGCGCTCCGGGAAAGAGCAGCGGCGGCACGTGTTTGAACGCGGCGACGGATCCGACGATTCAGTCCAACATCGTGGGGGAGCAGGCCAGCATCAACAGCAAGATGAAGTTTTTCAAGATATATCCGGTGTTCACCGTTGGATTTGGGTACGCATTCTAGGCGCGCTTCTAAAAACGACTAGCCCATCGCCCGCGAGCCCTCCGGATAATTTTTCCGGACGGGCCCGCCGGCGAACTTGTCAATGCGCATGGCCCTACCGTAAAGTAGTTCTTTCAACTTTAACGGCCTCATAACCGAACCACCCACTGTGCCAAAAATAAGGGCTCCCCATGCTGAGAAGAAGCGCCCGCGCGCCCGGAAGGCCAAGCCGCGCGCGCGGGAAGCCGGAATTCCGCGCCTCGATCTGAAGGGCGACGCACGAGCCCGCAAGAAGATCGGGAAGGCCTTCGAATCCTTGGTGGCGTTGCAAGCGCGGCTGCGCGCGCCGAACGGCTGCCCCTGGGACCGGGAGCAGACGCACGATTCGCTGCGGACCTATCTCGTGGAAGAGACTTACGAGGTGCTGGACGCGCTGGACAGCGGCGACCCGCGCAAATTTGCCGACGAACTGGGCGACTTGTTACTGCAGATCGTTTTCCACGCGGAGCTCGCCGCGGAAGCGGGGAAGTTCGATATCGCCGACGTGATCGAGCAGATCTACACGAAAATGGTGCGCCGGCATCCGCACGTTTTCGGGAGCGCGCGCGCGGATACTTCGGCGGAAGTGCTGAAGAATTGGGAGCAGCTCAAGCGCGAGGAGCGCGCGAAAAGTGCGGAGAGTAAGGACGCGCCGGAAGCGGCCAAGTCCGCCAATGCATCGGTTCTGGACGCGGTTCCGCGGAACCTGCCGGCGCTGCTCGAGGCGCATCAACTCACGCGGCGCGCCGCCAACGTCGGGTTCGACTGGCCGGATGTGAACGGGATCTTCGAGAAGCTCAGCGAGGAGACCGGGGAGCTGACGCAGTTGCTGGGGGCCGGCGGAACAAAGCGGCAAGGGGCAAAGGCCGCACGGGTCGCGGAGATCGAGGAGGAGGTCGGCGACCTGCTTTTCGTGGGAGTGAATCTGGCGCGGTTTCTGGGGTTCGATGCGGAGATCGCGCTGAAAAAAGCCAACCGGAAGTTCGCGGCGCGCTTTCGCGAAATGGAACGAATCGCCGCGAGCCGCGGGAAGAGGCTCAGCGGGCTTTCCGCCGGCGAGCTCGACTCGCTGTGGAACGAGGTAAAGAGCCCGGGCGCCGCGAACCGGGCAGGGCAGGGCGGGGATTCTGAATAGCCGGCGAAATCAGTGGAATGGCTTTTCATGGTGGCGGGTCAGGTTGAATTTTAACTTCTTCGTGTCACGACCAAGAAAATTCAAACTGACCCATCCACTACCGTTTTAAGAATGGCTTTTGCACAAGCAGACGAGTTAGTCTTTGTGTGGGTGAATTTCCATGACAACCGCCGCGAAGCGCATCAAGACGTCTGCTGAAGAGAACTCCTTGGAGATTGCGGTCCGGCCCTGCGCGGGGCTCGCGGAGTTCGCCACGTGCATTGAAATCGAGCGCGCCGTGTGGGGCTCCGCCGACGTGGATATCGTGCCGTTGCCGCTCTTTGTGGTGGCGGCGGAGACCGGCGGGCAGGTGCTGGGGGCGTTTGCCGGGGAGCGCATGATCGGGTTTACGCTGGCCATCGCCGGGATACGCGGGCGCAAGCCTTTTCTGCACTCGCATATGACCGCGGTGTTGCAGCAGTTTCGGAACCGGGGGGCGGGCCGGGGGCTGAAGCTTTTGCAGCGCCAGGAGGCGCTGGGGCGCGGCATTGACGTGGTGGAATGGACGTTCGACCCGCTGGAGATCAAGAACGCCTACTTCAATTTCCGGCTGGGTGCCGTGGCGCGGCGGTTCATTCCCAATATGTACGGCACCACGACAAGCCCGCTGCATGGAGGCTTGCCTACAGACCGGCTGGTGGCGGAATGGTGGCTGCGTTCGCTGCGCGTGAGCCGGGCCCTGGCCGACAAGCGATCGGCGAGGAGATCGCGGAAGAAGGAAGTGGCGCGCATTAAGATCCCTGTGGACTTCGCCCGTATCCGTGGCACGAACCCCGAGGAGGCCGCGCGGCTGCAAGCTGAAGTACGACTTGAATTCGAGCACTGGCTCAGCCGCGGCTATGCCGCCACGGGCATCGAGGTTTCCGAGGAGAAAGCCGAATACTTGCTCGAGCCCTGGACGGAGAGGTAAAGCTGTACTTCAGGTGCTGCGGCGGGGATGCCGCCGTATTGCCGCCTTGCTCCAAACGCACAACGAATGTTGGAGTTTGGTAGTGGATCAATTTGAATTTTAACTTCTTTGTGTCACGATCAAGAAAATTCAAACTGATCCACTACCGGAAGTTTTGGGTGATGGCAGGATGCCGCGCGCAGTTTCTGGAAATGAAAGTATCAGATGATCTCCTGTCGGCGGGGCGACCTCCTCTTAAGTAACCGTTAAAATAATTTGCCTATGCGCCTGTGCGAAGCCACATTGCGCGAAATTCAAATGCCGCTGGTGCGGCCGTTTGAGACGAGCTTTGGCCGGACCACGGTACGCCGTATTCTGCTGGTGGAAGTGAAGGTCGACGGCGCGACCGGCTGGGGCGAGTGCGTGGCCGGCGAGCGCCCTTTGTATTCGCCGGAGACCATCGAGACCGCTTGGCTGGCGCTGCGGGATTTCATCTGGCCCGGGCTTTCCCATAAGGAGTTTGCTTCCGCCGCCGATGTGTGGGAGATGCTGGCGGCCATTCGGGGACACAACATGGCCAAGGGCGCGATCGAGGCGGCCATTTGGGACGCCGAGGCCAGGCAAAAGTCGATGCCGCTGTGGAAGCTGCTGGGCGGCACGATCCAGGAGATCGCCTGCGGGGTCTCCATCGGCATTCAGGAGAGCGACGACGAACTCGAGCGCGTGGTGGAAAAGGAGCTGGCGGCGGGTTACCAGCGCATCAAGATCAAGATCAAGCCGGGCTACGACGTGCAGCCGGTGGCGCGTTTGCGGCGGCGCTTTCCGAAAATTCGCCTGATGGTGGACGCGAATTCCGCGTACACGCTGGCGGATGCGGCGCGCTTGCGCGAACTCGAAGCTTATTACTTGATGATGATCGAGCAGCCGCTGGGCTGGGACGATATCTGGAGCCATGCGGAGCTGCAGCGGAAGCTTATGACGCCGATCTGCCTCGATGAGTGTATTCATACCGAAGAGCATGCGCAGGCGGCCATCGCCCTGGGCGCGTGCCGCATCATCAATATGAAGCTCGGGCGCGTGGGCGGATTCACGCCGGCGCGGCGCATCCACGACTTGTGCCTGGAACGCGGCATTCCCGTGTGGTGCGGAGGCATGCTTGAATCGGGCATCGGCCGAGCGCACAATATTGCGCTCTCCACGCTGGCCGATTTCACGCTGCCCGGCGACGTGACGGCAAGCAAGCGTTACTGGACCGAGGACGTGATCGATCCCGAAGTGACGGTCACGCCGCAGGGAACGATTCGCGTGCCGCAAGGGCCGGGCATCGGATTTGAGCCGCGGAGGGAGCGCATCGAGGAGCTTACGGTAAGGCGTGAAGTATTGTGCTAGCCGCACGAGCTCCGAAGATAGCTTAGGCAGCGTTCTTCTTGTCAGGGGCTGACTAAGCGAATCGCGGTCATTTTGTGCGACGGCAACCGATTTGAAGTAATGCCTGAAGTCGCGACTTCCCAGAGAGGATCGGCTTTAGAGGGAAATGAAAAGCAGATCCCTCACCGCCGTTCGCGAAGAGAGCGACCGGGTTCGGGATGACAGACTTTTCGGCGGCACGTGGTTGCGTGCGGCGTGCGCGCTTGACAACATCGCGTGGCGCTCCAGTGATTCATGTAAAGGTTGAGATTTAGTTTACGGTGGACTGGGGCACCATTTCGGGCAAAACAGGTGCATTGGGAGTCCACTGGCTGAGCGGGAACCTGCCTCCGCAATTCACGCAAGTTGTTTCGTGGAATTGCCTGGCGCAGTTCGGGCAGATGGCTTGATTTTCGAAGGTGTCGAAGGCTTTCTTGCAGTTTGAGCAGCCCCAATAATTGCCGATGGGAGGCGCCGACTTGCAAGAAGGACATGCGAATCCTTGGCGACGCGGCGCCTTCGCGAGCCGGTGCAAGGCAAGTGCGCTCTTAAGTCCCCTCCAGCAATATATCGAGATGAAGACCGCTATGGCGCCCAGCCAAGGCGACTGCTCCCGCAGCGCCAACAGGATGATTGCTATGACGCCGAGGAAGCCGAGGATGGTGCTGGCCATCAGGCTGCGCGCGCGTCCCATCACGAACCAGAGCAGGGAACGGAGAATTTGCCCGCCATCGAGAGGATAGATGGGCAGGAGATTGAAAAGCAGCAGGCCAATATTGATATACCAGACCGAGCGCAAGAGCAGATGCACGTCGGGCATAGATGCGGGCCAGCCGAGGGAGCGATCGAAGGCGATGAGCGTGTACAAGAGTGGAACCAGCGCGACATTGACCAGCGGGCCAGCGGCGATGCTCCAGAGAGTGGCGCCGGGGCGCGCAGGCGGATTGACGTAGGCCACGCCGCCCATAGGCCAGAGCAGGATGCGGTTGGCGGTGCCGCCCACCTGGCGGCAGGCTAGGGCGTGGCCAAACTCGTGAAGCATTACGATGAGAAACAGAGCTAGATATTCGAACACGTTCCAGGAGAAAGACGAATAGGCTTTGGCGCGGTCGCTGATCTCTATGGCCGCGACGAGAAACCAGGACCAGTGCAGGAAGAGATCGATGCCCGCGAAGCGAAAGAGATGAATGGTTCCCTGGCGAGTGTTCATATTAGGAATTTACTACAGATCGCCGCGCCGGATGGAGAATTGGAGCGCGCGAGGGGCGAGAGAGATACTCTAAGGGATTTTTGGCGACGCGCCGACATTGACGCTCGTTTCGCGGGCGTGCTATAGCGTCGTGCTCCAAAATCTCCAGAGCATCTTGAACGGCGACGAATCGTGAATACTTTTGCTGGCCGGCGAACTGTGAAACGAATCGCGGTTATTCCGGGCGACGGTATCGGGGTTGAAGTAATACCTGAAGCCGTGAGAATTCTGCAGGCGGCGATTGCCCACACAGACCGTACGACCGAGCGCAGGGCGGAGTTTGTAAATTTCGATTGGGGCGCGGAGCGATTTTTGCGCGACGGCACGACACTGCCCGCGGGCGCCGTGGAGATGTTTCGCAGCGACTTCGACGCCATCCTTTTTGGGGCCGTGGGCGATCCTCGCGTGCCATCGAACCGGCACGCCGCGGATATTCTGCTGGGCCTGCGCGCCAAGCTCGACCTTTACGTGAATGCGCGGCCGGTGGAGCTGCTCGATGCTTCGCTAACGCCGCTGCGCGATCGAAAGGAAGAGGACATTCGCTTCGTCATTTTTCGGGAGAATACGGAAGGGCTCTACGCCGGGCTCGGCGGGCAATTCCGCCGCGGCGATCCGGAAGAGATCGCCGTTCAGGAGGACGTCAATACGCGGCGCGGCGTGGAGCGCATCATCCGCTATGCCTTCGAGTACGCGCGCTCGCGCGGGCTGGGCAAAGTGCTGATGAGCGACAAGTCGAACGCCATGACCCTTGGGCACGAGCTCTGGCAGCGCGTGTTCGCCGAGGTGCGCCGCGAATATCCGGAGATCGAGGCGCGTCATTTATATATCGACACGCTGGCGGCGGAGCTGGTGCGCGACCCGAGCCAGTTTCGCGTGATCGTCACCTGCAATCTTTTTGGCGATATCGCCAGCGACCTGGCGGCACAACTGGCGGGCGGGCTGGGAATTGCGCCTTCGGGAAATATTCATCCGGGGCGCGTGTCGCTCTTCGAGCCGGTGCACGGGTCGGCGCCGAATATCGCGGGGAAGGGCGTTGCCAATCCCATGGGCGCGGTGCTCGCCGCGGCCATGCTTTGCGATCATATTGGCTGGAGCGATCTGGGGGATCTGCTGCGTGCGGCGGTTCGCGCGGGGGTGCGCGCGCGGCAGACCACGCGGGACCTGGGCGGCACGCGTTCGACGCGGGAAATGAGCGATTGGCTGCTGGAGTACGTTACAAGAGCGCGGCTCGCGACGTAGCGGCGTCGAGGGAAAATGCCTCAGGTCTCCCCGCCGATAAGACCGGCGGTGCGACCTGAGCTACAGGCCGCAGGGTCAACCGCTGGTGGACCAATAATCGTAGCGGGGCTGGCGGCGCTGCTGGCGCAGTCCCCAGACCAGGAACATGCCCAGGAGGAAGCCGCCGATGTGCGCCCACCAGGCGGTGCCGCCTTGATTGATCTGGCCTAGAGTGCTGAGCCCGCTGAGGAATTGGATCACGAACCAATAGCCGAGAATGATCACGGCGGGAATGCGCATGGTGAAGAAAAAGAAGAGCAGCGGAATTAAAGTAAGGATGCGGGAGCCGGGGAAGAGCACGATGTAGGCGCCCATCACTCCGGAGATGGCTCCGCTCGCGCCAATGGACGGCAGCTTCGAGCCCCAGTTCACCACCATCTGGGCCAGGCCAGACCCGATTCCACATATAAAGTAAAACCCGAGATATTTTCCGTGGCCCATGGTGTCTTCCACATTGCCGCCGAAGACCCACAGGAAAAGCATGTTTCCCAGAATGTGGAGAAAGCCGCCATGGAGAAACATGCTGGTGACGAGCGGCAAAAGTGCGGGTCCTAACGCCGCGCCAGGATGGGCCAGTGCAGTCTCCGCACGAGCGGGAACCAAGCCGAACTCTTGGACGAGGCGATTCCCGGCGCGCGGCGGCAAGCCGAGTTGGTAAATAAAGACGACGATATTCGCCAAGATCAGCAGGACGTTGACGATGGGAAAGGTGCGGCGCGGAGTTTCGCTGCGAAGGGGTATCATCCAGGGCTCACGTTTTACTTGAGAAAAGCCTCGCTGTCGCGCGCACGAGCGGAGTGGCAGCGCAGGTCTTCTTCGTCGAAGACGCGATCATGGCGAGCTCCGGTCCGGCGCAACTCCTCGATCTCCGCTACGGAGCGAATGCCGCCACGCGCGCCGATGGCGGTGCAGTTGAGCGCAGCCGCAGCACAGCTAAATTCAAGTACTGCTGGAAGTGTGTCGCCGCGCAGCAGAGAGTAAGCGAATCCCGCATGAAAGAGATCGCCCGCGCCGGTGGTGTCCACCGTGTCGACGCGGAAGGCCGGGCAGTAGTGGAACTCGGTGCCGTCCCAGGCGAGGACGCCGTCGCGGCCGAGTGTCGCTGCCGCCACGCGGCAGTTCCAGCGGCGGGTGATTTCGGGCAGAGATTCGAGCAAGTAAGGAATGCCGAGGAGGCGTTCGGGGAAATCGCGCGATCCGACCATGTAGTCGACGCATTCAAGTAATACTTCAGCTCCGGGATAGAGGTTGTCGAGGTCCGCGGTTACGATGACGCCGGCATCACGCGCCCATCGAGCCGCAGCGGCCGCGGGCGCGCTGGGGTGTCCATCGACGTGCAAGAGACGCGCGGTGCGTATCCAATCGACGGGGAGTTCCTCGGGGCGGAGATCGAGGCGCTCGTCGCGTTGCCAGAGGATGGTGCGCTCGCCGGTGGATTCATCGACGAGGATGTAGGCCAGCTGGCTCGCGCAGTTGGGGACATCGATCAGGCGCGCTTCGACTCCTTCGTTGGCGAGGGACTCGTGTTGCAATCGGCCAGCCGCGTCGTCGCCAACTTTTCCTACGTAACGAGTGCGCAATCCCCAGCGATGGCAGGCAATGGCGGCAGTGGCGGCTTGGCCACCGGGAAGGACGCATGAGGAGACGATCTCGGTCTTGGTGTCGAAGGCAGGGAAGTGCGGGAGACGGAGAAGGGTGTCGGTGGCGTTGAGGCCGATGGCGAGGACATCGCAACCGGCGTTGCTCGCACGATCTGTTTGTCGCTCGGGCATGAAGCAAAGACTTTATGCGATTGGCCCCAATTTGCAAGAGCCTGATGTGTTCGTTGCGCGGTTGGCGGCGCTATGATAAGTAGATTCACTTGTGTTCTGTGGAGCGTTTGCGGCGCGAGGCTGCCGGTCTTTTTGTTTGAAGGGCAGTCGGCGCGCCGACACAGCGATGCCGGCTCGCGAAACCGAAGCGTTGATCCTGCGGAGCTTTCCTCTGGGCGAGGGCGACCGGCTGGTGAGTTTTCTCAGCCGCAGCGAGGGCCGCGTGCGCGGAGTGGCTACGGGCGCGCGCAGGCCGAAGAGCCGGTTTGGTTCGACGCTGGAGCCATTTTCCTACGTGCGCATGTGGTATTACGAGCGCGAGACGCGCGAACTGGTGCGCATCAATCAGTGCGAGCTGATCGAATCGTTTCTCGATCTGCAGAGCGATTATGCCGCAAGCCTCACGCTGGCGCTGATGAGCGAGACAACGGAGGCGGTGCTGGGTGAACGCGAAGTCGCCGAGCCGAACTTCCGGCTGCTGCTGGCGACGGCGCGCGCGATCAAGGCGGGAGCGAATCTGTCTTTGGCGCTGGCCTACTTCGCGTTCTGGACCGTGCGGCTGGGCGGCTGGATGTCCGCGCTCGACCGGTGCTCGCGCTGCGGCGCGGGCCTAAGCGGCCGCGCACACATGAGCAGGAGCGGAGCGCTTTTTTGCCCCAATTGCACGCATCCAGGGCAGTACTTGATATCTCAAGAAGAACTTCAGATCTCCCGGCGCATGAGCGCGGAAAAGCTGGAGGCGTTGATGAAGGACGATCTCCCTGCCGCGGTCGTAGAGGAAGTGAAGGAACACATGCTCAACGCGGTCGAGGAACATATCGAGAAGAAGTTGCAGACTCGTAGAATGCTGGCCGGCATGCACGGGTCGATCAAGTGAGAGCAGCGAAAAAATAAAACAGGGAAAGAGGACGGAACCTTCCGTGAGATCTCAACCAAAGCTTGAGAAAGCTAAGTCGGCGAAGCCGATTGGGCCGAGCTTCCAGGATCTTATTCTGCAACTCGAGAAATTCTGGGCCGACCGCGATTGCGTTCTTCAACAACCGTATGACGTGGAAGTCGGCGCGGGAACGATGCACCCGGAGACTTTTCTGCGGGTACTCGGTCCTCAGCCGTATCGCGTAGCCTACGTGCAGCCGAGCCGGCGTCCCGCGGACGGGCGCTATGGAGAGAATCCCAACCGGCTTTACAAGCACCTCCAGCTTCAAGTGATACTTAAACCGCCGCCGGCGGATATCCAGAATCTTTACCTGGAGAGCATTCGGGCGATCGGCATTCATCTGGCGGAGCATGACATTCGCTTCGAGGAGGATAACTGGGAAGCGCCCACGCTGGGGGCGTGGGGGATTGGATGGCAAGTATTGCTTGACGGGCTGGAGATTACCCAGTTCACCTATTTTCAGCAGTGCGGCGGATTCGATCTCGATCCGATTTCCGTGGAACTCACCTACGGCCTAGACCGCATCGCGGCGTACTTGCAGAACGTGGACAACGTTTTCGATCTGCGGTGGTCGCGCGACCGACGCTATGGGGAAGTGCGGCTGGCCGAGGAGCAGCAGTTCTCAGCTTATAGTTTCGATTACGCCGATCCGGAGATAACGCGCAAGCTTTTCGACCTGCACGAGCAGGAAGCTAAGAAATTACTTGAAGCTTTCGACCAGGCCAAAGAGGAAGGGAAGCGGCGGTTTCCGGTGCTCGCGGCTTACGACCAGTGCTTGAAGTGCTCGCACTTGTTCAATGTACTCGATTCGCGGGGCGTGATCTCGGTGACCGAGCGCGCCACGCTGATCGGGCGGGTGCGGCAGATCGCTTGCCGCATCGCCAGGGCTTACCTGGCGCAGCAGGCGTTGGGGGCAGCGCCGGCGGAAGCCGCCGAGGTGAGCGCATGACGCCGAGGGCGAATGGCACGGCGAAGTCTTCAGCAAAAGCTGAGCGAGGGAAAGCCGCGCCGGCAGTGTCCGGGTTCGGCGAGTTCTTTCTGGAGATCGGCTGCGAAGAGATTCCGGCCGGGATGATTGCGAACGCGGCGAATGAGCTTCAAGTAATACTTAAGAAGTATCTCGCTCTGGAGCGGCTCATCGAGGATGGAGAAGAGGTACTGACTTTCGGGGCGCCGCGGCGCCTGGTGGCGACGTGCGGCCGCGTGCGGCTGAAGCAAGAAGACATCCGGCGGGAAATCACGGGACCGCCGAAGTCGGCGGCGTTCGATAAGAATGGCGCGCCAACGCGGGTGGCCGAGGGTTTTGCGGGGAAGTATGGGGTAGGAGTGGACAAGCTTTTTACCGTGGAGACACCGCGCGGCGAATACGTGGCCGTCGAGCAACTGGCATCCGGAAGAAAGGCAGCCGAGCGGTTGGGCGAAATCGTTCCGCGCGCCGTTGCGGAGATTTCCTGGCCGAAGACGATGTATTGGACGGGCGCAACGGGGCTGCGGTTCATCCGGCCGATCCGCTGGGTGGTGGCGCTGCTGGGAGGACAGAAGGTGCCGTTAGAAGTTGGAGGAGTGGCGGCGGGGACGGCCACATCGGGGCATCGCTTTCTGGGCAGGCCGTCAGTTCCCGTCAACGGATATAAGGATTACCTCGGCAAGCTGGCGAAGAATTACGTGCTGGCGCTGCCCGAGGGGCGGCGCAAGAAGGTGGAGAAGGAGCTGGCGGCTCTGGCGGCGGGGAAGGGACTGCGAGTGAATGAGGACGCGGGACTTTCTGAGCTTGTGGTCTATCTGAACGAATATCCGACGGCCATTCTGGGCGGCTTCGATGCAGCGTATCTGGAGTTGCCGGAAGAGATCCTTCTTACGGTGATGCGCGGGCACCAGAAATATTTTGGGGTGCGGCGGCGCGACGGGCGGCTGGCGCCGCATTTTCTGGCGGTGATTAATTTGAACCGGGATGCGAAGGGATTGGTGTGCGCGGGACACGAGCGCGTGCTGCGAGCGCGGTTCGCGGACGCCAGATTCTTTTGGGAGGTCGACCAGCGATGTCGGCTCGCCGACTATCTGCCGAAACTCGCGAGCGTCACGTTCCAGGCCAAGCTCGGTTCCTACGCGGACAAGGTGGAACGCATCCGGGCACTCTCGCGGTGGCTGGCGGAGCAATGGTTCGCTCGCGGCGTTCAGGAAGCTCGCGTGGCGCACACGGACCGCGCCGCGGAATTGGCCAAATGCGATCTGGTCACCGGGATGGTGCGCGAGTTCACCGAACTGCAGGGAGTGGTCGGCGGCCTCTACGCAAAAGCTCAAGGAGAACCTGAAGAAGTAAGCTGGGCGATCTACGATCACTACCGGCCTACCGGACTCGACGAACCCACGCCGCGAAACCTGACCGGAGCTACCGTTTCGATCGCCGACAAGCTGGACACGCTGGTGGGGTGCTTCGCTGTGGGGCTCGCGCCGACGGGTTCAAGTGATCCTTTCGGTTTGCGGCGAGCGGGGTTGGGAATCGTCAAAATCATTCTCGAACGGAAGCTGCCGGTTTCGCTTTCGGAGTCGATCAACGCGGCGGCGCGAGGCGTTACGGGGTACGCGCCAAGAATTCAAGTTACACCTGAGGTTGAGAAGGCCGTC
>Ga0335081_10013845_pt1 | contig 13036 bp, 12 predicted proteins | sample Lox_Sample_35_FD_206713 | JGI IMG/M metagenome (GOLD analysis project Ga0335081, IMG submission 206713) | Soil microbial communities from Loxahatchee National Wildlife Refuge, Florida, United States - Lox_Sample_3.5 | ecosystem: Environmental > Terrestrial > Soil > Wetlands | place: USA...
CGGCGACCTGCGGGTCATCACCCGGGTGAACGGCACCGTCAAGCAGGACTCGAGCACCCGCCACCTGTACTTCAAGATCCCGCGGCTCTTGTGCGAGCTCTCCCGCGGGCTCACCCTCGAGCCGGGAGACGTCCTGTCGACGGGCACCCCGGCCGGCGTGGGGTTCGCCCGCACGCCCCCGGAGTTCTTGAAGCCCGGCGACGTGCTCGAGACCGAGATCGTCGGCCTCGGCCTCATGCGCAATCCCATCGGGGCGTGAGGCGCCGCCCGCCGCGCAAGGGCCGAGAGCCGCCCGGACGACGAGGCCCGCCTACGTCGGGCTCGCGACCAGCCGCAGGACGAGCCGCACCCTCCCTGCGAGGGCGGTCCCGAGCTTCTCGTGCGCCGGCAGGTCGAGGTGGACCCCGTCGAGCGCGCTCGCTGCCGCGATCTCGCCAGCGTCGAAGAAGGGGCAGCCGAGGTCCTCCGCCGCCCGGCGGTAGTAGGCGGCGAGCTGGCGCGAGGTGGCCACCGACTCGGCGGTGAAGCCCCAGATCTCGGCGAGCCTCGGAGGCGCGGCGAGCGGAGGGGGCGCCACGAGCAGCACCTCCGGGGGGGTGCCGCCCGGGCCGGCCAGGCTCTGCCGCACCTCGCGCACCAGCCGGGCGGCCCCGCGAGCGATCTGGGCCACATCCAGCCGGAAGAGTCCCTTCAGGTCGTTCGTGCCCAGCATGAGCACGACGAGGTCGATGGGCGCGTGCGAGGCGAGGCACGGAGCGAGGTAGGCGAGCCCGCTGCGGCCCGGCTCGTAGGGATCGTCCTGCTGGACGGTCCTCCCGCACAGCCCCTCCTCCACCACCTCGCAGGAGGCCGGGAGCCCGCGCCTCAGGGCCCCCGGCCAGCGCTGCTGCGCGGACAGGCGCGACCCGGTGACCGGCTCGTAGCCCCAGGTGTTGGAGTCCCCGTAACACAAGATGGTGGGCATGGCCTCAAGTCCTCCCGCCTCGGGTAGCGCACATCATAGCCTGGCGGCGCCCGGCCCCCGCGCCTCACCGGCAGGGTCGTTCCTTCAGGCACGGCCACGGGGCGCTCACCGGGCAGAACGCGGCGAGCTCCCGGAGCTCGTCGCTGGCGAGCTCCGCCTGGATGAGCGAGGCGATCTCGGCCAGGTAGCTCTCGAGCTCGGCCGGGGGCACGCGCCTCGTGCGCCGCGCCGCGCGGAGGAGCACCCCGAACCAGCGCGCGGCGTCCCGCGCGATGGTAGCCCGGGCGGCCCTGAAGTACGGATGCGCCCCGAACGCCCAGTAGTTGCAGGGGCTCACCGCGAGGTGCGTGCGCAGCTCCTCCTCGGTCGGCTCTACCCCGAGATGGCGGAGCGCCTCCACCCGTATCCGAGCGCTGTCCGAGCGGGTGTCGTCGATCATCCCGGCCGTCATCTGCCCGGGGTGAATGCGGTAGTGCATCACCACCTCGGGGACGTTCGCCACCTCGCCGACGCGCATCGACCGGTTGGCGAGGTCCCAGTCCGTGCCGAGCTTCAGGCGCGGGTCGAACCCGAGCCCGTGGCGGCGCAGCTTCTCGAGGTCGAAGCACATCGCGCCCGAGATGAACTCCGACTTGAAGAGGTTGCGCACCCGGATGACGGCGTCGCGACAGGCGTACCTCCACACCTGTCCCGGCCGGGCGTGGTGGTCGCAGTAGGTCCTGACCGAGCCGCCCACGAGGACGAGAGCCCCGTCCCGCCCGAAGGCGGCCACCTGGAGGGCGAGGCGACCCTCCGTGGCCTCGTCGTCGGCGTCGAGGACCGCCAGGTAGCGCCCCCGTGCCTCCGCCACGGCGAGGTTCAGGGCGGCGGCTTGCCCGCGGTTCTCCCTCAAGGTCCGCAAGCGGATGCGGCCGTCGCTCCGGCCGACCGCGCGGACGCGCTCGCTCGTCTGGTCGGTCGAGGCATCATCGATGACCACGACCTCGAGATCCTCGAGGGTCTGGCGAGCGAGCGAGGCGAGCGCCTTCTCGACGTACTCCTCGGCGTTGCGAGCGGCCATGGCGACGGTCACGAGCGGCCTGCCACGTCTCGCGCCCACGCGTCGCACCCCTTGGCCTCCCCTCGGGCAGCCCGGGCCGGCGAGCAGGGCGATGCCGGCCCGGGGCCCGCGCCGCCGGCCCGTCGATCCTAGGCCTCAGCTCCGCCCACTTCGACGCTGCGCCCTCCCCCGAGCCCCGTCAACCGAGATCTGAGGGCGGAGGCCCGGTGCGCTCCCGGCCGGAGAGCCGGGGGGCCCTTTGCTCGCCCCCGCGCCGCCTTGGGAAAAGCCGCCGGAAGGGACCGCGAGCTCCCGGAGTTCCTGCAACGCCCCGGCGCGAGCGCTCCCTTCCGACGCGGGCCCCGAACGGTTGAACGCACCCGGGAGCCCGCTGGCACCGGGTCCCGTCACGGCTCGAGAGCAGAGATGTCACGCTGGGACGACTCACCGCCTCGCCCTCGCTCCCTTGCGGGAGAAAGCCTGGAACCGTGCGAGCGCGTGGCCATTTCCAGGCGACGGCGGAGGAGGATCAGGCCCATACGGGTTTTCCGGCGAGCGATTCCTTTCTCCACGAAACCATTTCGGCCGCGGGGACGTCCTGACAGGCGGGCGGGAGCTTTGCCCCAAGGAGGGGCTACCTGCGAGACGTGTCACATCGCCGGCGTCACCCGACCCATTCTTGCGTGTTCGATCCGTCGTCGCCTAAGAGGTGCCCCGTGCTTACCTCCCTTCCCCCGACCGGCCAGATGCTCCTTCAATCGGGTCTCATCGACGAGCGGCAGCTCCAAAGCGCACTGTCCGACCAGAGGAGCCGCGGGGGTCGAATCGGAGAGGCGCTGGCCCGACTCGGACTCTTGACGGAGAAGGCGCTCCTCGCCGAGATGGCCTGCCGGTGCGGCGTCCCGTTCGTCGAGATCGGGGATCGCAAGGTGGACCCGAACATCGGCCGGTTCCTGCCCGAGGGCCTCGTCCGAAGCCGAAGGATCGTCCCCATCGCCTACACCGGCGGCCGCGGGCGCGGCATCCTGGTGGTCGCCGTGACCGAGCCGAGGCGCCTCTCGGAGGTCGAGGAGCTCGCCGCCCTCACCGGCATGACGGTGCGGGCGGTCCTGGCGAGCGCGTGGGAAGTCGATCGCGCCATCGAGCGGCTCCTCGGCTAGCCCGAGTTTACCGCGCTCGAGTGTAGTCATCGCCGGACGCTAGCCGCGCAGGGTGCGATTCGTCGCTACTCAGAGTGGTTTCCTGCGCTGTTCCTGGTGGGCCGATTCGCTTCACTGCTAGTGTCCTGGAACAGAAGTTCGCATCATTAAGTGGTTGAGTGAGGGTCTATCTCGGTCGAGAGCGCATCTGCCTGTTAGTATTCTCAAGTCGCGGCGGGCGAACTTCCATTGGAAAGGCTGGGCTGCTGCTTCGTAGTGCTGCTGAAAGCCGAGCAGGCGCTCGCTCACCTCATCAAGGGATGAGAAGTCGTTCGGATGCGAGTAGGCGGCCGCGCGTCCGCGCGCCTCCTGGCTCGGGGGCTATGTTCACCGGAAGCGCCTGGGCATCGGGCGGGTACTGCGATCCCGATCCGGATCCACGTGACGTTCCTGATCGTGCTCCCGCTGCTGGCGATAGGCTTCGGGCGAGGGTTCAGGTAGGCCGCGCGAATCGCTGGTATTCCTCAAGAGGGGATCCGCGGTCACGCCCATCTGGGCTCGTCGTGGCCGTCATGCCCTCTTTGTCGGTCCGCGTCCACGAGCTCGCTCACTCCTTGTATGCCTTGCGCAAGGCCGGCAGGGTTCGCTACATCACGCGCATTATGATCGGCGGCGTCTCGCAGATATCGGAGCTGCCGCGGACCGACCGCAACGAGGCCGTCATGGCCCTCGTGGGAGCGCTCACGAGCCTCGTGCTCGGGGGCGTGTTCTACTTCGTGTTCCTGGGGAGCTCCTGGACAGGGCAGTTCAAGTTTAAGTTCGCGGCGTTACACCTCTTCTACCTCAACGTCGTCCTCGGCCTCTTCAACTTGCTGCCCGCGTTCCCGATGGACGGTAGGCGGATCCTCTGCGGAGTCCTGGAGGGACGGTGAGGCCTGCTGCGCGCCACCGCAGGCAAGCTCTTCGCCATCCTGTTTGGGGTCGTCTGATTCCTGTCGATCAACATCCTCCTCATGGTGGTTGCGTTCTTCGTGCACCTCGGCGCCGAGGCCGAGAACCGCAGCGTCCTCGTGAAGGCCCTCCTGGGCACGCTCCCCGCATGCGCGACGCGGTCAAACGCGTCGAGGCCGTGGATGCAGGGGACGAGGCGACCAAGGCCTTGCGCTCGCTCATGCAGTCGAGGATCGCAGCGATACCCGTCGTGGACCAGGGCCGCGTCGTCGGGCTGCTGAGCCAGCTCGACCTCGCGCGCAGGCTGCAGCTCAAGGACCTGCAGGCAACGCAGCACCCGTCGCGTTCACCGGCCCCGCCGTGGAACTCGGCGGAGCAGCGAGTCTGAACCCATCGCCCATGGCCTTCACCTCACGTCAGCTAGGGGTCCCAGAGCAACCTGCCCGCCGGGCCTTCGACTGGCTGCGGGGCAGCACCACCGGCCTCGTGGTCTCTTCCCTGGTGGTCGGTCTCGGGTCGGGGTGCGGAGCCGTCGTCTTCCGTTATCTCATCCTCTGGTTCACGCTCCTCTTCACCGGCCACCGCGACTACGCCGGAGCGGGCCGCTCGCCTCATCCCGGTCTCCCGCAGCTCGGGACCTGGTTCGTGCTGCTCGCGCCCGTCGTGGGCGGGCTCCTCTACGGGCCACTCACGCAGAAGTTCGCGCGCGAGGCGCGCGGCCACGGCGTGCCCGAGGTGATGCTTGCGGTCGCCGAGCAAGGGGGTCGCATCCGCCCGCGCGTGGCCGTCGTCAAGTCGCTCGCCTCCGCGCTCTGCATCGGCTGCGGTGGTTCGGTGGGGCGCGAGGGTCCTATCGTCCAGATCGGCTCCGCCCTGGGATCGTCCCTCGGGCAGGCGCTGCGCTTGCCGGAGGCGCGCCTCCGGTTGCTCGTCTCGTGTGGGGCGGCGGGGGGCATCGCCGCAACGTTCAATGCGCCGATCGCGGGCGTCTTCTTCGCTCTCGAGCTCATCCTACGCGACTTCGAGGCAGGCTCGTTCGGCGTGGTCGTGCTCTCGTCCATCACGGCCACGATCATCGGGCGCGCGGCATTCGGCTCACGCCCATTCCTCACGCTTCCCCCATTCGAGCTGGGATCGCCAAGGGAGCTCCTCCTGTACGCAGCACTCGGCCTGCTGGCTGCGTTCGTGGGCGTCGGCTTCATCAGGGCGCTGTACGGCCTCGAGGACATCGCGGATCGGCTCTGGAGAGGGCCCGAGTGGCTGCGGCCGGCCGCGGGCGGGATCTTCCTGGGAGCCCTCCTGCTGGGGGTGCCGCAGATGTACGGCGTCGGCTATCCGGTCCTCGAGCGCGCCATAAGCGGTTCCTACGTCCCTGCCTTCCTCCTCGTCCTCCTCGTCGCGAAGATCCTCGCCACGAGCCTGACAATCGCGATCGGCGGCTCGGGCGGCGTCTTCGCTCCCTCGCTGTTCATGGGAGCCACGTTCGGGAGCGCGTTCGGCCAGGTGTTCCACCGTTGGTTCCCCACGATCGCAGCTCATCCGGGCGCCTATGGCCTGGTGGGGATGGGCGCCGTTTTCGCGGCGGCCGCCCGGGCGCCGATCACCTCGGCCATCATCATCTTCGAGCTTACGAACGAGTACCGAACGATCGTCCCGCTCCTCTTCGCGGTCGCGGTGGCGACCGGCGTCTCGAGCGCCCTGTCGCGGGACACCATCTACACGCTCAAGCTCCGGCGCCGCGGCATCGACGTCCTCCGGGGTCGCCCCGCCAGCCTCATGGAGATCATCCAGGTGCGCGAGGCCATGCGCGCGACGCCCACCCCGCTGCGCCAGGATCAGTCGCTGAGCGAGATCATCCAGCGTTTCACTGTGGAGCGGCGCGAAGCTCTGCCCGTCGTCGACCGCGACGGGGCCTACCGCGGAACCGTGACCGCGCGGCAGGTAGAGGAGGCCATGCAGGAGAATGCGCTCGATGTGGTCGTCGGATCGCTCGCGCAACAAACTCCGACGCTCACGGCCGGGCAGACGCTGGAGCAGGCTCTCCGCACGCTCGTACGCCACGAGCTCTCCGGAGTTCCTGTCCTCGAGGACGATGCTCGGGGCGTCGTCGGGTGGCTCACGCATCGAGACCTCCTGCGTGCGTATCAGGACCACCTCGAGCGCGGCGTCGCTCGGGCCGAACAGCGCACCGGAGCGGCCGAGCCCGGGCCGCCGCCCGCCCGGTTGCGCGGTTATCGGGCGTTGGAGGTGCGCCTGGACAGCGCCGTGCCGCCCACCGGATGGAGCGTGAGCGATCTCCGGCTGCCGAGCTCGGCCCTGGTCTTGGCGGTGAGGCGAGACTCGGAGACGTTCGAGCCGACGCCGCGAACTGAACTCAGGAAGGGCGACCGCGTCAGCATCCTCGTTCGGGCGAAGGACGAGCCGCAGGTCGTGGAGCGGTTCCAGGAGATCGAGCTAGGGCAGGCACGGGGCAAGGTGTCCGGCCCCGAGCAAACCGCGCGCCCAGGCTCGAAGGCCTGAGCGGGCGAGCGGCGTCTTGAGCGGCACCGCGATCATCTATTTGTTCAGCGAGATCGGGGGTAGGTTTCGTGTCGCTGACCCGAGTCTCTCGACCTCTGTCAGTCCCGAATACCCTTCTGAGGTCCAACGGCCCTCGGGACGAAGGCCCGAAATGAGGGCGGCGGTGCCCGCGCATCAGCTGCAGCGATGGCCATCGGGGAAAGCGCCCAGCGCGAAGGCCGTTGACACTGCATTCGCCATGGCGTCGCGACCCCGGAGTTGGGGTTAAGGCACACGTCGCTACTGGTCCGACTGCTCACGCCGCACGTCGCTCGTAGTCGTGCGTGCGACGCTCAGCCTGTCCAGGCCGCGGGGCAGCAAGGGCTGCGTGCGATTGAGGGCCTGGATTTGCGATTTATCGTCGACGCAGAGCACGAGGGCATTGTCCGGCGGGCTCATGTAGAGGCCGATGATGTCCCGAACCTTCTCGACCAGCAGAGGGTCCTTCGAGAGCTGAGCGTGCTCGGTCCGGTGAGCCCAAAGGCGCGCCAGATGCGTCCCACGGTGGCGAGACTGAGGCCCACCGCCTTGGCCATCTGGCGGGTGCTCCAGTGCGTCGCGCCCTGGGGCGTGGATTCGAGCGCGCGCGTCACGACGGCCTCCACCGCGTCGTAGGTGATCGTGCGCGGTGCTCCTGGCCTCGGCTCGTCCATCAGTCCGTCCGGACGCTTGGCGACGAACCGCTTGCGCCACTTGCCTACGGTGGGGGCAGTCACGCGGAGCTTTCGCGCCACGTTCTTGTTGGACTTCGCGGTCGCGCACGCCAGAATGGTCTCCGGCCGTAACGCGAGCCCTCGCATTTGCCTCCAGGAGAGCCTCCTGAAGGCTGTATGCACAATTTATGCTACGAATTTGTGTCCAGGACACTAGGTATGACCCAACATAATCGGCACAGGACTGCGGTGCGTCGGCCGAAGGGCCCGGACGAACTACCTCAGCTCAACTGGCGTTTTCACGAGAAGGCCTAGAAGCACCCGCAGAAGACCCTGCTCGGCAAGACGATCCTGTTCACCGATCGCGACGCTTGGTCCGACGAACAGATCGTCCGCGGCTAAAGGAGCCAATCCCGCGTCGCGTCAGCCTTCCGTAACATGAAGGATCTGCGCTGCCTCACCTTCCGGCCGGTACACCACTGGACAGACCAGAAGCTGCGCGTGCACGCGCTCTATTGCCTGATATCGCTCTCCTGCTCTTGAGCCTGCTGCGGCGCAAGCCCGGTGAGGCACAGGTCCGGCTCATCTTCGCGCGCATGGTCGAACGGCTGGCCGACATCCGCGAGGTGACCGTCCTCTTCCGCGAAGCCGAGGCGAGGAGATCCCGCGCGCACTCGGTGCTATCCGAGATCGACGCCGAACAGCAAGCTCTTCGACGCGCTCGACCTCGCCCGCTTCCGCACCAGGTAGATCACACGCCCCGATATGGCGTCTACCCCTGAAAGACGGGCCCGATCTCACTCCTCTCCACCTGAGCGCGGTACCCCGTCGCCGCGCGCACCCGGACCCACGGATGTTCCGTCGGCGCTGAAAGGCGAGTCCCTCGAGAGGGCCACGAACGCCCCGAGCGTCGCCCCGCCGTACCGAGTGAGCGTCAAGGGTTAGGCGCCTCCCTTGGACCCGCGACTCGTGGTTCACGACGTCCTTTGACAACCCGGCCGGCTCCGCGTCACCATGGGAGCCCGCGGCATGGCCGATCCCCAGACTCCATCCCTCCGCCAGACCAACGTGGGGAAGCTTTATTGCGGGAGCTTCGACGTGCTCGTGCTCGGCGGGGGCATCAACGGCGCGGTGTCGGCGGCCTCGCTCTCCTCGCGCGGCGCCAGGGTGGCGCTCGTGGAGAGGAGGGACTTCGCGGGCGCGACCTCGCAGGCCTCCTCGAACCTCGCCTGGGGGGGGATCAAGTACCTCGAGAGCTACGAGTTCGGCCTGGTGCGGAGGCTGTGCCGTGCCCGCAACAAGCTCCTCCGCTCCTATCCGTCGGCCATCCAGGAAATCCGCTTCTACACCTCGCACGCGCGGGCCTTCCGCCACCGGCGCTGGAAGCTCCTCCTCGGCAGCTGGCTCTACTGGGCCATCGGCGGCTTCTTCACGCGCCGGCCCCGAGCCCTCTCTCTCGCCGACCTCGAGCGCGAGGAGCCGACCATCGCCAGGGAGGGCTTGGACGGGGGCTTCGAGTACTCGGACGCCTACCTGCTCGACAACGACGCTCGCTTCGTGTGGGGGTTCATCCGTTCGGCGCTCGACCATGGCGCCATCGCCGCCAACTACCTGGAGGCGCTCGGCTCGCGCCGGGAGGGCGGTGCGTGGGTGACCGAGGCGCGGGACCAGGTCACCGGACAGGCGCTCTCCATCCGCTCGCGCGTCCTCGTCAACGCCTGCGGGCCCTTCGCCGACCAGGTGAACGCCCGCAACGGGGTCCGCACCGCCAACCACCACGTCTACTCGAAGGGGATCCACCTCGTCGTCCCCAGGCTCGCCACCGGCCAGCGGGTCCTGACCTTCTTCGCCGATGACGGGCGCCTGTTCTTCGCCATCCCCATGGGGCTCAAGACCTGCATCGGTACCACCGACACCCCCGTCGAGGGCCCGGAGGTGGAGGTGACGGCGGAGGACCGGGCGTTCGTGCTCGACAACATCAACAAGCGCCTGCGGCTCCCCCGCCCTCTCGAGGCGGGCGACATCATCGCCGAGCGGTGCGGCGTGCGTCCGCTCGTCATGGGGGGGGCGGGCGACGGCGCGCGCGACTGGATGCAGCTCTCGCGCAAGCACGTCATCGAGACCGACCCGGGGCTCCGCCACCTCACCATCTTCGGCGGCAAGCTCACCGACTGCCTCAACGTGGGCGAGGAGGTGTGCGCCCAGGCGGCCCGGCTCGGGGTGGAGCTCCCCTTCCCCGACCGGCCCTGGTACGGCGAGCCTCATCCCGCCGTGCGCGAGGAGTACTTTCACCAGGCGAGGCTCCTGGATCTCGACGCCATGACCGCGCCCCAGTCGTCGGAGAAGCTCACCACCCGGCTCTGGCGGCGCTACGGGGCCGAGGCGCTGGGCATGCTGGACGCCATCCGCTGCGACCCGCGCATGGCCGAGGTCATCATCGAGACGAGCGAGTACCTGCGCTGCGAGCTCGACCTGGCCGCCCGGCGCGAGATGGTGGTCAAGCTCGAGGATTTTCTCCGCCGCCGCTCCAAGATCGCCCTCGTGGTGGGGCCCCGCGAGGTGGAGCGCGCCGAGGGGCTGCGCGAGGCCTGCCGGATCCTCTTCGGCGACGAGGCGGAGGCCAAGAGGGCCGAGTACTTCGCCGCCTCGCGCCCGCCGCCTGCGCCCTGAGCGGCCCCGTCCCGCGGGGGTCGGGGGCCCTCGCACCCCTCGCGGCGGACCTCTTCGGCGCCCTCCTTCAGAGCGAAGGCGGCCGCGGGGGGTGACCGCCCTGGCGTTTCGTGGTTTGCTTCTTTGGGTCGAGCCGTCTCCCCGAGGAGGACGCCGTGAGCCCTGGCCGAGACCTGCGCAGCGTTGAGGAGCACCCCGCCGATCCTTCGACCGACCTCTCCGCGCACCCGGTCCTCAAGTCCAAGAAGCTCGCCAACGTCTGCTACGACATCCGCGGGCCGGTGACCGTGAAGGCCAAGCAGCTCGAGGACGAGGGTCATCGCATCATCAAGCTCAACATCGGCAACCCGGCCCCGTTCGGATTCGAGGCCCCGGAGGAGATCGTCCTCGACGTCATCCACAACCTGCGCGACGCCTCCGGGTACTCCGATTCCAAGGGCCTGTTCGCGGCCCGCAAGGCGGTGATGCACTACTGCCAGCAGAAGCACATCCTCGGCGTCACCATCGAGGACATCTACCTGGGGAACGGCGTGTCCGAGCTCATCGCCATCGCCGTCCAGGCCCTCCTCGACGTCGGCGACGAGGTGCTGGTGCCGGCGCCCGACTACCCCCTGTGGACCGCCAGCGTGAGCCTGTCGGGCGGGCAGGCCGTGCACTACCTGTGCGACGAGGCCTCCGGCTGGCTCCCCGATCTGAAGGACATCCGGTCCAAGATCACGCCGCGCACCCGGGCCATCGTCCTCATCAACCCGAACAATCCCACCGGTGCCCTCTACCCGGTCGAGCTCTTGCGCGAGGTCGTCGCCATCGCCCGCGCCCACCAGCTCGTCGTCTTCGCCGACGAGATCTACGACAAGGTGCTGTACGACGGGGCCGTGCACACCTCCATCGCCTCGCTGTCCGACGATGTCCTGTGCCTCACCTTCAACGGACTGTCGAAGAACTACCGCTCCTGCGGCTATCGCTCGGGCTGGATTGTGGTGTCCGGAGAGAAGAGCCACGCCGAGGACTACATCGAGGGCCTGACCATCCTCGCCTCGATGCGCTTGTGCGCCAACGTGCCCGGGCAGTTCGCCATCCAGACGGCGCTCGGGGGCTACCAGAGCATCGACGATCTGGTCCTGCCGACCGGCCGTCTGGGGCGCCAGCGCGATCTCGCCTGGAAGCTGCTCACCGCCATCCCGGGGGTCACCTGCGTCAAGCCGCAGGCGGCGCTGTACCTCTTCCCCCGGCTCGACCCCAAGATGTACCCCATCGCCGACGACCAGGAGTTCATCCTCCAGCTCCTGCTCGAGGAGAAGGTGCTACTCGTGCAGGGCAGTGGCTTCAACTGGAAGAAACCCGATCACTTCCGGGTGGTGTTTCTGCCCCACGAGGACGACCTCCAGGAGGCCATCGGGCGTATCGCTCGCTTCCTCGAGCACTACCGGCGGCGGCACGCAGCCTAAGGGAGGGTGGCTCCGCGCGGGCGGGCTCGGTCCCTGAGGTCTCCTCGGGGCCGGGCTTCGGACCGGGCCCCAGCCTCCACCCTCGACGGGACGGCGCGACCTCGCCCGGCGTGAAAGGGCGGTCGGACGGGCTCGCCGCGCGATGGCCGGGTGGGCTAGCATCCCGCGCATGGCTTTTCAGCGAACGTTTTCGAAGGCTCCCTGGGAGAAGCAGATCGGGTATTGCCGGGCCTTGCGCGCCGGCTCGCACGTCTACGTGACCGGAACCGCGCCGGTCGCGGAGGGCGGTGGCGTCTTCGCACCCGGCGACGCCACTGCGCAGGCTCGCCGCTGCTTCGAGATCATCGAGACCGCGCTCCGCGCCCTCGGCGCGGACCTCGCGAGCGTGGTGCGGACCCGCATGTTCGTGACCGACATCTCCCGTTGGGCCGAGTTCGGGGCGGCGCACCGCGAAGCCTTCGGGGACATTCCTCCGGCCACCAGCATGGTCGAGGTCCGGGCCCTCATCGACCCGGCCATGCTCATCGAGGTCGAGGCCGACGCGGTCGTCGGCGAGTGAGGCCGGGCCGCTGAAGCCTTCACCCTCGTCGCGCCCGGGCGCGATCGCCTCACCGTCACCACTGCCAGGAGGGCCGCGCCACCACCTCGCGGGGGCGCGCGCACCCTGCCGGGCCGGCGCCGGGCGGGGCGAGCGCCTTTTCGTGGCGAGGGAGGTTGCGCCTGGGTGGGCCCCGCAGCAAGTGACGGGGAGTAGAGGAGGACGCCATGAAGATGGGGATCGCACTCGCCGCCCTCGCGACCGCGCTCGCCTCGCTCCCGTGCGCCTCGCTGGGCGAGGTGCAGAGCCGGGTCATCGACTACCGGCAAGGCGATACGACGCTCCAGGGCTTCCTGGCGTGGGACGATGCCGCCAAGGGCCCGCGCCCGGGCGTGCTGGTCGTCCACGAGTGGTGGGGCGAGAACCAGCACGCGCGCAACCAGGCCCTACGCCTCGCGCAGGCCGGCTACGTCGGCTTCGCGCTCGACATGTACGGCAAGGGCAAGGTGGCGACGCACCCCAGGGACGCCCAGGCCTACATGGACGAGGTGGCGAAGGACGCCACCCTCATGAAGGCCCGTTTCGACGCCGCCCGGGCACTCCTCAAAGCTCAACCAGAGGTCGACCCCACGAGGATCGCGGCCATCGGCTACTGCTTCGGCGGGACGGTCGCACTGTCGATGGCGCGGGCGGGAGAGCCGCTCCTCGGAGTCGGGACCTTCCACGCCGGCTTGAAGCCGGGCGATGGCGCGGCCGAGAAGGGCCGTATCAAGGCCCGCATCCTGGTCCAGACGGGTGGGGCCGACTCGTTCGTCCCCAAGGAGCAGGTGCAGGCCTTCGAGAAGGAGATGGCCGAAGCTGGCGCGAACGCGCGGGTCATCACCTATGAAGGCGCCAAGCACAGCTTCACAAACCCCGACGCCGCCGCCGCCGGAGTGGACGGCCTCGCCTACGACGCTGACGCGGACAGGACCTCCTGGGCTGCGCTGCGGGTATTCCTGAAAGAGGTGTTCGGCAGCTGAACGGAGGCGTCCCCGTGCCCCTCGGAGCGAGCTCACCTGCCCCTACCCGGGGT
>Ga0335081_10013849_pt1 | contig 13034 bp, 15 predicted proteins | sample Lox_Sample_35_FD_206713 | JGI IMG/M metagenome (GOLD analysis project Ga0335081, IMG submission 206713) | Soil microbial communities from Loxahatchee National Wildlife Refuge, Florida, United States - Lox_Sample_3.5 | ecosystem: Environmental > Terrestrial > Soil > Wetlands | place: USA...
GCGCGGTCCCGGTTGACATCGGCCAGGGTGACGTCTCCTGGACCGTGCTGGCCGACGCGGAGGGCCACGAGTTCCGCGTGCTCTCGCCGCGGGGCACCCCGCCGTGACACCCGCGCAGGCCCGGACCCTGGCCCAGATCCAGGCCGAACTGACCCGGCTCGTCCGCTACGACGACGAGTCCGTCGTGCACGTGGCGTGGATCAGGCAGCGCTACGACCTCGGCGCCGCCGCCAGCTACGCGCCCGCCCGGGCCGCGGCGGTACGGACGGCCTGGCACGAAGCCGGCCACGCGGTGGCCGCGCTGGCCGTCGGGGCGCGGTTCAGCTCGGCGAGCATCCGGCATGGTTCGGGTACCCAGGGCCGGGTGCACGGTATCCAGGGCTTTGGCGAGCAGGGGTTCGTCATCGACGCGGCGGGCCAGATCGCCGAGCGGCTGCGGGACTGGTCCCTGCCGGCCGGCGACGATGAGCTGCGGGCGTGGCTGCCGACCTGGCGCGCCGACGGCGGCGACGCCCGGCGGTTCCGGAGCGGGATCACCACCCGGTTCGGCGGCGACGAGGTGGCGGCGTGGCGGCACTGCGAGCAGGTGCTGATCCCGCGGCGGCTGCGGATCCGCCAGCTGGCCAGGGCGCTGCTCGTGCACCCGCGGCACCTGCCGTATGAGGTGGCGGCGGCCATCGCGGACGGCGGCTGAGCGGCCCGGGGCCGCTTGGGCGGCCTGGGGCCAGTTGGGCGGCGCGGTACCAAGCGGGGAAGCCGTCCAGCGAATCGAGGACCACCTCGGCGCCCGCGCCGGCCAGGTCCTCGGCGGTGAACGAGCCGGTCGCGACGCCGACCGCCCGCGCGCCCGCCTGCACCGCGGCGGCCATGTCCGGCGGGGTGTCGCCGACGTAGGCCGCGGCCCTCAGGCGGCGCAGCACCGCCGCCTTCTCCGGCCCGTGCACCAGGGTGAACAGCTCGTCGGCGGCCAGCGCGACCGCCCGCAGGCTCGGCCCCACCGAGATGGGATGCTTGGCCGTGATGATGACCACGCGCTCCCCCGCCGCCCGGACCGCGGCCAGCGCCTCGCGCGCGCCGGGCAGCACGGTCGTCATCTGCTCCGCCAGCCCCACGTAGTGCCGCCGGTAGATCTCGCCTGCCGCGGCCACCTGATCGGGCGGGAACCAGAACGCCAGCTCGTCGTCCAGCTTGATGCCGAGCCGGCGGTCTACCGCGTCCAGGTCGATGGCGGTCGCGGTCTCCCGGGCGACCTCGGCGAACGAGGCCAGGATGGCCGGACGCGAGTTGATCAGCGTCATGTCGAGGTCAAAGCCGACCGGCCCCATTCCGCCCCCATTCTGCCCCGTCCGCAGGTTCTCGATCCCGGCCATCTACGCGCTAGTGTGCCAGCTATGACATGGGAAGGCTTGCTCGCGTACTGCCTGGCCAAGCCGGGCGCCTGGCAGGACGAGCCCTGGGAGGGCGACGTGGTGGCCAAGGTCGGCGGCAAGATCTTCGCCTTCCTCGGGTCGGGCGCCAGCCCGGCCGTGGGCCTGAAGTGCGGGGCCAGCCGGGAGGCGGCCAACGAGTGGCTGCTGCGGTATCCGGACGACGCGTCGGTGATGGCCTACATAGGCCGCTCGGGATGGAACACGCTGCGCGTCGGCGGCGCGATTCCCGACGACGAGCTGATCGAGGCCATCGACGCTTCCTACGCGGCCATCGTCAGCAAGCTGCCCAAGAAGGACCGTCCTTGACGATAGGAGGCCGGGTGACGGCTGTGACCGGTGATGGCGATGCGCTGGATTCCGATGCGCTGGATTCCGCCGTCGAGGAAGCCATGCTCCTCCCCCTCCCCCGTATCCCGGTGTCCGCCGGGGCGCTCATCTTCGACCGGGCGGGTGGGCTGCTGATCCTCAAGCCGACGTACAAGAGCGGCTGGACGATCCCGGGCGGCGTCATGGAGGCCGACGGGGAGTCGCCGTGGGAGGCGTGCCAGCGTGAGGTACGCGAGGAGACCGGCATCGAGGTGAGCCGCGGGCGGCTGGCCGCGATGGACTTCCGCCGTCCCCGGCCGGGACGTCCGGGGGGCATCCGGTTCCTCTTCGACTGCGGCAAGATGAGCGGCAAGGCGCTGGCCAGGCTGACGCTGCAGCCGGAGGAGATCTCCGAGGCCAGGTTCGTTCGGCTGCCCGAGGCGCTTGACCTGCTCAGGGGGCCGATCAGGCGGCGGGTGCGGGCAGCGACCAGCGGCCGGCGGCTGGTCTACCTGGAGGACGGCCGCCCGGTGTTATCCGGGGTCCTGCCAGTCACTGATCCCCATGGAGCGGCCGCCGCCGACCCCGCCTGGTCATGCAGCCCGTTATGTCCCTTTATGCCGCAACTTGCCGTTGAGACATTCCGGCGCCGGTCATGATCATGGCCAAAAATGGCCTCCATTCGGCCAAAACTGGCCACGATCATGAAACAGCGTGGTGTGAGGCCGCCGGCTAAGCGGAGGCGCGGTCGATGCCCTGGCGGACGCGGGCGGAGCGGTCGATCAGCTCGCGGAGGGCGTCGTGGTCGACATCGTCGAGGCGCTTGATGTACAGGCAGCCTTTTCCGGTCTGGTGCGGACCCAGCCGCGCCAGCGCCGACCGGTGCCGGTCCTCGAACCCGCCGACCAGGTAGATGGCCAGGTGCTGGCGGCGGGGTGAGAAGCCGGCCAGGGCCGAGTCGCCCTGGCGGCCGCTGGCGTACCGGTAATGGTACGCGCCGAAGCCGATGATGCTGGTACCCCACATCACCGGCGGCTCACCGGTGATCTCCTGCATCATGGCGCACAGCCGCCGCGCATCCTCGCGGCGCCGCTCGCCGGGCACGCGGGCCAGGAACCCTTCCACGGGCGTATCGGTCGGGCGCATGGCCGGATCCTTCTTGGTCGCCATGCCGTCATGCTCACATACCTAGCGGACGACCAGGCAGAACGGGTGGCCGACGGGGTCGCGGTAGACCCGCCAGGGCCATGATGAGCGGCGCCTTCGCGGGTGGCCGGGTCAGGGTGGCCCGGGCGTGAAAGGCAGTTCGTTCGGTAGAAATTATTTGGGTTCGGCGGCCGGGGTGTAGCTGAGGTGGACCACGCCGGTGCCGAACGACTCGGAGCCGGTCAGGGTGAGCGGGACCTGGCCGTCCGGCTCGCTGAACAGGCGCTTGCCGCCGCCGATCACCACCGGGAAGACGAGCAGGTCAAGCTGGTCGAGCAGGCCGCGCCGCAGCAGCCAGCTGACCAGCGTCGAGCTGCCGCTCATGCCGATGTTCCGGCCCGGCCGCTGCTTCAGCTCACGGATATGCGCGGCCACGTCGTCCCCCGAACCGCTGATCAGGGTGGAGTTCTGCCAGTCGGCCGAGGTCAGCGTGTCGGACACGACGAACTTGGGGGTGTTGTTCATCTGGTCGGCCATGCCGCCGGACTGGCCGCCGAAGGCGGCGGCGAAGCCCTCGTAGGTAGTCCGGCCGAGCAGCAGGGCGTCGTTGGGCGCCATCAGGGCACCGACCGCCTGGCCGACCTGATCGTTGAAGTACGGACCCGTCCACTGCTCCGGCGACTCGACCACGCCGTCCAGCGAGACGAACAGGCCCGCGGCGATTTTACGCATCCGGTTGATCCCTTCTTAGCGGTCGTTGAGGAAGAATTCGGTCAGCACGGGGGCGATGGCCTGCGGCTTGACCATGTGGTTCTGGCCGGGCAGCGTCTGGTAGCTCGCGTCGGGCAGGGCACCGGCCAGCGCGCGGGTGGCGTTGGCCATCCAGGCCGGGCTCTTGCCGCCCGCCGCCACCAGCGTCGGGACCTTGACCGCGGCCCATTCCGCGGGCGTGAACGGCGCTCCCCGCTGGTGGTCCTGCACGATCGCGATGTCGTAGGGCAGGGTGGGCGCCACCGCCTTGAGCTTGGGCCAGACCGGGGTGAGGGGCAGCACCGCGGTGAAGACGGCCGGCGTGCCCACGAACCGCATGAACATCTTGACCGCGTCGCCGCGGCGGCGCTCGGCCACCAGGCGGCTGAGCGTGGCCAGGTAATCGTCGGGGATCGGGGACCGGGTCCCGTCCACGATGAACGGCGGCTCGTACACCGCCAGCTTCCCGATCGCGGGGAGGCGCTTGGCCGCCTCGAGGGCGAGGGCGGCCCCGGACGAGGTGCCGTGCACCAGCACCATCCCGCCGGCTCCGCTGGCCGCAGCGATCAGCGCCTCGATGTCGTCGACCTCGCGGTCCGGCGCGTAGGGCTTGGTGTCGCCGCTGGCCCCGCGGCCCCGGCGATCGTAGGTGTAGACGGTGAAGTGCGGCGTGAGCTGCGCGGCGAGTTTGGGCATCGGGCCGAACGAGCGGCTGCACAGGGCGCCGTCGACCAGGATCAGCGGCGGGCCCTGGCCCGCCCTGGTGAACGCGATGGTGGTCCCGTCGGCTGACTGGACGGTGTTCATGGGGTCCTCCCGTGGTTGCGGACGATCAGGCCAGGGCGTGGCGGAGCCAGGCTGCCCAGGCGCGCTGGGCCCGGTCCGGATCGGCGTCTGGGCCGAACAGTTCGTGCGCCGCCATCAGCGGCTTGCCGAAGCCGCGCAGGAACCGGTAGAGCGCGTCCGGCGTGCGGATGCCGATGGTGTGGGCGTTGGCGAAGTAGATGACGCCGTCCAGGGGGCCGATCTCATCGGCGGCGACGCCCACCCGGTCACCGCGGCCCGCGTCCTGGGGCAGGCCAAGGGCCTGGTACAGCATCGTTCGGTCGCGGGCCCAGGTCGTGCCGGGCGGGCCGAACGCGGCGACCGGCGCCGCGAACCGGCCGGCGAAATGGGTGAGGTACTCGACCAGGGTCCGGAAGTACATCGCGCCGCCCAGCGTCATCGCCTCGAACTCGTCGGTCCAGTCGTCGCCGGGGAGGAATCCGCTGGTGACGGTGCGCAGCACCGTGCTGCCGCCCGCACGGCCCTCGATCAGGAACTCGTACGCGATGAACCGCCCGTCCGGGGCCTCGCCGCTGCGGTAGGCGAACCGGCGGGCCGGATCCCAGGCGGTCACGTCGAGCTCGGGCGCGTACTCGCCGAAGACGGTGCGGACCGTGCCGCCCGCGGCGCCCGCGCCGTCCGGGCCGGGCCGCACCTCGCTGCGGCCCATGAACCAGGAGTCGATCCCCGGCCCGGTGGCGATCGCGGCCCAGACTTCGTCGGGGGTGGCGGGCACCTCGGCCTGCTGGGAGTTCTCGAACGGGTGGCCCATCAGGTCTCCTCGGCCGGTTCGGTCTGTCCGGTTCGTTCGGTCGGTTCGGTCTGTCCGGTCTGGTCGGTGTGTCCGGCCTGGTCGGTCTGGTCGGCCGGTTCGGCCGGGGTGAGGCTCGGGTGGACGGCGATGACGAGGTGATGCTCGCGCCCGCCCTCGGCCTGCTCGTCGTGGTACTTCGCCACCAGCGCGGTCACGGCCTGCATCAGCTCGCTGGTGAAGGCGGCCCGGTCGGCGGCGGAGGCGAACCGAACCCGGCCGTCCATGGCGAACGTGGCGAGCTTGCGCTGCGCCCGGGCGGCTCCGGCGATCAGGTCGCCGACGTCGCGGACCAGCTGGGCGGCCAGCGCCAGCAGCCAGCGGGCCGAAAGGCGATCAGGCGCCCGGGCCGGGTCGGGGGCCACGGCCGACAGCGCCGACGGCGAGATCACGTAGGAGGCTGCCGCGGCCCGGAGCAGCCGCTCGGTCACGTTGCCCTTGCGGCGCTCCTCCACCAGCTCGACCAGGCCGTGCCGCTCCAGCGTCCGCAGGTGATAGTTGACCTTCTGCCGGGGCAGGCCGACCGCGGCGGCGAGCATGGCCGCCGACCTCGGCTCGGTCAGCTGAGCCAGGAGTTGCGCCCGGGCCGGCTCCAGCGCGGCCTCGGCGGCGGCCGGATCGGCGATCACTGCCACATCGATCATGAAGCCAGCCTGTCATCCGACAAGCTTTTTTGTCAAGAAAAATATCTTTGTCGGAACAAGGCCTGGGGTGACGGGGGTGGCGGAGGCGGCGCCGGGGTGCTCGCATACCGCGCTCAGGTCACTCCGGCACCATCAGCAGCATCATCCGGGGCGGCGGAGCCGCGGGAACGGCATGAAACCCCGGATCCAGCGCGTTCTAACGCGCTCAAAGGGCGGTTTCATAGCGTCCGGCGCCGGGCCGACCTCATGATCAACTCAAGCGAAGGACGCGACGGCGGGGAGGTTTCACGGACGTTGCCGGGGTTGATACGGGGTTTCGCAGATGCGTCTCATCTTGCGTCAGACGGGTGCAGATGCGGCGCGTATTCCGCCATCTCAGCCGCGGGTGCGTTACAGTCGCGGCGTGCCGACGTTTCGGATCAAGGAAGCCGCGGCGCTGCTCGGGGTCAGCTATGACACCATGCGGCGCTGGGCCGAAGATGGCCGGATCGAGCAGATCACGGACGCGTCCGGGCGCCTGACCGTGGACGGAGCGGCCCTGGCCAGGTTCGCTCAGGAACGCGCCGAGTCGGCCGCATATCCAGACCCGGATGACGGGGTGGTGACCGCTCAGTCGGTCAGGAACCGGTTCACTGGCCTGGTCACCCGGGTAGTCCGGGACACCGTCATGGCCCAGGTGGACATCCAGGCCGGACCGCACCGGTTCGTGTCGCTGCTGAGCCGGGAGGCCGCCGACGAACTCGGCCTGGAGCCGGGCGTCCTGGCCATCGCCGCCGTCAAGTCGACGAACGTATCCGTCGAGATCCCCAGGAGCCGCTGATTCTCGCCAGCGAGATCTGAACTACGAGATCTGAACTACGAGATCTGAACATAGGAGTCATAGTGCGCCGAATCGCCCTTACCGTCATCGCCGCCAGCCTGGCGGGGATCACCGTGGCCGGCTGCTCGTCGAGCAGCAGCGGCACCGGAGCCTCGTCATCGGCCGGCTCGAGCAGCCCCGCAGCGTCCGCATCCGCGTCCTCTTCGGCGGCGCTGTCGGGTTCGATCACGGTGTTCGCCGCGTCCTCGCTCAAGGAGGCCTTCACCACGATCGGCAAGCAGTTCGAGGCGGCCCACCCGGGCGTGAAGGTGACCTTCAGCTTCGGCGCGAGCTCGACCCTGGCCACCCAGATCACCAACGGCGCACCGGCTGACGTGTTCGCGTCGGCGTCGCCGAAGAACATGCAGCAGGTGGTGACCGCGGGCGACGCGTCGAACCCGGTCAACTTCGCGAAGAACGTGATGGAGGTGGCCGTGCCGCCGTCCAACCCGGCGAACGTCGCCTCGGTCAACGACCTGGCGAAGTCGTCGGTCAAGACCGCGCTGTGCCAGCCGCAGGCGCCCTGCGGCGCCACCGCCGCGGAGGTGTTCAAGAACGCGAACATCACCGTCAAGCCGGTGACGCTGCAGCCGGACGTGAAGTCGGTTCTCACCCAGGTCGAGCTGGGCAACGTCGACGCGGGCGTGGTGTACGTGACCGACCTCCACTCCGCGGGCAGCAAGGTCAAGGGCGTGACCATCCCGGACAGCGTGAACGCGTCCACGGAGTACCCGATCGCCGCGATCAGCAAGAGCGCCAACCTGGCGACCGCGCAGGCGTTCGTGGCCTACGTCACGTCACCGGCCGGCGAGAGCGTGCTGTCCGCGGCCGAGTTTGAAGCGCCGTGACCACGGCGGTCCGATGCCAGTCAGTACCCTCGGGGCGCCCACCCGGCTGAGCGCGCGGGACCGGGCGCGCCGCGCCACCCGGGGCGGCGCGAGCCCCCGGTCCGTGCCGGCTCCGCTGCTGGTCCCGGCAGTCATCGCGGTCGCGTTCCTGGTGCTGCCGCTGGCCGGGCTGGTGATCCGCGCCCCGTGGAGCCGGCTCGGGGCGGCCCTGTCCGGGGCGGACGCGGTGCAGGCGCTGGTGCTTTCGCTGTGGACGGCGACGGTGGCCACCGGCGTCTGCGTGGTCATCGGGGTACCGCTGGCGTGGGTGCTGGCCCGGACCACCTTCCCCGGGCAGCGGCTGCTGCGGGCGCTGGTGACGCTGCCGCTGGTGCTGCCGCCGGTGGTCGGCGGGGTCGCGCTGCTGCTCGCCTTCGGGCGGGCCGGCTTCATCGGCAGGCTGCTGGACTCCTGGTTCGGGCTGACCATCCCGTTCACGCCGCTGGCCGTGGTGATGGCCGAGAGCTTCGTGGCCATGCCGTTCCTGGTCATCACCGTCGAGGGGGCGCTGCGGTCGGCCAACCAGGGGTTCGAGGAAGCCGCGGCCACGCTGGGCGCGAGCCGGATGACGGCATTCCGCCGGGTCACCGTGCCGCTGATCGCGCCCTCGCTCGCGGCGGGCGCGGTGCTGTGCTGGGCACGGGCCCTGGGCGAGTTCGGCGCGACGATCACCTTCGCCGGCAGCTTCCCGGGGCAGACTGAGACCATGCCCATCGCGGTGTACTACGCCCTGGAGGACGATCCCGACGCCGCCATCGCGCTGAGCCTGGTGCTGCTGCTGGTCTCGGTGGCGGTGCTCGCGTCGCTGCGCGACCGCTGGCTGCGGGGCGGCGCGGTCCAGTGACCCACGGCGAGGACGGCGCCGGCGCAGGCCTCGCCGTCGATGCGACGGTCCGGCGCGGCGGTTTCGCCCTGACCGTCGCGCTGGCGGTACCGCCGGGTCAGGTGCTCGGCATGCTCGGGCCCAACGGGGCGGGCAAGACCACCCTGCTGCGCGCGCTGGCCGGCCTGACCCCCGTCGCGCAGGGCCGCATCACGCTCGGCGGGCAGGTCCTCGACGACGCGGAGACCGGCATGTTCGTCGAGGCCACGCGCCGGCCGACCGGGTACGTGTTCCAGGACTACCGGCTGTTCCCGCACCTGAGCGTGGCCGAGAATGTGGCGTTCTCGCCGCGGGCCCGCGGGCTCGGCAAGGCCGCGGCCAGATCGGCCGCCCGCCACTGGCTGGACCGGCTCGGCCTGGCCAGCCTGGAAGGCCGCAAGCCCGCCGAGCTGTCCGGGGGCCAGGCGCAGCGGGTGGCGCTGGCCCGGGCGCTGGCCGGGGAGCCCCGGCTGCTGCTGCTCGACGAGCCGCTGGCCGCGCTGGACGCGCAGACCAGGCTGGACGTGCAGGCCGAGCTCAGGCAGCACCTAGCCGACTTCCCCGGGCCGTGCGTGCTGGTCACCCACGACCCGCTCGAGGCCCTGGTGCTCGCCGACCGGCTGGCGGTGCTGGAAGACGGCCGGATCGTCCAGGACGGCACGCCCGCCCAGGTCGCGCGGCAGCCCGCCACCGAATACGTGGCCAAGCTGGTCGGGCTGAACCTCTACGCCGGCCAGGCCGACGGCCCCGAGGTCAAGCTCGGCGCCGGCGGCTGCTTCGTCGTCCCCGGGCCGGGGCGGCACGGCGACGTGCTGGTGGCCGTCCGCCCCTCCGCCATCGTGGTCAGCAGCGACGCGCCGCACGCCACCAGCGCCCGCAACGTCTGGCCCGCCGTGGTCACCGGGCTGACCATGCTGGCCGACCGGGTCCGGCTGGACCTCGACGGGCAGCCGTCCGCGCTGGCCGACGTCACCGCGGCGGCGGTGAGCGAGCTGGCGCTGGCGCCCGGCAGCCAGGTCTGGCTCAGCGTCAAGGCCACCGACCTCGAGGTATACGCCCGCGAGGGAAAGGCGGCCTTAGCGGGACGGGGAGGCGGCGCGGCGGGCCAGTTCGGCCTGGCCGGCGGCGCGCATCTCCTCCAGCGGGGCAGGCTTGACGCCGGTCATCAGCTCCACCTGGCGGGCGGCCTGGTGCAGGAGCAAGTCGAAGCCGCTGACGACGACGGCTCCAGACCGGGTGGCGGCTTGCGCGAGCGGGGTGGGCCAGGGGTGGTACACCACGTCGAGCACGCAGGAGACACCGAGGGTGGTGGGAGTTAGTTCGGCGTAAAAATCAGCAGCACCGGCCGGAACCGTGGAAACCAGCAGGTCACTGTCGCGGACCCCGGCATCGAACGGCCGCAGTTCGACCGCCATGCCCAGCCGGCCCGCGGCGGCCAGCAGGCCGCCGGCCCGGGCCTGGTGGCGGACCAGGACCACCGCCGACGTCAGGCCGGTCTCGCGGAGGGCGGCCAGGGCGGCGCAGGCGGTCGCGCCCGCGCCGAGGATGGTCGCGCGGGCCGGCGCGGTCACCCCGGCCTCGGCCAGCGCCGCGACCATCCCGGGGACATCGGTGTTGTAGCCGTGCCGCTCGCCGCGCTCGAAGACCACCGTGTTGGCCCCGCCGACCTCGACGGCGAGCGGCTCGGTGCGGTCGAGCAATGGCAGCACTGCCCGCTTCAGCGGCATGGTCAGCGACAGCCCGGCCCACCCGGGGCGGGCCACCACGGCGGGCAGCCCGGCCTCGTCGCATTCGACCGCGGTGTACGTCCAGTCCAGGGCGAGCGCGGCATACGCGGCCGTGTGCAGCACCGGGGACAGCGAATGGGCGATCGGCGAGCCGAGCACGGCCGCCTTAGCGGGTGCTTCACCGGCTGCTTTGGCGGCCGCTTGAGCCGGCGCGGTCACCCTTTGGCCAGGTTGCGCTGGAGTTCCTGGCGGAACTGCTCGAACTGGGCCTCGCTGGAGGTGAACAGGGTCTCGCCGGTCTTCGGGTTGACGGTCACGAAGTACACCCAGTTATCCGAGGCCGGGGCCGGGTGCAGCACGGCCTGGATGGCGGCGTTGCCCGGGCTGTCGATCGGGCCCGGGGGCAGGCCGGTGTGCTTGTAGGTGTTGTACGGCGACGGGCTGTTGAGCTGCTGGTCACTGGCGATGATGCCGAACGTGTTCAGGCCGTAGAGCACGGTGCTGTCGAGCTGCAGCGGCATCTTGAGCGCCAGCCGGTTGTAGATCACCCGGGCGATCTTCGGGTAGTCGGAGAGCCGGCCGCCTTCGGCCTGCACCAGGCTGGCCATGGTGATGACCTGGGCCGGGCTGAGGTGCACCTGCCTGGCCGCCGCGGTCAGGTTGACCGCCGTGGCCTCCTGATCGAACCGCTGCACCATGCCCTTCAGCACGCCGAGGGCGGTTTGGTGCGGCGGGACCTCGTAGGTCGCGGGGAACAGGTAGCCCTCGGGCTTGCCGTTGGCGAAGCCGGGCAGGCCGAGGGAGGCCGGGTGCCTGAGCACCGCCTGGTACTTGCTGGCCGGGATGCCGGACTTGGCGCCGAGCCAGGCCACGATCTGGCTCAGCCGCCAGCCCTCCGGGATCGTCACCGGGATCTGGACCATGTTCTTCGGGTTGGCCAGCAACGCGTAGGCCAGCGTGGCCTGCATGTGCTGGTGCATGCCGTAGAAGCCGGGCTCGAGGCCGGAGGAGTCCGGGCTGTGCTCGGCGGCCAGGACGAACGCGCGGGAACTGGCCACCACGCCCAGCTTGACCAGCTTGGGCCCGAGGCTGGTCGGCGTGTCGCCCGAGGTGACCTGGACCACGACGGAGCCGGTGCCGTCCCCGGAGTAGTCGGCCGGGTGGTACTTGCTCATGTAGAAGCTGTAGACGTAGATGCCGCCTACCGCCAGCGGGACCACGATGACCAGCAGCGCGGCCAGCGGCGCGATCCAGCGGAACCTGCGCCTGGAGCGCCGGCTGCTGCGGCCGCGGGCGTTTTGGCGGCGGGCCCGGCGGCTGCCTTGGTCGCCGGGCGGGCCGTAGTCGTAGTCATAATCCGCGTCGGCCTCGTCGGGGTCGGGGTCGGCGAAGCCGGGCACGAACCGGCGGCCGACTTGGTATTCGTCCTCGTACTCGGTGTACTCGGTGTGCTCGGGGACGTTAGGGACGGGGTCGCTGTAGCGGTCCTGCGGGTGGGGATCACCGGCGCTGGCCTGGGCGGGGTTCCATTGGGGGGTTTCGGGTGCTTCGGGGTCTCCGGGTGCTTCGGGGTCTCCGGGTTCGGACAGGCGCTGGGTCCGGCGCCAGGGCGAGTCGTCCGGGCGGCCCTGGGCTGGGTGGGGACGGGGGGCGTACCCAGGCTCGTGGTGCACCGGGTCGGGCGGCAGGGGCACCGGGTCGAGGGGCAGCGGCCCGCGGCGATCGTCCGGACGCCAGGCGTTCCGGTCAGGGAGCGGAGGCCGCTGCGGTACACGAGGGTTCTGGGGCATGCGCGGCCCTTGGGGTACGCGGGGCCCTTGGGGCATGCGCGGTCCCTGGGGCATGCGAGGGGGCTGCGGCGGTCGCGGGCCCTGCGGCCAGCCGCCTCCGTTCTCGCTCACGCGCCGGCCTCCGGGACGAGCCGGCCTGCAGGGCGGCCGGTGGCGCGTTCGGCGTCCAGGGCCGCTTGCAGCAGGACGGCGGCGGCCGCGGCGTCGACGACCTGGCGGCGGGCCCGGGAATCCTTCCCGCCGCGGCGCAGTGCGCCGTGCGCCTCGGTGGTGGTGAACCGCTCGTCGACGAGCCGCACCGGGACCGGCGCGAGCCGCCCGGCCAGGTCCGCGGCGAACTCCCTGGCGCCTAGGGCGGCGGTGCCTTCGCGGCCTGACAGCGACGTGGGCAGCCCCACGATGACCTCGATCGCCTCTTCGCTGACGGCCAGCCTGGCCAGTTCGGCGCGGGCCTGCTCGGCCTTCGCGCCGGGACCTGACGACAGCACCGTCAGCGGGGTGGCCAGAACGCCGCCCGGGTCGCTGCGAGCGACCCCGATGCGGACAGAACCCACGTCCACCGCGAGCCGTACCCCCTGCCTGAACGGAAGCTGACTCACCGGGACGGGCCAATGGGTCCAGGCCCGGGCTGGACGCGGCCCGGGACTACAGACCCCGGAAGGCCGCAGGAGCATGCCAATACGTTACCTACCGGATTCGACTCTGTCCTGCTATGTCCCGCAAAGCCCCGCGAACAGCATCAAACGCCTCATCTATGACACCGGGCTGCGTGATGGGCGCGCCGCCGCCCTGGGCGACGTCGGGCTTCCCGCCGCCGTTGCCGCCGAGGGCCCGCGCGGCCGTCCCCACCAGGGAACCCGCCGACAGGCCCAGGTCGCGGCCCGCCTCGTTGACCGCGATGACCACGACCGGCTTGTCCGCGGGCACGCCGATGACCGCCACCACCGCGGGCCGCTCGCGCGGCACCCGGCCGCGCACGTCCAGCGCGAGCTTGCGG
>Ga0335081_10013850_pt1 | contig 13033 bp, 19 predicted proteins | sample Lox_Sample_35_FD_206713 | JGI IMG/M metagenome (GOLD analysis project Ga0335081, IMG submission 206713) | Soil microbial communities from Loxahatchee National Wildlife Refuge, Florida, United States - Lox_Sample_3.5 | ecosystem: Environmental > Terrestrial > Soil > Wetlands | place: USA...
TCACGGGGGTGCAGACCATCGGCGAAGTGATCGATCAGGGTCTCTGGGCGCCCCGGATGGGAGCGGCGCTCCTCGGTTTATTTGGAGGCCTGGCTTTGATTCTCGCGGCGCTCGGCGTGTACGGCGTCCTCTCGTATGCAGTGAATCAGCAGACTCGCGAAATCGGAATTCGCATGGCCATGGGAGCGGATCGCTGGAACGTTCTTGGGTTGGTCATTGGACAGGGCCTAAAGCTGGCCGCGGTTGGGCTGGTTGCTGGAATCGTGATTGCGCTCCTTCTTGCGCGACAACTTTCTACTTTGCTTTTCGGAGTGAAAGCATATGACCCGCTCACTTTTTTGAGCGTTGCTACAATCCTGATGGTTGTGGCTTTCTTTGCCTGCTACATTCCTGCTCTTCGGGCCACGCGCGTGGACCCTTTGACAGCGTTGCGATACGAGTAACCTATTTATTTTCAACTAGTTGGCTGGCTTACTTCGTTCAGCCTGGGGTTGAGAAGCCTGACGCGTGCAGCGGGGCAAATCGCATTTGATCAGCAAAGCGTACTCCAAACCGCCAGCCTTTGCCTGTTTTCCACAGCCGGTTTCCAAACCGATTTGACAGTGCAGCTTTACTTCCGTATACTCTGTAGTTTGTCAGGGGTAGCAGTACCCATGCAGTAGCGCAGCGGGGGTTTTTGCTGCGCGCAGTTGGAAGGATCTTCACTCCCGGAACAGAGCACGAAGGATTGGGAGCGAAGAGCGGCCGGAATGGGACGCCAGTCCCGCAAAGCCGAGTAAGCCTCTCCGAATCGAAGCCAGGAGAAGAGTTCTGCCTCTTGGAGTGCGTGCGGAGTATCTTGCTGGTCTCTCCGGATTCGCAGTGAACCTTTCAGCGTAGTGTGCTCTCGCTGTGCCTTGGTGCGCGCGGCGCGGGAGCGCGGAATCGGGTTGCGCGCAAAAGCGGAGGGAATTTCAATCTCCGCGGAATGAGGGAAGACTGTGCCGACATTTTCACAGCTGATCCGTCTCGGGCGGGAAAACCTCCGAAACAAAACAAAATCGCCCGCGTTGATGGGCTGCCCGGAGCGCCGTGGCGTTTGCATTCGCGTGTACACGCAAACACCCAAGAAACCGAACTCGGCGTTGCGCAAGGTCGCGCGCGTTCGCCTAACGAATGCCGTGGAAGTGACGACGTATATTCCCGGCATCGGTCACAATTTGCAGGAGCACTCGATCGTTCTGGTTCGCGGCGGGCGCGTGAAGGATCTGCCCGGAGTGCGTTACCACATTGTGCGCGGCACGCTGGACGCCGCGGGAGTCGAGAATCGCAAGCAGGGCCGCTCGAAGTACGGCGCGAAACGCCCCAAAGCGGCGCAGGCCAAGTAGGGGTCGAAAAGAGATTTTGTAGAGAGCTGCGAAGGAGCAATAGAGAGCGATGCCACGCAAGGGACTGGTTTTCAGGCGCAAGCAAGAGGTTGATCCGGTTTACGGCAGCGACCTCGTGGAAAAGTTCATCTGCTCGATGATGTGGGAAGGCAAAAAGAGCACCGCGCAGCGCGTGTTCTATGGCGCGATGGATCAGGTCGCCAAGAAAACCAGCGATGATGCGCTGAAGATTTTCAAGAAGGCCGTCGAGAACACCAAGCCCGTTCTGGAAGTGAAAACCCGGCGCGTCGGCGGTGCGAACTACCAGGTGCCCGTGGAAGTGAATCCCTTCCGCAGGCAGTCCCTGGCGATTCGCTGGCTTTTGCAGTATTCGCGGGAGCGTTCCGGCAAGACTATGGTGGATAAGCTTGCCGACGAATTGATTGACGCCGCCAACGCTCGCGGCGGGGCCATCAAGAAGAAGGAAGACGTCCATCGCATGGCGGAAGCCAACAAGGCCTTCGCGCATTACCGGTGGTAACGGATAGGCGGATTTTGTGAGTGAAGCAGTCGCAACTCGGACAGGGGAGAAAAAGGCTGGTCCACTGACCATGGGCAGGGCATTCAAACTCGACGATACCCGCAACATCGGGATCATGGCGCATATTGACGCCGGCAAGACCACTTCGACCGAACGCATCCTCTACTACACGGGCGTGACCTACAAGATCGGTTCGGTGGACGAAGGCACAGCCACCATGGACTGGATGGAGCAGGAGCGCGAGCGCGGCATCACCATCACTAGCGCCGCCACCACCGCTTCCTGGGACCGCAACGGCAAGAAATACCGCGTCAATATTATTGACACTCCCGGCCACGTGGACTTCACCGTGGAAGTCGAGCGCTCTCTTCGCGTTCTGGACGGCGCCGTCGCCATCTTTGATTCCGTCGCCGGCGTGCAGCCGCAATCCGAAACCGTTTGGCGCCAGGCGGACAAGTACCGCGTCCCGCGCCTCGCTTTCGTCAACAAGATGGACAAGCTCGGCGCCGATTTCGATCACGTCATTCGCACCATCCGCCAGCGTCTCGGCGCCCATCCCGTTCCTCTTCAGTTCCCCCTTGGCAGGGAGGACAATTTCATCGGTTGCATTGATTTTCTCGAAGAAAACGTGATCGTTTGGCTGGAAGAAACCCTTGGCGCCAAGTTCGAAATCTTTCCGGTCGAAAAACTCTGGGACAAATCTTTCGTGGATTCCCGCCCCGATGTCGCCGCCGCCCTCAAGGGTTCCGCGATTGACAAAAAATTCTACGACGACCATCGCGCCAAAGTCGTCGAATACATCGCTGAGCACGACGACGAAGTCCTCGACAAGTATCTGACCGAAGGCACCCTCAGCGTGCAAGAGATGCGGAAATCCATCCGCAAATCAACGCTAGCCATGAAAATCGTTCCCGTTCTGGCGGGTTCCGCGTTCAAAAACAAAGGTATTCAGCCGCTGCTCGACGCGGTAGTGGATTATCTTCCTTCCCCTGTGGATGTTCCCCCGGTCGAAGGAATTAACCCGGATACGGACGAGCCGGAATTGCGGCGCGCTTCCGACGAGCAGCCTTTCGCTTCTCTGGCTTTCAAGATCATGTCGGATCCATTCGTCGGCCATGTGACCTACATCCGCGTGTATTCCGGTGTGCTCAAGGCCGGCAGCTACGTTTATAACCCGGTCAAGCGCACCCGCGAACGCATCGGGCGCCTGCTCCAAATGCACGCCAACAAGCGCGAGGAAATTGAAGCGGTCTATGCGGGCGATATCTGCGCTTGCGTGGGCCTGAAAAGCGTTTCGACCGGCGACACCCTTTGTGACGAGGACAAGCAGATCATCCTCGAAGCGATCGATTTTCCCGCTCCCGTCATTTCCGTTGCCGTCGAGCCAAAAACCAAGGCCGATCAGGACAAAATGGGCCAGGCTCTCGCGAAGCTCTCCCAGGAAGATCCCACGTTCCGCGTACATACCGACACCGAAACCGGTCAGACGCTGATCTCCGGCATGGGCGAACTGCACCTCGAGATTATCGTGGACCGCATGAAGCGCGAATTCAGCGTGGAAGCAAACGTCGGACGTCCCCAGGTCGCCTACCGCGAAACCATCCGCAAAAAAGCCGAAGCCGAGGGCAAGTACATCAAGCAGACCGGCGGACGCGGCCAGTACGGCCATTGCAAACTCGAAGTCTCTCCGCTTCCCAGCGCCGATCACGAAAACATGCATGAAATGTCCACCGACGAGCTCGACGCTCTCGCCAAGCAGATTGCCGGAGCGGGCGGCAAGTGGAAGTTCGACAAGGAGCACCGCTTCCTCTTCATTGACAAGATTTTTGGCGGCGCCATTCCCAAGGAATTCATCCCTCCCATCGAAGCCGGCATCCGCGAAGCCATGGACAACGGCACGCTCGCGGGCTTCATGATGGTGGACGTTGCGGTAGTTCTCGTGGACGGCAGCTACCACGACGTGGACAGTTCGGAAATGGCCTTCAAAATCGCCGGCTCCATCGGCTTCAAGGAAGCCTGCCATCGCGCGAAGCCCGTTCTTCTCGAGCCCATCATGAAGGTCGAAGTTGTGGTTCCCGAGGAGTACATGCCCGCGGTCTTCGGCGATCTGAACGCGCGCCGTTCGCAGATTCAGGGCACAGAAACGCGCGCGGGCAGCAATGTGATTCGCGTGCAGGTCCCTCTCGCGGAAATGTTCGGCTACGCCACGGACTTGCGCAGCCGCACCCAGGGCCGCGGCAATTTCACCATGCATTTCTCGCACTACGCGGAGCTGCCGAACAACCTCGCTGAGGATGTCATCAAGAAAACTCGCGGCGAGAAATAGGTTTTTGGTTTTCAGAAGTACGGAACGCATTTGAGTGAGGAGCAGAAGGAATGGCCAAGGAGAAATTCGAGCGCAGCAAGCCGCACGTGAACATTGGGACGATCGGTCACATTGACCATGGCAAGACGACGCTGACGGCGGCGATCACCAAGGTGCTGTCGAAGAACAACCCGAAGGTGCAGTTCCGGGCGTTCGATTCGATTGACAACGCGCCGGAAGAGCGCGAGCGGGGCATCACCATTGCGGTGTCGCACGTGGAGTACGAAACCGCCAATCGCCACTACGCGCACATGGATTGTCCGGGTCATGCGGACTACATCAAGAACATGATCACCGGCGCGGCGCAGATGGACGGCGCGATTCTGGTGGTGGCGGCGACGGATGGGCCGATGCCGCAAACGCGCGAGCACATTCTCTTGGCTCGCCAGGTGGGCGTGCCGGCGATCGTGGTGTTTCTGAACAAGTGCGACATGGTGGAGGATCCGGAACTGCTGGAACTCGTGGAACTGGAAGTCCGCGAGCTGTTGAAGAGCTACCAATTTCCGGGCGACACGATACCGGTGATCCGCGGTTCGGCTTTGCAGGCGCTGAACGGCGACGCCAAGTGGGAGCAGAAGATCCTGGAGCTGATGGCGGCGGTGGATGAGAAGGTGCCGCAGCCGGTGCGCGATGTGGACAAGCCGTTCGCCATGCCGATCGAGGATATTTTTTCGATTTCGGGCCGCGGGACGGTGGTAACGGGCAGGATCGAGCGCGGCAAGGTGCACGTGAGCGAGGAAGTGGAAATCGTGGGTTTCCGTCCGACGCAGAAGAAAGTGGTCACCGGTGTGGAGATGTTCCGCAAGCTTTTGGATGAAGGCATGGCGGGCGACAACGTGGGATTGCTGTTGCGCGGCACGGAGAAAGACGACGTGGAGCGCGGGCAGGTGGTGTGCAAGCCGGGCTCGATCACGCCGCACACGAAGTTCAAGGCGGAAGCGTACGTCTTGACGAAGGAAGAAGGCGGGCGGCACACGCCGTTTTTCACGGGGTATCGGCCGCAGTTTTATTTTCGGACCACGGACGTGACCGGCGATGTGAAGCTGGCGGCGGGCGTGGAGATGGTGATGCCGGGAGACAACGTGAGCTGCGAAGTGACGCTGATCACTCCGGTGGCGCTCGAGAAGGGCTTGCGCTTCGCCATCCGCGAAGGCGGCCACACCGTCGGCGCCGGCGCCGTCACCGAAATCATCGAGTAGCCTTAGCAGTGAAAAGGAAAAGGTTCTAAAGAAGAAAAATGAGACAAGGCGAAAAAATCCGCATCCGGCTGAAAGCGTACGACCACCGCATTCTGGACCAGTCCACCCGCGAAATCGTGGAAACGGCCAAGCGCACCGGCGCCGATGTTGCCGGCCCGATTCCTTTGCCGACCACCATCAACCGCTGGACTGTGCTGCGCTCGCCGCACGTGGACAAGAAGTCCCGCGAGCAGTTCGAGATGCGCACGCACAAGCGGCTGATTGACATTCTCGAGCCGACACCCGACACGGTGGACGCGCTCATGAAGCTCGATCTTCCGCCCGGCGTGGACGTCGAAATCAAGGCATTCGGCCACGCAGCGAAATAGTTTTGGTTTTGTAGTCGCCGGGCTTTAGCCCGGCATAGGAAGCAGGACGCAGCCAATATCCACAGCAAGCGGATAAGCTGCGAAAGCGAGAGACGAGAAAAATGTCAGTCGAAGGAATCATCGGAATCAAGCTCGGAATGGCGCAAATCTTCGCCGAGGACGGCAATCTTGTCGGTTGCACCGTGCTTCAAGCGGGGCCCTGCGTCGTCGTGCAGCGGCGCACCAAGGAAAAAGACGGCTATGACGCGGCACAGCTCGGCCTCGTCGAATTCGTCAAGCCGCAGCGCGTCAATAAAGCCATGACCGGCCATTTCAAAAAGTCCGGCGTCGCGCCCATGAAGATGCTGAAAGAAATTCGCATCAAGGAATCCGCGGACGAAACGAAAGTTGGCGACCGCGTCCTGGTGGACAACTTCAAGGCTGGCGAGCTCGTGGACGTCACGGGCGTCAGCAAGGGCAAGGGCTTTGCCGGCGGCGTCAAGCGCTGGCATTACGCGGGTGGCGATGCCACTCACGGTTCCATGTTTCACCGCGCGCCCGGCGGCATTGGCGGCAGTTCCTTTCCCTCGCGCGTCTGGAAGAACCAGCATTTTCCAGGGCACATGGGCAACCAGCAGGTGACTGCCAAGAACCTGAAAGTTGTCAAAGTGGATTCCGACGAGAATCTTCTGCTGGTTCGCGGATCGGTTCCCGGTCCCAGCGGAACATACATTTTCATTCGCAAGGTTGCCGTTTCGGCGAAGCCGCCAGCGGCAAAGAAGGCCAAGTAAGTCTTATTGAAAGCAATCGAAGGACACGAGAGTATGCCAGTCGTAGACGTCGTCAATTTGGATGGGAAAAAAGTCGGGCAGGTCGAGCTCGCTGACACGGTCTTCGGTGCCAAGGTGAATCCTCACCTCCTGCACGAAGCTTCGCGTTGGTACCAGGCGGGGCTGCGTGCGGGAACGCACAAGGTCAAGGAAAAAAGCGAAGTTTCCGGCGCGGGACGCAAACTCTGGCGGCAAAAGGGCACCGGCCGCGCGCGTGTGGGCTCTATCCGTTCGCCGCTCTGGCGCCATGGCGGCACCGTGCATGGTCCTCGTCCGCGCGATTACAGCTATGCCCTGCCGAAGAAAATGGTTCTCGGAGCTCTCCGCTCGGCCCTTTCCGCGAAACTTGCGGAAGAAAAACTGACGGTCGTGGATGCTTGGCAGCTTGAAACGCACAAGACTAAGGCGCTGCGCGAAACGCTGGACAAGCTCAACACCACGAAGACGGCGCTTCTCGTCTCGGCTGGGGAGAATCAGAATTTGACTCTTGCGAGCCGCAATCTCGAGGGAGTCACTCTGGTTGCGCCGAACGTTCTGCAGCCCTACGACCTTCTGAAGCACGAGCGCATGATCGTATCGAAAGACGCCGCCGTCCGATTGTCTCGCTCGCTCGATCCGGACAGGACGCCCGTCGCGGCGCCGCACGTCGAAACGATTGCTCCGGCTCCCGCGGCAAAGAAGGAAGCCACATCGGCTGCCCCAAGAAAGGCTGCGGCAAAAAAACCGGCCGCGAAAAAGACGGCGAAGTCCGCGGGCAAGAAGGGGAAGAAATAAGCCATGTCCGCACCGCATTTTGAAATCATTCGCCGCCCGGTGGTTACGGAAAAAGGTCTGGGCGTGAAAGAAACGCAGCACACGGTGGTATTTGAAGTGGCCGCGAAAGCCACCAAGACGCAGATCAAGGAAGCCGTGCAGCAGATTTTCAAGGTGAAAGTGGAAAAGGTACGCACCGCCAATTTTCCCGGGAAGATGCGCCGCCGGGGCCAGACCGAAGGCTATCGGCGCGATTGGAAGAAGGCCTACGTCAAGCTCGCCGAAGGCGAGAAGATGATCGAGTACGCGGATAATTTGTAAGCCGGGCCAGAGACGAGATTTGCAGAGCAAGAGGCAGCGATGGGACTGAAGAGCTTTAATCCGTACACAGCGTCGAGGCGGTTCATGACCGTTCTCGAAAGAAAAGAAATCACCAAGGAGACGCCGGAAAAGTCTCTGCTCGAACCGAAAAAGCGTTCGGGCGGGCGTAACAACCACGGCGAAATCTCCCTGTGGCATCGCGGCGGCGGCCACAAGAAGCAGTACCGCAAGGTGGACTTCCGCCGGGATAAGACCGGAATCTCGGCCAAGGTTGCTTCGATCGAATACGATCCCAACCGCTCGGCGAATATTGCGCTGCTGCATTACGCCGACGGCGAGAAGCGCTACATCCTTCACCCTGTCGGGCTGGAAGTTGGCGCGACGGTTTCGACCGGTGACGACGCGGACATTCTTCCGGGAAATGCGCTGACGTTCCGGCACATTCCTCCCGGCACGATGGTGCATAACCTGGAGCTTTACCCGGGCCGTGGCGGGCAGCTGGTTCGCACCGCGGGCGCTTCCGCGCAGCTTCTCAGCAAGGAAGGCGATTCCGCGCTGGTAAAACTTCCTTCTGGAGAAGTGCGCAAGTTTCCCGTGGATTGCATGGCCACGGTTGGCCAAGTCGGCAACCTCGACCATGAAAACGAAACCGTCGGTAAGGCGGGACGCACGCGCTGGCGCGGTGTTCGTCCCACGGTTCGCGGTGTGGCCATGAATCCTGTGGACCATCCGCACGGTGGAGGAGAAGGCCGCGTCAAGGGCAATCATCCGCAGACGCCCTGGGCTTTCCCGACACTTGGCAAGAAAACGCGCCACAACAAGCGCACCGACAAGTTCATTGTCGAGCGCCGCAAGTAGCGTGGAGAAGCTGCAGTCACTGAGGCGAGAAGCTCGCGGCCGAATGAAAGCCGCGGGATGAGAGCAGAAGCAATGAGAGTGACACGCACAAGCCGTTCGGCAGGACGCCGGAGTCACCGGCCGGTAAAGCGGGTGAAGCACGCGGCGCTGAAACCGGCGGCGAAAGTCGTTGCCCCGGTGCGCAAAGCGCAGCAGGTTCCGCTTGAGCCGGTGCTTTACAAGCTCTGCAAGCCGGGCTGGGCGGTGATCGTCGAGCGCATTCCCAATGCTCTGGGTACGCGCTTCGTTTGCCCGTTTTGCCCGAAATCGCATCGCGTTCCCGGACCGGTGCGGGGTTTCAAGAAGTTGCGGCACGCCCAGTGGGGCCGTTTGCGCCGCGTGGAGGAGTAAGGAAAAAAGATGGCACGCTCACTCAAAAAAGGCCCGTTTGTTGACGGCCACTTGCGCGACAAAGTCGAAGGCTTGAACTCGCGCAACGAAAAGAAAGTGGTCAAGACTTGGTCCCGGCGCTCCACCATCGTGCCGGAGATGATCGGTCACACCATTGCCGTGCACAACGGAAAGAAATTTATTCCCGTCTACGTGACCGAACAGATGATTGGTCACAAGCTCGGGGAATTCGCTCCCACTCGCACTTTCAAGGGCCATGCCGTGAAAGCGGCGCTTGAGAGGGCGGCGGGCGTGGCTCCCGCGGGAGGAGCGGCGCCGGCAGCAGCACCTGCGGCGCCCAAGGCATAATTTATGGCGGAAGCACTTACGCAGGCACGTTCGATTGAAGCGCACGCCCTCGCGCGCCATGTTCGCATGTCGCCGCAGAAGGCGCGCCTCGTGATTGATCTCATTCGTGGCCGCCGCGTTCAGGAAGCGCTGCAAACGCTTCAGTACACTCCGAAACGCGCCGCCAAGCACATCGAAAAAGTGTTGCGCAGCGCCATCGCCAACGCCGAGCGCAAAGCGGAGGACGCCGGTTCGCCGCTCGATGTGGATGAGCTCTTCGTTTCGCAGTGCTTCGTCAACGAAGGTCCGCGCTGGAAGCGTTTGCGTCCAGCGCCGATGGGCCGCGCGTTCCGCTACCAGAAGCGCACCGCGCACCTCTGGGTCGGTGTCGCCGAGCATCACGTCGCGGCCGCCGAACGCCATGCCGCCAACGTTGCGGAAGCGGAAGCCAACAAGGGCGCTCGCGGTACCATGCGCCGTGTTCGCAAGGCTTTGACTGGGAAAAATGCTCCGGCCAAGAAGAAGGGAAAGAAGTAAGACGATGGGACAAAAAACGCACCCTTACGGATTCCGCCTCGGCTACAACAAGCCTTGGAAGTCGCGCTGGTACGCCGATCGCGACTACGCCGACTTGCTTCACGAGGACGTGAAACTCCGCCGCGAGCTGAAAGAACGCCTGAAGAGTGCCGGCATCAGCTCCATTGATATCGAGCGCGCCGCCAACAAGCTTGTCGTGCGCATTTACACCGCTCGTCCCGGAATCATCATCGGTCGCAAGGGCGCGGAAATTGACAAGCTCAAGCAGGAAGTCCAGAAGCGCACCAAACGCGAAGTGCACATTGATATTCAGGAAGTGCATCGCCCGGAACTCGATGCCCAGCTCGTCGCGGAATCCATCGCGCTGCAACTCGAAAAGCGCGTGGCGTTCCGCCGCGCGATGCGCAAAGCGGTGGATTCGGCGCTGCGTTTCGGCTGCAAAGGCATCAAAGTCCGCGTCGCTGGCCGCCTGAACGGCGCGGAAATCGCCCGCAAGGAGTGGTACCTGCAGGGCCGTTTGCCGCTGCAGACCCTCCGCGCGGACATTGATTTCGGTTTTGCCCAAGCCTATACCACTTACGGCGTGATCGGCGTGAAGTGCTGGATCTATCAGGGCGAAAATGTTCCCCGCCGCAAATCGCTCGACGAAAAGCGCGAAGCGATTGGCGTTGGCGCGGCGTAAACGAATTTCCAAGGATTGAGAGAGCGAGAAGACAGCGATGTTGATGCCCAAGAAAGTGAAGTACAGAAAGCAGATGCGCGGCCGGCGCAAAGGCAAAGCCTGGCGCGGCGGCGATTTGGCATTCGGTGAGTACGGCCTCAAGGCCATGGAGAACGCCTGGATCACCGACCGCCAGATCGAAGCCTCCCGTGTGGCCATCACCCGCTTTATCAAGCGTGGCGGCAAGCTGTGGATCCGGATTTTTCCGGACAAGCCCTTCACCAAGAAGCCCGCGGAAACGCGCATGGGCAAGGGCAAAGGCGCTCCGGAACGCTGGGTCGCGGTGGTGAAGCCCGGCCGCATCATGTTTGAGATGGCGGGGATTGATGAAACCGTCGCGCGCGAAGCGTTGGATCTCGCCGCGCACAAGCTGCCCATTCCCACCAAGTTTGTTTCACGCGCGGGAGGATTCTGAGTATGCCTCGCCGGATAGACAAGATTCGCGAAGCGGGCGTCAATGAACTCGAAGCCCAGCAAAAGGATCTGACAGAACAGATCTTCCGCCTGCGCTTTCAGCTCGGCACCGGCCAGGCCGAAGCGCTCAAGCGCCTGCGCGAAGCGAAAAAGGATTTGGCGCGCGTGAAAACGCTTTTGCGCGCGCATGAACTTACGGCTGCGAAAGCGGCCCAGGCGCCGGCTGCTCCTCAGCCGGCTGCCACGAGGAAGGCGTAATGACCGTGGAAACTCAAACCGCGCCGCAAGCCGCTCGCGGGGAACGCACCCAGCTTGTCGGCAAAGTCACGAGCGCGAAGATGGAAAAGACCATCGTCGTCGAAGTCACCCGGCTGGTGCAGCATCCCAAGTACCGCCGCGTGGTGCGCATTTCGAAAAAGTTTTACGCGCATGATGAAAAGCGCGAAGCCAAACAGGGCGATACGGTGCGGATTGCGGCTTCTCGGCCGCTATCCCGCTTGAAGCGCTGGCGGCTGGAAAAAGTGCTGACGCGTAAAGCGTCCGCCGAGTAAACGGGATCGAGGACTAGAGCCATGATTCAGATGCGAACCTGGCTGACGGTGGCCGACAATTCGGGCGCGCGCAAGCTCATGTGCATTCTTCCGCTCGGCGGCGACGCCGGCTTGAAAGCAGGGCTCGGCGACGTGGTGACTGCTTCCGTCAAGGAAGCCACCCCGGAAAGTCAGGTCAAGGAAGGCAAGGTGGTGAAGTGCGTGATCGTCCGCATGCGCAAGGAGCAGCGGCGCAAGGACGGCACGTACATCCGTTTTGACGATAACGCCGCTGTGCTGATCAACGACGCGAACGAGCCTGTCGGGACGCGCGTTTTTGGCCCCGTGGCCAGAGAGCTCCGCGAGAAGAAGTTCACCAAGATCGTCTCGCTGGCTCCGGAAGTCTGGTAAAGCGATGAGCATACAAAAAGCCAAAATATTCAAGATTCTCCTGCGCAAGGGCGATCAGGTGAAAGTCATGGCCGGGCGTGACGCCGGCAAGACCGGCCGCGTGCTTTCCGTGAACCCGCGCAAGAACACCGTGATCGTCGAGCACACCAACATCATCAAGCGGCATACGCGGCCCAACCCTTCGAAGAACATCAAGGGCGGCATCGTCGAGAAGGAAGGCCCGATCAACGTTTCGAACGTCATGATCGTTTGCTCCGGCTGCGGCAAGCACACCCGCATTGGCCGCGACGAATTGCCTGACGGCGCCGATTCCCGCGTCTGCAAGCGCTGTGGAACGGCTTTGGACAAGTAATTCTCCCTTCGGGGACAGAGCAGAGGAAGAAGAGAAGAGATGAAGAGCAGGTTGCAGGAAAAATACAAGAAAGAGACGGTTCCTTCGCTGATGAAGCATTTCGGCTGGCAGAACGTCATGGCCGTCCCCAAGCTCGCGAAGATCACCGTCAACATCGGCCTCGGTGAAGCCAGCCAGAATGTCAAGCTGCTGGATACCGCCGCTCTGGAACTCGGCTTGATCACCGGTCAGAAAGCCATGATCACGCGCGCTAAAAAGTCCATCGCGAATTTCAAGATTCGCAAGGGCATGCCCATCGGCTGCGCCGTCACGCTGCGTGGCGAACGCATGTACGAATTTCTGGACCGTCTCTGCAACGTCGTTCTGCCGCGCGTCCGCGATTTTCGCGGTTTGCCTTCGAATGCCTTTGATGGCCGCGGCAATTACACCCTTGGTCTGAAAGACCAGCTCGTCTTTCCGGAAATTGATTACACCCGGGTGGACAAGATCAAGGGCATGAACATTACCCTCACCACCACTGCAACGAACGACGAGCAGGGCCGCGAACTTCTCAAAGGCCTCGGCGTTCCTTTGCGGGGTCCCCGGGAAGGAGCCAACTGATGGCACGCACCGCCAAAATCGTCAAGGAACTCAAGAAGCCCAAGTTCAAGGTGCGCTCGCGCAACCGCTGCCGCGTTTGCGGACGCGCCCGCGGCTATATCCGCAAGTTCGAAATGTGCCGCATCTGTTTTCGCGGTATGGCGCTCAAGGGGGAAATCCCCGGCGTCGTGAAAGCGAGTTGGTAGTCGCCG
>Ga0335081_10013851_pt1 | contig 13033 bp, 8 predicted proteins | sample Lox_Sample_35_FD_206713 | JGI IMG/M metagenome (GOLD analysis project Ga0335081, IMG submission 206713) | Soil microbial communities from Loxahatchee National Wildlife Refuge, Florida, United States - Lox_Sample_3.5 | ecosystem: Environmental > Terrestrial > Soil > Wetlands | place: USA: Florida...
AGGCCAAGAATTAACTTCACTAAGGTTGTTTTCCCTGAACCGTTGGGTCCGACCAGGCCGATATAATCGCCTTTCTTTATCGAAAAAGAAATGTCGCCCAGTACATCTGATGAGTTATATCGAAAATAAAGGTCTTTCACAGTAAGTACATCTACTGGCATTGCAATCCTGCCTTCAGATTTTCTAGATTGTTTTGCATCAGCGAAAGAAATGTAACCCCACTTTCCATTTCCTCACTGGTCACATTATGGGCACCATGAAGCATTAGCAAACTGCACCCCGTTTCTTTCGCTATGACGGTGGCCACCTTCGGCGATACAAGCTCTTCATAATATATGTATTTGACGCCGTACTTTCTTACATTCTTGGTGATTTCGACAAGGCTCCTAGGCGTTGGCTCTGCATCTGGAGAAAAACCTTTGTATGCGGATACATACGTTAAGCCGTATCTTTTCGCGAGGTAACCGAAGGCGAAATGCCCTGCGTGGACGATTACCTTATTTTTGCATCTCGACAAAGTATTCTTATACTTTTTGTCGAGTTCCTCAAGGCTTTTGTCGTATTCGTAAGAGTTCCTTGCATAGTATTCTTTGTTTTGAGGATCCTTGGCAATAAATTCCGCAGCTATTGTATTTACCATTGTTATTGCATTGGAAAAATCAAGCCAGATATGCGGATCAGGACTCCCGGCTTCTTCTCCATGGGCGTATTCCTCATCGCTTTGATTGCCAGTCCTCTGTAATAGGGGAATGCCTTTGCTTGTGTCAACAACAGCAAGGCTTCTTGTGTCAATGCCCTTCAAAAGGCCGCCAACCCATGGTTCCATGAATTTGTTGGTGAAAAGAAAGATGTCCGAATCTTGGATGCGTTTTATGTCAGCCGGTCTCGGTTCGAAGGCGTGAGACTCTACCCCTGGAGGCAGCAGTAGGTTTACATCAACTTTTTCGCGCCCGACGTGTTTGGCAAAATCGTAGAGTGGGAATAGGGTTGTTACTACCCTAAGCTTTTTCTGACCCACCTCAACCTTTTCATTCCTCTGACAGGATATAGGAAAAAAAGAGAGGGCCAGAATTATAAGTGTTATAATAGGTAAATAAGTGTTTTTCATATTCCGCAAACTGCCCTTTAGGAAACCGATGTTTCTGAATTGTCCTTTGTCGAGTGGTCAACTATTCCTTTATACTATACCTTGTAACATAGTTCTATTAATACAACAATATAAACCAGTTGCAATTTTCTCCTGCATTACAGAAGCGATTTTTCTTGACAATGCTCGTGATTGATATCATCATGAGCGTCAATTCATAATATGAACAATCATTCTATAATTTGAACGAATGCTCTAATATGGAAAAATCTAAGAGGAAAGAAATGGAATTTCAGTTTCGGAGGACTGAAATTCTCAACCAGGCAGAAAAGATATTTGCTGTAAAAGGATTCCATAATTCGACCATGGCAGAGATCGCCAGCGCGTCAGGGTTTGCCACAGGTACGCTGTATCAGTTTTTTGAAGGTAAGGAAAATCTGTACAATGTCATGGTGAGCGAGAAGCTGGACAGCATGTATGCCGTGATCAGGGACTCTGTGAACCGGGAAGGAGAACTTACGGATAAGATAGTGAAGTTGGTGGAGGCACATTTTCATTTTGTAGAAAACAACGTCGATTTCTGTGATCTTCTTATACGCGGCGAAGGATTGACCCTCTCAGATAAGGGGACGGTTTTGAGAGACAAGATAATAGCGGACTACTTTAATCACATTGATTTTGTGGAAAGTATCATGCGCTTCGGGATAGAGACTAAAAAGTTGAAGAGTGGAGATTCTCGCATGATGGCTTACTCACTCTTGGGCATTATCAGGTCATTCTTTTATTACTGGATGCTTACAAATCAGGATGCACCTTTGAGTGATAAGGCGGGTTGCGTCTCGGACATCTTTCTAAAAGGAGCGGGTTTGGAGTTGACTGAGTGAAAGATTGGCGCCTTGCCTTGATGGTCGGGATCTCAATATTGCTGAATTGGGCGGTGTTTTGCGTATGCGTCCATGCCAAAGAATATTCCCTTGACGAATTATATCGTATTGCCTTCGAGCGCGCTGAGAAAATCAAACTGTCTGTGGAAGATCTGAATATTGCGAAAACGGGCAAGGACAGGGCCTTCTCGTATCTGCTTCCGAGACTGTCTGCATTCGGAAGTTACACTCAATACAGCGCCGAAAAATACAACGATACAGGCACTCTTCTCCAGCCGGATAATGCAACCACGTGGGGTCTACGTGCTGACGAGTCTCTGACGTTGAACGGGAGAGAACTAACTGCACTGGGCATCTCCAAGGACAACATTGTAAAAAGCCAGTATGACCTCTATGCAATTCAGGAAGAATATCTGTTGACCGTTGCATCATCGTATTATGACGTCATGAAAGCCAAGAAGGCCGTCGAAATAGCAGAGTCGAATCTGGAGAGGCTCAGCAAGTACAGGAATGCTGCGGAGAAGCGATTGAAGGTGGGCGAGGTGACAAAGACGGTTCTTCTTCGTGCCGAAGGAGAGCTGTCCGGCGCACGCTCCGACGCTATCAGGGCTGTAAATGCTCTCGAACTCACCAAGGCCGTGCTCGCAAGGATTGTCGGGATCGAAGTAGGTTTTCAACTGAAGGAGGAGCCTCCGGAAGAGATGGAGATTACGCCTGAACATGCCTTCGAAGAGATGGCGATCTCGCAGAGGACGGACCTGAAGAGTCTTGAGGTTCAGAAAAAGATGGCTGAAAAACAGGTTGAGTATGCGAAGGGCGCGTTCTGGCCTACAGTGACCGCGTCTGGTGTCTATGCATCGTCAGATCAGAGTCCCTTGACTCAAACATTGGTGAGAGATAGCACCTATGGTCTCTTGTCGTTAAACTTCCCCTTTTTTGAAGGGGGACTGAGAAGGGCTGATCTCAAAGACGCGAGGACAAGAGAGCGGCAGTCCGTGCTTGCCTATGAGGATTTCAAGAAGTCCGTTCTGGTTGATGTCCAGGGAGCATATCTCGACCTTGTGACGCAAAAAGGGACGCTGAAATATCTGGAAGACCAGGTTGTGTATGCGAGAGACAACTTCAATGCCGTTGCCAAGCAATTCGAGTTTGGATTGGCTCAGAGTCTTGATGTCATGGATGCCAACACATTGCTGGTGACTGCAGAAAGAAACCTCTCTCAGGCGGTTTATAATTATCAGCTGGCCATACTTAGGATGAAAAGAGCAACAGGGGCATTGCTCAAAGCTGTCATGAGTGACCAGCGATCATGAGTATGATCATTTTAATAGTCCTTTTTGGGCAATTCAATCAAATATGGGTACGAGGTGTCGCGATCAAGAACATCTTTGCATCTCATGAGAAGGCATGAAAACTATAAGGAGCGGATGGCAAGATAAATATGACCAATAGTTATTTAAGAAATTCAATCGTAAGTAACCTCGGATGGGTAACGTTTTCACTCTTTACTGCAATCCTCCTTTGCGCCTGCTCTAAAACAGAGAAGCCCGCACCGCCTGCCGTGCCCGTTATAGTAGCTTCGGCGGTGGAAAAGACAATTCCCGTGCAGATTAATGCAATCGGGAATGTCGAACCTTATCAGACCATATCGGTAAAAGCTCAAATTACCGGAGAAATTACAAAGGTCAATTTCAGGGAAGGTCAGGACGTTGGAAAAGGGTATCTTCTCTTTGAACTCGACTGCCGTCCGTATGTGGAGGCAGTGAAACAGGCAGAGGCCAATCTGGCAAGGGATACGGCCCAGGCGAAAAATGCACAGGTGGAATTGGAGAGGTATACGGCCCTTTTGGAGGAACAATTTGTCACGAGACAACAGTATGACCAGGTCCAGACAAATGCCGTCGCCTTGGAAGCTACTTTAAAGGCAGATAATGCCGTCATCGAGAATAATCGCGTCCAGGTTCATTATTGTTCTATTCGTTCACCAATTGCCGGGCGCACTGGATCACTGAAGCTAAATCAGGGAAACATTGTCAAGGCCAACGACGTGGAATTGGTCGTCATCAATCAGGTCCAGCCTATCTATGTTACATTCACCATCAATGAAAATGATTTGCCGGCGGTAAAAAAGTATCAGGCTATTGATAAACTCAAAGTGGAGGCCTTTATCTCCAAAGATGAGCGTCCCGAGCAAGGGTTCCTCACCTTTATAGATAATGCAGTGAATAAAGTAACGGGGACTATCACCCTGAAGGGAACTTTCGCGAACAGTGATAAGCGCCTCTGGCCCGGGCAGTTTGTCAGTGTCGTTTTGAGGCTGACAACTGAGCCCAATGCCATACTCATTCCCTCGCAGGCCATTCAGACAGGTCAGTCCGGCCAGTTTGTCTTCGTCATCAAACCGGACCTTACAGCAGAAATGAGGCCTGTGACGATAGGAGCTTCGATCGGCGGAGAAACTGCTATAGGGAAAGGTATCCAGGCGGGAGAACGTGTGGTTACAGACGGTCAGTCGCGCATCGTAGCGGGAGCTCGGGTGGAGGTTAAGGCAACGCCTTAATAAAGTGCGAAAAAGATTTGTATGAATCTATCAGATATCTTTATACGCCGGCCGATCATGACGACACTGGTCATGGCTGCGATTCTTCTCTTCGGATTTGTAGCATATAGATCTCTTCCGGTCAGCGATCTACCCAACGTCGACTTTCCCACAATCCTTGTTACTGTCAACCTGCCGGGCGCGAGCCCGGAAACGATGGCTTCCACCTGTGCAACTCCCCTCGAAAAACAATTTTCCACTATTGCAGGTCTCGATTCCATGACCTCGACGAACGGCCTGGGAATCACGAAGATCACACTGCAATTCAATCTGAGTAGAAGCATAGATGCGGCAGCCCAGGATGTGCAGACCGCAATAGCCACAGCGGCGAGCCAGCTACCACAAAATCTACCTACCCCTCCGACATTTAGGAAGGTGAACCCGGCGGACTGGCCCATCCTTTATCTCGCTATGAGCACGACAACTCTGCCGCTGTCGACGGTTGACGAGTATGCGGAGAACCTACTTGCGCAGCGCATTTCCATGATCAGTGGAGTGGCTGAGGTCATGGTGTATGGGTCCCAGAAATATGCCGTCCACGTCCAAATTGATCCGAAGGCCCTCGCTTCCAGGGGTATAGGCATCGACGAGGTTGCGAACGCAATCGCGTTGGGAAATGTGAACCTTCCGACAGGTACCCTCTGGGGAACGCATCAGGCATTTACCGTGCAGGCGACGGGGCAGCTCGATGATGCGGCTGCTTACCGACCGCTGATCGTGGCCTATCGCGGCGGCTCGCCTGTGAGGCTAGGCGAACTAGGGCATGTAATTGACAGCGTCCAGAATGACAAGATTGCAGCGTGGTACAATGGCAACCGCGCTATAGTCCTTGCCATATTACGGCAGCCGGGCACCAATACCATCGAGGTTGTACAGTCAATCAAGGACATTCTTCCCAGCTTCCAGCATGACCTCCCAGCATCGGTGAATCTTGATATCCTGTATGATCGGTCCGTACCGATAAAGGACTCGGTCCATGATGTTCAGTTCACCCTTATATTAGCCCTGGTTCTCGTCATCCTGGTGATATTTGTGTTTCTACGCAACCTTTCCGCTACGGTCATTCCGAGCCTAGCCCTGCCCATGTCGATCGTAGGGACCTTTGCGGTGATGTACCTTTGCGGTTACAGCCTCGATAACCTTTCCCTCATGGCACTGACGCTATGCGTGGGCTTCGTGGTGGACGATGCCATCGTCATGCTTGAGAATATTGTCCGCCACATGGAACAGGGCGAAAAAGTAATGGACGCCGCCTTCAATGGATCGCGAGAGGTCAGCTTCACCATACTTTCCATGACGCTTTCACTGGTTGCTGTCTTTATCCCTGTTCTTTTCATGGGTGGCATTGTGGGACGATTGCTCCACGAGTTTGCCGTTACGATCGCCGTCGCCGTCCTCATCTCCGGATTCGTATCGCTGACGTTGACGCCCATGCTCTGCAGCCGATTTCTACGTCCTCCGGCCGAGGAGCGGCACGGCCGTCTCTATCAGGGCTTCGAACGGTTCTTCGAAGGGATGCGCGCGGCATATGAAATTAGCTTGAAATGGGCCTTGCATTACAGGCGAACGACTCTCATTATTTCCATAGTCTTCCTAATCGGCGTCACAGGACTCTATTTCATAACTCCTAAAGGATTCCTTCCCAGCGAGGACACTGGTCAGATTGTTTGCTTTACAGAAGCGGCGGAGGAAATATCCTTTGAATCGCTGGTCGTGCATCAAAAGAAACTTGCCGAGATTGTACAGCAAGATCCCAATGTCAGCGGGTTCATGTCCAACGTCGGGGCAGTGGGAAGCACGGTGTCGCCCAACATTGGCCGAATGTTCATCCGTCTTAAGCCAAGGAGCGAGCGTAGCCTAAGTGCCGATGAAGTGATTCAGGAGCTAAGGCCAAAGCTTGCTGCGGTTCCCGGCATAAGAATTTTCATGCAAACCCCGCCGCCGATAAATGTGGGAGGTCTTCTCACGAAGAGTCAATATCAGTACACTCTTCAGAGCTCGGACATGAAAGAACTCTATAAATATGCCCCCATTCTGGAGACAAAACTGAGAGGACTGCCGGGATTTCTGGATGTGACTAGCGACTTGCAGATCAAGAGCCCTCAGATATACGTCAGGATCGACAGGGATAAGGCCTCAGCCCTCGGTCTCAGCGCCGGCCAGGTGGAGGATGCTCTTTACAGCGCATACTCATCCCGTCAGATATCGACCATCTATGCGCCTACAAACCAGTACTGGGTCATTATCGAGCTTGAGCCAGAGTATCAGATGGAGCCCTCCGCCCTTTCCCTTCTTTACGTCAGATCGTCTTCCGGCAACCTCGTCCCCCTGAGCACCGTTGCGTCTTTGGAGCGCACTGTTGGTCCCCTCACGGTCAACCATTTTGGGCAGATCCCGGACGTAACGGTATCATTCAATCTTGCCGTCGGGAAATCGCTGGGCGATGCCGTGGCGGGCGTGGAAAAAACGTCGAGGGAGGTCCTTCCTGCAACAATCACTGGTAGCCTGCAGGGCACAGCCCAAGCCTTCAAGTCGTCCATGGCCGGGCTTGGGTTATTGATCCTCGTTGCCATACTGGTAATTTACATCGTCCTCGGCATACTTTACGAGAGCTACATCCATCCGATCACAATACTCTCAGGATTACCGTCTGCGGGACTCGGAGCGCTTATAACGCTTTTACTCTTCCACATTGATCTCAACCTCTACGCCTTGGTAGGAGTCATCATGCTGATAGGAATTGTGAAGAAAAATGCTATCATGATGATTGATTTTGCCCTGGACGCGGAGAGGAAAGAAGGCAAGACGCCAGAGGAAGCGATATTCCAAGGGGCGCTCATTCGATTCCGTCCGATCATGATGACAACGATGGCTGCTCTCATGGCAACATTACCCATTGCCCTCGGCTTGGGCGCGGGCGCAGAATCGAGGCGACCATTGGGAATGGCCGTCATCGGAGGCCTTATATTTTCACAGATAGTGACTCTCTATATATCCCCCGTCATCTACATTTATCTTGATTCATTGCAGAACATTGTGCGGGGATATTTGCGACGTCCTCGTGGCCAAGCCTGAGCCAGTCTTCCATTCTCGAAACGTAGTTCGGTGATTTTGTAAGCCTCTTACCGGAGTGGGCTCAGCGGGTGCGTGAATGTCTGTATAAAAATGGATCCTGTTATGGCGGCAATAAAGTTTCAGACTTTTGGAGGGATTTTTCCATGATGTGCAGGATTTAGCATGTAGGATTTTCCTCTTGTGGAATATTTTCTGGAATTTGTACCGTACTCTGGCAAAAAATGTGGTATAGTGTTCACGAATTTTAGTGATGTCCGCACAGGGTAATAACAGGGGACCGGCAAGGCGCATCTTTTTCCACCGTTATACAAACGATACTAGGAATACATGAAGAGGAAACTAATTGGGCCAGCAGTTTCGGATATTATAATCGGGGCCGTTCTTACAGTCCTGACGATCGCGGCAGTCTATTTTGAGTGGATGCCGACAAGATATTTAGAATACAAGCTTTATGATGCAATTTCCAACTTGAAGGAGAGGACTTTTAAATCCCCAATTGTTATTGTAGCTATAGACGATGAGAGTATCGCTAATATGGGCAGATGGCCATGGCCGCGAAGTTATATAGCACGCATGGTAGACTTTCTTAACAGGTGCGAAGCAAGGGTAATAGGGATAAATATACTATATTCTGAAAAAGATACGAACCAAGGGCTAACTGAGGTACGCGATATTCTCAAGAATATACAGAATGATACTCGCCTGCTGCATAATGTGCAGGTCAACAGCATCTATACTTCCCTGAAAGAAACCGAAAATAGGCTGGATAATGATGCAATACTTGGGACATCCATCGGAGAGAGCAAGAAAGTTATACTGCCCCTGGTTTTCATCATGGGCAATTCAAACGTCGGCAAAGAATCCGAAGTTCCAGACTATTTGAAACGAAATTCTGTGCCAGTGGCGACCCATGAAGGAAGCATGGCGGCAAGGCAAATCGTACCGCCAATACCCGATTTTGCTATGAAAGCGATGGCTCTTGGGCATGTTAATGTTGTTCCTGACGGTGACGGAACAGTACGAAGCGAACCTTTAGTCGTAAGTTACGAAGGAAGGGTATACCCTTCATATGGGCTACAATTGTCATTGAAATATTTGAACTACGATATGAAAGATCTCAGCATCACTAAGGGAGTGAATTTCGGAGATAACTATATCGCCACATCCGATAAAGGTGAGATGCTCATTAGTTTTAGCAAAAGCGTTCCTTATTTCTCTTTCTATGATGTGGTTAGCAATAAGGCACCTCCCGAGGTATTCAAGGATAAAATTGTTATTATTGCCGAGAGTGCGATCCGCCTTGGCTCTTTACAAGTTACACCTATTGGACCCGATGTTCCATCCTGGGGTATCATTGCCAATGTCGCGGACAATATCCTTGCAGGTGATTATATCGTACGACCGGCTTGGGCACCATCTTTGGAAATAGGGGTAATCGTTCTCCTTGGTCTGTTTCTGACATTGATTGTACCAAGGTTGAAGATTAGGATCAGTGCCATTGCTTCGTTAATCCTCCTACTGGTCTGGATCGGCGCGGGGACGTGTATTTTGATAAATTATGGATACTGGATCAAGCTTGTTCATCCATCCCTCCTTATCCTGATAGGTTATATCTTGGTCGTTACCCATAGACACTTTTCTTATGGAAGAGACAAAGGAGCCCATCGAAACAAACGGATTTCTTTTTTGCGGATGGCTTAGGGAGTGATATATGGCGACGTTATCGAAGCAGGTGGGAATAAAGGGGCAGTACTATTTAAAGGAGTAATTGAAACATACATAATCATGTCCAGGGAAAAATCCACACGCAGACAGAAGGATATATCCAGGTTGTTGAGGGAGAGGAACCGACTCCGCAAGAGCGCGCCAAAAAAGGTCAAGAAAAAATAGTTCTTTGATCGTCAGCGATCGGCAACTATTGCCAGAATTTGCCGGAGGTGCTCCCAACAGGCCTGTAGAAGGGAAGGGGTTTGAATGGCGGAATAAGTTTTTCGGCCCCGTCCAAGCCGTGGGATCAAATGTGCATTGCGAATTAATATGGTTTTTGCAGAAACTGACATAAAACGAATTGAAAGAGAAGGGCTCACTTGCGACCAGGTACTGGCACAGATCAACCTGTTCAAGAAAGGTATTCATCCAGTCAAGCTCAACAGGCCGTGTACTGTTAACGACGGTATAGTGACTTTTCCTGAAGAAGAACTCAGGGAAATGGCGGCATTGTATGAGGAAAATCTCCGAATGGGCAGGAAAGTGTTGAAGTTTGTTCCGGCTTCCGGGGCGGCCAGCCGCATGTTTAAGGACTGGTACGTATATATGGAGCAAGGAACTTTAGATTCGAGACAGAGTGAAGAGTTTGTGAGGGAACTAAAGAGGTTCGCGTTTTATAATGATTTGAGTGACTTAATATTACGCGAGGGTGAAGATATTGAACAGATGCTGGAAGACGAAAGATATGCCGAAATCCTGGCTTATATGTTGACATCTAAAGGCTTGAAATACGGCGATCTTCCTAAAGCTCTTCTCAAATTTCATGCTTACCCGGACGGCAGCCGTAGCGCCCTTGAAGAGCATCTGGTGGAGGCAGCACTATATCTGAAGGATGCCTGCCGTATCTGCCGGCTTCATTTTACTCTCTCGGAGGAGCATCGTGAAGATGTGGCGGCTTACCTGTCCGTGATTAAGAGATATTATGAAAAGCACTATGGTGTGATCTTTGACATTGCACTCTCCACACAGAAATCATCTACAAATACAATAGCAGTGGATTTGGATAACCGACCCTTTCGCGATCAACAGGGGGAGATTGTTTTTAGGCCAGGCGGACATGGCGCTCTTCTTGATAATCTGAACGGTACTGGTGGAGATATAATCTATCTTAAAAATATTGACAATATAGTGCCTGACCGGTTGAAGGCAGTAACAGTATTTTATAAGAAGGTTCTCGGAGGCTACCTTATCTCGCTTCAGAACGAGATATTCGCATTTCTGAGGCATTTAGATGACGCTGGTCTGGATGAAAAGACCCTGCAGGGAATAAAGTCGCTCTGCGAAAAAAGACTTAATATCGTCTTTCCTCCGCAATTTGAAGATCTGTCCCTTTCGGAGAAAGGGTCTTTCATTTTCAATAGACTCAACCGGCCCATTCGGGTATGCGGTATGGTAAAGAATCAAGGGGAGCCGGGAGGAGGTCCGTTCTGGGTAAACGAGGAAGATCAAACGCAATCGCTCCAGATCGTTGAGGAGTCGCAGATAAATTCAGGATCGGCAGAACAGAGGGCTGTCTGGTTCCGGGCAACACACTTCAATCCTGTGGATCTTGTCTGCGGGGTTCGCAACTACCGGTCCTGCGAATTTGATCTCCACGACTTCGTCGATAAAGACGCCTATTTTATTTCACAGAAATCCGAAAAGGGCAGGGATCTTAAGGCCCTTGAGCTTCCCGGGCTGTGGAATGGGTCAATGGCATTCTGGATTACCGTTTTTGTCGAAGTGCCTATAGAGACTTTCAACCCTGTAAAGACGATACGCGATTTACTAAGACCTCAGCATCTGCCATGAGTTTCATTGAATCAACCAGCGCTCTATAACATCCCTGTGAGCAGCCCTTACTCGGATGTGAACTGTAGAATTTCCTATCCGGCACAGGGCCGTGACTTCCTCGTTTTTTGGGGCGTCGCTGTATGAGGCGCACAGGGAAGCGGCTGTGTGAATCGTAATTTCATCGCCTCCGTGAGGAACTATCGTTGCAGGACCGGGAAATTGTGCAATATGGATAACGATGTCTTCCTCGTGAGATAGTCTTTGGAGCGCCTCATTCTCGAGGCTATTTCGTCCCACGATGGCTTTGGAAAACCCGTCGATTCGGAAATGTCTGCCATATTTGAGAAGCTCTACATCTCTTACGTCGAAATCTACGCTGTGCTGAAAGAGATCTCCCAGTCTTCTGGAAAACATGGGATCTGTCAGCAAGCAACCCCCGGCAGGGGCTGAGTAATGGTCAATGCCATAGAGCCTTGCCATCGCAATCTGCTCCTTCCTCCCTTTCCCTTTTATGGCGAGGAGCCTGTGACGTTCCACCTTGCCTTCGATTTCCGGTCTTGTTTCGGGAAGAAGAAGCGCACTCAGAGGTCTCAGAATATACTCCTGATACCCTGAATTTTTCGCAACGACATAAAGAGACTGTCTGGTCTGGGACATGGGACGCTGGCCCAGAACTTCACCTGTAAAGATAAAATCGGCTTTCCTTTCTTCCATGATCCGGCCAGCAACTTTGAGCATGAGCGTGTGACAGTCGATACATGGATTCATGTTCTTTCCGTATCCATATCTAGGGGACTTTAGCACATCAAGGTGTTCTTTCGTAATGTCCACTTCTATGAGGTAAAGCCCGATTGTTTTTGCGGCAGCCCGAGCCTTTTCAGGACTAAAAAAGGGGGTCGTGCATGTAACCCCCATGACATCAACACCCTGATCCATTATAATCTTCACTGCGAGGAGGCTATCCAGCCCCCCTGAAAATAGACCTAATCCTTTTGCTTTCAATATCTGACGATGTTCACCCCCCATTTCTTATTGAGCAGACCATATATATCGCGATCCATGTCAAAATCGATTAGATAAAAATCTCCTTTGTCCTGCTTTATTTTAAAGGCAGGAAAGCTTACAGTGCCTGCCGGCTTATCGGTTTTTTCAGGGACTGAGAAGGAGAAAATGGCGAATGAAAAGAGAATATTGGCAGACTGCAAGACTTTCTCTATAACAGTTTTTTTCGTTTCCCCGCTCTCGAGAGTGACTGCAAGTGTGCCCCGGGTTTTCAAAATGTCAAATAATTGTTGGGGGATGTTTTTTGAGAGGATTATAATTTTTTCATCCCCTTTTTTTGCGAGCAAATCGGCCTTTGTTGAGAGATCAAAACCGATCGCGGTGGCATCATGTATCCCGACTTCGGCCTCTCTTGTTGTCTGATATCCCAATTCATTGAGCAGGGAATTGGCCAGCTCCGTGTTAGTACTGGCATTCATTTCTGTCATATGGGGCGGAGCATACTTTTCATCCTGTGCGCTCATCACACCCTGTCCTTCTAATACCTCCGTAATGATGATACCGTTTCTTTCAGCATACTGGATCATTGGTTTGGGCAATAGCCGGGAATAGTCTGAAACGAATGATAGCCCCTGTAGATATGGTTTATTATCATGATTTTTTTTTGTGATTATCCAGTCGAAGGAGAGAAGGAGCGCCGGACTATCTCCTATGGCGTACGGAGTTGTCCTTCTGGTCATCGTATATATATTTGAGGCATTGATGATCTTTTGAAGGATTCTAGCCGTATCGTCACTGTCAACCACCTCAACAGAGTGATAGTTTTTCCAGTTGGACTGAATCATA
>Ga0335081_10013853_pt1 | contig 13032 bp, 6 predicted proteins | sample Lox_Sample_35_FD_206713 | JGI IMG/M metagenome (GOLD analysis project Ga0335081, IMG submission 206713) | Soil microbial communities from Loxahatchee National Wildlife Refuge, Florida, United States - Lox_Sample_3.5 | ecosystem: Environmental > Terrestrial > Soil > Wetlands | place: USA: Florida...
AAGACGACGGGTACGTCGTGAACGCGGTCGGGAGCGGTGAGGACTGCCTTTCGGCGATTCCCGGCTCCGCCTATGAGCTGGTGCTCCTGGATATCTGGCTCCCCGGCTTGGACGGCATGGAAGTCCTGGCTCGCATCCAGGAAATTCCCTTCGGCGACCGTCCACTGGTCGTGATGATCTCGGGCCACGGCAGCATCGAGGCAGCCGTAAGAGCGACCAAGCTGGGCGCGTTCGATTTCCTCGAAAAGCCGCTCTCCGCCGACAAGATTTCGGTGGTGGTGAAGAATGCGCTGGCGCATCGCACCCTGGCCCTCGAAAACAACCGCCTGAAAGCCGACAGCGGATCGCGCTATCGCATCATCGGCGAAAGTGTGCCTATGAAGGCGCTGCGCCAGCAGCTCGCCCTGATGGCCGGCACGAATGGTCGCGTGCTGATCTACGGAGAGTCGGGCACCGGCAAGGAACTCGTGGCGCGCGCAATCCACGCATTGAGCCCTCGCGCCGCCGAACCGTTCGTGGAAGTGAATTGCGCCGCCATCCCCGAGGACCTGATCGAGAGCGAGCTGTTCGGCCACAGCAAGGGCAGCTTCCAAGGCGCCCATGAAGCCAAGGTCGGAAAATTTCAAAAGGCGGACGGTGGCACCCTCTTCCTCGACGAGGTCGGCGACATGAGCCTGAAGACCCAGGCCAAGGTGCTGCGCTCTCTGGACGAGCAGCGCTTCGAACCCGTGGGCGCCGCCGGTTTCGTGCAGGTGGACGTGCGGGTCGTGGCAGCCACCAACAAGAACCTGGAGGAGGAGATCGAGCGCGGCAATTTCCGCGAGGATCTCTTCTACCGCCTCAACGTGATCCCGTTCGGCGTCCCTCCCCTGCGCGAGCGCCGCGAGGACATTCCGCTGCTCGCCGATCATTTTCTGCGCGAATTCACCACCGCCTACGGGCGCAAGCCTAAGGAGTTCACCGAGGAAGCCTATCGCGTGCTCTCCGAATACCACTGGCCCGGCAACGTGCGGGAGCTGAAGAACCTCATCGAGCGCATCGTCATTTTGAATCCGCAGGTGCGCGTGGATGCCCGTCACATCCCGCTCAGCGCCACGCGCCGTCAGCCCGACCGCCCGCTCGACCGCTTCGGCAGCTTGCAGGAAGTGCGCGAATCAGCCGAACGCGAGTACATCCTCAAGAAGCTGGAAGAGGCCAACGGCAACGTCACCCGCACCGCGGAGCTTTTGGGCCTGGAACGAAGTAATCTCTATCGAAAGATGAAGACGCTGGGAATCGGGCCGAAGGAGTGAGACGGCCGCCAGTCCGGCAGAGCCAATCACCGCTATCGTACTTCAACGGGAACGATGGTACGGGACTGCTGGATCAGGTCCAACAAGCTCTGAAGCTTGTCCTTCAGAAATGCCGAGCTATCAAAACCGTCCGGAATCTTGCCCTCGAGGATTTCCTGATCGCAGAAGACCTTGATTGCGGCGGAAATCGGCTTGGTCGTCGGCACCTGATCCCCCCATCTTTCCTCGTAGCCAAACACGCGATCCCGCATCGATCGGTCATATTCGCCCGGGACTTTGCGGGCCAACTTCTCCGCCCCGTCATAGACTTTTTTGTTCCCCTCGCCGTCCCACGTTTTCTTGTCAACCGACTCACGAAGAACTTCTATGAAGTCATACGAGGAATACCAGGAGGCTGCCCGGTCACCCACATAAGAGGCAGCGGCCTCCTGAAAGATGCGGTCGGGATCCTTGGCCACTTTCCCGCCTTCCAAAGGAGCGTCCTTGTAATAATTATCGCCGTCTTTAATGAAGTCTTTGAACTTCTTCTCATCGTCCCTCAGATCCAGATAGGCGTGCGTGGCTTCGTGATAGAGGGTCTGAATGGTCGTGGACTCGCCAATGGTGCCGCCCGGTCGAAAACCGGCCCGCAGAGTACTCAGCTCCGAATCCGAGAGATCGATGTTATTCAACCAGGTGTTCGTGTTGGCAATCCCGGAGGTGTGGCCAAACGTGTATTTGGACGACACCAGCTTGAGGAATTTGACCGGCATGCCATAACGCTCTATCTGGCTGACAAACCTGTCGAATAAAACATGTTCTGAGCCGATGTTCGCCTCCTTGGAGAGCCGGATCCTGGCCTGTGCCTTGGGATCGTCTCTCCATCACGACATTAAAGTATACGGAGTTAATGAATGTTTCGCGCACGAAAGAACCAACAAAATGGTACTAGCCCGGCTTAAGGCCGAAACCCCACGCTCTGCCATAACCGCGCCGGATCGTACATTCGCCCATTCACCACAACCCCCGCCACCTTGCGCAAATCGCGGACGTCGCGCAGCGGATCGCCGTCCACCAGGAACAGATCGGCGCGCTTGCCGGCCTCGATCGTTCCGGCCTCCCGCTCCAGTCCCATCGCTCTCGCGGACACGATAGTCGCGGACTGGATCGCTTCCATTGGCGTCATCCCGGCTTCCACGTACAACTCGATCTCGCGATGCAAGCCATAACCGACCAGCCCCGTATCGCTCCCCGGGACGATCGTCACACCCGCGCGATGCAGCGCGCCGATCACGGCCAGCGATTGCCGCCTGCGATCGCGCATCTGGTCGGCGGTCGTGTTGCCCCCCATCCCCCGGAATTTCATTTCCTGGCTGAAGGATGCCTTCAGGATTCCAGGCTCGAACGACGCCACGTCCACTTCCTTGGAATGGCTCGCCATCTCGCCCCATCCGGCCGTCGGATCGATCACCGTATGGTGGTCCTTGAAAAATCGGATCGCCGCTTCCGCTGCCTCCGAGTTCACATCCACTGTGCCACGGCCCCCACCCGGCCCACGCATCATGTTGCTGGCGTAATTCAGATGATTGATCTGATCCATGCCGGACTGCACGCCTTCGAAAGCATTCAGGGCTTGCGGAACGTGGCCGGTCACCGTCAGCCCCAGCCGATGCGCCTCTTCCGCGATCGCTTTCACCACCTCCGGCGTCAGAAAGGTGTACAACTTGATCTGCTGAAATCCCGCGTCATGATACCGCCGTACCACCGTACGGCCCTCCTCGGGCGTCTCCGCCGTCACGTGGCCGAACGCCTTGAGACCACCGGCATCCACCAAACCTGCCAGCAGCAATCGCGGACTCGGCCCGCCGTGCTTTTCAATTTCGTCCCTTTGCGCGGTCAGGAAATCGAACTCGCCGCCGCAGTCACGGGCGCTGGTAATCCCCGCCGCCAGCAGCGCCGGACCAAACTCGATGCCGGAATAGTGGATGTGCATTTCCCACAAACCCGGCAGCAGTGTGCGTTGCCGGCCATCGACGACCCGCATCCCCCGTGGAATCCTGACCGAGGCGCGCGGACCCGCCGCGGCGATCCGTCCGTTACGCACGATGACGATCGAATCGGCTACCGGCGGCGCGCCCGTCGCGTCGATCAGGGTTGCTCCGGCAATCGCAAACTCGCCCGCATGCTCCGGCGGAACCTGCCGCCCGATCGCCGCAAAGTCGGCCAGTTCCTGCGCCACTCCGCTGCGATAGAGTTCGGGCAGCGCCGACTCGTACTCGGCTCGAATCGCTTCCATCGGCAAACCTCCGGCGAACGTCATCGCCGCCGCGAGATTGCCCTGAGCGTCCATCCAAAGGACCTCCCGCCCGAACATCAGCCCGTCGATCGTGTAGCGGTCCAGCAGCACCCTCTTGCCGCCTGCCTCGATGGAGTCCCGGCCTTTTCGCTCAATCCGCAGCGGTTCCGATGCAGCGCTCGCCCGCAACGTTGCGAGGCTCGGCGGATGTCCGTGGGAGCCCCAATACCGCATCATCATCATTTGCAGTGCGAACGGCGAGGCGCCAAACAGCGTAACGTAAGCCGCCGGTGGCGCGAACGTGCGCGTTGCGTCATTCTCTTTCACCGTGGCCAAAGCTCCGTCCACTTGTACCGATATTGGCCGATCCTTGACCTCCAGAGCGATTGGCGTGAAGTCTGCTTTGGTTTGAAGCGACGCAATCGTCGTCCGCTTGTTTCCACGATCGGAGTATTCGATTGTCGTGTTGAGCCTCAGCCCGCCTCCGGTCGAGGAGATCTCATAACGTTCCTCGCCGATCGCGTGGCGGATCATGTAAATCGTCAGCCTGCCGGTTTCAGCATGCATCGATCCCGCCACCAAACACAAAAGCAGAGCGCGCATCCACCCAGTTTCGCGCATTGCCGGGCGTGTTGAGAAAACGCCGCGAACGCCACCGGCGAAACCGCGGTAAGGAAAGATCAGCGGAAGAAGAATAAAACAACAACAGTGGTGCCAGCACGCAGATACGGCCGGTTACCCGCGCCACGTCAGAGGGCTCGCAGGGAACCTACGGCGCGTGGTCGCGGTACCTGGCCCAGTGCCGGGTCAGTTCTTCGACCACGACGTGCCCCACGCGCCAGGCTGCTTCAAGAGCGGGACGATAGGCGCTGTACTTCGCGATCTTGGTCTCGGCCAGGCTCTCCGCCGCAGTTGCTCCGGGACGTTGCTGGTCATAATTGCTGGCCGCCCGCAGCACCATCACCCGGTTCAAGTCGATGCGCCCGGCCTTGCTCAGAAAGGTGAGGGACTGCAGCGTGCCGGTATCTTCCATGGCCGTGGTCACGTAGTTGCCTTGCCCGTGGGTGTGATACTTTACCCAGTCGTTGGCCCACTCGCTCATGAGCTTTCCGTGCCAGAACGTCATCGAAGAAAGGGTGTCGCCCTTCAGAACGAACGGAGGGCGCCTGGCGTTGGCTTCCTGGAAATGCGCCCGCCGCTCCTGCATCTCTGGGGTGTCTTCCAGCCGGACATCTCTGGTGAGACGATACGCCCAGTCCACCAGCGACGGATTCAGGTGGTAGCACTCGCCCTCGTCCGGCTCGCGCCGCGGCAACTCGTACGGCACCGACTTCCGCAGCGGAACGTAGCCCGTCTTCCAGTCTTTGGGGATCTCGCGGGCGTCGATTTCGTGTGCCAAATCTCCATCCACCACCCACTCGGCCCATGCCGCTGAACCCAGCGACCCGTCCGCCGGATCGATGCCGGCGATTCCCGCCACCAGCCAGTAGGCTTGGCGGAGATCGAATCGCGGGTCGAGTCCCAATGCCATTACACTGGCGGCGGCGCGAGCCGTACCGATTCCCGTCACCGTGCCCAGAACACCCTCATGGTTGATCCGAAGATCGTGGTAGCCCTGAGGGAAGGAAAGAACACGGCCCAACTTCTCCCGCTCTACCCAGAATTGGAATTCACCGGGTTCGTCGCCGGTATCGGCGCCGCGTTCGAACATGGTCACCACGACCACTTTGATCGGGATGGTTTCCGCGCCGCACGCCATCGTCAGCCCGGCCAACAGAAATGTGGCAACTCTCCAGCACATGAATGCATGGTACTGAATGCCGCGGGCGAGGCGCCCAGGCTTACCCTGGAGTGCGGCCCACCTTGACTTAACGGGAACGAGAAAGGTACGATCCTCTTTGCGGCGCGGCTCGGCGAAAGCCGGTCGAAGAGGGGCGTGGGGGTGAGTAGTCCGAAGGAATCCATCCACAGGAAGTTTACCGACGCTCTCGACCAACTCGTCGAGCAGGTGAAAGGCGACCGCTCGATCCTGGCTGCGATCATTTGCGGCAGCCTCTCTCACGACACCGTTTGGGACAAGTCGGACATCGACCTGGCGCTGATTACGATTGACGACAGGAAGGTGGACCGGTCCGGACTGTCGCTGTATGCGGGTGGAGTCAACGTACACGCTATTCTGATGCCGCGCGCGGACTTTCGGAAATGTGTGGAAGGCGCCGTGCAGAACTCGTTCTTCCACTCGTTTCTGGCCAAGGGGCGGCTGCTCTACACGCACGACGAGACCATCGCGGCGCTGTGCGCGCGGCTTCACGAGATCGGTGAGAGGGACACGCAGATCCAGCTTCTATCAGCCGCGGTTCACGCGTTGTCCACCGTCTACAAGGCCCACAAATGGTTTATCACGCGCGGCGACCTGGACTACACGGCACTCTGGCTCCTCTATTCCGCCACGCCCCTGGCGCGGATCGAGGTGATCGGGCGCCGCCTGCTGGCGGATCGCGAAGTAATCCCGCAGGCCATGAAGCTGAATCCGGGTTTCTTCGCCACGATCTATACCGATCTGCTTGGCGCGAAGAAAACCAGGAAGAGCCTGGAGGCGGCATTAAACGCGGTTGACCGGTACCTGGAAGACCGCACCGTTACGTTGTTCGGACCGGTGCTGGATCACCTGCGCGAAGTGGGCGAAGCCCGGTCGGCGACCGAGATCGAGGCGCACTTCAAGCGAAACTTCAACCTCGAAGGCGTGACCTCGGCATGCGAGTACCTGGCTGACCGGGGATTGATCGCCAAGGTGTCGATCCCGGTTCCACTCACGAAGCGAAGCAACGTGATGGTGCAGGAATTGGCCTTCGCGCTCCTCGAGGAACCGCCGGATGAGTTTTAGCTCGCAGCGCTCCCCAGGCCCCCGGCCACTGTCACCGCGAGCTCACCGAGCCTGGCCGTAGTCTGGAACGCCTCATGCCACAAGCTGCGAAGAGTTTGAAGCCGTCCGCCCGCACCACCATCGGTGTGCATGGTGCGCGGGTGCACAACCTCAAGAACATCTCGGTCGAGATCCCGCGTGACCACCTGGTGGTGGTTACCGGTCTCTCCGGCTCCGGCAAGTCGAGCCTGGCCTTCGACACCATCTACGCCGAAGGGCAGCGCCGCTATATGGAATCGCTTTCGAGCTATGCGAAGCGCTTCGTGGCGCAGGTGGCCAAGCCCGATGTAGACTTCGTCTACGGGTTGTCTCCGGTGATCTCCATCGAGCAGAAGACCATCGCCAACAACCCGCGATCCACAGTCGGCACCATGACCGACATTTCCAGCTATCTGAACCTGCTGTACGGCACCATCGGCGAGCCGCACTGCCCACGCACCGGCGAGCCGACGCCCAGCCGCAGCTCCAGCCAGATTCTCGAAGCGATCCTCATGCTGCCGCAAGGCACAGAGATCGAACTTCGGGCGCCCGTCTTCCAGCAATACGGGGAGGAACTGGACTTCGTTCTCACCGAGGTGCGCAAGAAGGGCTGCCGCGTGCTGATCGTGGATGGCAAGCCGGTGGATATCTCACAAGAGGTGGAACTGGACGAATCGAAGATCGGAAACATGGATGCGGTGGTGGACCGCTTTATCGTGGGGCCCAAGCACGAAAAGGCCATCAAAGCGGGTATCGCGGCGACACTCCTGGTGGGCGATAACCTGCTTCAGGCGCATGTGGTCAAAGGCGCAAGTAAGGCGGAACTGTCCCGCTTTTACCGCAGCCTGGCCAGCGAGACCCACCACTTCGTCTATGGCGACATCCAGCCGGAATACTTCATGTTCAACAACCCCGAGAGCGCCTGCCGCACCTGTGGCGGCCTCGGGGTCCACAAGCTGACCCATCCGGAACTGCTGGTTCCCGACCCGCGGCGCAGCATCGCCGGCGGCTGTTTCGTGAAGGAGGCCTTCAAGTACAACCCCGATACCTGGGACGGCAGGATCATGTACAGCCTCTCCAAGGCGCTCGGCTTCTCGCTCGAAACCCCCTGGGAGAAGCTGCCGGAGTCCGTGCGCGGCGCGATTCTGGAAGGTATCCACAAGAAGATCGCGATCCAGGTACCGCCCGAGGCTAAGGTCAAACGCGACGACAGCGCCGGGAAAGAGGTGGGCTTCGGCGGCATCGCGCGCCGCATCGAACGGCACTACCGTCGCTACCGGCAGCGTGGGGAAGCCAGCTCGGGAATGGAGGCCTGGCTCGACAAAGTGATGGTGGAGCACACCTGCCCCGACTGTAAGGGTGCGCGGGTCCGCGCCACCAGGCTGCTGTTCACGATCGAAGGCAGGAACATCTTCGACGTCGGGCAGATGCACTTCGACGAGTTGTACGCGTTCTTAGGCAAGGTGAAACCAGCCGGCCGGGGAGCTGACGCCGGGCGGCATGTGCTGGGAGAAATCCGCGGCAGGCTCGAACTGCTTCTCGGCATCGGGCTCGATTACCTGAACTTCAACCGGCGCTCGGGCACGCTTTCGGGCGGCGAGTCGCAGCGCATCCGCCTCTCCACGCAGATCGGATCGGGCCTGATGGGGATGCTTTACGTGCTCGACGAGCCCAGCATCGGCCTCCACCCGAAGGACAACGTCAAGATGATTGCCACCCTCGAGAGGCTGCGCGACATCGGCAACACCGTGATCGTCGTGGAGCACGACGAGGACACCATCCGGGCGGCCGATCATATCGTGGAGATGGGCCCGGGGCCGGGTGTACATGGCGGCGAAGTAGTGGTGCAGGGGACCATCGACGACATACTCAAGTGCAAAGCGTCGCCAACCGGGCAGTACCTCTCTGGGCGGCGCGGCATCGACACGCCGCAGCGGAGGCGCAAAGGCAACGGCAAGTATCTCAAGGTGCGCGGGGCCAGGGAGAACAACCTCAAGAGCATAGACGTGAACTTTCCGCTGGGCACGCTGCTGGCGGTCACGGGTGCCTCGGGCTCGGGCAAGAGCACGCTGATCAACGAGATCCTCTTCAAGGCGCTGTGGAAACGCCTGGTGGACACGCGCACGCTGCCGGGCGAGCACGATGGCGTGGACGGACTGGAGCATGTGCACAAGGTGGTCAACATCGACCAGTCGCCGATCGGGCGCAACAGCCGGTCGAATCCCGCCACTTACATCGGGTTCTACGACAATATCCGGGACCTCTTCACCGAGGCGCCGCTTTCCGTGGAACGCGGATACAAGGCGGGCCGCTTCAGTTTCAATGTGAAAGGGGGCCGCTGCGAGGAGTGCCAGGGTGAGGGATCCATCACCACGCAACTCTATTTCATGCCCGACGTGGAGGTTACCTGCGGCGCCTGTAAAGGAGCGCGGTTCAACAGCGAGACCCTGGATGTGACGCTGCGTGGGAAAACCATCGACGACGTGCTGAACATGTCAGTGGAGGAAGGCGTGGGTTTCTTCGCGGACGAGCCTGCGGTGGGCAAGAAGATCCAGGTGCTGAGCGATCTCGGACTGGGATACCTGACGCTCGGCCAGTCGGCCACCACCCTCTCGGGCGGCGAGGCGCAGCGCATCAAGATCGCCACGGAGTTGAGCAAACTGCAGCGCTCCAAGCATACCGTCTACATCCTGGACGAGCCGACCACGGGGCTGCACCTGGCCGACGTGGAGCGGTTGCTGGACTCGCTAAATCGCCTGGTGGAAGCGGGCCATACGGTCATCCTGATCGAGCATCACCTGGACGTGATCAAGACTGCCGATTTCGTCATCGACCTCGGTCCCGAAGGCGGGCATGCGGGCGGCGAGATCGTAGCCACCGGGACACCCGAGGCGATTGCGGCGAGCAAGACTTCCTACACCGGCAAATTCCTGAAGCCGCACCTGCGGGTATAGGCCAGGCGTCTGATTCAGAGCTCCGTAAGGAAGCGGTCGCCCCAAACTCAGGCCGTGGGTAACAATGGTGCTGGAGAGGGCGTCTCTATCATATTGGTGAGACAGTCGAGTTTCCCATCTGTGCGGAAGTCCCCGCTAGGGAGCCCGCACAAGGCTTTCGTTTGCCGTGAGTTATACTGTGGAGAAAAGTTCCGGAATGTCGGCGGTATTGCTCTGCCTTGGCCCCAGGAGTTCTTCATGAGAAGGAAGCGCCCCTTACTATCTACGCGCCTGTTCGCCGTTCTGAGCGGGCTGGCAGCCTGGCTGTCGGGCACAGCCATTTTGTTCGCTCAGGATGTCGCGAAGGACACCTCGGGTATGTCCCAAGGTTTCGTGGAGAGTTACTCCAAAACCCCAGGCCTGTTTCCCCGGGTCTGGCGCCCCTACCTGCCGCAGCAGGTCCCGCTGCCGATCCTCGAGAACTCTCCCCGCCTCGACACCCTGATTCACGACGGAAAGCTGCAGCTCTCACTTGCTGATGCCATCGCGCTCACGGTGGAAAACAACCTGGACATCGTGGTCTCGCGCTACGTTCTGCCCTTTTCGGAAACCGACATCCTGCGTACCAAGTCCGGGCAGGCGGCGCGCGGATTTACGGGAGCGCTCGTCCCCGGCGAGTTTAACGCGGGCGCGATCGGCGCCGGCGTCACCAGCACGGGCAGCACCGGAGGTACCGGCAACGCGGGCGGTATTACCGGCGGCGGCGGCGCCGTCTCGATCGGTCCCGCGGGAGCGTTCGATCCTACCGTCAGTTTCGGTTTCAGTTTCGACCGGGTCACCAGCCCCTTGAATTCGCTGGTGGTTTCAGGCATCCCGACCACCACCAGCTATGCCACGGCGTTTTCGGCCAGCTACGCCCAATTGTTCACGACCGGAGCCAGTTATTCGGTGTCGCTGAGCGCTTTGCGGCAGAGCACCACCCAGAAGAACACCTTGTATAATCCGGACGTCACCTCGCGCCTCTCGATCGGGTTCAACCAGCCGCTGCTGGCCACCGCCGGCCGCTTGCCGAACGAGCGGTTCATGATGGTGGCGAAAACCAACCTGAACACCGCTCAAGAGGTTTTCCGGATGCAGGTCATGACCAGCGTAGCGCAACTGGAGAACGCGTACTGGGATTTCGCCGCCTTTCAGGAGAACGTCCGGGTGGCGGAGCAATCCGTGGCCGCCGCCAAGGAGTTGATGGATGAGACCCAGAAGCAGGTGCAGATCGGCACGATGTCCCGCCTGGATCTGGTCACCGCCGAATCCCAGTTAGCCGCCAGCCAGCGCGACTTGATCGTCGCCCAAACCAACCTGCAACAGCAGGAAACCAGCCTCAAGCAATTGGTGAGCAAGAAGAGCAATAAACTGCTCGACTCGGCCACCGTCGTCGTAACCGATATGCTTCCCGAGCCGCTGGAATCGGATCTTCCCGCACTCGATCGCGCGCTCGACGAGGCCCGCAAGAACCGCCCCGAGATGCGTGAGTCGATCAACAACCTCGGCAACCAGGACATCGCGATTCAGTATACCCGCAACAACCAGAAGCCGAGTCTGTCGGTCTTCGGCCTGTACGCGAGTTCGGGGCTGGGTGGCAACACCACGGTGACCACCGGCGGCGCCGTCGATTCGTTGAGCCAGTCTTTCGGCGCCGGCTACCCCGAAACCGCCGCCGGGTTGAGTTTCGGCGCCAGCATCCGCAACCGGTCGGCGCAGGCCGACAGCATTCGCGCACAACTGGAAAAGAACCAGCAGGTGGTCACGATGCAGAGCACTCGCAACCAGATCGATCTTTCGGTGCGACAGGCACGGGTGGGCATCATCCAGGGAAGGGCGCAAGTGCTGGCCGCGCACGAGGCCGTGCGGCTCGCGCAGCTCACCCTGGAAGCCGAGCGCAAAAAGCTCGAGATCGGCGCGTCCACTTCCTACAACGTGGTCTTGCGGGAGCGCGATCTGGTGACCGCTCAGTATGCCGATGTGCAGGCGCTCGACGCTTACGCGAGAGCCCTCGTGGCTATCGGCCAAGCCATAGGCGACACGTTGGAGCGGAACCGCATTCAACTTGGCGACGCTGTGAGCGGAACCGTGGTCAACCTGCCATCGCCGTTCCGTGCGCAGGGCGGTCCCGCCGGCGGCAGGATCGTGGGAGGCTCGCAGAAATGAGCCATCGCAGGTCTTCCCCGGGACCTTTCGCGGCCCTGGTGGCAGCCGTGCTGATCACGGCCGCGGACGCGCAGACCTTGCCCGACTACACGATCGCCGTCCGCTCGTTTCCGAGGATCCAGCAGCCTTATATGCAGCCCAGGATCGGCGGGCCGAACCTGGCCAACACCACACCCCTGTCGGTGCAGGATGGCAAACTGCATCTGACGATGGAACAACTGGTGTCGTTAGTGGTTGAGAACAACTTGAACGTGGCCTCGGCGCGCTATTACCCTTCGATCGCGCAGACGGACCTCTTGCGTGCCCGCTCCGGCAATTCCCCGCGCGGCGTGGACGCCAGCCAGATACCCAGCGGCGTGTTTTCCGGCGCGGTAGGCGGAAGCATTCTGGGAACCGCGGGCGGCGGCGGGGGCGGATCGTCCAACCCGGGCGGCATTACCGGATCGGCGGGCCGCGTGAGTATCCGCCCGGCGGGTCTTTACGATCCGTCGCTCAGCTTGAGTTTCAGCATGGACCACACTGCGAGTCCGCTGAATACCGTGGTCGTCGCAGGCATCCCGTCCGTCACCACCACCACGGCGGCATTCTCCGTTAACTACGTGCAGGCGTTCTCGACGGGCACCAGTTTCACCGTCTCGTATGGAATGCAGCGACAGAGTTCGACGCAGTTGCACCTGCTCTATGACCCCGCATTCACTCCGGGATTCACCGCTACCGTCAGCCAACAGATGCTCAACGGATTCGGTTTCGCGGTGAACAGGGCGCTGATTAAGGTCGCGGAGAACGAGCAGAAGATCGAGCAGGAATCCTTCCGTCAGCAGGTGCTCACGGCCCTGGTCAATGCTCAAAACACATACTGGGACCTGGTCGCGGCGCGCGAGGCGGCGGTCTCCGCGGAGAAGGCCGTGGCCGTGGCGCAGGAACTCGAGAAGGAGAACCGCCGGCAGTTCGAGATCGGCACGATGGCGCGCCTCGACGTGGTGGGGGCGGAATCGCAGGTGGCGGCCAGCCAGCGCGACCTGATCGTGGCGCAGACCAGCGTGCAGAACCTGGAGTTGCAACTGAAAGGCATGATCAGCCGGAACCTGGAGGAGCCATTGGCTTCGGCGACCATCGAAACCGATCCCCTGCCCAATCCGGATGGGTATCCGACCCCCGATGTGGAAGCGTCGAAGGCGATCGCCATGCAGAACCGTCCGGATATTTCGATTGCGGAGGGCAACATCAAAAGCCAGGTGGATGCCCTGCCATTCATCCGCAACGCTCTGCTTCCCAATTTCAACGTGTTCGCGCTGGTTACGACGGTGGGGTTGTATAACGTGTTCGGAACGTCGTTCGTGGACGCCATCCACTTCAAGTACCCCGAAGTGGCCTTCGGTGTGACCATCTCGTTTCCGATGCGCAACCGGCAGGCCCAGGCCGACG
>Ga0335081_10013854_pt1 | contig 13032 bp, 5 predicted proteins | sample Lox_Sample_35_FD_206713 | JGI IMG/M metagenome (GOLD analysis project Ga0335081, IMG submission 206713) | Soil microbial communities from Loxahatchee National Wildlife Refuge, Florida, United States - Lox_Sample_3.5 | ecosystem: Environmental > Terrestrial > Soil > Wetlands | place: USA: Florida...
ATGGACGTTTCGAACCTGAGGCTGACCGGACCGCCCGTTCAGGTGCTTGAGGACGTCAACTTCCGTGACAGCACCTCGGCGGCGGCCTTCGCCTTCTCTCAGTCCGGAATGTTCGTCTACGTGTCAGCCAAGCCGGATGATCGCATCCGTCCCGTCGGCGTGTTGGACGAGAAGGGCAATGTCGATTGGCTCCCCATTGCCAGAGGCCGGTACAGCCACCCGCGTGTCTCGTGGGACGCGAAGCGCCTGGCTTTGAATTTCGAAGGTCCACAGGTTCTGAACATCTGGACTTACGACTGGAGCAGCCATCGATTTGCGAGTTTCGTGTCGCCGCCTGGGTCGAGAAACGCGATCTGGACCCCCGACGGCAAGTACCTGGCCTATTTTAACGGCTTGGACAACCCCGGTCCCGGCATCTACATCCTGCGATCGGATGGCGTGGGCGATGCGGTTCGACTGGTCGCGGGAAAGGGTCTTGTCCCGCAGTGCTTCACCGCGAATGGGTCGCGAATGCTTTACGAGGCGGATCTGGTAGGGCCGGAGCAAGGGTTGTGGTTACTGCCGGTGGATTGGATGGCTAACGGTCCGAAGCCTGGAGTCGCGGCGCGCATCCCAAACGCCACCGACGGCCCGGCGAACTTCTCGCCCGACGGGCGCTGGCTTGCTTTCATCGGTGGGACGGCCGGCATGCCCGATGTGCAGTTGCGTCCGTACCCCGGACCGGGAGGCCCCTGGCAGGTCTCGACGGGCGGCAACAATCCTTTTTGGTCCCGTACCAGTCACCAGTTATTCTATCGGGGGCTTCCGGACTCTCAGGTAATGGCTGCCGAATACTCCGTTTCGGGCAATTCCCTGTCGCCCGCGGCTCCACGGGTATGGAGCGAGATGCGTGTTGACAGCTTCGATCTGATGCCGGATGGCAAGCACATCGTGATGATCCCGGCGGCGGAGCAGAAGGATGTCACGCATGCCACCTTCGTGCTGAATTTCATGGACGATTTAAGACGGCGGGTAAACCCGAAGGGGAAGAACGAATGAGACGACAACTTTGTGTGACCCTGGTTGCGGCTGTACTCTTGAGTGCGGGCGCTGTTCTGGCTCAAGTAACGCCCGCCGACTATGCCAGGTCGGAGGGGCTTCGCGACGCGTGGATGTACCTCACGCGGAATGTCGTCGCCGACCCGCCGCAATGGATCGGCGCTGGGGGGAAGTTCGTTTACCGCAAGACGGTATCGGGCGGCTTCAGCTTCGTCGTGATGGACGCAAAGACCGGCGAGAAGCGGCCGGCATTTGATCAGGAGAAACTGGCCGCGGCCCTCAATAAGTCGCTTGGGTCGAAGTATTCGGCGCTGCGTCTCCCGTTCGCCGAGGTAGATCTGAACGCCGACGAGACCATGGTCTCGTTTGGCGACCAGGAGATCGGACGCTGGCGGTGCCGTCTCGCCGATTACACTTGCATGCCGGTGACGGGCGGCGGGCGAGGCGGCCGGCAGCCACGGGCGTTCGGCGTGGTGCGCGACCTATCGGTTCCGGCCGACAATACGCCCAAACGATCTCCCGACGGCCTCTGGGAGGCGTACGTCAACAATTTCAACCTCGTGATCCGGCATGTTGGGGGTGGTCCGGTCACGATCTTGAGCCGCGAGGGTTCGCCGGATGATTTCTACGATCCCGAATCGATCGTCTGGGCGCCGGACTCGAAGAAACTGGCGGCGTACCGGGTAAGGCCGGGCTATCGGCGCCTGGTGACGCACGTCGAATCGTCACCCAAAGATCAGTTCCAACCCAAAACCAGCACCCAGCTTTATCCCAAACCGGGCGACCCGGTCGATATCGACCGCCCGGTGCTGTTCCACGTCAGCCCGGCGAAGCAGATCGCGATTGACGATTCGCTGTTTCCCAATCCCTTTCAGATGTCGAGGCTGAGTTGGCGGAAAGACAGCGCTACCCTGGCTTTCGAATACGACCAGCGCGGCCATCAGGTCTACCGGCTCATTGAAGTGGACGCGGAGAGCGGCAAGTCACGAGTGGTAGCCGCGGAAGAACCGAAGACGTTCGTCAACACTTATGGGAATCGCCTCTTCCGTCACGATGTCAACGGATTGGGCGACGAAGTGATTTGGGCCTCGGAGCGGGACGGCTGGAATCACCTCTATCTGTACGACGGCCGCGCGGGAAAGGTGCGCAACCAGATCACCAAGGGCGAATGGGTAGTGCGCCAGGTGGTGCGCGTGGACGACCAGAAGCGGCAGATCTGGTTCGCGGCGAACGGTATGAGGCCGAATGAGGACCCGTACATGCAGCATTACTACCGGGTCGATTTCGATGGGCGCAACCTGACGCCGCTGACCACTGCCAACGGCTTCCACAACGTAACGTTTTCGCCGGACTGGACCTGGTACATCGACAACTATTCGCGTACCGATCTGCCCAACATCGTGGAGTTGCACCGCACCAGCGATGGATCGCTGGTTTCGGAGGTGGAGCGCGGTGACATGTCCGAACTGGTGAAAGCCGGCTTCAAACCACCGCTGCCGTTTGTGGCCAAAGGACGTGACGGCAAAACCGATATCTGGGGCCTCATCGTGCGCCCCTACAACTTTGATTCTTCCAAGAAGTACCCGGTGGTGGAGAACATCTACGCCGGTCCGCATGATTCGTTTGTGCCGAAAACGTTTTGGCCATTCGGCTTCCAGTCCGGCGGCGACAAGGTGATCGGCATGCAGTCCCTGGCTGACCTGGGATTCATTGTGGTGCAGATCGACGGCATGGGGACGCTGAATCGCTCCAAGGCGTTCCACGATGTCGCGTGGAAAAACATCGCGGATGCCGGCTTCCCGGATCGTATTCTCTGGCACAAAGCCGCAGCGGCCAAATATCCCTGGTATGACGCCGGCCGGGTGGGAATCTACGGTGGCTCAGCCGGCGGTCAGGACACATTACTGGCGCTGTTGTTCCATCCCGAGTTTTATAAGGCCGGAGTGGCGTATGCGGGCTGCTATGACAACCGCATGGACAAGATCATCTGGAACGAGGCCTGGATGGGCTGGCCTCTTGACGAGAGCTATTCGGCATCGTCCGGCGTGGATAACGCGTGGCGATTGAAGGGCCATCTGCTGATGGTGGTGGGCGAACTGGATGAGAATGTCGATCCGTCGTCGACCTTGCAGGTGGTCAACGCGCTGATTCAGGCAAGAAAAGATTTCGATCTGATCGTGGCGCCCGGGCTCGGGCACACCGCACTGCGGTCGTCGGGTCCGGTTGACTATGGTTTGCGCCGGCAATACGACTTCTTCCTGAAGCATCTGGCGGGCGTCACGACGCCGGATTGGAATGCGCTGATCGATGCCGCGCCGCCGGCCCGTTAGCTGTTGCGGGTCATTGCTTCGAGAGCGTGAACGGCTTCCCGTTGATCACCACATTCTCTACCACAACGCCGGATGTCCGTGCGGTATTCAGTTCCGCATTCTGCAGTTTGAGGTCGATATTTCGAAGCGTAATGTTCTTCACTTCAGAATTGTCGTTGCCGGCAATGGTTCCGAACGAGCCGAACACCCCTCTGATGTTCGCAACCAGGATATTCTCAATCACGCCCAGCGGCGGCCCGGCTTTTGCTTTTGTCCCGTGCTGCGGCTCCCAGCTCAGGACTTTTCCGTCGCCATCCAACTCGATATCGTGAACGCGAACATCCTGGTAATGCTGGCCGGTTGTGTCGGGACGCATCTTGAGCCGCAGCATGGGCATGCGACCTGTAACTTTGCTGTGGTCGAACTCCACGTCGCGGATCTCTGTCGCCTCGGTCCCCAGCGTCAGAGCGCCCATGCCCCGGACATACGTGCAGCCCGTCACGCGCACGTGCCGCACCGGCGGACTCGCCGGTTTCTGATCCAGCCCGTCATACCGGTTCCCCTTCAGACAGACGCAATCGTCGTTCACCGAAAAGTAGCAGCCGCGAACCGTCACATTCTGGCTGCTGTCGATATCGATGCCGTCGGTGCTGGGTCCTTTGGAATTCGCCGGAATCTCGAACCGCGAGTTCTCCACCGTCACGTTCGTGCAGTTATAGAAGTGCAGATTCCACGAAGCCGAGTCTTTGAAATGCATCCCGCTGACCACTACGTCCGACGAATCGCGTATATAGAGGTTGCGCGGCCGGCCGTTGGGCGTGTTGCGGCTCCAATAGGCCGGTCCGCTGCCGTCGATGGTTCCGGGGCCGGTGACTCGCAGGTGATCGGTCTTTTCCGCATTCACGATGGCCGCGCGCCAGTCCTCGAAGTGTCCCTCAAAGCGATTGCCGCTCCGGATCGGAAAGTCTTCGATATTCGCGGAAGCCTTCAGGACGCCGCCTTCCTGCAGTTGCAGATTCACACCCGGCTTCAGGAAGAGGGCGCCGGTTACGAATTCCCCCTTCGGCACCACCAGGGTTCCTCCACCGCCCGCTGCGCAGGCGTCGATGCCCTTTTGAATCGCTTCGGTATTCAGAGTTTTTCCATCGCCGATGGCGCCGTGTTGCGTGATGTCGCACTGCGACGCCCCGGCCGCCAGGTGAGCGGCCAACACCGTGAGCATCACGACTTTCAGATAAGAGGACATGTGGAGCTCACTTTAAGGCGCCGAAATACAGGCTGATCGATCCCCTGTACTCACCCTGAGCGACCACTGGCTGACCCATCGGACCGCTCGACCGCGGACCCACGAACTTGCTGCCGATGGCCGGGATGGCGTGCAGGAAGGAAATGCCCGCTTTCGGGAACGGCACGCCGGTTTGACCGATCTGGTTCTGCGGCGGCGTTTTCGGGGTGAAGATCTGCACGTAGATGGGCGATCCGGCCTGCTGGTCCACCATCGCGGTGATCGGGCCTTCCGTGGTGTTGAGCTGTAACCAGCGAACTCCCGAATAAAAACCCTTGAAGATCGGATAGTCGAAGTGCTCGCCGGGTTTCAGATCGTCCGGGTCGCCGACCATGGTGTTGTTGTAAGGCTTGTTCCAGACGTCCAGGACGCCGCCCGCCAGGCGATTCTCATAAACCGGGTACGGCCCTTCACCCAGGTAACGCATGCCCTTCACATTCGCCTCGGGATAATCGAAGCCGACGCCGAAGTACTCCTGCGGGCCGTTCAGCTCGTAGACATAATCGATCGTCACCCAGCCATTCGGCTTCAAGCGATAAGTCAGGGATTTCATCGGTCCGTCGAAAGCCGCGGTAGCGACCATGTCGGCGCCGTCCCGCTTCTGCGAGAACGACCTGAGCTTCGATTCGGGCGCGAAGACCGGCGCGGGCGGTGGAGCAGGCGGTGGCGAGCCTTTGGGCGCTCGCGGCGTGGGAAGCGGTCTCGGGTTCACGGCCACCACGCGCGGGCCATCCGCCAGGGAAAACAGGTTGCCTTGTCGCGATGCCGACAGAAGCATGCCCGTAGTCCTGCTGATTTTCAAGGTCAGGCCGCCGGCGGTCGCGGTCAAAACGTCGCCGGACTCGGAGGCCGAAACAGTAAAGTTGCCGGCCGCCGGATCGAACCGGTGGGCCAGGTCGCCGGCCGGCCAGACGTAGGTCTGAATCACGCGGCCGGTGTAGTCCAAAATGTGAAGCCGCGTCGCGTCCGGTTTTTGTTTCGCCGATTGCGGAGGGCCCCATCCATTCCAGGATGCCGATGCGCCCGGAGTCAGCGAACGGCCCCGGCCGGTGCTGGTGGCCAGCACCACCGAACCGGAGTTCGCATCGTTCGGCCGGGCAAAGGCGATCGCCTCCCAAACAAATGTGCACTGGTCGGCATTGGTGAAGGCGTAGCGATTGGTCACCGTATACGATTTCGCGGCGCCATTCGGCGGCGTCACGAGAATTGGCGACCAGAGTTGCTTGACGGTGTAGAAACTGGCCTCCTTCTCGCGATACGGGCCGACGATGCCATCGGGCGCCTGGTTGCCGGCCGAGTCCAGAACGCCCTCCTTATCCAGGCGTTTCACATCTTCGTCGACAAACGCCCAGAGGAAACCGCCCGCGCCGGCCTTGCTCTTGAGAATGGCGTCCCAGTATTCGTTTAGTCCTGCTCCCAAGCCGCCGTCATACAGGCCGTGAAGCATCTCGGTCGGGAAGAACACGGCGTCATTGGCGAGCAACTGGGTCAACTGATCGTATGTTGGGTAATGTTTGGTGTCCACGATACCGGGCGGGAATGCCTGCCACGGGTGCAGGACCAGGCGTTTCTGCGGGTCGTACCTGGGAAATTCGCCGTCCAAAGTCGTATTGAACCCACCTTCGTTGCCGTTGTCCCAGAAGATGATAGACGGATGGTTCACGTCATGCTCCACCATTTCCTTCACCAGTTTCGGGCCGATCTCATTGTCGTAAAACCGATGCCAGCCGGCTAGTTCATCGAGGACATAGATCCCCAACTCGTCGCACGCGTCCAGGAAGTGAGCGTCCGGAGGGTAGTGGCTGGAGCGCGCGGCGTTCCCGTTCATTTCCTTGATGAGGTTGATGTCGTCGCGGGAAATCTGCTCGGAAAGCGTTCGGCCGCTGTCCGGCCAAAACGAGTGGCGCGCAAATCCCTTGAGGAAGACGCGCACGCCGTTGACGAAGAAGCCTTGCCCGGGCCGCGTCTCGATGGTGCGGAATCCAAACTTCTGATGAACCATGTGCACCACGCCATCGCCCACCTTCAAGCGGACCTCGAGTTGATAGAGATTCGGCGACTCGGCGTTCCAAAGGCGCGGATTGACCACCCGACCGGTCAGACGCGTGGTTCCTTTCAGCATGATGCCGGCGGATGTCATCAACTCGCCCACCGGTCTGCCATGATCGAGCACCTGTGCTTCCAGCGATGCCGTACCTCCCGCGCCTGGCGCGCGCGCATCGCCGGTGGCGATGTCCACCGTGAGCAATCCCTGAGCGGTAGCGTTGATGGCGAGCCGGTCGATAAACGTCTGGGGAACCGCCTTTAAGTAGACCGGCCGAAAAATGCCGGAGTAATTCCAGTAATCGGCACGCCGTTCGGCGCCGTTGACCGACTCGTTCGCCGATTCGTCATCCACGTCCACCTGAATTTCGTTTTGCTGTCCTGCGGGCTTGAGAAGGCCGGTGATCTCGTACTCGAACGCGTAGTAGCCGCCCTGGTGCATGGCGCCCGCCGATTGGCCGTTGATAGCGACCCGTGTGTCGGTCATGACGCCCTCAAAGTGCAGGAAAACAGCCTTGCCCCGCCAGCTTTCGGGAGTGGTGAAAGTGCGTTTGTAGATGCCGTGGGTTTTGGGCCATCCACCGGCCGGTGTGGGCTGGCCGTATTCGTAGATGCCGAAACCCTGAAGCTGCCAGTTGGACGGAACACCGATGGTGGACCACCGATTGGCGTTCCGGCCCTTGTCGCACATGAAGTCCCACCGGACGGGGTCGTCCTTTCCCCTTCCGGACAGGTACTGGATCTCGGTTTCCGCGGCCAGTGCGGCCGAAGATATCAGAATCAGAAAAAGGCCGGCGCGGCGAAGTCGCATGAATTCCTCCCAGAACCGCCAAACAGCCATGATAAAACTCCGTCGGCGGACCGGCACACGAAGATCAGCCGCCCCAACGAAGATTGGTCTGGCAGCCATCCGCCACTTTCGTCCTGATGCGCCAGCCGCCTCGCTAGACCGGTCCGGGCGTGGACCGTCGTGAGCCCTGTTTCCGGCTTGATAAAATCAGCCGGATGACCGAGTTGGACTGGCTGCTCCAGGCGGACCCCGCTATTCGCTGGCAGGTGCTGCGCGATCTCGTCCGAGCCTCGGATGAGGCCGTCGCCGCCGAGCGCGCTCGGGTGGCCACTGAGGGTTGGGGCGCCAGACTGCTGGCGATTCAAGGCGAAGACGGCCAATGGGCGGGGGGCGCTTGCTTCCCCGCGCGGAGCTTCAACTGGCGCGCCGAAAACCAGGGGCAGCCCTGGACCGCCACCTTGCCAACCCTTCAATTGCTACATGATTTCGGGGTTGACCCCGGTGCTGTGCCTGTCCGCCGGGCGGTGGCTCTAGTCCGGGACCACTGCCGCTGGGAACACGCCGGGCAGCCTTTCTTCCAGGGCGAGGTCGAGCCGTGCATAAACGGCCGCGTCGTCACATTGGGTACCTATTTCGGTGAAAATGTGGATGGCGTGGTCGCGCGGCTGCTTGATGAGCAGCTTGCGGACGGAGGCTGGAACTGCGAAGCGGAAAACGGTTCCGTCCGCTCGTCGTTCGCCACTACGATCAACGTCCTCGAAGGCTTGCTGGCGCACGAGCGGGCAACCGGCGGCACTCCGGATTCGATCGAGGCTCGGCGCCGCGGCGAGGAGTATCTGCTTCAGCGGCGGCTGTTCCGGCGTAAAAGCACTGGCGAAATTGTGAACCCGGCCTGGCTCCAGTATTCGTTTCCCACCCGCTGGCAGTACGACGTGCTCCGTGCCCTCGAGTACTTCCGCTCGGTCGCGGATGTCCCCGACCCGCGCCTGGACGAGGCGGTCGATTTGCTTCGGTCCAAACAGCAAAGCGATGGCGCCTGGCTGCTGGAGAACACCCACCCCGGCAAGGTCCACTTTATGCTTGAGGACGGGGACAATCGGCCCAGCCGATGGAACACGCTACGCGCGCTTCGTGTCCTCCACTGGTACGACCAGTCGGATGTGGCATGACAAGATGGGTCCCGGCAGGGTGGCGGTGTGCCGGTCTTACCGGCCCTATCCTGTGATAATCTTTGAGCCGGGCGCGAAGCGCAATGCTAAATTCGCAGTACGCAATATCGGAGACCCGCGGTTCGCGCCACAGGAGGGGTAGCAGCCCATGGCCAGGAAGATTCTGATCTCGATTCTCACCGCGGTTCTGGTCTTACTGTCGGCGATCGCCGCCACCCACGACTTCGTGCCGGACTTCACGTTCCGCGGATCGTCCCTGACCGGCTGGCACGTTGTAGGAAACGCGAACTGGCGCGCGGAGAACGGAGAAATTGCCGCCACGCCGCAATCGCCGGAGGGCGGCTGGCTGATGCTGGACAAAAGCTACCAGGACGTCGACCTGTACACGGAGTTCCGCTGCGCGGACAAGTGCGATGCCGGAATTCTGCTGCGAGCCGAAAAGACGTCCGACGGCTGGAAGGGAGTCTACGTGGCGCTTACCGGGGAGGGCGGAACCTATGACCTGACTCTGAGCGCCGATGGAAAAGAACTCAGCCGGAACCGCCTGCCGCGAGCTACGGCTCAGTTCGCCCGCATGGCCGCGGGCCCATGGGCCAACGGAGCGGCACACGTGCCGGGCTTCGCCACACCGGCGGAAACGGTCGCCGAAGAGCAGGAACAGGCGTCGAAACCGGCCGCTCCCGCAGCGCCGCCACGCGCGGGCCGTGGAGGATTTACACCGCCCGGCCCCCAACTGCGGACTGCCGATTGGAACACGCTCGACATCATTCTCGATACCGACATGCTTACCGTCGGGTTGAATGGGCGGCGAGGAGGCAATTCGGCCACAAACGACCACATGATGGGCTACGGTCCTGTCGCGCTGCATGCCGCGGGGACGGGCGAGATCCGGTTCCGCGACATCGCCGTGAAGGATTTGAATCGCAAGACCGAACCCAAGGCGGAGGTTTCCGCCCACTTCCGGATGCAGCAGCTTAACGACTTCTTCTACTCGTGGGGCGCGACCGTGGGCGATATCAACCATGACGGCGTTGCGGACGTGATTGCGGGACCGTTCTACTTCCTGGGCCCGGAGTACACCGAGCGGCATGAGTTCACCTCGGCCCGCAGCTACAGCCCCAGCAGCAACTTCCCCGAAGGGATGGTCTACTACTCGTACGACTACACTGGCGACGGATGGGCCGACATCATCTGCGTGGATTCCCGGCCGATCTACCTGTATGTGAATCCCAAAGGTGAATCGCGCCGATGGGACCGCTTCAACGTGGTTCCGAGCGCCACTTCCGAGATCGAGGTCTTCGGCGATATTGACGGCGACGGCAAACCCGAGATTCTGTTCGCCGGTCAGGGCGCCACGCTGGCGTACGCCAAGCCGGATTCCGGCAAGCCCACGGGCGTGTGGACGGTGCACAACATCTCCGAACCGGGCCTCGGCGGACCACACGGGATGGGGATCGGCGATATCAACGGCGACGGCCGGATGGACGTGGTAAACAGCCGCGGATGGTGGGAGCAGCCGGCGTCTGGCGCGGCCAGCGGCCCCTGGAAGTTTCATCCCGCGCAGTTCGGCACGGGCGGCGCCGAAATGGGAATCTACGATGTGAACGGCGACGGCCTTAACGACGTGGTCACGACGATGGCGGCGCACGGATGGGGCCTCGCCTGGTTCGAGCAAAAGCGCGACGCGCAGGGCAATATCTCTTTCGTCCGCCACGACATCATGGGTGATTTCAGCACCAAAAACGCGGGCGGAGTGACGTTTTCAGAGCCGCACGCGGCGGCGTTCGCCGACCTGGATGGCGACGGCGTGCCGGATCTGATTGTCGGCAAGCGCCTCTATTCTCACCTCGAGAGCCACCTCGATCCCGACCCTTATGGCGCCGCGGTCCTCTATTGGTATCGGACCGTTCGCAATCCGAAGGCCGAAGGCGGCGCCGAATTTGTTCCGGAACTGATTCACAATCGCTCGGGCGTGGGCTCGCAATTCGTGGTCACCGATCTGAACGGCGATGGCGCGCCGGATATCGTGACGTCCGGTGCGAAAGGCACGTTCATCTTTTGGAATCAGATGAAGCCGGCGCGCCCGAGGGTAAGACGGTAGGGATTTTGTGCGTGGTCCGGCCGCTCCGTTCCGGAGTCGTCCCGGATCGGCAGGCGACGAACAACGATCCGCTGCCCACGTGGCGGCGGCCAGTCAGCGCACGCTCGGCAAGGCGAACGCCACGTACGACTTCGGTCCATCGGGTGGCGCCTGGCCGTCCTTGGCGACCTTCACATCGTTGGCGGGACCGGTGGCGTTGATCAATACGTACTCCCGTCCGTTGGCCTCGTAGACCGCCGGCACGCACTGCGATCCGTTCGGCAGGTCATATTCGGCGAGCTGTTTGCCATCCGCGGAATCCAGAATCCGCAGCTTGCCTTCGTTGCTCGCGAAGAGGATGAGACCGCTGGCGGTCACCGCGATGCCGCTCTTGGGCCACAGGTTGCCGCGCATTTCCTTACCCAGGTTGGGGCCGGCGGCTGGATTATCGCCGAACGGCACCTGCCACTTGATGGTGCCTTTGTTCAGATCGTAGGCCGTCAGCGTGGACCAGGGCGGATTAATCGCCGCGCTCACGTAGCCGTAGCCGGTGTAGTAGCGCACCGCAGGATGTTCGACGCCTTCGGGATAGGGCGTCTCGCCAAACGCCGGCGCCGCGACGACGGCGGCGCTTCCCGGAGGCGCGGCGCCTGGATTGCCGAGAAACGCCAACAGATCCCTCAGGCTCGCCTCGGGCATGTTGCTGAACGACGGCATATCGCCCACACCGCGGCCGATGATATCGCGAGTTGTCTGTACGCCGAGGCGCGAGATGACGGTGTCGAGTTTGGCTCCGTTGCCCTTCAAATCGGCGCCATGACAGAGCTGGCAGTTCTGCTCGTAGATGGCGCGCCCGCGCTGCTCCGGCGTCGCGGCAACCGGGTTCCCCGTTGGCCGGGCGGCCGTCGCGGCCGGGTCGTTTCCACGCCCGGCGCCGTCGCGGGCCGGAGCGGTGGCACGCGGATTATCCACCAGCTTGATAATCGACGGAACGTTCTTGGTGACTACGTACACGGTGCCGCTGGCATGATCGGCCGCGGTGGTAAAGAAGATCGATCCGCCGTTATTGCCCGGCATCTCGACTGTGTCGATGAAAGCGGCGGGCGTGAACAGGCCCTCGTTGCGAGCGCTGAGCAGCCGGTCCTTCATTTCCGCGCGCTCTTCGGGCGAGAGGTAGTAAGGATCGAGATCGTCCACGGTGAACCGCTGGCGTCCGTGCGGCGGAGGGGCCGTGGGGTAAGGCTGAGTGGGCGAAGGCGCTTCACCGGGAACGGAGGAGGACGGCACCTTGCGCTCTTCGATCGGCCAGAGGGGTTTGCCGGTCACGCGGTCGAACGCGAAGAGGAAGCCCTGTTTGGTGGCCTGCGCCACGGCATCGATGGTCTTGCCATTCTGCTTCACGGTGATGAGCTGGGGAGCGGCCGCGGCATCGTAATCCCACAAGTCATGGTGCACCAGTTGGAAGTGCCACAGGTGCTTGCCGGTGCGGGCGTCGAGCGCCAGCAGGCAATTGCCATATAGGCCGTCGCCTTTGCGGTCGGCGCCGTAAAAATCGTAGGTCGGGGAGCCGAGCGGGAAATAGGCGATGCCTCGCTTTTCGTCGATGCTGATTTCGCCCCAGGTATTGACGCCGCCGATGTACTTCCAGGCATCTTTGGGCCAGGTGTCGTACCCCGGATCGCCCGGCTGCGGCACCGTGTGAAACATCCAGACCAGTTTCCCGGTGAGGACGTCGTACGCGCGGAGGTCGCCTGGGGGCGAGATGTAGCCTTCGCCCGGCGCGGAGCCCAACAGGATGAGGTTTTCGAAGACCCGGCCCGGAGTGCGCGACTGAATCTGGCGGATGCTCGCGGGATCCCGGCTGAGCCCCACGCGGAGGTCGACGTAGCCGCCGCTGCCAAACGATTCGATCATTTTACCGGTCCTGGCGTCAATCTCCTGCAACTGGTTATAGACCGCGACCAGAATGCGACGGTCGGAGTGATCTTTGCTCTCCCAGTAATTCAGGCCGCGAGCGCCGGCGACGCCACCCCCGAAGCGGAACATCCCGCCCCGAGGCGCGCCCGCAGCGCCGGCAGGCGCACCCGGCCGCTCGAAGGCGTGGGTCCAGATCTCTTTACCCGTAGCCGCGTCCAGCGCCACCAGGTTGCCGCTTTTGGCGACGACGTAGGCGGTACTGTCCACCACCAGCGGATTGTATACATACGATAGATTGTCTTGCGTCTGAAACGTCCAGGCTACCTGCAGTTTCGCCGCGTTTCCGCGATCGATCTGTTTGAGCGGCGAATAGTGCGCGGAATCGGGACCGCCCAGGTAGT
>Ga0335081_10013855_pt1 | contig 13031 bp, 9 predicted proteins | sample Lox_Sample_35_FD_206713 | JGI IMG/M metagenome (GOLD analysis project Ga0335081, IMG submission 206713) | Soil microbial communities from Loxahatchee National Wildlife Refuge, Florida, United States - Lox_Sample_3.5 | ecosystem: Environmental > Terrestrial > Soil > Wetlands | place: USA: Florida...
TAGCGGGCACGCATCGTCCGTTCGAGCCACGTCCCGGGGTCTGGCACCGGGACGTGGCCGCCGGGCGCTAGAGCGACTCGTCGATGCGCCGGGCCGCCCAGATCCCCGCGACCGCGCCGACGGCGCCGCCGACGAACGAGACGACCCCGAACGAGCTGAAGCCGAGGAACGTCGGCAGGTAGCCGCCGATGGTCGAGCCCGCGGTGATGCACAGGAGCAGAACTCTCCGGTCCATGCGCCGTCTATCGGCAGAGGAAGCCTCCGACTTCAGCGCCTGAACCGAGCCTTAACACAGCATCCGCCGCTGCTATCGTCGGACGGCTGGCCGCCGCTGCCGAGCCGGGCCGGCCTGGCAGGCGAGCCGCTTCGGCATGCCCTCGACTCTGAACCCCGTCGATCCGCCCGACCTCGGCCTGCTGCCGACCTTCCGCAGGCTGCTCCGCCTCTGGTGGGGCCAGCGCCGCCTGGGCTTCCTCGGGCTCGCCTTCGCCCTCCTCTACACGGTGATCTCGATGGTGATCCCGATCCTGCTGTCGGAGGCGATCAACAACTCGATCGTCGCCCACACGAAGCCGCTCTGGCCGTACCTGCTCGGGATCGCCGTCCTCGCGACGGCCCGCTTCGGCGTCAACTTCACGCGGCGGTACGCGACCGCGCGCATCGGCATTCGCATCGAGGCGCAGATGCGCGAGCTGCTCTACAACGCGTATCTCCGCTTCCCCCGCGCGTTCTACGACCGGCACGCGACGGGCCAGGTGCTCTCGCGCGCGACGAACGACCTCTACCCGATCCGCTACTTCATCGGCTGGGGACTCGTCCAGGGGATGCAGAGCGTGATGATGATCGTCGCGACGGCGGTCGTGCTCTTCGTCGTCAACCCGACGCTCGCGCTCTTCACGGCGGTGGCGATGCCGCCGATCACGTTCCTCGCGCTGCGGTTCGCGCGCCGCGTCTCGCCGATCTCGCGGCAGGTGCAGGAGAAGAAGGGCGACGTGACGGAGGCGGCGGACGAGGCGGTCGTCGGGATCGAGATGGTCCAGGCGTTCGGCCGCGAGGACGACGTGCGCGAGCGGTTCGGCGACCGCGCGGGCGCCGTGCGCGACACCGTGCTCCGGCAGGCGGGCGTCGAGTCGCGCCACCTGCCCGGGCTGTACTACCTGCCGTCGCTGTCGATCGCCGCGGTCGTCTACTTCGGCGGGACGCAGGTGATCGAGGGCAATCTCTCGATCGGGCAGTTCGTCCTGTTCGAGACGCTACTGCTCCAGCTCGTCTGGCCGCTCGAGGCGCTCGGCTGGATCACGAACCTTGCGCAGCGGGCGCTCGCGTCTGCGGGCCGGAGCTTTGCCTGGCTCGAGGGGATCCCGCCGATGCCGGAGCCGGCGGAGCCGAGGACGCTCCCGTCGGGCCGGCTCGGCGTGCGCTTCGAGGCGGTCCAGTTCGCATACGGAGCGGAGGTCGACGTGCTCCGCGAGGTCGACCTCGAGCTCGAGCCGGGCGAGATCGTCGCCGTCTGCGGGCCGACCGGCGCGGGCAAGACGTCGCTGCTGAACCTCCTGCCGCGGTTCTACGACCCGACCGGCGGGCGCGTGCTCGTCGGCGGCGTCGACACGCGCGACGTGCGGATCGAGGAGCTGCGCACGGCGGTCGCGATCGTGACGCAGCGGCCCGTGCTGTTCTCGCAGTCGCTCCGCGAGAACCTCGTCGCGGGCCGCGAGGACGCCGACTGGGACGAGGTGCTCGCCGCGTGCGAGGCCGCCGGCGTCGACCACTTCGCGCCGCGCCTTCCCGAGGGCTACGACACGCTGATCGGTGAGCGCGGCGTGAACCTCTCCGGCGGCCAGCGCCAGCGCGTCGCGCTCGCGCGCGCGCTCGTGACGCGCGCCCGCGTCGTCGTGCTCGACGATCCGCTCTCCGCCGTCGACACGCTGACCGAGCGCCGGCTCGTGAAGCGGCTGCGGCCGGCGCTCGACGGCCGCACCGTGCTCGTCGCGACGCAGCGGCTCTCGACCGTCGAGCTCGCCGACCGCGCGGTCGTGCTCGTCGATGGGCGCATCGTCGAGTCGGGCACGCCGGCCGAGCTCCTCCGAGCCGGCGGCGTCTTCGCCGGGCTGTTCGGCGACGAGGTGGCGGCGTGAGACGGCTCTATCGCTATCTCGAAGGACAGAAGTCGTACGCGGCCCTGATGCTGCTCGTCGCGAGCGGCAACGCAGCCTGCCAGGCCGGCGGCTGGCTGCTGATCCGGACGGCGATCGACAAGGGCATCAGCGCCGGCGACCACACGTACCTCACCGTGGTCGTCCTCATCTACCTCTGCGTCGCCGCGCTCGGCTGGGTGCTGCAGGCGTGGCTGATCCGCGGGCTCGCCGGGATCGGGCAGCGCGTCGTGCTCGCGCTGCGCCGCGACCTCTTCGACCACCTCACCGGTCTCTCGCTCCGCTACTTCTCGCAGCAGAAGGCCGGCTGGATCATCGCGCGGCTGACGAGCGACGTCGACGCCGTCTCCGACGTGCTCTCGCAGGGAATGCCGACGCTCGTGTCGAACGTCGTCCTCCTCCCCGCCGCGATCGCGGCGCTGCTGATCGCCGACTGGCGCCTGGGGCTCGTCGTGTTCGCGATCGTCCCGCCGGCGCTCGTGCTGACGCGCTGGTTCCAGCGCACGTCCCATGTCGCGCTCGTCGAGCAGCGGAACCGGATCGCCGCCGTCACCGCGCAGATCGCCGAGTCGGTCGCCGGCATGGCCGTCGTGCAGGCGTTCAACCGCGAGCGCCGCTTCCAGGCCGAGTTCGACGGGCTGAACGCGGCGAACCGCGAGCAGAGCATCTACACCCAGAAGATCTTCTCGATCTTCTTCCCCTCAATCGAGTTCCTCGGCGTGATCGCCACGATCGGCGTCCTCTTCACCGGCGAGCGGCTGCTCGCGTCGAACACGGTCACGATCGGCACGCTGATCACGGCGCTCTACCTGCTCCAGCTCGTGTTCCAGCCGCTGCAGGAGCTCTCCGACGTGTACGGACAGCTGCAGAGCGGGGCCGCGGCGATGGTGAAGATCGCGACCATCCTCGACGAGGAGCCCGAGGTGCGCGACCGCGCCGGCGCGCGCGACATCCCGCGGATCGACGGCGACCTGGTGATCGACCGCGTCGTGTTCGCGTACGGGCGGGAGCCGGTGCTGCGCGGCGTCGAGATCGCGGTGCCGGCCGGCGGTTGCCTCGCGCTCGTCGGCGAGTCCGGCGGCGGCAAGTCGACGCTCGCGCGGCTCGTCGGCCGCTTCTACGACCCCGACTCAGGCGCGGTCCGTGTCGACGGCATCGACCTCCGCGACGTGACGCTGCACTCGTACCGCCGGCAGATCGGCGTCGTGCTCCAGGATCCGTTCCTGTTCAGCGGCACGATCGCGTCGAACATCCGCTTCGCGAAGCCGGACGCGAGCGACGACGAGGTGGCGGCGGCCGCGGCCGCCGTCGGCGTCGACCGCGTCGCGGCGCGTCTCTCGGGCGGGCTCGAGCACGAGGTGCGCGAGGGCGGCGCCGGCCTCTCCGCCGGCGAGCGCCAGCTGATCTCGATCGCCCGCTCGCTGCTCGCCGACCCGCGCATCCTCGTCCTCGACGAGGCGACGTCGAACATCGACCGCCCGACCGAGGTGCTGATCGAGAGCGCGCTCGACCGGCTGCTCCGCGGCCGCACGTCGATCATCATCGCGCACCGGCTCTCCACGGTCCGGCGCGCGGACGAGATCGTCGTGATCGAGCGCGGCCGCGTCGTCCAGCGCGGCACCGAGCAGGAGCTGCTCGCCCAGGACGGCCCGTTCCGCCACCTCGCCCACGACCTCGACGGAGGGGACGCGGCGGTCGCGGCGGCCGGCTGAGAGGCTTTACGAGCGGGCTTCTCGAAGCTCGTTGACAACACCGAGGCAGACCTCGACCACGCGCGGGTCGAACTGGGCGCCGGCGCCCTCGCGCAGGCGGCGCACCGCCTCCGGATGGCTGAGCCGCTTGCGGTACGGGCGGTCGGTCGTCATCGCGTGGTACGCGTCGCAGACGAAGATGATCCGCGACTCGAGCGGGATGTCCTCGCCCGCGAGCCCGTCCGGGTAGCCGCGCCCGTCCCAGCGCTCGTGGCAGTGACGGACGACCGGGCGCACGTGCTGGAGGCGCTCGATCGGCGCGATGATCCGCTCGCCGAGGGTCGGGTGCGTTTGCATGATCGCGCGCTCGTCGACGGTCAGCCGCCCCGGCTTCGAGAGGACGTCGCTCGGGATGCCGATCTTGCCGATGTCGTGGAGCAGCGCGCCCAGCTCGAGCCGCTTCAGCGCGACCTCGTCGAGGCCGAGCTCGGCGCCGACCTTCAGCGACAGGTCGGTGATCCAGCGCGCGTGCTTCGAGGTGTACTCGTCGTTCGCCTCGAGCGCGTTGGCGAGCGCCTCGACCGTCGAGACGAACGTCTGCTCGAGCCCTTCGTACGTGCTCGCGTTGGCGATGGCGAGCTTCGCCTGGTGCGCGATGCCGCCGAGTAGGCGCAGCTCGCGCTCGCCGAAGTCGACCCAATCGCTCGCGGCGAGGATGCTCCCGCCGCGGCCCTCGACCTCGAACCGCGAGACGGCGTACATCGTGCCCGGCGCGACCGGCTCGCGGCCGATGCCGGCAATCTCGTCAGCCGTATAGACGAACGGCTCCAGGCCCGGGTGCACCGTCCTGGCGGCGGCGGCGTCGATCGGCCGGCTCTCCGCGTCCTCCCGCTGCTCCTCGCTGTAGCCGAACAGCGCGCGCGGGACGAGCATGCCGTGCTCGTCCTCGAGCCAGACGCCGGTGCGCGGCGACCCGAGGATCCCCGCCGTCCGCTCGGCGACGCGGTCGAGGATCTGCTGGAGCCCGGTGGCGGTCGCGAGCTCCCGGCCGAACTCGAGCAGCGCGGTCGCCGACTCCGCCTCACGCCGCGCCGACTCGTACAGGCTCGCGTTCTCGACGGCGACGGCGGCGTGGCCGGCGAGCACCTCGAGCAGGCGGACGTCGTCCTCGTCGAACTGGTCGAGGCCGAGCTTCGAGACGACGATCACGCCGACGACGCGCGAGCCGTAGCGCAGCGGCACCGTGAGCAGCGACTCCTCGATGATCGGCGTGCCGGGAATCCGGTTGCCGAACTCGCAGTTCGCCGCGTCGCCGATCAGCATCGACTCGCCGAGCTCGGCGCAGCGGCCGGTGATCCCCTGGCCGACCTTCGCGCGCAGCAGCTCGAGCGGGAGCGCCGCGATCTCCGAGGTGAACTCGCCGCGGAACGAGATCGGGACGAGGTCGTCTCCGTCGACGACGAACACGCGGCAGTTGTGGTAATCGATCAGCGACCGGAGCTCCGCCGCGATCTCGTCGCCGATCTCGCGCACGTCGTTCAGCCGGTTGAGCTTGCCGCTGAGGCTCTGCAGGAGCTTCAGGTGCGCGATCGAGCGCACGTCACGCGCGGGCACGGGCGAGTCGGGGCGCTCGGTGCGGCCCTCGTCGTAGAGGACGATCCGGTTCTTGCCGTGCGCCTTCGCGGTCATCATCGCCGCCTCGGCGCACGCGCCGAGCTCGCGCGGGTTCATCGCGTGCTCCGGCCCGAGCGCGAGCCCGATCGAGACGGTGACGCGGCCGACCGCCGGAAACTCGATGTCGCTCAGCCGCTCGACGAGCCGCTCGGCGACGCCGGCCGCGTCGGTCGCGTCGCACGCGCTCATGATCACGCCGAACTCCTCTCCCCCGAGGCGGCAGACCACGTCCTCCGGCCGCACCGCGGCGCGCAGCGTGTCCGCGAGCAGCCGCAGCAGCTCGTCGCCGACGCCGTGGCCGTGGACGTCGTTGACGCGCTTGAAGTCGTCGATGTCGAGCATCAGCACCGCGACCGGCGCGTGCGTCCGGCTCGTCTCCTGGAGCGCGTGCAGCAGCCGCTCGTGGAAGGTGCGGTGGTTGAACAGGCCGGTGAGCGAGTCGGTGCGCGCCTGGTGCTCGAGCCGCGCGCGGATCTGCGCGTTGTCGAGCGCGAGCGCGGCGGCGTCGGCGAACCGCTTCGCGAGCTCGAACTCGTCGTCGCTGAACGACGCCTCCTCGCCGGCGCGGTAGATGTTGAGCACGCCCTTGATCTGCGAGCGCGCGACGAGCGGGATCGAGATCAGCGCCTCCGGGTCGATCGGCGTCCCCGGCACGAAGCGCACGCGCGGATCGAGGTGCGCCTGGTTGACGAGCACCGCCTCGCGGTTGCGCGCGGCCCAGCCGGTGATCCCCTCGTCGAAGCGGATCGTGTTGCGCATGATCTCGTCCGCCCACGTGTCGCGCGCGAGCACGGGCACGAGCAATCCCTGCCCCTCGTCCGCCTCGTAGATCGTCAGCGTGTCGTGCGGGATCAGGTCGGTGAGCGTGTCCGCGATGCGCACGAGCAGCGCGTCGAGGCTCAGCTCCGCGAGCACCTCGTGGAACACGTCGGCAAGCCGTCGATACGAATCGACGAGCTCGAGCGCCGCCGGGACCGCGACGGCTTCCTCCTCGGGGAGAAGGCGGAGATTCGACGTCGGTCGCGCTACCACGCGCGCCTCCGAGACTCGGGTGGACGGTGCCGCAGACTGACCCCCATCGGACGGAATTGGCCGTCGAAGCATTGCCAACCGTCGACTGCCTGGAATCCCCCGGACGAGGGAAGCACCCGGCCCGGAAAGACCGACGGCGGCCCGTCGGCCGCCGTCGCAAACTCCTGGCCTCCTGCCGGGGCTAGTCGCCCCAGTCGAAGTCCTTTGCGCGGTCGACGCGCCAGAAGCCCGAGTCCTCGACCTCCGAGGACGCTTCCTGCTCTGCAGCGACGGAATCCTCGCCGGGCCACGCGAGGACGGTCTCGACGCTCGCGTCGGCGAAGTCCGGCTCCACGCCGTCCATCGTCTCCTCGAGTCGGGCCTGCTCCTCGGTCTTGAACAGCGGATGATTCGAGAACGGATCCTCGACCTTGTAGCGGTCGATCGGCATCGAGCCGTCGAGACGCGAGTTCCGCTCCTTCAGCTCGAGATGATCCCTGATGACCTGTGCGAACAACGACGGAGTCTCTACCGGCATAGCCTTCCTCCCGATCGGGGACGCGCTCCTCGGGGGCAATTGTAGCCCCGTTCGCCCTCAATTCCCACTTGAGACTACTAAAAGCTGCGGACGGGCGCGCTCGTCTCGACCCGGTTCTTCCCCTGGCGCTTGGCCCGGTAGAGGGCCCGGTCGGCGGCCGCGAACAGCTCCTCCTCGTCCTCTCCGGGCCGGTGCTGGGCGACGCCGAAGCTGCACGTCACGGCCAGCGCGGCCCCGTTCGGGCCGAGCATCGGCCGCTCCGTGAAGGAGAGCCGGACGCGGTCGGCGAGCTGGGCGGCGCCGGCGGCGTCCGTCCCCGGGAGCAGGAGCAGGAACTCCTCGCCGCCCCAGCGGCCGGCGAGGTCGGACTCGCGGAGGGTCGAGCGGAGCACGTCCGCGAACTCGCGCAGGACGAGGTCGCCGGCGGCGTGGCCGTGCGCGTCGTTGACGGCCTTGAAGTCGTCGAGGTCGGCCAGGACGAGCGCGAGCGGCGATCCGTGGCGCGCCGCGCGCGCGACCTCCGCCGACAGCGCCTCGGCGCAGCGCCGCCGGTTCGCGACGCCGGTGAGCCCGTCCACGAGCGCCTGCCGCTCGACGATCCGGTGCAGCCGCGCGTTCTCGAGCGCGATCGCGGCGTGCGAGGCGAGCGAGGCGGCGGTGACGCGCTGGTCGTCGTCGAACGACGGCCCGACGAGCATCAGCGTGCCGAGCGGCTCGTGGCCGACCGCGAGCGGGAGCTCGATCCGCTCCGCGCCGGCGAGCGGATCGCCGCTGTGCACGACCGCGCCGCCCTCGACGCTCAGGCGCGCGCCGGTCGCGCCCGTCGCCTCGACGGCCGTCTGGACGATCACGTGCAGCAGCTGGTCGACGTCGTGCGTCGCCGCGAGCGCCTCGCCGAAGCGCGCGTTCGCGTCGCGCAGCCGCGCCCGCTCCTCCTCGAGCTCCGACAGCCGCGCCTGGAGCTGGCTCGCCATGTCGTTGAACGCGGAGGCGAGGACTGCGAACTCGTCGTGCCCCTTCACCGGCACACGCTCGCTCAGCCGGCCGCGCGCGATCCCGTGCGCAGCCGCGGCGAGGCCGCCGAGCGTGCGCACGATCGAGCGGCCCTCGAAGTAGGCGACGATCGAGACGAGGAGCAGCGACGCGAGCAGCCCGAGCAGCAGCCGGTCGCGGGAGGTCGCGTTCGCAGCGTCGATCAGCGACTGCGGGCTGAGCACGGCGAAGCGGACGCCGGAGCCGTCGCCGACGTCGGGCGCGACGACCGTGCGGTAGCGCTCGCCGGAGACGCGGATCGTCTTCGTCTGTCCGGGCGCAAGCGAGACGGCGCCGTTCACGTCGGGCGACGAGGCGACGATCGTCGAGTCCTTCAGCACCGCGAGCACGTCGGTCGGCGCAAGCCCCGAGCGGCTGCGCAGCGCGTCGGTCAGCGTCGAGTCGAACGGGACGTAGCCGACGACGGTGCCGACAAGGCCGGCGCGTGTGAAGACCGGCACCTCCCGCTCCGCCGCGAGCACCGGCGGCTGCCCGATGTGGAACGCGTCCCCGGCGGCGTCGACGTAGATGTTCCCCGCGTCGCGCAGCAGCACCCGCAGGTCGGAGACGTCGCCCTTCTCCAGCTCGATCTGGAACGTGCGGTTGCGCGCGAGCGCCAGCGCCGAGCTCTGCGCCGCGTCGACGCGCTCCTGGTACGCGGTGAGCGACGAGCGGAGCCCCGACTGGAGCCGCGCGTCGACGCGCCGCGTCTCGCTCTGCCCCGCCACCGACGTGAATCCCCAGAACGCGGCCGCGATCGGGAGCAGCGACAGCAGCACGAAGTACAGGACCAGCTTGAACTTGAAACTCCCCAGTGCTGCGCGCATCACGACCTCGATACTTGCTGCGCGGACCCCCCGCGCCGATACCTCGTTCGAGTGATGTTTTCGGCAGATCGGGCAGGAAACATGAGTGGCATCGAACGGGTTGTGGCAGCGATCCTCCTCACCGGTGCGGTGGTGGGCGCCGCCGCGTTCGCCTTTATGACCGGGCGGACGCCCAACGTCGGCCCGGAGCTGGGCCTGCCGAAGCCGGGCGCCCCGTCGATCGTCCAGGCGGCGCCGCTGCCGGGGCTCGGCGCCGTGCTCGGCGGGGAGCCGCAGGCACGTCTGTCCCGGCCGGTCGCCCCGTTCGGGACCCTCCGTCCGGCCAGAATCGAGCGCTTCGTCCCGGCGCCCGCGCCGAGGCACGCCCGGTCCAAGCCGGTGACGACGGCGCCGTCCACGCCGACCCGGCGGAGCCCGGCGCCCGTGGCGCCGACCCCGACGCCGACGACGCCGACTCCGCCGACGACGCCGACGAAGCCGACCGCGCCGTCGACGCCGATCCCGTCGCCCGTGACGCCGACGCACTCGACGCCGGCCCCCGTCACGCCCACCGTTCCGGTCACGCCCGTCGAGCCGAGCCCGCCGCCGGTGACGCCGCCCGTCGTCACGCCGCCGGTCGCGCCGTCGCCGCCCGTCGTCGTCCAGCCCGGGAAGGTGATCGTCCCCGCGCCGCCGGTCGCGGTGACGAGCCCACCGCTGCTGACGAGCCGCGGGCCGCTGCTGCCGCGGCCGACGCCGCCGCTGCCGGTGGCCGGCGCGCCCGTCGCCCCCGCGGCGAGCTCCGCGGACGGTGGGGCGAGCGGCGGGAACAACAGCTGATCCATCGTCTTCTGCAAGGATGAGGGCATGCCACGCGCTGGAAGGTTCCGCCCGGCCCCTCTCGCGGTCGCACTGACGCTGTACGACGTCTGGCGCCGGCTTCCCCCCAAGCAGCGGCAGCAGCTCATGAAGCTCGCCCGCACCCACGGGCCGACGGTGGCGCGGCAGGTCTACGGCCTGCGCCGCGGCCGCCGCTATCCCAGGAGCTAGCCCGCCGCACTACGAGACCGTCAGCGCGGACGACGCCAGCGCCGCGCGGACGATCCGGTCCTGCTCCCGCAGATGCGCCGTCGGGTAGCCCTCGCTCGGGCTGGCCCGCCACGGGCGGCCGACATAGAGGAGCGGGACGCCGTCGGGCTTCGCCTCCTCGAGCCGGTGCCGGATCGCCCGCCACGCGCCCATGTTCTGCGGCTCCTCCTGCACCCACACGACCTCGCGCAGGCTCGGGTAGCCGCGCAGCAGCGCCGCCGCCTGCTCGACCGGGAACGGGTACAGCTGCTCGAGCCGCGCGATCGCGACCGACTCGGCCGCAGCGCGGTCCTCGTGGCCGACGATGTCGTAGTAGACCTTGCCCTGGCAGAGGACGAGCCGCGTCACGCGATCGCGATCCGCGGTCGCATCGTCGAGCAGCGGCCGGAACTCGCCGCCGGCGAGGTCGTCGAGCGACGACGACGCCTGCTTCAGCCGCAGCAGCCCCTTCGGCGTCATCACGACGAGCGGCCGCGCGGTCGCGTCGAGCGCCTGCCGGCGCACGAGGTGGAAGTACTGCGCCGACGTCGTGCAGTTCGCGATGCGGATGTTCTCCTGCGCGGCGAGCTGGAGGAACCGCTCGAGCCGCGCGCTCGAGTGCTCGGGGCCGTTGCCCTCGTACCCGTGCGGGAGCAGCAGCGTCAGCCGCGACGTCTCCCTCCACTTCGCGAGGCCCGCGGAGATGAACTGGTCGATGATGATCTGCGCGCCGTTGACGAAGTCGCCGAATTGCGCCTCCCAGAGGACGAGCGCCTCGGGCGCGGCGGCGGAGTAGCCGTACTCGAATCCGAGCGCCGCGTACTCGGACAGCGGCGAGTTGTAGATCTCGAACGAGGCGGCCGCGTCGTCGAGGTGCTGCATCGGCGTGAACGTCAGCCCCGTGTTGACGTCGTGGAGCACGGCATGGCGGTGCGAGAACGTGCCGCGCTCGGTGTCCTGGCCCGTGATCCGGATCGGGATCCCGTCGACGAGGAGCGACGCGAACGCGAGCGCCTCCGCCTGGCCCCAGTCGATGCCGCCCTCCGCCAGCGCGTCGCGGCGCCGCTCGAGCTGCTTCATCAGCTTCGGATGCGGCGCGAACCCGTCCGGGACGCGAAGCAGCTGCTCGTTCAGCTCGCGCAGCCGCTCCGCGGGGACCGCGGTGACGACGGTGTCGCCGGTCGAGGCGGGGATCCGCCCCTCGGACTTCACGTGCGGCGCGCCGAACGTCTCCTTCAGCGCCTCGTGCGCCTGCTTCAGCTCCGCCTGCACCTCGGCGGCGAGCTCGTCCGCCTGCTCCTGCGTGACGGCGCCGTCGCGCACGAGCTCCGCGGCGTACCGCTCGCGGACGGTCGGATGCTCGGCGATCGCGGCCGCGAGCAGCGGCTGGGTGTACGCGGCCTCGTCCTGCTCGTTGTGGCCGTGACGCCGGTAGCCGACGAGGTCGACGACGACGTCGTGCCCGAACCGGCGCCGGTACGCGAGCGCGAGCCGAACCGCCGCGATCGCCGCCTCGGGATCGTCGGCGTTGACGTGGACGATCGGGATGTCGAAGCCCTTGGCGAGGTCGCTCGAGTACCGCGTCGAGCGGCCGCTCTCCGGATCGGTGGTGAACCCGACCTGGTTGTTCGCGATCAGGTGGAGCGTGCCGCCGGTCGAGTAGCCGGCGAGCGCCTCGAGGTTCAACGTCTCCGCGACCTCGCCCTGCCCCGCGAACGACGCGTCGCCGTGGATGAGGATCGGGAGCGCGACGGTCGGGTCGTGGAAGCCGTCGCGCGTCGAGCGGTCGGTCTGCTCGGCGCGGGCGCGGCCCTCGACCACCGGGTCGACCGCCTCGAGATGGCTCGGGTTCGACGCGAGCGTGATCGTGATCTCGCCGGCGCCGGTCGCGCGGATGCCCTGCGCGCCGATGTGGTACTTCACGTCGCCGGTGCCGCCCTCGTCGGTGGAGACGACGGCGTCGATCGTCCGCTCGCCCTCGAACTCGCGGAGGATCTCCTCGTAGGGGCGGCCGACGACGTGGGCGAGCACGTTGAGCCGGCCGCGGTGCGCCATGCCGATCACGACCTCGTGCGCGCCGTCCTCGGCGCCGAGCTCGATCGCCTCGTCGAGCATCGGGATCATCACGTCGAGACCCTCGACCGAGAACTGCTTCTGCCCGAGGAACGAGCGGCGGAGGTAGTGCTCCATGCCCTCGACGCGGCTGAGCCGGCCGAGCAGGCGGACGCGCTCCTCGGCGGAGAGCGGCTGCCGGTAGCGGCCGGATTCGATCGCCTGCCGCAGCCACACGCGCTCCTCGTGGTCGGAGATGTGCTCGATCTCGTAGGCGATCGTCCCGCAGTACGTCTCGCGCAGGCGCGGCAGCGCGTCGGCGAGCGTCTCGCCCTCGACGTTGAGGCGCAGCAGCCGGGCCGGGATGCGCGCCTGCAGCTCGGGGGTGAGCCGCGGGATCAGCCGCTCCGGCTCGAGCGCCGGGTCGCCGGTCGGCTCGGAGCCGAGCGGGTCGAGGCGCGCGGCGAGGTGGCCGTGCATCCGGAACGCCTTGACGAGCGCCATCGCGGCGGCGACGCCCCCCACCAGCTCGTCGTCCGGCGGAGCCGGCGCAGCGGCAGGTGGCGCGGGCTCGGCGGGCGCCGGAGCCGTCGCCTGGCCGTTCCCGCCGTTCCGCTCGATCCGCTCGAGCAGCCGGGCGAGGCCCGGCTGGGCGGCCAGCAGCGTCTCGGGCGCCTCCTCGAACAGCGACCGCCACTCCGAGGGAACCGCGGAGGGGTTGTCGAGATACTGCTCGAGCAGCAGCGCGGCGTAGCCCGCGTTCAGCCCGTCGACGTCAGGTCGGCTCATCGTTCAATCTTTGTAGCAGCGGTCGCTGCCAGAGCGGGCCCCTACCAGAGTGGACGCTGTCCCGCGACGGCGATCGCCATCCCGAAGAAGAAGGCGAGCGCCGAGATCATCACGGCGGCGCGGGCGAGCCGATGGCTCTGGCCGCCCATCGCCGCGGCGATGAGGGCGAGCAGGATCGCCGGGATCACGAGCCGGAGCGGATGCCACGCGAGCGAGA
>Ga0335081_10013856_pt1 | contig 13031 bp, 11 predicted proteins | sample Lox_Sample_35_FD_206713 | JGI IMG/M metagenome (GOLD analysis project Ga0335081, IMG submission 206713) | Soil microbial communities from Loxahatchee National Wildlife Refuge, Florida, United States - Lox_Sample_3.5 | ecosystem: Environmental > Terrestrial > Soil > Wetlands | place: USA...
TCGTAGCGGCGCCCAATCAGGCGCTTGACCGCGAAGATGGTCTTTTCCGGATTGGTGACCGCCTGGCGCTTGGCCGGCTGGCCGACGAGACGCTCGCCGTCGTCGGTAAAGGCGACAATCGAAGGCGTGGTGCGCATGCCTTCGGCGTTCTCGATGACTTTCGGCGCCTTTCCTTCCATCACGGCGACGCACGAGTTCGTGGTCCCGAGATCGATGCCAATGACCTTGGCCATGGTTGTTCCTCTCAAATTGCGGCAGGCCGGTCGGGCCTTGTGGCGCCCGGCTCAGAGGTCGTTGGCTCTTCCGCTGACCCCTCGATCCAGCCCCCTGGACACGCGATTCGCCGCGGTTAGGCGGCTTATTGGCTCATATAGGAGGGTTCCGGGGGGCCGCAAGATATTCAAGCGAGCGTTCACTTTTCACCCTTCCGGCGCAGGACGGCAACATCGTCGACCGTGGCGGCGACAACATAGTCGTTAAGTTCGGCCGCCAACACAGGGTCGTGTCGGGCCCACGCCAGCCAGTCGATCTCGGGCTCGCGCTGCGCCAGGATCACGTCCGGCCGGTTGTTAACGATGTCCTCGATCAGCATGCGTCGGTCACGCTCGGCGTAGACATCGAGGCGGGCGGCCAGGTCCGGTTCCAGCGGGCCCCGGGCGCGGATCATGAGGACGCCTTGCGTGATCCAGAGCGCGGAAACGCGGCTCACCCAGACGCCGCCGGCCTGGCGCACGGCGGGGTGGCCGACCGTTAGGTGGGGCGAGATCGCCAGCACCTTGGCGTGCGGGGCGATGGCGCGGATCGGCGCAGCCAGCGCCGAGCGGTCCTCCGCCCGGATCATCCAGAAGCACACGACGCCGGCGATCAGCAGGGTGGCGAGAACGCTGCCGCGTTTATGACGTTCGGTCATGAACGTCGCATCGGCGAGCGTGAGCAGCTCCAGCGCCAGCATCGGGAAGGCGTGATTGAGCCAGCCTTTTTGCTGCACGACATAAGCAACAGCAAAACCGGCAGACGCAGCGAGCAGCAGCGAGAGCGGCGGCTTGAGCAGATCGGTGCGCAACAACAGCCACAACAGCAGCAGCATCAGCACCCACAGCGGCATCGCCTCGTGCAGCAGCAACGTGCCGAGCGGCTCCTTCAGCGGGACGTAGACCGCCGCCAGCAGCGGCATCATGTCGGTGACGTAGACCGGATAGACCCGCCAGACGAAGACGAAATACGCGGCCAGCACCGCCGCGGCGACGCAGTTCTCCAGCGCGAAGAGGACGCGCCAGGAGCGCGCCGACAGCGCCGCCGCCAGCCCGGAGCAAAACACGGCGGCGGCGAAATAAGGCTTGATGATCGATGTGATGCCGGCGCCGAGGCCGGCGATCAATGCCATGCGCCAGGACGGCGCCATCCGCGCCGCGCGAACCCAGTTCACCGCCAGCAGCGGCATCATCGCGATCAGCGCGATCTGCTCGCGTTCGGCAAAGCTGCGGCCGGGCAGCAACGCAAGCACGCCGGCCGCGGTCGCCAGCAGCGGCCAGGCCTGTTGCGGCGAGATCAGCCGAGCGGCGTGGAGGATGCGCGCGGCGATCCAGAGGCTCAGCGCGACCGCCAGCAGCACGAATGCGTTGGTGGTCAGCTCCGGCGCAATGCCGATTTGCCGCGCCAGCCACACCGGAGCAACGTAGAGGAACATCGTGGCGGGCGGGTTGACCTCGACGATATCGACGTAGAGCCGGCCGCCGTCGAGCCATTTCTCCGCCATCGTCAGGCCCCAACTTACGTCGGGATTGGTCGGCAGGATCGCGAGCATGACGGCCGCGGCAAGGATGACAGCCGCCAAAGGCAGCCATCGCGGCAAAGTCACGCGTTCGGCGGTTGGAACGGTGAGCAGAGACATGCGCGTATTGCTCGGATTGGTGCCGGAAACCTAGCGGCGCGGCGTTAATAAGCTGTTGACCCGTCCCTTTGCCGCCTGCGAGGCAGGTGCTAAAGGGCGCGCGAACGAGGAAGTTTTGATGTTGCAGCGATTGCTGATCGTGCTGTTTGCGGCCTGGGCGGGCGTGGCGACGATGGCGCCAGCCGACGCCGCGGGCGTGGTTTTTCCGCTCGGGTCGCGCGTCGGCCTCGAGCCGGCCGGCGATCTCACGCTGAGCACGCAATTCCCCGGCTTCGTCGACGCGCAGCGGCACGTCGCCGTCAGTATCCTCGACCTGCCGGCGGCAGCCTATGACGAGCTCACCCGCTCGGCCTTCGCCGCCAATCAGCGGGGGCTGACCAACATCAAACGCGAGGGCTTCCTGTTCACGGGCGGCATGGGCTTCCTGGTGACCGCCGACGCCGAAGTCAACGGCAGCACGGTGCACCGCTGGTTCATGGCGGCGAGCCCGGCCGCCATCAGCGTGCCCAATCAGGCCATGCTGATCCGCGTCGAGGTGCCGGACGCGGCGCGCGACGTCTACACCGACGCCGTGGTGCGCAAAATGCTGGCCAGCGTCACGCTGCGTCAGGTACCGGTCGAGGAACTGCTCGGCCTGCTGCCGTTCAAAGTGGGCGACCTCGCCGGCTTCCGCGTCAGCAAAATCGTGCCAAACGGCGTCATCGTCACCGATGGGCCGACCGACGACGTGACGCATCAGGCCTATGCGATCATCACCGCGCGGCCCGGCGGCCCGACCGAGCCGGACGACCGCGCGCGTTTTGCCCGCGACCTGTTGGCCGACGCACCGGTGAAGGAACTGCGGATCACTTCTGGCGACCAGATTCGCATCGGCGGCCAGCCCGCCATGGAAATCCGGGCGGATGCGCTCAACCCGAGCGGCGAGAAAATCTCGCTGGTGCAGTGGATCCGCTTCGCGCCGAATGGATTCATCCGCATCATCGGCGTCGCGCCGAAGGACAAATGGGACGCCGTGTTCAATCGCTTCCGCGCGCTGCGCGACGGATTGACGCCGCGTTGAATGCGCTCAGAATTTGATCGTGCTGCGCACGCCGGCGATGAAGGCGTTGGCGACCGTTTCGTTGGCATTGTTCGGGTCGGGCACGTTGCCGCCGGGATGCACGATGTATTGCAGGTCCGGCTGCACCGTCCACCACGGCGCGATCTGCGCGGCGTAGCTCAATTCGAACACCATCTCGTAATCGCGGATCGGCTGCGGCGGCCCGTTGGCCGCCAACAGATCCTGGTCGAGCGCGGCAGCGTCGCTGCCGATCTTCGCATAGGCGACGCCGAAGGTGAGGGTGTCATCGCTGCGCCCGGGGATGAGACCTTTGAAGCCGAACCCGCCGTCGATGTAATACGAGATCAGATTGCGGTCGCTGGGAGCAATGCTCGCCCGCGCAAACAGATTGAGGCTCGTATCGGCGCCGCGCCAGACCATCTGGTCGGCGACGGCATAGAGGCCCCAATTGCCGGCATGATTGAGCGGCGACACGGCGGCGGGGCTGGCCAGGGAAACGGTCGCCCCGGCCCCGTTCAGGCCGAAGTGCCGATCGGCAAAGTCGGTGGTCGCGTACCAGGCGCCGAGCTTGTAGACACCCGGCATGCCGGGTGACTTCTTGTCCTGATTGACCGAGTATTGCAGCTCGCCGATCCAGAGCGAGCCGCCGGCGAGTTCCCATGCCTTGGTGCCGTAGCGATTGCATTGCTGCGGCAGGTCGGTGCAGTTGGCGCCGGCCGGATCGCCGGTGAAAACCGCGGCGAGCATCGTCAGCTCCGGCGTCGCGGTGATCTTCAACCGGGCGCCGGGCGCGGCCAGCGGGTAGGCCGGCCCGCCGTGCAGCATATCGGCGGCAAGAATGCCGGCCCAGCCGAAGGTGCCGTTGACCAGCCCGCCTGCCGTCGGGCTGCCGATGAATTCATCGTCGGCGGCGAGCTGCCCGACGCGCACCGCGAAGCGGTCATTGAAATTCTGCTCGAACCAGGCGGTGAACAGCCGCGTGGTGGGCAGCGCGTCGATGTTGCTCGGATCGCCGAGCGCGCCGACATTGTCCTCGACGTTACGGCCGCTGTTGTGAATCTGAAAGATCATGAAGTGGGTGGTGGCGCCCTTCCAGCCGAACAGCTTTTCCAGATCGCTGTCGACGGAAAACTCGAAGCGGCCTTCGTAGCTGCCGCGCCGGTCGATGCCGCCGGACAAGACGGCGAAGGTCTCGCCGATGTAGTTCAACGTAATGTCGATGCCGCGGTCTTTCAGCGCGCTGCGCGTCCCGCCCCAATCGCCGGTCAGCGTGTCCTGCTCCCAGATCGATTTGGCTTCCTTCGGCTTGTCCGCCGCCTGCGCGACCGGCGCGCTCAAACTGGCGGCGGTCGCCGCAAGCAACGCCGAAAGCCCAACCCCAACGCCCCGCATGACTGCCCCTTGTCTTCGCTGATTATAACCGGTGGGAAGCTTCAGCGCGCCAGTTCGGTCAATTTGTTCACCGCCGCGAAGTGCGCCTCGCGCACCGTGCGGTTGAACAGCGACCAGGGCTCAGCCAGCTTGAGATTGGCCGCGACCTCGGCGAGCTGGCCGCGGTAGTCGGCATAAGCTTCCGCCGCGGCGGCGAAGTCTCCGCTCTCCGCAGCCATGGCGATGCGCCGCAGCGTCAGCACCATGCCCTTCGCCGCTCCGCTCGCGCGTCGCCGCTCGGCAACGCCGCCGCTAACGCTCGTGTCCTTGGCTGCCGGGAAGTTCTCGCCCAATTCGCGCCATTCGTTGCCGACTGCGTCGACCGTGAGCGCGATTACTTCCTTGTTGTGCTCGGGGATCGCGGTGTCGAGCACGCTGACGAACTGCTCGATCTCGTCGAGCGAGGCCTGCACCGTATTGCGGACCGTCGGCTCGGCGGCATCGCCCACGGCGTTGAGATAGGCGACCAGATCGGCTTTGTCTTTGGCCATGAGGCCGAGATCGTAGTGGCGGTCGAAATAGTCGACCACCTGCTCATAGTTGTCGTAGCGACCATCGTGGAAATAGGGCGCGTTGAAGTTGGCGTTGATCAAGGTCATCGTCTTGAACGCGCCGCCGGTGCCAATGTCATGCACCTGATGGTCGACAAAGGCGGCATCCGGACGGTGGCAACCGGCGCAGCTCATGGCCGCATCGTGCCGAAACGGCTTGTTGAACAACACCTCGCCGCGCCGCGCTGCATCGGAAGCCTCCGTCGTCAGCCGGCCGCCAGCCCCAAGCTTCGGGTTGGGCAGAAAGGCAATTTCCTTGATGTAGGCTTCCAGCGCATCGACAATCTGCGCCGACGGCTCGGGCCCGGCGAATTCGTTGACAATGGCGTTGCGGATGAATTCCCGCAGGGTCGGGAAGCGGCCGTCATGCGCATAGGGCGCGAGATATTTCGCCCCGCGCAGACTCGGCGGCGTGACAGCGTCGAACACACCATTGTCGGCCTTGGGGTTGAACAGCGCGCCGCTGACGTCGAACGTGCCCGGCCGGCTCGACAGGCCGGGGATGAACAGCTTGGGATTGTTGTGGCCCTGCTGATGGCATGTCTCGCAACTGATGCCGGCCTGCCGCGCCACTCCGCCAAGGATGCTCGGCGAGGAAAACAGCAAATCGCCGAGGTTGAGCAGATAGCTGCGTTTGCCGGCGGCGAGTTCGGAATAGAAGAGCTCGTTTGGCTGATCGAGCGCCTCCTCGTTGAGCTCGGTGCCGAGCGGCAGCACGCCTTCATGCGTTGTAATCGGCGTCGAGGCCGCCGGCACGGCAGCCGCGGTCAACAGGATCGCGGCTGCGATTGTCCTACCAAGGAGCGCCATGACTCAATCGCCCAGCTTCGGCTTGGCGAGGCCGAGCTTTGGCCCAGCGCTCTGCAATAGCACCGCCAGCTCCTCGCCCGCTCTGTGCAGCGCCGGCTGATCAAGCTGCTTGAGGTCCTTCACCTTCACCAGCTTCTCGACGTCCTCGATCTTGTCGACGATTGCGGCGGCGAGTTTGGGATCCTTGGCCTTCAGCGCGCCATCGAACACCAGCTTGTAGACCGCCTCGACGCCCTCGACGTTCTCGACCATGTCGACCAGTGAGGTGCCGGCATAAGGCGACTCGCCGCCCTTCGATTTGTTCTCGCCGATCTCGTAGGCGAGCTTGGTCGCGCCATTGAGCAGACCCTGCGGCGAAAACTTGAAACCCGCCGCGCTGAGCTTTTTGTTGAACGCGGTCAGGTCGGCCACCAGCTTGTCGGTGGGGGCGGCGATTTCCTTGAGCTTGCCGGCGAACAGCGCAGCCTCGATCGCGTGATAGCCTTGCTTGGCGTCGGGCCAGGCGTCGATCGCCTCGTCGAGCTCGGCGAAGAATTCGCCGGTGATCGGCTCGGCCGCTTCCCAGCCCTTGCGCGACTTTTTCCACGCATCCTGCGCCGCCTTGACATTGCCGGCCTTCACCGCGGCCTGCAGCTCTTTGGCGCCGGCGAGCGCGATGCCGATGTGCTCCACCGCGAACGGCTTGTAGTTCTTCGCGCCGTCGGTGAGCGCGTCGGCGTCGGCGCGCGTCGCCGCGAAGACGATCAGCATGATGGTGAGCAGCGCAGCGCACAGCTTGGCGACACGCGCATCGAAGGAAGGCAGAACGGACGTCGACATGATTGACCCCTGCGACAACAAAACGGCGCGCAGGATGTTGATCGCGAAGAAAGCCGGCGTCAATAAAAAACGACTGTTATATCAATAGCTTATAACTAGTCTAATGTAAGATCGGTGGACCGGCCGCCGCGCCGAGGCGCGGTTCAAATTATTCCAATGAAGAAAAGGCAGCTAACGTTCAGCGCGCAATCGCGAATCGCGAGGGCGCGCGAAACGGCCGCTGGAGAGTCGAAGCGTTCCGGAGAATCCGGCGGTCAGGCGGCGGGATTGTCGTTGGCGGAAGCCGGCTGCGCCCTCGGCGCCGCCTTCACCACGCCGACCATGGCCGGCCGCAACACGCGATCGCCGAGCATGTAACCCGCCTGCAGCACCTGCGCGACATGGCCGGGCGGAATCTCGGGGTGCTCGAGCTCGTACATCGCCTGATGCACGTTGGGATCGAACTTCTGCCCTTCCGGCGAGAACTTCTTCACGCCGTGCTTCTCGAGCACTTTCAAGAGTTCGCGCTCGGTGATCTCGACGCCCTCGATCAGCGACTTCGCTTTGGCATCGCCGCTCTCGCGCAGCTCGGGCGCAATGGCGTCGAGCGCGCGCTGCATATTGTCGGCGACGGCGAGCACGTCGCGGGCGAAGCTGGCGTTGCCGTAGAGCCGCGCGTCGGCGACCTCGCGCTCGGTGCGTCTGCGCAGGTTCTCCATCTCGGCCAGGGTGCGCAGCAGCTTGTCCTTGAACTCGGTAGCCTCGCGGCGGGCCTCGGCCGCCGGATCGAGCTGCTCGCCGGCGATCTGCGCCTCCGGCTTGGGCGCGCCCGCCTCGGTCGCAGGCTCTACCGTCTCGGTCTGACGCGTGTCCGTCATCGTGCTCGATCCACTCTCGAATTGGCTCGGATGTTCCCGGATATCATGGCTCTGGGGTCAAAAATCAACCACCCAGCAGCTTGCTGACCACCCGGGCGGTGTAGTCCACCATGGGGATGACGCGCGCGTAGTTGAGCCGGGTCGGCCCGATCACGCCGATGACGCCGACAATGCGGCCCTTGCTGTCGCTGTAGGGCGCGATGATGGTCGAGGAACCGGACAGCGAGAACAGCTTGTTCTCCGAGCCGATGAAGATGCGCACGCCCTCACCGCGCTCGGCGCGGCCGAGCAGATCGATGACGCCGCGCTTGGTTTCCAGCGCATCGAACAGCGAGCGTACCCGCTCCAGGTCGCCGAGCGCGTGCAGGTCCTCGAGCAGATTGGCGTGGCCGCGCACGATCAGCTGGCGGTCCTCGCTCTCGCCGCCCGACCAGCTGGCGAAGCCGTTGGCGATGATCTTCTGCGTGAGCTGATCGAGCTCGGCCTGCCCCTGCTTGACCGCCGCCTCCACCTCGTTGCGCAATTCGGCCAAGGTCTTGCCGCGGATGCGCGCATTGAGGAAGTTCCCCGCCTCGACCAGCGAGGAGGTCGGCAAGCCGGCCGGCACGTTGAGCACACGGTTTTCCACCTCGCCGTCCTCGCCGACCAGCACGGCGAGCGCGCGCTCCGGCTCCAGCCGCACGAACTCGATGTGCTTGAGGCGGGTGTTGCTCTTGGCGGTGAGCACGATGGAGGCCGAGCGGGTCAGCCCGGACAAAGTCTGCGACGCTTCGGTGAGGATCGCTTCCAGCGACTTGCTGCTGCCGCTGCCGGCGATCTGCGCCTCGATCGAGCGGCGGTCGCCTTCGGTGATGTCGCCGACCTCCATCAGCGCGTCGACGAAGAAGCGCAGGCCGAGCTCGGTCGGCAGCCGGCCGGCGGAGGTATGCGGCGCCCAGATCAGCCCGAGCTGCTCGAGGTCGGACATCACATTGCGCACCGAGGCGGGCGACAACGTGATCGGCAGGATGCGCGCGAGGTTGCGCGAGCCGACCGGCTCGCCGGTGGTCAGGTAGCTCTCGACGATTTGCCGGAAAATCTCGCGCGAGCGCTCGTTGAGCGCCGCCAGGCTCACCTGGGTCGAACCGATCGGGACGTCGTGCGAGGCCACAGCCTTTGCTCCTCAACTGCGCGGAAGAATTGACCATTCCAGGCGGACTTGTTCAAGCCGGACATATGGTTATGGTGTGCGCCCAATCACAAGGACGAAAGCCGATGCGGCCGAGCCGCCGAGAAGTCGACGAATTGCGCCCGGTCTCGCTCGAGCGCGGCGTGGTCAAATACGCCGAGGGCTCCTGTTTCGTGAAATTCGGCGACACCCACGTGCTGGTCACCGCCAGCCTGGAGGAGCGGCTGCCGCCCTGGCTGAAGGGGCAGGGGCGCGGCTGGGTCACCGCCGAATACGGCATGCTGCCGCGCGCTACCTCCGAACGCACCCGCCGCGAGGCGTCCACCGGCAAGCAGGGCGGCCGCACCGTCGAGATTCAGCGGCTGATCGGCCGCTCGCTGCGCTCGGTCATCGACCTCGTCGCGCTCGGCGAGCGGCAGATCACCATCGATTGCGACGTCATCCAGGCCGACGGCGGCACGCGCACCGCCTCGATCACCGGCGCCTGGGTCGCGCTGTCGGATTGCCTCACCTGGATGAAGGCGCGCGACATGTTCAAGGGCCAAGGTCCCGATCAAGTGTTGCGCGACCACATCGCCGCGGTGTCCTGCGGGGTCTACCGCAACGTCGCCGTGCTCGATCTCGACTACGCCGAGGATTCGGAAGCCGAGACCGACGCCAACTTCGTGATGACCGGCTCCGGCAACATCGTCGAGGTGCAGGCCACCGCCGAGAAGACGCCGTTCAGCGAGGAGCAGTTCCTCGCGCTGCTGGCGCTGGCGCGCAAAGGCGTCGAGAAGCTGGTCGGACTGCAGAAGCTGGCGGTCGCCTAGTTGTTTGTCATGGCCGGGCAACCGGGTCCGGCCGGCCCGGCCGTGGCACTTGTCCCGGCCATCCACGTCTTTATTCATGGCAGCGCAGCGAAGACGTGGATGCCCGCGACAAGCGCGGGCATGACGGAGAAAAAATGCCTCGCCAACTCACCGGCCCCATCGTCATCGCCACGCACAACCCCGGCAAGCTGACCGAGATGCGTGAGCTGCTCGCGCCTTACGGCATCGCGGCGCAGTCGGCCGGCGAGCTCGGCCTCACCGAACCGGAGGAGACCGGAACGAGCTTCGCGGCCAATGCGCGCATCAAGGCATCGGCGGCGGCGAAGGCCACCGGCCGCGCCGCCTTCGCCGATGATTCCGGTCTGGTCGTCGATGCGCTCGGCGGCGAGCCGGGCATTCACTCGGCGCGCTGGGCCGGGCCGACCAAGGATTTCGCCGGCGCGATGAGCCGGATCAACACGCTCTTGCGCGAGCGCGGCGCCACCGCGCCGGCGCAGCGGCGCGCGCATTTCATCGCCGCGCTGTGCCTCGCCTGGCCGGACGGGCATCTCGAGGAATTCGAAGGCCGCGTCGATGGCGTGGTCGTTTGGCCCCCGCGCGGCGACAAGGGCTTCGGCTACGACCCGCTGTTCCTGCCGGACGGTCATGAACGCACCTTCGGCGAGATGGACGCGCAGGAAAAACACGGCCTGCCGCCCAAAGGGCGCGGCCTCTCGCATCGCGCGCGCGCCTTTGTCAAACTGTCCAACGCCTGTCTGCGCCGCAAATAACTGCCGCGCCGGCCTTGCGCAGCCGGAAAATCGTTACAATTTTAAATACTTATCCTCTTGCGACACGCGTTGCGTGCTGGCTTTGCCCATGCCCGGCGGCTTAATATGGTTAACATGATCACTGCTGCGCCCTTCGCCGTCTACGTGCATTGGCCGTTCTGCCTGTCGAAGTGCCCGTATTGCGACTTCAACAGCCACGTCCGCCACAACGGCATCGACGAAGCCCGCTTCGTGCGCGCGTTCGAAACCGAGATCGCCGCCACCGCCGAGCGCGTGCCGCGACGCACGGTGTCGAGCATCTTTTTCGGCGGCGGCACGCCGTCGCTGATGCAGCCGTCTTCCGTGCAGGCGATCCTCGACGCGATCGGCAAGCACTGGACCATCGCATCGGACGCCGAGGTAACGCTGGAAGCCAATCCGACCAGCGTGGAGGCGTCGCGCTTCCGCGGCTATCGGGCCGCCGGGGTCAACCGCGTCTCGCTCGGCGTGCAGGCGCTCGACGACGCTTCGCTGAAGGAGCTCGGCCGCCTGCACACCGTGCAGGAAGCGCTCGACGCGGTCGCCATCGCGCGCGCCAATTTCGAGCGCTATTCCTTCGATCTCATCTACGCACGGCCACGGCAGACGCTCGATGCCTGGGCGAACGAGCTCAACCGCGCGCTGGGCGAGGCCGGCGACCACCTGTCGCTCTATCAGCTGACCATCGAGCCGGAGACGCCGTTCTTCGGCCTGCACGCCGCCGGCAAGCTGAAGCTGCCCGACGAGGACCTCTCCCGCGATCTCTACGACCTGACGCAGGCGGTGTGCGCCAGCGCCGGCCTTCCGCGCTACGAGATCTCCAACCACGCGCGGCTCGGCGGCGAATGCCGGCACAATCTCATCTACTGGCGCGGCCAGGACTACGCCGGCATCGGCCCCGGCGCGCATGGACGGCTCAGCATCAACGGCCGCCGTTTCGCCACCGAAACCGACAAGCGGCCGGAAAGCTGGCTGATGCGGGTGGAAGGCACCGGCAGCGGCCTGATTGTCGACGAGAAACTGAGCGCGGTCGAGAACGCCGACGAGTTCCTGCTGATGGGCCTGCGGCTGGTCGAGGGCATCGAGCCCGCGCGTTACACCGCGCTATCCGGCCGCGCGCTCGACCCGCGCCGCGTCGCGATCCTGCGCGAGCAGGGCGCGGTGGAGACGACGAGCGGCGGCCGCCTGCGCGTGACGCAGTCGGGCTTCCCGCTGCTCGACGCGGTGGTAGCCGATCTGGCGGCGTAGGCCCCGTCATTCCGGGGCGCCGCGGCAGCGGCAAACCCGGAATCCAGAAACTGGCTCTGCAAAAATTGCTCTGGATTCCGGGTCCGCATGCTGGCGCACGCGTCCCGGAATGACAGAGGAAATTTCAGGTTCCCGGCTTGAACGAGCGCGGCGCCGGGCTCACCACCTGGCCGCCGGTCGGCGTCACGCGCAGCACCGCGAGGCCGCGGTCGTTGGTGCCGTCGGGGCGGAAGCGGAAGACGCCGTCGATGCCGGCAAAGCCGGAGGAATTGGTCAGCACCTGTTCGCTGAAGCGTTGCGCGCCTTGCGTCTTCACCAGCGCGGCGACCAGCGCCACCGCGTCATAGGCCAGCGTCGCCGTGCGCACCGGCTCCTGATTGAAACGGGCCTTGTAGCGGGCGGCGAAGTTGCGGAAGCCGCTCGACTCCGGCGCGGCGTAGAGGGCGCCCTCCAGCGAACGGTCGGCGAAGATGCGCGGATCGTCCCACAGCCCGGTGCCGAGCAAGGTCACGCGCTTGAGATTGACGCGGGCGGCGGTCAGCGCCTGCACCACCTGCGGCACCGCGTCGGCGCCGTCCGGAATGAAGATGCTGTCCACCTGATTGGCGACCTGTGCGACGCGGCGCACCGGCTCGGCGATCTTGTTCGGATCGAGCGGATATTTCTCCAGCGACAGCACGCGGCCGCCGCGGCGGGGCACCTCCTGCTGGAAGGCCGCCTCGACCACGGTGCCGTAGGCGTTCTCCGGCAAGAGCCCGGCGAACGATCGTTTGCCGCGCGAGATCTGATACTCGACGATGCGGCGTACGTCGCTCTCGGGCAGGAAGCTCAACAGATAGACGCCGCGCGAGGCGACGCTGGAGTCGGTCGAGAACGCGATTACCGGCACGTTGCGCTGGCGCGCGACGACGCCGACCGCGCTCACGGCTTGCGCGAACAGCGGCCCGATGATGATCTCGGCGCCCTCGCCCATCGCCTGCTGGGCGGCGGCCTGCGCGCTCACCGGATTGCCGCCGTCGTCCTTGACCAGCAGCTGGATGTTCGGGTTCTTGAACTCGGCCAGCGCCATCTCGGCCGCGTTCTTCATCGACTGCGCGGCGGCGCCGGCATTGCCTTGCGCCGACAGCGGCAGGATCAGGCCGACGCGGATTTGCCCGCTGCCGAGCTGCGTGCCGGCTTGCTCCTGCGTGGGCGGCTGCGGCGGCGGCGCCTGGTCGCCGAGGCCCAAACGGTCGAGGCCTGTGTTGGTGCAGGCCGCCAACAGGCCGATGCCCGCGACGACGCACAGCGACGCGACCACGTTGCGCAAACCGCGCATCGGCGCTCCTTCTCGGCTCGGCGTCGTCCCCGACATGGCCGCTCCCCAGCGACGGCTCATAGGCAATTGGTAGCCATAATCGCCCATTTTGTCCTGCAAAAGTTAAGGTAATGAAAATGAAAGGGAATTTGTCGCGGCGATGGCGCCCGCCAGAGCCCTCGGCTACAGTTCCGGCATGGCGAGGGAGAAGACGGAAGCGGAGGCGCGGCCGCGCCGCTATGCGCTTGGCGGCGCCTTGGTCGAGGCCGGCAAGATCGCGCCCGGCCTCTATCTGGTCG
>Ga0335081_10013857_pt1 | contig 13031 bp, 9 predicted proteins | sample Lox_Sample_35_FD_206713 | JGI IMG/M metagenome (GOLD analysis project Ga0335081, IMG submission 206713) | Soil microbial communities from Loxahatchee National Wildlife Refuge, Florida, United States - Lox_Sample_3.5 | ecosystem: Environmental > Terrestrial > Soil > Wetlands | place: USA: Florida...
GCCGATCTCGACCGAACTGGAGCGCGCGCTCGCCGCGCTCAATCCGGGCGCCGAGCGCGTCGTCGGCCGGGAGGCGAGCGACCCGGGACGGGTGCTGTTTAGCGGTCTGCGCCAGCAGGCGTTCGCGCCCTCCGGCGAGGCGGCGCACAGCCACGGCATCGACACGTTTTCGGTCGTGCTGGACGGCGAGATCACCCGGCTCGATTTCGCCAAGGCGCTGGGCGCGCTCGCCGCCGCCTGGGGCAGCGATTTGTTGCGGGTGAAAGGGATCGTCGGCTTTGCCGACCGCGGCGGCGAGCCGGCGCTGGTCCAGGCGGCGCAGCACACGATGTTTGCGCCGGAATGGCTCGGCGCCTGGCCCGACGCGGACCGCCGCAGCCGACTGGTCTTCATCGTCCACGACATTCCGCGCGAGGACATCCTCGCGCGCTTCGCTTTCGCGTCGCCGCGCCTGATCGGCGCGCCGGCCGTTCATCCGCACGTCCACGCCTAAGGGAGGGTTCGATGCTCGACATCGTCATCGCGAACGGCACCGCCGTGTTGCCGTCCGGAGTGCAGCACGCCGACATCGGCATCGAAGGCGAGAAGATCGCCGTGATCGGCGCCCCGGGCAGCCTGGCGCCGCTCGGTGCCACGCGCACCGTCGACGCCACGGGCCAGGTGGTCATCCCCGGCGGGATCGACCCGCACGTCCATTGCCGCTGGCCCATGCCGACCCCCGGCCAGACCCAGCACAACATGACCGACGGCCCCGACCGGGTGAGTCAGGCCGCGCTCTTCGGCGGCACCACGACGATCCTCGATTTCGCGCTGGTCGACGGCGACAACACCGTGCAGCAGGCGATCGAGCGGCGGCAGAAGGAATGGGCCGGCGACTGCCATTGCGACTATGCGTTCCACACCATGGTGCAGGGCAAGCTCGACTGGTCGGTGCCCGACCAGCTCGCCGAGGCGGTGCAGGCCGGGCATCCGACGGTCAAGATGTTCACCACCGACATCACTCCCTCGCGGCGCGGCCGCATGGTGCCGTTCGGCAGCGTCATGGAGGTGCTGACGGTATTGGCCAAGACCGGCGGCCTTGCCGCGATCCACGCCGAGGACAACGACCTCGTCATGCACATGTACGAAAAGCTGACGCGCGAGGGGCGCACCAGCTTCCACAACATGGCCGAGGTGCACACCACGCTCAGCGAGGACTTGGCGTTCAACCGGGTGATCCGCCTCGCCGCCAACATCCCGGGCTGCGCGCTCTACATGCTGCACACCTCGGCGGCGACCGGGGTCAAGGCGATCGCGACCGCGCGGGCCGAGGGCACGCCGATCTACGGCGAGACCTTGCACCAGTATCTGATGTACACGGCCGAGGACTACAAACGGCCGAACGGGCAGATCTACCACACCTACCCGTCCCTAAAGTTCGCCGAGGACCATGCGGCGCTGTGGGCCGGCACCAATCACGGCGCGATCCAGACCGTCGCCACCGACGAAATCTGCTGCCCGCTGAAGTTCAAGCTGCAGGGCGACAAGATCGACGACACCACGGGCGGCAACGCCGGGGTCGAGCCGCGCGTCGCCCTGATGTACACCGAAACGGTCGAGAAACGCGGCTACGGTCTCGGCCAGTTCGTCAACCTGATCTCATCGAACGCGGCGCGGATCATGGGGCTCTACCCGCGCAAGGGCGCGCTCGCGATCGGCTCGGACGCCGACATCGTGCTGCTCGACAGGCGTAAGCGGCACGTCGTCAAGGCCGCCGAGATGCACGAGGCCGATTACTCGCCGTGGGAGGGGCGCGACCTCGCCTGCTGGCCGTCGATGACGCTGCTGCGCGGCAAGATCGTCGTGGAGGACGGCGTCCTCAAGGGCGCCCCTAGCGACGGTCAGCACCTGTCGCGCAAGGTCGCCGAAGCGATCCGCAGCCGGCCGGCACTGTAGCCGCCGCGCGGCTAGGAGCGCCGCGGCGGCTCGATCGGCATCGTCGCGATGTCGGTCCAGGCGACCGGGGCGCCGGCCTTGGCGGCGGCCTCCTCGGGCGGCAGGCTCGGGTCCCAGTGGATCGCAAGGAAGCGCCGGCCGGTCACGCCGGACGCCGCGTCCGACACCAGCCAGTTGAGCGGCGGCGCCATCACCGCCGGCTGGATCAGGTCCCCGCGCGCGTAGCCGGCTTCGAGCGGGATCATCCCGGTGTTGGTCATCCCGCCCGGCACCAGCACATTGACGGTGACGCCGGTGCCGGCGAGGTCCTTCGCCATGATCGCCGAAAACGCCTCCAGCGCGGCCTTCGACGGCCCATAGGTCGGCGAGCCGTCGCGGATCATCGTGCCCAGGCTGGTCGTCACGTTGACGATGCGGCCCCAGTTCTGGCGCATCATGTCGTGCGCCAGGGCGCGGCTGAGCGCCATCGGCGCGCTGGTGTGGACCGCGACGAAGAGCTTCCACTGCTCGGGCGTCACCTCCCAGAACTTGATCGGCCGCGATCGGTTGTCGCTGCGGACCGTCGCCTGCCCGACCCCGGCATTGTTGACGAGGATGTCGATCACGCCGAACCGCGCACGCGCCTGGGCGACGATCTCGGGGATCGACTCGTCCCGGGCCAGGTCGGCCTCGATGGTCAGGAGATTGGCGCCCTGCTGGCGCTGCGCCGCCTCCTCGGCCAGTTCGGCGAGGCCTTCGGCGGTGCGGTCGACCGCGGCGACCGCCAGCCCCTGCCCCAGCAGGCCGAGCACGATCGCGCGACCGATGCCGCCCGCCGCGCCGGTCACCAGCGCCACGCGTTGCTGTTCGCTCATGGCTTCCCTCCCGTACGGTTCGCCTAGACGTTGCGGCATGGGGCCATGCGGGGCAAGCGATTGCGCGCGGCGACGAGCCGGCTCATGCTCCGCGCGGCATAGTTGGAGGATCGGAGATGCACGACACCGTCATTCGCGGCGGCACCATCCTCGACGGCACGGGCGCGGATGCGTTCACCGGCGACGTCGCGGTCGATGGCGGGCGGCTCAGCCAGGTCGGCGGCAAGGCCGGGGCGGCGCGCCGCGAGATCGACGCCGACGGCCTGCTCGTCACCCCCGGCTGGGTCGACGTGCACACCCATTACGACGGCCAGGCGACCTGGGACCCGGTGCTCGCACCGTCGTCCTGGCATGGCGTGACGACGATCCTGTTCGGCAATTGCGGTGTCGGCTTCGCGCCGGTCAGGAAGGAGCATCGGGCTGGGCTCATCGACTTGATGGAGGCGATCGAGGACATCCCGGGCAGCGCGCTGCACGAGGGGCTCGCCTGGGATTGGGAGAGCTTTCCGCAATATCTCGACGCGCTCGAGCGGATGCCGCGCACGATCGACATCGCCGCGCAGGTGCCGCACCACCCGCTGCGCGTCTTCGTGATGGGCGAGCGCGGCATCAACCGCGAGGCCGCGACCGCCGAAGACATCGACGCGATGCGCCGGCTGACCGCCGAGGCGCTCAGGGCCGGCGCGTTCGGCTTCACCACCTCGCGCACCTATTCGCACAAGACGACGGCGGGCGAACTCGTTCCCGGCCATTTCGCCGAGGAGGCCGAGCTTTACGGCATCGGCCAGGCGATGGCTGCGGTCGGCGGCGGCGCGTTCGGGATGAACAGCGACTTTGTCGATGAGGCGGCCGAGTTCGCCTGGATGACGCGGCTGTCGAAGGAAACCGGCCGCCCGGTGTGGTTCCTGTTGACCGACCGCACCAAGGACCCGGCGCGCTGGAAGCGGCTGATGCGCGGCGTGCACAAGGCGCGCGCCGACGGCGCCAGCATCACCGCCCAGGTCGCCGGCCGCCCGGTCGGGATCATCATGGGCATTGCCGGATCGTACAACCCGTTCTCGATCCGCCCGAGCTACGTGCCGCTCGAAGCGCTGCCCCCGGCCGAGCGCCTCAAGCGCATGCAGGACCCGGAGATGCGCCGGCGACTGCTCGCCGAGGAACCGTCGGAACGGCAGATCGCGCGGCTGTCGCAGGCGCGACAGAATATGGTCGGCCGCTGGGACAAGATGTTCGTGATGAGCGGCCCCACGCCGGATTACGAACCGACCGCGGAAAAGAGCATCGCCGCGATCTCCGCGCGCGGCAATGCGAGCCCGCAGGAGGTCGCCTACGACTACCTGACCGAGGGGCTCGACAGCTTCCTGTTCTTCCCGATCGTCAATTACAGCGACGGCGACCACGCGACGGTGCGCGACATGCTGACCGATCCGGGCACGCTCTTGGGGCTCAGCGACGGCGGGGCGCATTGCGGCGCGATCGTCGATGCCAGCGTGCCCTCGTTCATGCTGACGCATTGGGGCCGTGACCGGACGCGCGGTCCGGGCCTGCCGCTGCCGCAACTGGTCAAGATGCAGACCAGCGAGACGGCCGACTTCTTCGGCTTCACCGATCGCGGCCGGTTGCAGCCAGGGCTGCGCGCCGATCTGAACCTGATCGATTTCGACCGCTTGCGGCTGCGCCAGCCCGAGGTCGTGCACGATCTGCCGGCGGGCGGTCGTCGGCTCGTGCAGCGCGCCGAAGGCTATCGCGCGACCCTTGTCGCCGGCACCCCGGTCTTCGAGAACGGCGAGGACACCGGCGCTCGCCCCGGTCGTCTGGTACGCGCCGGGCGCTAATTTGGCGCGCGCACAAAAAAACGGTGCCCCGGGCGAACCCGGGGCACCGCTGGTCGGCGATTCCTACTGGTTCGCCTGCGGATAGGCGGTCGCCGGCTGGTTGCTGCGCCAGTAAGGGTTCGAGTTGCTCGGTACGGCCGGGGACGTCGCAGCCGACGGCGCCGCCTGCCAACCGGCAGAGGGCTTGCCCGGGGTTTCGTAGCGCTGAGCGGGGCCGTAAACCGGCGACGTCTGCGCCTGAGCCAGCCCCGCGACACCGAGCGATGCCGCAAACAACACGCCGGCGGTAAGTATCCGATTCATCCGTTTGCTCCAAATAATTGTTACACGGCTAGGCGCTTTACCTCCTATCCGGTTCAATCTTCTGGTTTAGTATCAGGATTTGAGCGAAGCATAATCAGATAACGCGATGAATTGCACCCGTTGATCGAGGGTGGCTGCTTTGCGAAAAGCGCACGACGGTGACCGATGCTCGATTCTTGGGCACGAAGATTGATTCGAGCGCAGCGGATAGGTGAACTTTTCAGCGCGGCACGGCCCCGCCGGTCGGCGCCTCGATCGGCGACCAGCGCCAATTCTTGACCTCGGGCATGTCCTCGCCGCGCTCACGGATATAGGCGCCGTGCTCGATGAGCTTGTCGCGCATCGCCTGCTTGGCATAGGCCGCGGCGGCGCCGAGCTGCGGCAGCCGGTCGACGACGTCGCAGACCAGGTGGAACCGGTCGAGGTCGTTGCGCACCACCATGTCGAACGGGGTCGTGGTGGTGCCCTCCTCCTTGTAGCCGCGGACATGGATGTTGTCGTGGTTGGTGCGCCGGTAGGTCAGCCGGTGGATCAGCCAAGGGTAGCCGTGATGGGCGAAGATCACGGGCTTGCCGGTCGTGAAGAGCGCGTCGAAATCGGCGCCGGTGAGACCGTGCGGGTGCTCCTCGTGCGGCTGCAGGGTCATCAGGTCGACGACGTTGACGACGCGGACCTTGAGCGCAGGCAGCAGCCCGCGCAGCAGGTCGACCGCGGCGAGGGTCTCGAGCGTCGGCACGTCGCCGGCGCACGCCATCACCACGTCGGGCTCGCCGCCCCGGTCGCTGCTCGCCCATTCCCAGATGCCGATGCCGGCGGTGCAATGTTTGACGGCGTCGTCCATGCCGAGCCACTGCGGCGCGGGCTGCTTTCCGGCGACGACGACGTTGATGCGGTTCCAGCTCTTGAGGCAGTGGTCGGTGACAAAGAGCAGGGAATTGGCGTCGGGCGGCAGGTAGACCCGGACGATGTCCGATTTCTTGTTGCAGACATAGTCGATGAAGCCCGGATCCTGGTGGCTGAAGCCGTTGTGGTCCTGCCGCCAGACATGCGAGGTCAGCAGGTAGTTCAGCGACGGGATCGGCCGACGCCAAGGAATCTCGCGGGTTACCTTCAACCACTTGGCGTGCTGGTTGAACATCGAATCGACGATGTGGATGAATGCCTCGTAGCACGAAAACAACCCGTGCCGACCGGTCAGCAGATAGCCTTCGAGCCAACCCTGACAGGTGTGCTCGGAGAGGATTTCCATCACCCGGCCGTCGCGCGACAGGTGGTCGTCGTAGGACAGGGTTTCGGCGTTCCAGGTTCGGTTGGTGGCCTCGAAGACATGCGAGAGCCGGTTCGACGCGGTCTCGTCCGGGCCGAAGAGGCGAAAATTCCGCCGGGCGGCGCTGCCCCTCATCACATCGCGCAGATACGTCGCCATCACCGCGGTGGCCTCGGCGTCGCTGGCCCCCGGCCGGTCGACCGCGACCGCATAACCGGCGATAGCGGGCAGGTCGAGGGGGCGCATCAGCAGGCCGCCATTGGCGTGCGGATTGGCGCTCATCCGCCGGGCGCCGACCGGCGCCAGCGCGGCGATCTCGGGTCGCAGCGCACCGCCTTCGTCAAACAGCTCCTCCGGCAGATAGCTCTTCATCCAGCGTTCAAGCAGCGCTACGTGCGCTGCGGTCATGTCGCTGAACGGCACCTGGTGCGAGCGCCAGAACCCCTCGGTGCGGAACCCGTCGACTTCCTTGGGGCCCGTCCAGCCCTTCGGCGTCTTGAGGACGATCATCGGCCAGACCGGCCGTTCCGCCGCGCCGCCGCGCCGCGCCGCCTCCTGGATCGCGCGGATATCGTCGAGCGCGCGGTCGAGCGCCGCGGCCATCTTCTGGTGCATCGCCGCCGGCGCGCTGCCCGCCACGACATACGGCCTGTAGCCGTAGCCGGAAAACAGGCTGAGCAGCTCTTTTTCGGGGATGCGCGCAAGGATCGTCGGATTGGCGATCTTGTAGCCGTTCAAGTGCAGGATCGGCAGCACGGCGCCGTCGGCGGCCGGGTCGAGGAATTTGTTCGAATGCCACGACGTCGCCATCGGTCCGGTTTCCGCCTCGCCGTCGCCGACGACACAGGCGACGATCAGGTCGGGGTTATCGAACGCGGCGCCATAGGCGTGCGACAGCGCGTAGCCGAGTTCGCCGCCCTCATGAATCGAACCCGGCGTTTCCGGGGCGACGTGGCTCGGGATGCCTCCCGGAAAGCTGAACTGCTTGAACAAAAGCTGCATGCCCCGGGCGTCCTGCGGGACATGCGGGTACACCTCGCTGTAGGTGCCTTCGAGCCAGGTATTGGCGACGACTCCCGGCCCGCCATGGCCGGGCCCCGACACATAGATCATGTCGAGGTCGCGCGCCTTGATGACCCGATTGAGGTGGGCATAGACGAAGTTCTGCCCCGGCGTCGTCCCCCAATGGCCGAGCAGCCGCGGCTTGATGTGATCGTGCGTCAGCCGCCGCTGCAGCAGCGGATTGTCGAGCAGGTAGATCTGGCCGACCGAGAGGTAGTTCGCGGCGCGCCACCATGCATCGATGAGGCGCAAATCCGCGGGCGGAAGCGGACCGGTGACGGGGTGGGCAGTGTCGGAAGTCGGTGCCATCGCTCCTCTCATGCGGGTTGATGGCCGGCGAGCAGCCGGCGCGTCTCGCGCGCGATCATCAAATTCTCGTCGGTCGGCACCACCCCGGCCCACACCCGTGCGCCGGGCAGCGAGATCCGCGGGCCGCCCGCGGCGTTCGCGGCGGGGTCGAGGCTGACCCCAAGCCATCCCGCGTCGCGGCACACGCGCGCGCGAATTTCGGGCGCGTGCTCGCCGATCCCGGCGGTGAAGACCAGCGCGTCGAGCCCGCCCAGCGCGGCAACCATCGACCCCAACTCGCGGGCGATGCGGTAGACAAACAAATCGATGGCCTCCTGTGCCGCGGGATGCTCGCTTGCCAACAACGCGCGCATGTCGCTCGACACCCCGGAAACGCCGAGCAGGCCCGAGTGTTCGTAGATCAGCTTCTCGATCTCGACCGCGCCCATGCCTTCATGCCGCAACAAATGGAGGATCACGCCCGGGTCGAGGAGGCCGGTGCGGGTGCCCATCACCAGGCCGTCGACCGGAGTGAACCCCATCGTCGTTGCAATACTGCGACCGTCTTCGATCGCGCACAGGCTGGCGCCGTTGCCGAGATGCGCGACGACAATCTTGCCTCTCGCATGTTCCGGCGCGATCCGGGGCAACGCCGAGACGATGTACTGGTAGGAAATTCCGTGAAACCCGTAACGCAGGATGCCCTTGGCGGTGAGCGTGCGCGGCAGCGCGAACTCCCGCGCCACACGCGGCTGGGTTTGATGAAAGGCCGTATCGAAGCAGGCGACCTGCAGCACGCCGGGGGCCGCCGCGGCGATGGCGCGGATCGCCGCGATGTGGTGCGGCTGATGCAGCGGCGCCAGCGGAACCAGCGCCTCGAGCGCGGCGATGACCCGCGCGTCGATCGCCACGGGCACCGAGAACTCGCTGCCGCCATGGACGACGCGATGGCCGACCGCGGCCAGCCTCGTCTCGCCGCCGACATAGCCGGTCAGCCAGTCATGGATCGCCACGATCGCGGCGGCATGGTCGTTGCCCGTCACCGGGTGCGTGGCGAGCGGGCGGCCCGCGGCATCGGCGGCGGCGAACCGCGCGCCGGTCCCGATGCCTTCCACCTCGCCGTGCGCGCCGGCGGCGAGCGACCCGTCGGCGACGGCATGGAACAGCGCAAATTTGATGCTCGACGACCCCGCGTTGATGACGAGAATCGGCTCTCGCATGGGCATCGCTCCGGCTCCCCAGTCGTAAAACGGTTAGCCGCCGCACGCCGCGGCGCTACTGATCCAGATCAACGCAAATCGCGCCGCCCGGTGAGAAATTGTGCGGCCTCTGGGAGAATCGCGATGAAAGTAGCCGATATCATGACGCGCGGCGTGATCTCGCTCGCACCCGAAGACACGTTGCGCAAGGCTGCCGAACTCATGCTGCGATACGATATGAGCGGCTTTCCCGTGCTCGACCGGGGCAAGCTGGTCGGTATGATCACCCAGGGCGACTTCATGCGGCGGGTCGAGACCGGCACCGACCGACCGCGGCCGCGCTGGATCGAGTTCTTTGCCGATCCCGGCTTGCTTGCCGCGGAATACGCGCACACCCATGCGCGCACGGTCGGCGAGATGATGACCCGCAACGTCGTCACGGTCGGTGAGGACGCCTCGCTCGCCGAGGCCGTCGAACTGATGGAGCGCCATCACGTGAAGCGTCTCCCCGTCGTCAAGCGCGGCGTCCTGATCGGCATCGTCACCCGGGTCAACCTGCTGCACGCCTTCATCGCGGGCACCCCGAGGGAGCAGCCGGCACCGCTCGGCGACGCGGCGATACGCGAGCAGCTCATCGCGGAACTCGGCAGGCAGCCGTGGATTTCGCCCGGATCGGTGCAGGTCGCCGTGGAACAGGGGGTCGTCTCGCTGACCGGCACCATTCGCGACGAGCGCCAGCGCGCCGCGCTGCGAGTCGCCGCGGAAAACATCCCCGGGGTCAAAGAGGTCGTCGAAGACCTGCGCGAGATCGACCCGGCTGTGGTCGGCTGACCGCACCTGGAGCACCCGGCACGACGCGACGGCGCAACACAGCGGAGAAAACCATGTCGCTCCACCCGATCGTGGACAAGGGCGAAGTCGCCATCGACTTTCCCGACAAGTACTACAACGGCGGTTTCGGCCGCGACTGCAGCTTCGAGGCGCGCGCCGAAGACGAGGGAGTGCTGATCCGGCTGGTGCGCGGCGGCGACGACAAGCGCGCCGCGGCGATCCACCTCCACCATTTTCTGCTGGCCGGCATCCTCGACGAGCTGGCCGGCTCGATCGCCGGGCGCGAGCCGATCGACGCCGTGCACCGCGAGCCCCTCCTCGCCGCCGCGCGCAACCTCGCGGCGGCGCTCGAACGAGCGCCCGTCCCGCCCGCCTGAAAGCGCGGAGCATGCCCCCAGCCGGCGAAGACGATCTCCCCGCCGCCGTCGAAACCGAACCGCAGGCCGCGCCGCGCGAGCCGCCGCCCGCCAACCTGCCGGCGGTGGTGCCCGAGCCGCGGAACGCACGCCGCCGGTGGCTCGCCCGCACCCTGCTGCTGCTGGTGCCGATCGCGGTCGGCGGCGCCTATTGGTGGCTCCATACGGGACCTGTCCTCCCACCCGGGTTTGCGATGGGGAACGGGCGGCTCGAGGCCGATGAGGTCGATATCGACACCAAGTTCGCCGGCCGCATCCTGCAACTGAATGCGGACGAGGGCGATCTGGTGAAGCCGGGACAGGTCGTCGCGGTGATGGACACGCGCGATCTCCAGGCGCAGCTCAAGCAGTACCAGGAAATGGTGCTGGAGGCGCAGCACACGCTCGATGAGGCGAGGGCGAACTACGCACAGCAACAGGCGGTGGTAAAATTCGCCCAGCAGGAAGTCGACCGCACGAGCTTTCTGGTGCCGCGCGGCTATGCCACCCAGGAGACGCTCGACCAGCGCAAACAGCAACTTGACAGCGCGACCGCAACGCTGAACGCAGACGCCGCCCACGTCGATGGCGCGACGCGCGCGGTCAATGCCGCCACCCACCAGGTCGAGCTCTACGAGGTCAACATCGCCGACAATTCGCTCGTTGCGCCAAAGGAGGGCCCGATCGAATACCGCGTCGCCAATGTCGGCGAGGTGCTGCCGGCCGGCGGCAAGGTGTTCACGATGCTCGACGCGTCCTACGTGTACATGGACATCTACCTCCCGACCGAGCAAGCGGGCCGCGTCAGGATCGGGTCGGACGCGCGCATCGTGCTCGACGCCTATCCGGACCATGTCATTCCGGCCAACGTCGTGTTCGTCGCCAGCCAGGCGCAATTCACGCCAAAGACCGTCGAAACCAGCGATGAGCGGGCAAAGTTGATGTTCCGCATCCGGGTGCGGATCGACCCGCAGCGCCTCGAGGGGCGCGCGGCGATGGTCAGAAGCGGTCTTCCGGGGGTCGCCTATGTGCACACCGACCCGTCTGCCGCCTGGCCCGCCACGCTGCAGCCGAGCCCGCCCCCGAGCATGCCGCCGCCGGTTGCGCGATGAGCGAAGCGGGCGGCGCGGTCGCGCACCTCGACGGCGTCACCCAGCGCTACGGAAAGATCGCCGCGCTCGACCACGTGACGCTGGATATTCCGGCGGGCCGCACGGTCGGGCTGATCGGGCCCGACGGCGTCGGGAAGTCGACATTGCTCGGCCTCGTCGCCGGCGCCCGGCGCATCCAGTCCGGCACGGTGCGCGTGCTCGACGGCAACATGGCCGATCCCGGGCATCGCGCCGCGGTTTGCCCGCGCGTCGCCTATATGCCGCAGGGCCTCGGCCGCAACCTCTATCCGGACCTGAGCATCCGCGAGAACATCGAGTTCTTCGCGCGCCTGTTCGGCCAGTCCGCGGCGGAGCGCGAGCGCCGTATCGCCGAACTGCTCGCCAGCACCGGCCTGACCCGCTTCGCCGGCCGGCCAGCGAAAAAACTGTCGGGTGGGATGCGGCAGAAGCTCGGGCTCTGCTGCTCGCTGATCCACGACCCCGACCTCTTGATCCTCGACGAGCCGACGACCGGGGTCGATCCGCTGTCGCGCCGCCAGTTCTGGGAGCTGATCGCGCGGATACGCGGGCGGCGCCCCGGCATCAGCGTCGTGGTCGCGACCGCCTACATGGAGGAGGCCGAGCGCTTCGATTTCCTCCTCGCCATGAACGCGGGCAGGATCGTCGCGGCGGGAACCCCGGCTTTGCTGAAAACGGCTAGCGGCGCCGGCACGATCGAGGCGGCGTTCATCCATCTGCTGCCCGAGGCCGAGCGCGCCGGCTACCACGCGCTGCAAATCCCGCCGCGCCGCACCGCCGAAACCGAGCAGGTCATCGCGGCGCGCGATCTCACCTGCCGGTTCGGCGATTTCGTCGCCGTCGATCACGTCAACTTCGCGATCGACCGGGGCGAGATCTTCGGTTTTGTCGGATCGAACGGCTGCGGCAAGACGACGACGATGAAGCTCTTGACCGGGCTCTTGCCGGCGAGCGAAGGCGAGGCGCTGCTGTTCGGCCGCCCGCTCGACGCGCACGACCTCGGCGCGCGCAACCGCGTCGGCTACATGTCGCAATCGTTCTCGCTTTATAGCGAGCTGACGGTGCGGCAGAACCTCGACCTGCACGCCCGCCTGTTCCACCTCGAAGCCAACCGGGCGAAGAGGCGCATCGCCGAGCTGATCGACCGCTTCGGTCTCGCCGGCCACAGCGACCAGCGCGCCGAGGACCTGCCGCTCGGCATCCGCCAGCGCTTGTCGCTCGCTGTCGCGATCGTGCACGAGCCGGAGATGCTGATCCTCGACGAGCCGACCTCGGGGGTCGACCCGCTGGCGCGCGACCGCTTCTGGGAACTGCTGATCGGGCTGTCGCGCAACGAGAACGTGACGATCTTCGTCTCGACCCATTTCATGAACGAGGCGGAGCGCTGCGACCGGATTTCGCTGATGGATTCGGGCCGGGTGCTGGCGACCGGCACACCGGCGAACCTGGTCGCCGCGCGCGGCGCCGCGACGCTCGAGGATGCCTTTATCGGCTATCTGGAAGAGGCGAACGGGATGCGGGTCGCGGCGGGCGAAATGGCGCCAGCCCAGACCACCACAGCGGTCGCGAGGGCGCCGCTCGCGGCCGGTCGGTCCGCGCTCAGCCTACGGCGGCTCGTCGCCTGCACGATCCGCGAAACACTGGAACTGGTCCGCGACCCGATCCGGCTGGGATTTGCCGTGTGCGGCACGACGTTCCTGATGCTCCTCCTCGGGTTCGGCATTTCAACCGACGTCGACTCGCTCAGCTTTGGCGTGCTCGACCACGATGGGACGCACGCGAGCCGCGCCTATCTCGAGGAGCTGCGCGGCTCGGGCTATTTCGTCGAGAAACCCCCGCTCGTCGATTATGCCGATCTCGAACGGCGACTGGCGGACGGGGAAATCGACGCGGGCATCGAAATCCCGCCCGGCTTCGGCCGCGACATCGCGC
>Ga0335081_10013859_pt1 | contig 13030 bp, 7 predicted proteins | sample Lox_Sample_35_FD_206713 | JGI IMG/M metagenome (GOLD analysis project Ga0335081, IMG submission 206713) | Soil microbial communities from Loxahatchee National Wildlife Refuge, Florida, United States - Lox_Sample_3.5 | ecosystem: Environmental > Terrestrial > Soil > Wetlands | place: USA: Florida...
GCACTGCATGGGCGAGGTGACGCTCCGCTTTCAGCGCTTTCCCGCCTCGGTGCTGCTCGGACGGCACCAGGTGCTGGCGGATGCCGTCGACCTCGAGGCGTGCCGGCGCCGGGGCGTCGAGATTGCACGACGGCCCACTGGCGGCGGTGCCGTCTACATGGCGCCGGGCATCCTCGCCTGGGATGTCGTCGCGGATCGGCGGCGCTTCGGCGGACGGATGGAGCGAGCGGCGGCTGAGATCGGCGGCAGCGTCGCCGCGGGACTTTCGCGCCTCGGGATCGCAGCGGAATTCGCCACGCCCGGCGAGATCCGCTGCATGGGCCGGAAACTCTGCGGCACCAGCGGCCAGATCGAGGGCGCGGCGCTCGTTCTGCAGGGAACGGTGCTAATCGAGCTCGATGCGGTGGCGATGTCGGAGGTGCTGGTCTTGCCGGGCGTGAGCGCGACCTCGCTCGCGCGGGCGCTCATCAGCCTCTCCGAGGCGCTTGGACGGATGCCGCGCATGGGCGAGGTCGAGGCTGCGCTCGAGGACGGGGTCGGCGCCGCGCTGGGCGTGCGTTTCCGTCGGGACGCGCCGCGCCCGGAGGAGTTGGCGCTTGCGGATCGGCTCCATGCATCTGAGTTCGGCACCGACGCTTTCGTCGCGGGTGAGGAAGCCGCATGAAGAAACGCCTCCTCGTCGTGCTCGTCAACACGGATCCCCGCAATGCCGAGGAGCTGGGCGCGCCCTTCTATCACGCAGCCGTGGCCGCGGCGATGGAGTACGAGGTCGACGTCGTTTGCGCGGCAACCGCAGGCAGGCTGCTCTTCAAGGGCGTTGCCGAAGCCATCGTCATCAAGACGGGCAGCGGCAAGACCGTCTACGATTGGATCAAGGACGCGCATGCGAATGGCGCGCGGCTCTGGGCCTGTCCAGCGAATCTCGATCTCTTCGAGAAGAGCAAGGACGATCTCGTGCCGGAATGCAGCGGCTTCATGGGCACGGCGGCCATGATCGAGCGGCTCATGGACGACGATTGCCGCGTCCTCACCTACTAGGTGGCGCGGCGATGGTAATGGTTCGCGGCTGCGAATTCCCGGAGCGGCTCTTCTACGATGTGCCGAATCAGATCTGGTACACGCCGCTCGGCGACGGCACGCTCCGCCTGGGCTGGACTTCGATCGCTGTCGCGCTCGCGGGAAATATCCTGGTGTTCACGCCGAAGCGGGTCGGGCTCGATTTCGAGCGGAACCGCTCCTTCGCGACCGTCGAAGGCGGGAAATGGGTCGGCGCCGCCAAGGCCGCCTTCGAGGGGACGGTAGTAGCGCACAATGCGGCGCTGGTGGACCAACCGGAGACGGCAAACGCCGATCCCTATGGCGAAGGCTGGATGCTCATCGTTCGGCCCGCTGCGACGGACTGGCACGCGGGCCTGGTCACGGGCGAGGCGGTTGCCGCCGCTTTCGAGGCCTGGATGGCAGCCGAGGGTGTCGAGGGCTGCGGCTCACTATGATGATCGCACAGCAGGTGCACACGGATATCGTGCTCGTGGGCGGCGGGCACGCGCATGTGCACGTGCTGACGGCCTTCGCGATGAATCCGGTGCCGGGCGTGCGCCTCACTTTGGTCGTGCGCGATCTCGAGACACCCTATTCCGGAATGCTTCCGGGAGTGATCGCCGGCCTCTACACGGAGGGAGAGGCACACATCGATCTCCTGCGCCTCACCGCCGTGACGGGCGCGCGGCTCATTCACGCGGAAGCGGTAGGGCTCGACCGCGCGGCGAAGCGCCTCAATCTCGCGGACAGGCCGCCCATCGCTTACGACATACTCTCGGTCGACGTGGGCATTGCGCCCTCGCTGAGGGACATCCTCGGCGCCGGCGAGCACGCGATCGCGGTCAAGCCCATCGGCTCCTTCCTCGCAAAATTCGCGGCCTTCGAGGAACGCTGCCGCAGCGCCACCGGGGCGCAGCGTGTCGCCGTGATCGGTGGTGGCGCGGGCGGCGTCGAATTGCTGCTCTCCCTGCGCACGCGGCTGGTCCGCGACCTCGCCGATCCCGCGCGCCTCTTCTTCGCACTCGTGACGGAGGGGGACATTTTGCCCACGCACAACGTGCGGGTGCGTCAGGCATTCCGTCGCGTCCTCGCGGAGCGCGGCGTTGCGCTCCATCAGCGCTCCCGTGTTCTCGAGGTGCGGAAGGGCGCGATCCTGATCGAGTCCGGAGAGTCTATCCCCGCGGACACGGTCTTCGTCACGACGGAGGCGGCAGCACCGGCATGGCTTGCAGGGACGGGGTTGACGCTCGCGCCCGGTGGCTTCATTGCGGTCGGTCCCAGCCTGCAGTCACTCAACGACCCCGACGTGTTCGCTGCCGGCGATTGCGCGACGCTCACGCATGCGCCGCGCGAGAAGGCCGGTGTCTTCGCGGTCCGCGCGGGGCCGCCGCTCGCGCAGAATCTCCGCCGCCGCGCCCTCGGCAGAGATCTGAAGCCCTGGACTCCGCAGCGGCTGCACCTCGCGCTGATCTCCACCGGAGAGCGCTATGCGATTGCCTCCCGTGGCGCGTTCAAGGCCGAGGGCGCTTGGCTTTGGCGGCTCAAGGATTGGATCGACCGGCGCTGGATGCGCATGTACCGGGATACCGACGCCCTCGTCGCGCGCATGTCGACCCGACCCGTCTCGGTGCTGGCGCCTGCCGCGGCGGCGGAGATGCGCTGCGGCGGCTGCGCGGCCAAGGTGGGGCCGGGGCCGCTGGGGCGTGCGCTCCGGCGTTTGCCGCCGACCGCACCGGGCGCGACGGTCGTGGGACTAGACAGGCCCGATGACGCCGCGGTGCTGATGCCGCCCGCAGGCCTCCATCTCGTGGAGAGCGTCGACTTCTTTCGCGCCTTCATCGACGACCCCTACCGCTTCGGCGAGATCGCGGCCAATCATGCACTCAACGACGTCTATGCGATGGGCGGAACGCCGCGGCACGCACTTGCCATCGCGGTCTTGCCGCAGGGTCCGCCGGAGAAGACGGAGGAAGCACTGTTCCAGCTCCTCTCAGGCGCGCGCGCTCTTCTCGACAGCGAAGGCGTGGCGCTCGTGGGAGGCCATTCCAGCGAAGGCTTGGAGCTCGCGCTCGGCTTCTCCGTTTCCGGCGAGGTCGATCCCAAGCGTATTCTGCGTAAGGGCGGGCTCGAGCCGGGAGACGCGCTCATCCTCACGAAGCCGCTGGGGACGGGAATTCTCTTCGCGGCCGCGATGCGCGCCCGCGCACCCGCCACCGCGATCAAGCAGGCGCTCTCGGCGATGCGACGATCCAATCGCGATGCCGCACAAATCCTGATTGCTTCGGGCGCGAGCGCAATGACCGACGTGAGCGGCTTCGGGCTCATCGGGCATCTGGGTGAGATGCTCGCGGCGAGCGAAGCTGACGCCACGCTCGATGCCGCCGCCATACCGAGCTACCCTCAGGCGCAGGAGCTCGCACGCGCGGGGATCGCGTCGACGCTGCTGACGGAGAATCTGACGCTTGCACGTCTACTGCGGGGCAGCGGGAATTCGGAGCTCCGCGCGCTCCTCTTCGACCCCCAGACGAGCGGCGGATTGCTCGCGGGCGTACCTTCGGACAAAGCGGCGTCGTGTGTCGCCACACTCGTCGCGGCAGGACATGCGTCGGCGGCGATCATCGGCCGCGTTGGGCGCGTTGGGCTCGAGGCGTCGGAGGTCTCGATCTCGCTCGTTTCCTAAGATGAGAGTCAGGGCGCCGGCAGCTCTTCCGCGCTCCAGCCGCCGCCGATCGCCTGGATCAGCGAGACGCTTGCGGTGAGCTGGCTTCCGAGGATGTTGATCGCGGTCTCGCGGTTCTGTAGAGCTTGCGCTTGCGCGACGATCACCGCCGTATATGCGACGGTGCCGGCCTTGTATTGATTGACGGTGAGCTGCTCGGTTTCGATCGCGGCTTTGACCGCGCGGTCCTGGACCCGTGCTTGCTGATCGAGAATACGCAGGGCGGCGAGCTGATCTTCGACCTGCTGGAAGCTCGTGAGAACGGTCTGGCGGTAATTGGCGACGCTCTGGTCGTAGGCGGCGCGCGCGGCCTCGACTTCGGAGCTGCGAAGGCCGCCGTCGAAGACGGTCTGCGCGAGTTGCGGCCCCACGGACCAGACCGCGTTCTGCGCGCGAATCAGGTTGTCAAGCGCGCTGCCAAGGAAGCCGTAGGAGGCCGTCAAGGTGATGTCGGGATAGTAGGCGGCGACGGCGACTCCGATCTGCGCGTTCGCGGAGGCGACGCGGCGCTCGGCAGCGGCGACGTCCGGGCGGCGCTCCAACAGGGCCGAGGGCAGGTCCGGCGGCACCACCGGCACGTCCGTCATGAGCGGCGCCTTCGCGATCGAGAATTGGCTCGGCGGCTTGCCGATGAGGACGGCGATGGCGTGCTCGAGCTGCGCGCGCTGCACGCCTACGGCGATCGCCTGCGCGCGCGTCGATTCCACCTGCGTCTGTGCCGCGGTCACGTCCGACCGTGCGGCGGTTCCGGCGTTATAGCGGTTGACCGTGATCTTGAGCGAGAGCTCATAGGCATCGGCGGTCTCGAACAGGAGCCGCTCCAGCTCGTCGTCGATGCGGAGCTGGAAATACTGCTGCGCCAGCAGCGACTGCGCGGAGAGCCGCGCGGCCGCGAGATCGCCTGCGCTCGCCTGCGCGCCCGCGACCTCGCTCTCGACGTTGCGCCTGATCTTGCCCCAGACGTCGATTTCCCAGGTGGCGCCCGATGAGACGCTGAGGATCGCGCGGCTCCCGTTTCCGGTGGTCCCGGCGTTCGCCCGGAGCGCGGAGGCATTGGCATCGACCGTTGGCCAATAGGCGGAGCGCGCCTCGCCCACGAGTGCCACCGACTGGCGGTATGCCGCCTCCGCCGCCTTCAGATTCTGGTTTGAGACTTCGACCTCAGCCACGAGTCCATCAAGCACGGGATCGTCGTAGATCGTCCACCAGTGCTCGTTCGGTACGTCCCGCGGGTTCGCGACGCGCCAGCCGTCGATCTCCTTGAATGTCGTCGGCGTCTCGACCGCGGGGCGGCTGTAGTCCGGCCCGACCGTGCAACCGCAGAGCGAGACGATGGTCAGCGCCGTCAAGGTTCTCCAAAGGTTCGTCGCCTCCATATCAGCGCGCCTCGTCGAGTGAGCGGGTCTCGCTGCTGCCGCGCCAGCCGCCGATCCAGAGCCGGAAGCGGTCGAGATAGAGGTAGATCACCGGCGTCGTGAAGAGGGTGAGCATTTGGCTCACGATGAGCCCGCCCGCGATGGAGATGCCCAGCGGCTGGCGCAGCTCCGCGCCGTCGCCGAAACCGACCGCGAGAGGAATGGCGCCGAGGAGCGCCGCCATCGTCGTCATCATGATGGGGCGGAAACGTAGGAGGCAGGCGCGATGGATCGCATCCCGCGGGGTGAGTCCCTCCCGGCGCTCGGCGTCAAGGGCGAAGTCGATCATCATGATCGCGTTTTTCTTGACGATGCCGATGAGCAGGATCACGCCGATGAGCGCGATGATGCTGAATTCCGTGTTGAAGATCATCAGTGCGAGCACAGCGCCCACGCCGGCCGAGGGCAGCGTCGAGAGGATCGTGATGGGGTGAATGTAGCTCTCGTAGAGCATGCCGAGGACGATGTAGACCGCGATGAGCGCCGCGAGGATGAGTATCGGCTCGTTCGCCAGCGAGGATTCGTAGGCGCGGGCGGTGCCCTGGAACGTGCCGTGGATGGTGCCGGGAACGCCGAGGCGGAGCATCGCGGAAGTGATGGCCGCCGAGGCGTCGCTCAGCGCCACACCAGGAGCGAGGTTGAAGGAAATGGTGCTCGCGACGAAGGGGCCCTGGTGGTTGACCGCGAGCGGAGTCTTTCCGGGCCCGTAATGCGCGAAGGCCGCGAGCGGCACCATGGTCTCGACCTTCGTGCTGACGGCGGCGCCCGTCGATGTGTTCGAGCGCCCGCCCGTCGCGATCTGGTTCGTCCGGAGTTGCTGTAGCGGGTTGCTCGCGGGAGTGGCGGCGGGGTTATTGGCGCCGGTCCTCGCCGCAGTGGTTGCGACGGTGCCGCTCGTCGACTGCGTGCCCGTCAGCGCGCCGCCGGAGGTGCTGACGTAGAGGTCGTTGAGCGTCTCCGGGTTCTGCCAGAACTCCGGCGCCACCTCCATCACCACGTGATACTGGTTGAGTGGATTGAAGATCGTCGAGACCTGGCGCTGTCCGAAGGCATCGTAGAGCGTGTTGTCGATTTGGCTCACGGAGATGCCGAGCCGCGCTGCGGTGGCGCGGTCGATGACGATATCGGTCTCGAGTCCGTTCTGCTGCTGATCGGTATTGACGTCCGTGAGCTCCGGCAGCGCCTGCAGCGCCGTCAAAATCTTGGGTCCCCAGGCATAGAGCTCCTGAAGATCGTCGCCCTGCAGCGTGTATTGATAGAGCGCGTTGCTCTGCCGGCCGCCGACGCGGATGTCCTGTACGGGCTGTAGGAAGAGCGATGCACCCGGGACTACCGCGAGCTCGCGCCGAAGCCGCACGGCGACCTGGTCGGCGGAGATGCTGCGCTGGGAGAGCGGCTTCAGCGCGATGAATACGAAGCCCGAATTGGTCTGGCCGCCCCCGGTGAAGCCGACGACGGTTTCCACCGCCTTGTCTGCGCGCAGGATCGAGATGAATTGCGCGAGCTTCTCGCGCATCGCCTGAAAGGAAATGCTTTGGTCCGCCTGGATGCCGCCGATCATTCGGCCGGTGTCCTGCTGTGGGAAGAAGCCCTTCGGAACGATCATGTAGAGGTAGACGTTGAGGCAAAGCGTCGCGAGCAGGATCGTCATCACAATCGGCCCGTTCGCGAGCGACCAGCGCAGGGCACCGTCGTAAGCGTGCAGAATTCGCTCGAAGATCGCCTCGCTCGCACGATAGGCCCTGCCATGGTTGCTCTCGGACCGTGGCTTGAGGAGACGGGCGCACATCATCGGCGTGGTCGTAAGCGAGACCACCAACGAGACCATGATCGCAACGGAGAGCGTCACCGCAAATTCGCGGAAGAGCCGCCCTACGATGCCGCCCATGAGCAGGATCGGGATGAAGACGGCGATGAGCGAGACGCTGATCGTGAGCACCGTAAACCCCACCTCCCCGGCGCCCTTGAGGGCGGCGCGGAAGGGGGATAGGCCAGCCTCGATGTGGCGGGAGATGTTCTCGAGCACGACGATCGCATCGTCGACGACGAAGCCGGTCGCGACCGTGAGCGCCATCAGCGAGAGATTGTCGAGGCTGTAACCCAGCAGATACATCACTCCGAAGGTGCCGAGGAGCGAGACCGGAACCGCAATCCCCGGCATCAGCGCCGCGCGAATGTTGCGCAGGAACAGGAATACCACCACGATCACAAGGCCCGCGGCGATCATCAGGGTCTGCTCGACGTGAAGCAGCGAGGCGCGGATCGTCGTGGAGCGGTCGACGGCGATCTTGATGTCGATATCACTGGGGATCGAGGCCTGGAGCTCCGGGAGCAGCGCCGTCACGCGGTCGACGGTGTCGATGATGTTGGCACCGGGCGCGCGATTGACGATGACGAGCACCGCAGGCTTGCCGTTGGCGAGGCCGGCATTGCGGACGTTCTCGACGGAATCGATGACCTCGCCGAGATCGGAGAGACGCACCGCGGCGCCGTTCCGGTAGGCGACGATCAGAGATTGGTATTCCGCGGCGACCCTCGCCTGGTCGTTCGTGTAGATCTGATAGTGATCGTTGCCAACCTCGATGCTGCCCTTGGGACTGTGCGCGTTGGCAGCCGCAAGCGCGGCGCGGACGTCCTCCAGCCCGATCCCGTACTTGAAGAGGGCTTGCGGGTTGAGCTCGGCACGCACCGCCGGGAGCGAGCTGCCGCCGATGCTCACCTGGCCCACACCGTCGACCTGCGAGAGGCGTTGCTCGAGCACGGTGGTCGCTGCGTCGTAGATCTGGCCAGGGCTTCTCGTGTCGGAAGTGAGCGTCAACACCATGATCGGCGCTTCCGCTGGGTTGACCTTGCGGTAGGTTGGGTTGGTGCGGAGATTGGTGGGGAGGTCGGCCCGCGCGGCGTTGATCGCGGCTTGCACATCGCGGGCGGCGCCATCGATGTCGCGATCGAGGCCGAACTGCAGGGTGATGCGCGCGTTCCCGACCGTACTGGTGGAGGTCATCTCGGTCACGTCGGCGATCTCGCCGAGGTGGCGCTCGAGCGGCGTCGCCACGCTGGTCGAGACCACCTCGGGGCTTGCGCCGGGAAGTGTCGCCTGGACGGAGATGGTCGGGAAATCGACCTGCGGCAGCGGCGAGACCGGCAGGCTGAAGAAGGCGACGGCGCCCGCGAGCGCCACGCCGATGGTGAGGAGCGTCGTCGCGACGCCTCGGCGGATGAAGATCGCGGAGGGGTTCATGTGTCCGCTGCTTCGTCGCCGGTCTCGTCGACACCGAGCGAGACCGAGAGGCCGAAGCGCGTCGCGAGCGCGTCGAAGGCGAGGTAGATGACCGGCGTCGTGTAGAGCGTGAGGAGCTGGCTCACGATGAGCCCGCCGACGATCGTGAGTCCCAGCGGATGGCGGAGCTCGGAGCCGGCGCCGGTCCCGACCATCAGCGGCAGCGCGCCCAGGAGCGCCGCCATCGTCGTCATCAGGATCGGCCGGAGGCGCAGGAGACAGGCTTGATGTATCGCCTCCAGCGCCGACTTGCCCTCGTTGCGCTGCGCATCGAGCGCGAAGTCGATCATCATGATTGCGTTCTTTTTGACGATGCCGATCAAGAGGACGATGCCGATGATCGCGATGATGCTGAGATCCTGCTGCGCGACCATCAGCGCAAGGAGCGCACCGATCCCGGCGGAGGGCAGCGTCGATAGGATCGTCACGGGATGGACGAAGCTCTCGTAGAGGACGCCGAGAACGATGTAGACCGTGATGAGCGCCGCCAGGATGAGGAAGAGCTCGTTGTTGAGCGCGGACTGGAAGGCCAGAGCAGAGCCTTGGAACGAGGTAATGACGCTCCGGGGCACGCCGAGGTCGCGCTCCGCCTGGGTGATCGCTCCGACGGCCTCGCCGAGCGACCCGCCCTGCGCCAGGTTGAAGGAGACGATCGCAGCCGGAAACTGTCCGAGGTGATTGATCTGCAACGGCGCAGTCTGGATCATGGGCTTCGTGATCGAGAGCAGCGGCACCTGCCCATTAGCGGCCGTGGCCGAGGGGAGGTAGATCCCGCGGAGGGCCTCCATGACGTCGGTGGCGGAGGGATTGGCCTCGAGGATCACGCGATGCTGGTTCGATTGCGTATAGACCGTCGAGACGATCCGCTGTCCGAACGCGTCGTACAGCGCGTTGTCCATCGTGGCGGGGGTGATGCCGAAGCGGCTCGCGGTGTCGCGGTCAAGCTCGACGTAGACGGAGAGCCCGCTCTCCTGAAGATTGCTCGTGACGTCCGCGAGCTGTGGAAGCGTCTGGAGCCGGCTCACGATCTTCCCCGTCCATTCCGCGAGCTCATCGGGATTGGCGTCCTCGAGGATGAACTGATACTGGGTGCGGCTCACGGTCGCGTCGATGGTGAGGTCCTGCACTGGCTGCATGTAGAGCGATATGCCCTCGACCCCCGCTATCTCCCGCTGAATGCGGCGGATGATTGCGACTGCGTCTAGGCTGCGCTCGTCGCGCGGCTTCAGGTTAATGAGGAAGCGGCCGCTATTCAGCGTCGTATTCGTGCCGTCGACGCCGATGAAGGAGGAGAGGCTCTCAACGTCGGGGTCCTTGAGGATCGCCTCCGCGAGCGCCTGCTGGCGCGCCGCCATCGCACCGAAGGAAATGCTCTGCGAGGCCTCGGAAACGCCCTGAATGAGGCCGGTGTCCTGCACCGGGAAGAAGCCCTTGGGGATCACGATGTACAGCACGACTGTGAGCACGAGTGTTGCCACGGCGACGAGGAGCGTGAAGGGCTGGTGCCGGAACACGATCTGGAGCGTCCGGTCGTAGCCACGCGCGAGCGCCTCGAACCAGAGCCGGTTCCAGCGCTCGAAGCGGCTTTCTGTATCTGCCGAGGTCCGCTGCATGAGCTTCGCACAGAGCATCGGTACCAGCGTCAGCGAGACCGCTGCCGAGATCAGGATGGTGACCGCGAGCGTCACCGCGAATTCCCGGAAGAGGCGGCCCACCACCTCGCCCATGAAGAGGAGCGGGATCAGCACCGCGATCAGCGAGACTGTGAGGGAGATGATGGTGAAGCCGATCTGCTCCGCGCCCTTAAGCGCCGCCTGGAGGCGCGAGTGCCCTTCCTCGATATAGCGCGCGATGTTCTCGATCATGACGATCGCGTCGTCGACGACGAAGCCCGTCGCGATCACGAGCGCCATCAGCGAGAGGATGTTAATGCTGAAGCCGAGCCCATACATGGCTGCGAAAGTGCCAACGATTGAGATCGGCACCGAAAGGCTCGGGATGACCGTCGCCCTGAGGTTACGCAGAAAAATGAAGATCACGAGCACCACAAGTGCGACCGCGAGCCCGAGCTCGATCTCGGTGTCTTGGACGGAGGCGCGGATGGTGAGGGTGCGGTCCGTCAGCACCGTGACCTCGATCGCCGAGGGCAGCGAACTCTGGAGCTGCGGCAGCAACGACTTTATGCTGTCCACCACCTGGATCACGTTGGCGCCGGGCTGGCGCTGCACGTTCACAATGACCGCGGGGATGTTGTTCATCCAGGCGCCGAGCCGAGTGTTCTCGGCACCCTCGACCACCGTCGCCACGTCCGAGAGCCGTACGGGCGCGCCGTTGCGGTAGGCCACCACGAGATCCCGGTAGGCGTCGGCGGTCTGGAGCTGATCGTTGGCGTTTATGGTGTAGGCGCGGCTTGGGCCATCGAAATTGCCCTTGGGCGTATTGACGTTGGCATTGGAGATCGCCGTGCGGATGTCGTCGATATTGATCGCATAGGCCGCGAGCTGGCGCGGGTTGACCTGAATACGCATGGCCGGCCGCTGACCGCCGTTGAGGCTCACGAGGCCAACGCCGGGGAGCTGCGAGATCTTCTGCGCGAGCCGTGTGTCCGCGAGCTCCTCGACCTGGGGCAGCGCCATCGTCTTCGAGGTGAGCGCGAGGGTGAGGATCGGTGCCACCGCAGGGTTGACCTTGGCGTAGATCGGCGGCGCCGGCAGGTCCGAGGGCAAGAGATTGCCAGCGGCATTAATTGCCGCCTGGACCTCCTGCTCCGCCACGTCGAGGCCGATGTCGAGGCTGAATTGCAGCGTGATTACGGAGGCGCCGGCCGAGCTGCTCGAGGACATCTGAATGAGGCTCGGCATCTGCCCGAACTGGCGCTCCAGCGGCGCCGTCACCGAGGAGGTCATAACGTCCGGGCTTGCGCCGGGATAAAAGGTCTGGACCTGGATCGTGGGATAGTCGACCTGCGGGAGTGCCGCGACCGGCAGGAACTGAAAGGCGAGCCCGCCCACCAGCAGCACCGCCGCCATCAGCAGCGAGGTGGCGACCGGCCGCAGGATGAACGGGCGCGAAGGGCTCACGGCTCGAAGCGAGGCCCGCTCATTTGCCCTGGCCGCGCTTGCGCTGTCCGCCTTGGCCTTTGGCGGGCGGCGCCGCGGGTGTCTCCGTTGTGCGCGGAGTGACTTTCGCGCCGTCGCGGAGCTTGTCCGAACCGTCGACGACGACGTTATCGCCCGGGGCGAGGCCCGAGGTGACGGCAACTCGCTCGCCTTCGGAAGGGCCGAGCTCGACCGGGCGCACGCTCACGGTATCGTCGGCATTGACGAGATAGACGAAGGTTCCGGGAGCGCCGCGCTGCACCGCCGCCATGGGGATAGTCGTCGCGTTCTGGAGCGTGTCCGCGATCAAGCGGATGTTCACAAACTGATTCGGGAACAGGCTGCCGTCCTTGTTCTCGAATTGAGCGCGGAGTTTGACGGTGCCAGTGGTGGTATCGATCTGGTTGTCGACGGTGATGAGTGTGCCGGTCGCGAGCTTCGTCGAGAGGCTGCGATCCCAGGCCTCGGCCGTCAGTGTGGCGCCCGCATGCAACCGTTTCATCACCACCGGAAGATTGTCCTCTGGGAGCGTAAAGATGACCGTGATCGGCTCGAGCTGCGTGAGGATGACGAGCCCGTTGGCGTCGCCGGGCTGCACATAGTTCCCAGCATCTACCTGTCTGAGCCCGACGCGGCCACCGACGGGGGCGATGATGTGGCAGTAGTCGATATTGAGGGTCGCCGTATCGACCATCGCCTGGTCCGATTTCACGGTGCCCTCGAGCTGATGCACGAGCGATTCCTGCGTATCGAGCTGCTGGCGGGGAATCGAGTCTTGGGCGACCAGGGTCTTGTATCGCGCGAGGTCCAAATAGGCGTTCTTGAGAAGGGCCTGGTCGCGTAGGAGCTGACCCTGTGCATTGTCGCGCTGGCGCTCGTAGGGACGCGAGTCGATCTCGACGAGGAGCTCGCCCTGCTTGACGATCTGACCCTCCGTGAAGGCGATCCGCATGATCTGTCCGGAAATCTGGGTCCTCACCGTGACGGTCGCGAGCGGTGTCACTGTGCCGAGTCCGCTGTAGACGATGTCGATGCTGCCCTTCGCCGCCGTCGCCGCGACGACGGGCATTGCGCCGTTGACGCCGATGCGTGGCGGAGGCGGCGCGTGGGTCGAGCGCTGCTGCAGCCAATAGACGAGGCCGCCCACCAGCGCGAAGGCCACCAGCAGCGCCAGCAGGCGGCGCCAGAGGGGCCTCCGCGGCCCCACCACCGGCTGGGGCCGGGGCGGTGCCACGGGGGCATCGCGTCGGGGTGAGATGTCGTTCATAGCGGTGGCGCGCGCCCTTGGCCTCGGCGTTCCATTATGAAGAGACCCGCAGTGCCTAGGAATGCCCTTGCGGCGAGAGCGAGGAGGGTCCAGCGCCCGCCTAATTCTAGGCGGTCGCTCGCCAAGCGATCCCCACCCTCATTCTAACTCATTAGATCAGAACGCGATTTGGGCGATTTCGTTGCAGAGGCTAGAGCACGATCTCACGGGCGG
>Ga0335081_10013860_pt1 | contig 13030 bp, 13 predicted proteins | sample Lox_Sample_35_FD_206713 | JGI IMG/M metagenome (GOLD analysis project Ga0335081, IMG submission 206713) | Soil microbial communities from Loxahatchee National Wildlife Refuge, Florida, United States - Lox_Sample_3.5 | ecosystem: Environmental > Terrestrial > Soil > Wetlands | place: USA...
CGCGTTCAAGGGCCGCCGCCACTTCTTTATCTTGTTCCGCAAACACGGTCCGCAGATCCAGCAGCACGCGCCCTTCCTCGACACGGGCAATAACTGGCGAATCCGATCCCCGCAGACGCGCGGCCAGTTCATCCGCGCTCAGGCCTTTGCAGGTCACGGCCAGCATTCGCGTCGGCAGGACGGCCGAGGGCGCTGCGCCGCCGCCAATTACCGACTCGCCGTCGATGACGGCTATCTCCAATGTTCCGTGTGCCCCATCCTTCCCGGGCTCTTTGTGGGTAGGGTGGAAATTCCCGTCATCCCGCACCTGCGCAGCCACCGCGTCCGCCCGCCTTCCAATCTCATCTCTGGTCAGCCGCATCATCTTCAGCACCGGAATCGCATCATGATTTCGCTTCACGTAGGCCAGCAGCGTCGCCTCCAGGGCCGCATACGTGAGCTTGTCCACACGCAACGCGCGAAACAGGGAATTGGTCCGCATGCGCACGACCAGGTCGGCGCCGCCGCTGATCATCCCGGCCTGCGGCCCGCCCAGCAGTTTGTCGCCGCTGTAGGTGACTACATCCACGCCCGCGCGCAGACTGTCGTGCACGCTTGGTTCGCCGGCGACGCCAAAACTCTCAAGATCCACCAGCGCACCGCTGCCCAGGTCTTCCATCAGAGGAAGCCCACGCTTGCGAGCGAGTTCCACCAGTTCAGCCGTTGAAGCCTGTTCGGTGAATCCTGTCACTTCGAAGTTCGAGCGATGGACGCGCAGCAGCAGGCGCGTGCGCTCGTTGATCGCCTTCTCGTAGTCGCCGACGCGCGTGCGGTTCGTTGTTCCCACCTCGCGCAGAATCGCTCCCGACTTGGTCATCACGTCGGGAATGCGGAACGAGCCGCCAATCTCCACCAGTTCGCCGCGGGAGACGATCACCTCGCCGCTATCCGCCAGCGTGTTGAGCGCCAGCAGAACCGCGGCGGCGTTGTTGTTGACTACGATTGTAGAAACTCCGGCGGGATTCCTGGTTTCGGGACCGAGCACTTTCTGAAACAACCGCTCCACATGCACGTCGCGCTTGCCGCGCACGCCCGCTTCGACTTCGAATTCGAGATTCGAATAACGCCCCGCCGTTCCGCGAATGTGCTTGATCGCCGTCTCGGCCAGCGGCGCCCGTCCCAGATTCGTATGCAGGATCACGCCGGTCGCATTGATGACCGAACGCAGCGAATGGCCCAGCGCCCGCCGCAAGTCATCCGCGATCGCACTCTCTATTCCGTTCAGTGCGATCTCCAGGGCTGGCCGATCCAGAAAGCCGGAGGAGATTTCATGCCGCAAGCGCGCAAGAACGGCGCGGGCTGCATCCGTGACCGGCGAGATTCCCTCGGCCGCCGCCAGCGTGGCGACACCCGGCGCCCGCAGCAGTTCATCCACCGACGGCAACTCCCGAAACAGTTCCGATTTCGCCGTGCTCCTCATTCCTTCGTGTTCCTTCGTGACCTTCGCGGTTGCGTTGGAAAGGCGGCAACGACATGTTTACAGCGTGTGCATATACGCCAGCAAATCATCGAGATTCTGCTGGCTCAGAGTCTGGCTGTATCCTGGCATTTCCTTGCGCCCCAGGCGAATGATGTCGCTTACCCGCTCGTCGTTGGCCGGCAGCCCGCTGATGGGGAGATATTTGTTCTGAAATATCCCCTTCAGCCCCGGTCCTTTCTTGCCTCGCGTCGAGTACGGTTCGTGACAGCGGTCGCAATACTGGTCGTAGATTTTCCGTCCGGCTGCCTGCTGCGGATTCAGCACCAGTTCGGCATCGGACTTGCGCCGCTCCACGTCGCATGCGCTGAGCAGAGCGAAAACCACGATCGCAGCCAGCGTGGCGGCACGAATCCAGCACCGCTCCCACTCCCGCCGCAGCTCGAAACTGCTTTCTTCCCCTGACATGATCGTCCTTGTGCGCCGCCTTTCTCGGGCGGCCTTACAATAATAGAGCAACCGAGGTGAGATCATGGTTGAGGTGAAACGCGTCTACGAGCCGGTATCGCGCGCCGACGGAATGCGCGTGCTGGTCGATCGTCTGTGGCCGCGTGGTCTCACCAAGGCAAGCGCCGCACTGGACGCCTGGCTTCGCGACCTGGCGCCTTCCAACGAGTTGCGGCACTGGTATCATGCGCGTCCCGGCGAGTGGGCCGCCTTTCGCAAGAAATATCTGAAAGAACTGTCCAGTTCCGAGGCGGAAGACGCGTTGCGGCGGCTCTACGCGTTTGCCAGCCGGCGAAGACGTCTGACTCTGCTCTTCGCTTCGAAAAATGAGACGCACAACAACGCGGTCGTGCTCAAGGAACTGCTCGAGGGATCGCGGAAGCCTCCCACCGGCACGGGGCCCGCGGCTGCCCCAACTGCACGCAAGCGCGAAGCGGCGGTCCGGCGCAGATAAGCCTCTGTGTGCTCTGTGGTCAAGGGTTTTCACAGCGTCCAGAATCTCGCCCTTATCATTTAGAATCACCCCGCATGCGCCCCGTCTTTCAGTGGAGCCTGGGATCGCGCGCGCTTGAACTGGGCAAGCGCACGCTGATCATGGGCGTGGTAAATGTCACGCCAGATTCGTTTTCTGACGGCGGCCAGTTTCTGGAACCCGACAAAGCGGTTGAGCACGGCGAACGCCTGCTCGCCGAAGGCGCCGACATCCTCGATATCGGCGGTGAATCGACACGCCCCGGGGCAAGGGTCGACGCGAAACGGGAAGGGCACGAGTTTACTCGTGCCACAATGCGCCCGAATGCGGACGGCGCCTTAGCCCCTCAGGTGTCTTCTCGGGTTGTTACTGCCGACGAAGAACTCCAGCGCGTGCTCCCGGTCATCTCCGCGCTCAAGAAAAGACATCCCAGCGCAGTTCTCTCCGTTGATACCTATAAGGGCACGGTCGCCCGCGCCGCCGTCAACTCAGGCGCTGAGATCGTCAACGACGTCAGTGGCTTCCGCTGGGACCCGCAGATGACGAAGACGCTAGCCACTCTGAAGTGCGGTGCAGTGCTCATGCACATGCGCGGGCGCCCGGAGGAATGGCGCACGCTGCCCTCGTCGGGCGATGTTGTCTTGCTGGTGAAACGGGAGCTGAAGGAGTGGGCTGAGAAAGCTGTGCTCGCGGGAGTGCGGCATGAACGACTGGTGCTCGATCCCGGCTTCGGCTTCGGCAAGAACTTTGACGAGAACTACCCGCTGCTCGCCCGTTTCAGCGAACTGCAGGCAGCAGGATTTCCCCTGCTCGCGGGCACATCGCGGAAATCGTTCATTGGGCGCACACTGGCCAAAGACGGCGCCGACGCCCCGCCGCAAGACCGGCTCTTTGGAACGCTCGCCACCCAGGTCGCGTTGATCCTGAAAGGCGCGCACATCGTCCGGACTCACGACGTAAAGCCGGCGGTCGAAGCGGCCCGCGTCGCCGACGCGATCCTGCAGGCCCACTGACCTGTGGCACTTGTGAAAGTGTCACGAAGCTGCACGCGTCCTGTCGCCATTCCAAGTATTCGTCAGTTGTGAAGGAACGAATACTCATCCTCGCGATGGCAGCATTCCTGACGACACCCTTACTTGGACAGTCCGATTCCCCAGCCCCGTTCGAGGTGTACGGCATGGCATCCGGCATGAAGACCGTAGACGCCACTTCGACGCTGGTAATAAGAAATCCCCAGCCGAATCAGCCTTTGGGTTTTACGCCCAGCGGGCTGGCTTCCGGCGCGCGAGCCGGCTTCGTGTGGCGGCACGAGAACATCGGGTTGGTAGCTGATCTCGGATACCACAACTACTCGGATCGCACCGGCTCGACCTCGCTGACGCCGTTCATGGTGGGCCTCCGCGGCTACTCCGAAGAGCACTTTCGCACCTCGTTCTTCGCGGAAGGGTTGGCCGGAGCTTATCGGTGGAGAGTTAATTCCGGCGACGTGAACTTCATCAACACCAAGGGAATTGTGTCCGGCGGAGGAGGAATGGACATCCGCCTGACGCGGCGGTTGGTGTGGCGGGTTTTCGAAATCCAGATCGCGATCGCCGGCGCCCGCAATGGTCCGCTGTTGACGGGCGGCCCGTCGACTGGGATCGCATATCAGTTCGGGGGCAGGTGAACCTGGAACCGTTCCCCGAATCGAGCGACGGGCCCACGTTTGGCCAATCAGGATTGCAAGCCAATTTACGACCGGCGATGACCGGAAGGCCTTTCCCTACGGGACGCTCAGCCATGAATCGCAAAAACAGCCGCCACAAGAACCCAGATCGTTGTGGAGACGGCGCAAAGGGCAACATAGCGTTTCGTCGATACCGGCTTGCCGATCCAAGGAACTACAAGGCCGATCAGAGATACGAGGAACAAAAGCGCACCCTCACCGAGAATGGTCCAAAGGGTTTGGACTTTGGCTGACGCAGCTAATGCCGTGATCATCTCTGCCTCCCGCCGCCTCGATTCCAATTATATCGCTTTACGATATGTTATCGGGGAACCTATAATTAAACGGGGGCAGTAGTGAAGAAACTGGGGTGGGTTGTCGCGGTTGCATGGTGGCTGTATTTCACCACGGCGCTCTTCTTGTACATTCATTTCAGGATTGAATGGATCAACACAGTTGATGTTCTCCTGAGCTTTGCACTCCTCATTGTGATCTCCGTTGGGTATGTCGCTCAGAGGTTGCGGTCGGGGCCGGGAAAATCACGCTGGGGGATTGGCTGGAACGGACAGTTATACCGCCGGAAGTCGCAAGCGTGCTCAAACAAACAGCAGAAGTGAGTGCTGAAATCGGGCCGGTTGCACCCAATGTTTCCCGTCGCCCACCGCTGGGCTTGCTTCTGAGCTCCTAGAACCCCTTGCCCGAATCCAGCAAAATCGTCACCGGCCCCTCGTTCACCAGTTCCACCTGCATCATTTCCTGAAAGCGGCCGGTTTCGCAGCGCAGGCCGAGCGCCTGAATCCGTTGCACGAAAAATTCATACAGCCGCCGCGCCTCCTCTGGAGGGGCTGCCGCGTCGAACGACGGCCGTTTGCCTCGCCTCGCATCGCCATACAGTGTGAACTGCGAGACGGCCAGCACGCTCCCGCCCACATCCTGCACGCTGAGGTTCATCTTCCCGTCGGCATCCTCAAAAATTCTCAGGCCGGCAATCTTCTCGGCAAGATAGGTCGCGTCGGCTTCGCTATCGCCGCGTCCGACGCCCAGCAGAACCAGAAGCCCGTGGCCGATTTCGCCGCTCGTCCACCCGTTTACGGTGACCTTGCACCGGCTCACGCGTTGTACCACCGCACGCATGGATCTTAAACCTTCCTGCTTCCGCTGGACGCTCATCATACCGGAAGAAAGCCGCGCTTCGACTCGGGGCCCCATAGCGCTCTTCGCGGCATTTCTTTGCGAACTCTGCGGTACAACAGCCTTAAACCGCAAAGATCGACAAGTGCGCGAAAAAAACCGCCAAGCTGCGGCACCCCGCTGCCGTTTGACCCTGCCAACCCGCAGCCGTTAGGATTCCAGAGGTGCTCGAGGTCAGAGGCATAGCCCAAAACGGCGGAGTCCTTTCTTTACACTCATTCACCCGGACAATTACACTACACGTTCGCTGATTTCCGTTGTCCGCACGCAGGATGTACAACGTTGAGAGGGGCATCACCCCCCCGACATACTCATTGAAAGACCGAATTACCGAATTCAAATCTATCTGAGGTAAGCGAGGAGAAATATGGCTGCCGTAGACGAAAAGGTAAAACAGATTATCGTGGAGCAGTTGGGCGTGGATGAAGGCGAAGTTACGGCCAGCGCGTCGTTCGTAGACGATCTGGGCGCCGATTCGCTCGACACGGTCGAGCTCGTCATGGCTTTCGAAGAGGCCTTCGACATCGAGATTCCCGACGAGGACGCCGAAAAGATCCGCACCGTGCAGGACGCCATCGATTACATCTCCAAACACGGGAAGGCGAAATAGTTGGGACGCCGAGTCGTAATCACGGGCCTGGGCTTGATTTGCGGCGTGGGCAACTCCACCGAAGAAGTGTGGAAGGCCCTGCTCGCCGGCAAGAGCGGTGTGGCCCGTATTACCGGTTTCGACCCCAGCAACTTCGCCTGCCAGATTGCCGCCGAGGTCAAGCACTTCGACCCGCTGAAATACATCGAAAGGAAAGAACTGAAGAAGATGGGGCGCTTCATTCACCTGGCCATCGCCGCCACAGATGAAGCGCTGAACTCCTCCGGCCTGAAAATCACGCCAGAGAATGCCGAGCGAGTAGGCGTTCATATCGGCTCGGGCATCGGCGGATTCGACATCATCGAGCGCGAGCATTCCTCGTTGCTCGAAGGCGGCCCGCGCAAAATCTCTCCTTTCTTCATTCCTTCCGCCATCATCAATCTGGCGGCGGGGCAGGTCTCGATGCGCTACGGCGCCAAAGGACCGAATGAAGCGACGGCGACGGCCTGCACCACCAGCGCCCATTCTGTCGGCGACTCCTTCCGCATCATCCAGCACAACGATGCCGACGTCATGATCGCGGGCGGCGCAGAGGCCGCCATCACGCCCATGGGGGTCGGCGGATTCGCGGCCATGCGCGCGCTTTCCACCCGCAACGATGAGCCCGAAAGAGCGAGTCGTCCCTGGGATCAAGGCCGCGACGGCTTCGTCATCGGCGAAGGCTCGGGCATTCTGATCCTTGAAGAGTTGGAGCACGCCCGCGGCCGGGGCGCGCCCATCCTGGCGGAAGTCGTCGGCTACGGCATGTCGGCCGACGCCTACCATATGACCCAGCCCGCTCCCGAGCACGAAGGCGGATTCCGCGTGATGCGCAACGCGGTGCGCGACGCCGGCGTCACGCCCGGGGTGGTCGGCTACGTCAACGCCCATGGCACTTCCACGCCCATCGGCGACACGCTCGAGGCACACGCCATCCGCAATTTCTTTGGCCAGCGCAAGGTCGCGGTGAGTTCGACCAAGTCGATGACCGGGCACTTGCTGGGCGGCGCCGGAGGACTGGAGGCCGGCATCACCGTGCTCGCCTTGCGCGACCAGACGTTGCCTCCCACCATCAATCTGGAGAATCCCGATCCCGACACCGTCGGCATGGATCTCGTCCCCAACCATGCCCGCCAGGCCGACATCGAATATGCCATGTCGAACTCGTTCGGCTTCGGCGGCACCAACGGCGCCCTGCTGTTCCGCCGCTGGAGCGAGTAGTGGGCCTGCCCACCCTTGTCATCCCGAGCAAAGAAGATCGTCCGCAGCCGCGGACGATCTTCGCAGTCGAGGGAGTTTGGGTTCGCTTGCCTCCAAATTCGGCTCTGCTCGCGGCGTTCCGGGGTAGGTCGCTTTGCGCAACCCCCTCATTCCGCGCCTGATTTCGTTTCCAGTAATGTCCCTTCTCGCGCTCGTGGAAAAAGTAATGAACTTTGGTACTCCGCTGATTGATCCTTTGTGCCTTTTCAACGTACGCAGCCAGCCTCCACAATGGATTTCGAAAGTTGGAGCTTCCCCCGAAAATGGATAAAGCGTTTTCCGCCGTCCTCGCTCCTGCTCCCGCCACGCGCAAAGCCGCAGCCCGCGCGGCATTGGTGGACCTCGACGAATCCTCACGCAACCTTCTCTCGGAGTGTTTTCGCCAGTTCGGTATCGCAACCGCAGCTATCTCCGGCCAGGCTGCCGATCGCCTGCACAAGGAAAAGTTTGAAGCCTGCGTAGTGAAACTCGGCGAAGACGGCGGGGCGTTGATGGAGAAGCTGCGTGCCTCGCGCTCCAACAGCCGCTCGATTATCTATGGCGTAGGCGGTAGCGCGCAGGAGGCCATGAAGTATTCCCGGTACGGAGTCAACGCCGTATTCCACCACCCTCTGGAGCGGCCAGCAGCGCTCAAGCTGGTGCGCGCGACGCATCTGCTGGTGTTGCACGAATTTCGCCGATACGTCCGGATCCCGGTCATGACTGATGTCCTGTGCGTAGGCGACGGCCGCCGCTTTATCGCCAGCAGCATCGAGATGAGCTCAGGAGGCATGTCGCTGCGGTGTTCCGAAGACATTTCGGTAGGCACAAACTTCGAAGTGTCGTTCGCGCTGATGACGATGCCCCGGGTGGTCGTGCGCAGCGTGGTGAGCTGGAAAAAGCCGAAGCTGTTCGGCGTCCGCTTCGATCCAGCTGACGACCGCCGCCGCCCGGTGAAGACCTGGATCGATTCTTACCTGGAAAACTGAGCCGTTGCACCGAAAGAACAACCTTTACCGCAGAGGACCCGGTACGCCGAGGAAATGATTCCGTTACGTTTTTCGCTCGGCGATCTCTGCGTGCTCGGCGGTAAAATCTCCCGCCCTTCCCGCTACAATATCCTCGTGGCTGAAGTCGGCGCTCCCGAAATCACCGTTCCTGCCATGCCGCCTATCGACGCCGGCCGCTACACCCTGCGCCAGCGCATCGTTTTGCGCCTGATTATCGGGGCGGGATCCTTGCTCATCCGCTTGATCGGACCGACGCTTCGTGTCTGCTTCTCCCGTGAGGAGGGCGCGCAGGAAACTCTGGACCAGCGTCCGCTGGTCGCTTCCTTCTGGCATGCCTGCATGATTCCCGCCACCCACATTTTTCGCGAAATGGGCATCCGCGTCATGAGCAGCAACAGCTACGACGGCGAATACATGGGCCGCATCATCCACAAGTTCGGTTTCGTCGCGGTCAAAGGATCAAGCAGCCGCAATGCCGTGCGCGCCCTGCTCGGCCTGCGCCGCGCGCTGGAAGAAGGCTGGACCGTGGCCTTTACCCTTGACGGCCCACGCGGCCCGCGGCGCAAAGTAAAGCCCGGGCCGGTCACGCTGGCACGCTCGTCTGGGAGGGCGTTAACCATGTTCCACACGGCCGTAGAGAAGGCCTGGGTGCTCCGTACCTGGGACCGTCTGATGATCCCCGCACCTTTCTCGCGCGTTCTGCTCCGCTTCGGAAAAATGATTCCGGTGCCCGCCGACGCCACCGACGAAGACGTTGAGCGCTATACGGCCGAACTGCAGGCTTCGCTTGATCGCGTATGCGAATTTGCGGAAGCCAACGTGGGGAAGGTGGGGACGGCAGAATTTCCGTACCTGGAGCGTAGCTCGTAGAGTCAGGGTGAGTGAGGATTTTCCGATGGCCGATTTCCAATTGCCGAATGAGACCCGACCCTCAGTCAATCGACAATCGGAAATCAAAAATCGGAATTCGCTTTATTCCAGCGACGATCCCAGCGGATGATACCTGTATTTCTTCCCGTCCCAGAACACGACCGACGACGTACCTTCGCCCTCGCCGCCTTCTTCCATGTAAATGCCAAGCACGATTCTCTTCTTGAGCGTCAGCCGCTTCACGGCCAGCGTTTTGAAAGGCAGATTGATCAGCAGAAACTTGGCCTTGGGCGTTTCCGCGCGCCAGGCCTCCGCACCCGCGCCGTGAATGATGAGCAGGCTCACTCCGCGGCGTTCGGGCTCGTCGGAGGCGAACGTCGAAGTTACTTTGACGTCGCCGAAGCCGAGAAACGCGTCGTAAGGGTCGGCGACCACGAAGCTGTATTCGTCCTTGTCGGCCATCGGATTCTTGCACTTGGCGGCGACCACCAGATCATCAACCCCATCGCCGTCAAGATCGGCAACGAATTGCGGCGGTCCCGCCAGCAACGAGCAGTTGTCGCCGAACTGCTTGTGAATCAGATCGTCGGTCACTGCGGGCGACGGCGAATGCGCATGAGCCGGCGGCGGAGGCGTGGGCTTGCTCTGTGCCGCCGCGGCTGCAACCAGCAGGACGGCAAAAAGTGGGAGAAGGAATCGCGTGTACGACATGGGCTTTACTCTAGTCCGGTTTCACTCTCGCGGGTAGAGACTGAGTAGTGACGGAGGTAACGAAGTGTCCAGTGTTCAGTGGCCCCGGGGGCCAGCCAGAACGTTGCGCTTTTCTGAGCACCGGCCACTGACCACCAGCCACTGGTCAGCAACGAAAATGCTCCCAACCCCGGGGAATCAGTTCATAGCCGACGCGCTGGTTCATGAGGAAAACTTTCTGTCGGCGCGTGACATAACCGATCAGGCTGATCGGGACTCCGGCAAGTTGCCGGGGAACGCGTTTCCCCCGCGGCGATGTAAAGAGTAGTTCATAGTCTTCTCCGCCGTCTAGGGCCAGATCGAGCGGGACTTCATGTGCGGGTTTGCCGACGCGGGCACGCGGAATCGCTGTGGACTCGATCTCCGCTCCCACGCCGCTCTCCTCGCAAATATGCGCCAGGTCGGTCGACAAGCCGTCGCTTAAGTCAGTCGTTGCGGTGGCCAAACCCTTCTCGCGCAGAATACGTCCGAATTCCAGGCGCGGCGCCGGATAAAAGTGTCTCGGATAATCCTGCGGTCTCTGCTTCTTCTTCGGTTTGGCCCTCAACGCAAGCACTGCGGCAGCCGAACCGCCGAGTTCTCCGGTGACGTAAATCCGATCCCCCGGCCGTGCGCCGGAGCGCATTACGGCCTTCCCCCCAGGCACGGTTCCGACGACGATGATGTCGGCGAGAATTCCGTCCGGCGATTCGGCAGTATCGCCGCCGGCAAGTACGACGCCGTAATTTTCCGCCAATCTGAGCAATCCGCGCATGAAGCCTCTTACCCAGGCCTGCGGCAGATCGCGCGGCAGGGCAAGCGATAGAAAGGCTGCCAGAGGGTCTCCGCCCATGGCTGCGATGTCGCTCAGGCCGCGCGCCAGGCAGCGGTGTCCAACGGAGTCCGCCGGATGCCAGTCGCGCCGAAAGTGAATGCCTTCCAGCGAGAAATCGGTGGTCACGAGCATATCGCGTCCCGGCAGCGGTCGGAGCAGCGCGCAGTCGTCTCCAATGCCGGCGAGAACCGCGCGTGCGGCGCGGGCACTCTTGCCCGCCCGCACCATTCGGCGAATCTGGGCGATCAGCGCTTTTTCGGGGAGCGGCATCGGCGCAACCACTATAAGCCAGGCCCCGTGAAAAGGCGCTCGGAGACGCACATTTCGGACATCAGCGATTTCTCATCTTCCATAGCCGACCGGCCGTTGGCCTTGTGACGCCAGTCACTTGTCCGGTGTGACCTCCGATTGCGGGCCTTCGGTAACCAAAATTGCCCTTCTGTCTCGTTGACAGGGGGAATCCAGTTTGTTACCGTTAACCAGTCTTTCACAAACCTTTGGCCGAGCTAAGTTCTGCATGGCGTTAACATTGCAGACAAGAAAGCTTTCAGGCTCTGGTCGCAGTTCCGGTAGGTGTAGGGCGCGAACGAGTTTCCGTTACCAAAATGGAACGACGCCCGAAGCAATCAGGTGGTCCGAACAGGCCTTCTGCAACCTCAGAACATCGCCTGGAATTCCGGACCTGATTCATTAGCTCGCCGAAGCAGAGGAGCAATTTGCAAAAGCGCTTTTACATCCTTTTCGTGGCCCGCGGGGATGACGGCCAGCTGCGCAAAATCTCTATCCCCGTGCACTACCTCTATGTGTTTGTCGTGGGCGCCGCCATCGGATTCCTCAGCCTCACCGGCATTGCCAGCTCTTACACCCGCATGCTCTTGAAAGTTTCCCGCGTCAACCAGTTGCAGATGGAAAAAGCGCAGCTGCAAGACACTAACTCGCGCCTGGCGCAGGTCGCTAAGGAGCGCGACGTGCAGGTGGCGTCGCTGGCCTCGCTCGCCGGCGAAGTTTCGACGCTCTACGGCCTCAAGCAACAGACCACCATGGTGACGGCGACGGCCGAGCAGATTCAGGATTCCGAAGTCAGTTCCTCGCTCGACCAGCTGCAAGCCCTGCGTACCTCGGCCCTGACCGGCGCGACCATGGTCGGCCTGACCATGGGCTTGACCCGCAACGCCACCACGGCAGACTGGTTCCGTGCCAACGCGGCTCCGAATCTCTGGCCAGTCGAAGGCCAGGTGACGGCAAGCTTCGGTGAACGCATTGATCCCTTCAACGGAGAAGGCGCATTTCACAGCGGCGTGGATATCGGCAGCAGCTATGGCCATCCCATCATCGCTCCTGCCGACGGCGTGGTGACGTTCACCGAGCAGCTGGGTGGCTATGGCAAGGCCATCATGATTGATCACGGCAACGGCATCAGCACCCGCTATGGCCACCTCTCCGGTTTTGCCGTCACGGCAGGACAAGCGGTGCACCGTGGCGACGTCATCGGATACGTCGGCTCCAGTGGGCGCTCGACCGGCCCGCATCTCCACTACGAAGTCCGCATCAACGATACCCCGGTTAATCCCTACAAGTACCTCCGCATGACCCTCGCCCACTCGGGCGGCTTCGCCGCCGGCAACTAGAAACAGCCGTCGGACCCCTCAGCCCTCAGCCCTCAAACCTCAGCTTATTCGTTTTGATGGCGCTCCCGCCTCTCTTACGACAATGATGGCTTCTTCAAGAACGCGTCATCCTGCAGTCCCGCGTTCTCACGAGCGGGACGAGAGATCTTGCGCGGAGCTCCGCTGACTTCCGCGATCCCTGCACACTCAATCTGGGCTCTGCCACTTCCTTACGACCTGCCCTTCTGGCAATGCCTCCAGAATCTCGGCCACGCTCCGGCCCAACACCGGATGCCTCGCCTCCGGCGCGATTTCCGCCAGTGGTTCCAATACAAAACGCCGCTGATGCATGGCGGGATGTGGGATCTTCAAGCCAGGCGATTCGACGATTCGATCTCCGAACAGCACAATGTCAAGATCAATCGTGCGCGGACCTTTCTTCTGCCTGCGCCGTCGGCCCATCTGCTGCTCGATCGCGAGCAATGCGTCCATGAGTTGCTCGGGTGTTTTGGTCGTCTCGATCGCAACGGCGCAGTTCAGGAACCATGCCTGGCGGGTGAACTCGACTGGTTCGGTCTCGTAAAAAGCAGAAACGGAAACGACTTGGCCTTCGCTGCCCAACCGGGAAATCGCGTCCCGCAGATGTTTTTCGCGATCGCCGACGTTCGAACCTAGCGACAAATAAGCAATTTGCGCCATCAGTGCAGTGTTTAGTGGACCGTCGCCGCGCGAGCGTTGCCGCAAGCGTGTAGGGGAGGAGGCATTCCTCCGCCCCGCCGAG
>Ga0335081_10013861_pt1 | contig 13029 bp, 10 predicted proteins | sample Lox_Sample_35_FD_206713 | JGI IMG/M metagenome (GOLD analysis project Ga0335081, IMG submission 206713) | Soil microbial communities from Loxahatchee National Wildlife Refuge, Florida, United States - Lox_Sample_3.5 | ecosystem: Environmental > Terrestrial > Soil > Wetlands | place: USA...
GCCTTTGACTTGCAGATAATTCGAAATTTAGTGCCTTTAGATTCAAGGGTTTTGGAAGTCGGTTGTATACCCCTCATGTTAACATCTTCTCTATCAAAGTTAGGATACACAGAGGTAACCGGAGTTGACATAGCTCCCGAGAGGTATGGTTCGTCGCTTCGAAACCTGAGATTGCACGTGATTAAGTGCGACATTGAAAATGGGACCTGGCCATTCGATTCCGCATCTTTTGATGCGGTCATCTGTTTTGAGGTGTTTGAACATTTACGGATCAATTTAAAAGTCACGGCAGGTGAACTCGCTAGAGTCCTTAAACCAGGTGGCACACTTCTTCTCTCGAGTCCGAATCTAAGGTCGCTCGAGGGAATTGAAAACTTCTTGTTTCGTAATCGTGCATACTCTTGCATTGGAGATATTTTTGAAGAGTACGATAAACTTGATAAACTTGGACATATGGGACACGTTCGTGAATACACCACTACAGAAGTAGTCATTTTTCTGCGGAAAATGGGTTTCGAGGTGACGAAGCTTATCTTTAGGGAGAACTATAGAGGGCTAAGCAGGCTCATCACAAAATTATTCCCATCATTGAGGCCGTTTGTGACTTATGTTGCGCGAAAGCATGCGTGAAATGTACGGGCCTATACCTTATAGAGCCTGTTGCACATTCTGGTTTTATCGAAAAACGTCAATTGATTACTATCCTTTTACATATGTACAAAAAACGCTCAAACAATTGTTCATTCATCTTATAAAAACTCTTCTCTCGCTTATTCCCCTTTCATCCAAATAATTACAATCCTCTTTTCGATTTGCAAGTTTTCTTCTTGTCCGATTGAAATGTAGAAGGCGTTTGGGTTAAACTCCCGAAAACGTCAATGGTAGAGAAATGATTATTGTATAAAATAAAATGCAACTCAGAGCATACCAGTGCGGTTTGGCTCTGATATCTTCTTGGGAATGTCTTCTTGGGAAGAAGAGGCCAATCTTAAACCAGAAAGGGACTTAATGCGATAAAAAAAGGGTTGCCGATGGTCAGGAATATGGGCAGATAGCAGATATTGGCTTTTGAACGTATAAATTTGTATCCTAAAGCAACAGTATACACTCCGTAACATTAATGATTTCAGATTATTATGATAAGTGTTTCTAAAGGACACAATCGCCATGCTATAATTGTCAACAAATATGTATCCTTGGGAAACATAAGAAATCTAGATAGGGTATATATTATTGTATTTTAACAATAAATTACAGTTTTAGATAAGGCATAAATGTTGCATATAAAAGTAATATGAAAAACTTTAAAAAAAGAATACTCATTGTAGATGAGGCAGCATTCAGTCGCATTTGTTCAGCGATTCTAGAGAATGAAGGTTATGGTACAAGCACCATACACGACGTTCAACAGTGTGATTCAGTGCTTGATTATCATAATATCGGCTTGGCAATTACGAGCTATCCTTATGGTGCATCTTTCCTCGATAAGCTGAGAGAAAAGAAGATTCCTACTATTGTACTGTCAGATCAAATGAGTAAGGAACTCATGACGACACTCGATAATTTTGATAAGGATCTTTCGTACTGCATGATAAAACCTCTTGATTATTTTAAATTTAGAACGCTGGTAAATCAGACAATGCATAAATATAACGAGAACGCTTAAGTATGAACTTATCGGTACGATATAGATTCGAAATGGAGCAATGTTGTAAGAAATATAATTTGAAGTTTGTCGAATGTAGACTGAACTTGCAGAACAACTCATTGTGTGTGTATTGGCTTAAAACCACTGCACTATTTTTTCTGTAATTACTATTCGTGAAGCAGGAGAAATTACTTCTATATGTATGAATCATTTTTTAATCTCAGGATAAAACCATTTGAGTTAGTACCGGACCCGGATTTTTTGTACCTTAGCAAAACGCATAAGCGTGCAGTACGGTACTTGGAATATGGTATACGGGAAAAAGCAGGGTTTATTCTTCTCACCGGTGAAGTAGGTTCAGGAAAAACCACACTTATCAGCGATCTCATTCAACACATATCGCGCGATGTAACACTGGCCAAAGTTTTCAACACAAAAGTATCTTCCGACCAGCTTTTCGCAATGATTAATGGCGATTTTGGTCTCGATGTGCTAGGGAAAGATAAAGTTACGCTATTAAATGATCTAAACAATTTTCTGATTGAACAGCATACACGAAGGGGTCATACGGTACTTATAATTGATGAGGCCCAGAACCTTAAACCCGAACTTCTGGAAGAGGTGAGGATGCTGTCGAATCTTGAAACGACAAAATCCAAACTTCTTCAAATCGTGCTTGTCGGTCAGCCCGAATTACGAGATACCCTCTCAATACCAAGTTTGAGACAACTGCGCCAACGAATTAGCATTAATTGTCATATCAATGCATTGACATCGGAGGAAACGCTGGAATACATTCTTCATCGATTGGAGGTAGCTGGTAACAAACAAGCAATAACATTTGCTGATGGCAGCATTAATGCAATATTTCAATACTGCAAGGGGATACCTCGACTGACGAATATTCTCTGTGATTTTCTCCTCCTTGCGGCATTTGATGAAGAAACGCAAGAGGTTAATTCTGAAATGGTGCACGATATAGCGAAAGATTTAAACTTTGAATCGCTCTATTGGGGCAGACAAAGTAATCTAATGAAAACTAATGTTGATTACACCGTACTTCTGAACGCTCTTCGTGTACAGGACCCAGAATAACACGGAAGCAATGGTCGTACTACCGAGTAAATTTGACTGTAGAAGTAAAAAAGATGTCTCCTGGAGGTCAAGATTTGAGTCGCGAAGTAGCAGATAATATTGGTACTCGAATAGAGGAAAATTTCCACAGGAGCATTTGCGAACATGCTTTTCCGAACTGGTATGCCGTGTATGTAAAATCGCGGCACGAATTCGTAACAGCAGAAGAGCTGACTCGGAAAGGAATCACAGTTTTTTCACCGACAATCAAGAAGGTGAGCCGCTGGACGGATAGAACAAAGCTTATCGAATGTCCTCTATTTGCAGGATACCTCTTTGTCCAGATTGCTGGAGAGCCGGGCGCGTTTCTTGAAGTACTGAGAACAAGAGGAGTGGTGACTTTTATTTCCCTCGAACCGGGTTTGCCGACGCCTATTGACGCTGCTGAAATAACTTCTTTGCGACTCATAATCGAGAGTGGCAGGTTAATCGATGTGCATCCCACAATGCAAGAAGGAATGAAGGTGCGCCTCAAGAGTGGCCCACTGATGGGGGCATCAGGAATTTTGATGAAGAAAGAAAGTGAGTTTACGTTTTCAGTAAATATCGAATTGCTCGGAAGAAGTGTGACAGTGAGGGTTTCCCCTAACGATATCGAAACGGAATAAGATCGACAATAAGGCAACATCCGAAACGCATCAAGGAAACATGCGAGCGGAGTCAACGGTTTCAGAACCTTTGAACCTTTGCGGCCTTAGCAGCTTAAAGATTTCAGCTCCAGTTTTGCTGGAGTGGTTAATGAGGGCTATTTATCCTCCTGTCAGTTTTCTTCAATGTGACTGAGAGGGCGGAGCATTGCCATGATTATACCACGTGGTATAAATACGCTGTCTGGTTTTCCCGCAAATCAATATAGCTCGATATTTAGTTGGCACAGTAGTAAAGACAAACTGCATAGTTCCATTTACAATATAAATTACGAATGAAAATATCTTCCTCGAATTGACCAAAACTCTGTTAGCGGTAAAGGACATGCAGTTTGGAAGAGGAGCGCGAGAGGAGTAGACATGAAAAAATATATTGTTTATTTTTCAGTACTTTTACTGATCATCATCGCCGGTCGGATGGTATATGCGGAAGGGTATATCATCGGCGAGGAAGACATGCTCCAAATTTCTGTCTGGGGCAATAATGATCTGAATGCTAACGTGCCAGTGCGACCAGATGGAATGATCTCAATGCCTCTCGTAGGAGACGTAAAAGCAGCGGGTTTGACACCTCAAGAATTGAAGAAGAGCCTGGAAAAAGAACTCACACGATTTGTCAAATCGCCGATTGTCAGTGTCATGGTGACGGCGATAAATAGTTTCAAGGTTTATATATTAGGCGACGGGGTATCTAGTAATCATATTGCAAGAGGTCATGACGCCGGTAGTGGAGGAGCCGCAGAAGTGCCTGGTGGCGCAACTGCAGGGCAATTTATCCTGAGAAGAAATACAACTTTGCTACAGTTGCTTGCACAACTCGGGCCGCTCAATGGTATTGATTTCAGCACCGCCTATTTACTTAGAGCAGGGAAAAAGCTCAATATAAACTTTGAGAGACTCATTTACGAAGGAGACACATCTCAGGATGTTAAACTTGAATCTAATGATACAATTTATCTTCCTGGCGGTTACGGCGCGGATGTACGCGTCACTGGTGCTGTTCGTACGCCCGGCGTTTTTACTTATACCCCTGGTATGACGGCACTAGATGCAATTTTAATTGCAGGAGGATTTACGGACTTTGCGAATCCGAACAACGTTATTATTGTTAGAAAGTACGGGAATACGATAACGAATATTGAGGCTGAACTCAAAGATGTGATGAACGGGAATCTTAAAAAAAACGTTTTGCTAAAGCCAGGGGATCTTGTCAATGTGAAAACAGGGTTATTTTAGGAGGGATGTGCGGTGGAAAGCAAGCCGAGTAATTTTAATATTAAATACTATCAGGGAATTATTTATAAAAGAAGGTACCTCGTTCTCGCCGTAGCGGTCGTTGTTATCTTCTTGTTTACTCTCATGAGTTTTCTTACTCCAAAGACGTATGAAGCAAGCGCCACCGTCTTTATCGAAGGTGGGTCAGTGAGTAGTCCGCTGCTTCAGGGAGTGGCTGTCACAGTGAGCTTGGAGGAACGGATAAGAAATCTTAAGAATATGCTGACTAGCAGAACTATGATGGAGCGAGTTGTTAAAAAACTTAAACTGGACGAAAAGGTGAAAAACCCGACGCAGTATGAAGCTCTTATCGAAAATTTACGTAACAGTCTTACAGTTAATGTTCGAAGTGGAGGGGAGCGGGCGTCTGACCTCTTTTTTACAATAGCCTATCGGGGCGATAATCCGGGAAAAGTGATGGACTTGGTAAACACTCACATTGAGGAATGCGTTGCCGAAAGTGCATCCACTGGTGCCGCGGATGTTTCCACTGCATATGAATTTATTGAAAAGGAATTGCAGGGTTATAAAATTAAGCTTGCACAATCTGATAAGGCTATTCTAGAGTTTAGGGAACAACATCCACGGATGGTGCCTCAGAGCGAAGGGTCTCTGGCCGCGAGGGTCGAAAATTACCAAAATAGTCAGACTGAAGGCAACATAAAGTTGCGGGAATTGGAAAGAAGACGTGAAAGCCTCCAAAAACAACTTTCTGGAGAAAAAGAGCTTACAGTAGCTTTTGTTCAGAGAGAAGGGTCGCCACAGGCAAGATTAAATTATCTTAACAATCAACTTATGCTATTATTGACAAAATATACCGATAATTATCCGGAGGTAATAAAAGTAAAGAGCGAAATCGATGAGCTGCAGAAGCAGATAAATGACGCAACGGAACAACAAAAAAATGAGGCCCCTGGGGCACGGTCTGAAACAGCAGCGATGAATCCTGTATATCAACAGTTAAAAGAGGATTTGTCCAAGACGGACACTGAAATAGAATCATTACGGGCGCGCATGGATGAAATTGCAAAGCAACAACAAGAGGGACAGGCTATCCTGAGGACAATGCCCAAAGAACAGGAAGAATGGACCAATTTACAGAGAGACAGAACTGTTTATCAGGGCTTATATGATAATTTGCTCGCTAAATTGGAGAGTGCGAGGTTGTCTCGTGACCTTGAGCAGGGAGAAAAAAACGCGACTTTTCGGGTAATCGATCCTCCAATTCGGCCAAATGTGCCAATCAAGCCGAATCGGGTGCAATTGATTTTGTTTGGCCTCATTGCAGGTTTAGCTTCCGGCATCGGAGCAGCGGTCGGACTCGATTTAATAAATCCATACTTCAAGAGCGAAAAGGAGATTGAATCGGGGCTAAAATTGCCGTTGCTTGCTACAGTGTATGAGATTGTTACCGAAGCCGATGTACAGGCTACACATGCGCTAGACAGGCGGGTTTATAAAGCAACGGCTATATATCTAGCGATTATTGGTATCTTGCTGATCGAGGAATTCATGTTCCGATATCTCGGCATTTCGCTTATAAAATGGTAAAGCAAGGAGATAAAATTGAGCAGGATAGAAAGAGCATTGGAAAGAGCAGCGCAACTTAGGCGGTCATCAAAAGACTACGTACAGACTCCGTCTTTGTATTCGAGCGATTCCGACAAAATAATACAGGTTTTCGAAGTCGGTGAATCAATCATCGATGTATCACTGGTTAATAAACATCTCGTCTGTATAACAGATCCACATTCAGCCGATGCTGAGCAATATAGAAGACTTCGCGCCCGGATATTTAAGAGCACGGAAAATAACAATATGAACTGTCTCCTAGTCACCAGTTCCTATGCCGGGGAAGGAAAAACCGTTACTGCTATCAATCTGGCTGTTGCGATGGCGCAGGCTATTGACCATACTGTACTACTTATCGATGCGGACCTTAGAAAACCATCCATACATACTCATCTCGGTCTCAAGTCGCAATACGGTCTTAGCGAATGCTTACAATCGAAGGCGAAGCTGCCCGATGTGCTGATCAAAACGGGTATCGGCAAACTTGTCCTATTACCTGCGGGAAATCCTCCAAAAAATCCTGCCGAGCTTCTTGCATCAGGGAAAATGAAGGACTTAATTAAAGAAGTTAAAAACCGTTATACTGATAGGTATGTCGTTTTTGATTCATCTCCTTTGTTGACCGCTGGGGATGTCATTAACTTCGGCGGATCTGTTGACGGGATCCTTTTCGTTATCCAAGCGTTACGGACATCACCGCAGTCCGCCACTCAGGCTTTGTCCATGATAAAAGGAAGCACTATTCTTGGAACTGTCTTTAATAATGTCCCGCCTTTTTTCGCAGAAAATACGTCATACTATAATTACAAGTATTCGCAATCTACAACAACTCAGATGAATAATAATGCCACACCAGCAGGCAAACTTGTAGCATGGATCGCCAATATGTTTCGTGGTCTTTCATGAGCCAGCTCATCAAGCCGATCATAAAATATATTTGCGTGCTCGGATTATTGTTTATTCTTTTTGGCGGGATGGCGCATGCAGAGTTCAGAATTCAGCCGGCTCTAATGCTAGGCGAAGAATATAACGATAACATTCTTCTTCAAAACAATAATCCTGAGAAGGATTACATAACCTATATTGATCCCTCTTTTACATTGCATTATCAGACTTCGCTCTGGCTTTGGGATGGCCTCTATTCGCTGGAGTATCGATATTTCGACAAATATGGGGTAAATACAGATAGTACGCAAACTGCTCATTTGAGAAATTTGACTGAAATAATACACAATTTTTTTTACTTCGAAGGCATTGAGGACCTCCGCAGGGTATCCATCGATGTGACAAACGACTTTACACAGCAAAGTCCAGTCGCACACCAGACTGACCAGAATACGATAACACTGAATCCGTATATGGTGCTGAAACCGACTGATTATATGACGGTCCGGTACGGGCATACGATTGTCTACACGAGGTATACCACCGGTGGGGGCGTCGACAGAACGGATAACATTGATTATCTCGAGTCTTCATCAGCACTCTCATCCAGCCTGACATTTACCGTCGGAGCTAGTCAAACGTTAGATAAAAACGATATCCAAAATTATGCAGAACTCGAAATCTATACCGGATTACGGTACGCCTATGGGGATAATTCTGCACTCTTCGGTCGTGTGGGGGTAGGTTGGTTTGATTTCCAAGACGACGTCCACAGGACCGAGTATGAGTGGAATGTCGGTATCAATCATCATGTTTCTCCGTATTTAATTACTCTGGAAACTAGCGTATCCTACGGTACGGATCCTCTGAGTATTTCTACGCGGACTGATGACTACAGAGGGATCATCAGCCGGGAGACGCAACGGAGCACAATATCGGTAACTACCGAATTGCAGGAATACAAAAACATACAAACCAATGTGCTTATGGACAAAACTAGATCGGCCAAGGGCTCATACAATTATAGATTTACACACCGTACTTCCGCTACAATCCAGTCTACCTATAGTGATATGGTAACGTTTCCAGGTTCTTTCTCTACATACATGAGCCAGTCATCGGTACAAATAAATTACCAGTTGACAGAAAGAATTGCAATGGACTTATTATATTCACACATCCGCAGCTACAGCCCCGTGATAGCCATATACAACTATAGGAATAATCGAGAAGTTTTCGAGTTGAGGATGACGTTCTAAAGAAAAATGGAGGGGAACATGGAATCCGTATTAATTACAGGCGGCGCTGGGTTCATCGGCAGCAATATAGCGGAAGCGCTGCTCCAACGGGGGTACCGAGTCGTTATTCTCGACGATCTTAGTTCAGGCAAGATGGAGAATGTAATCGCATTAAGCAAAAGTGACAGTTTAAAATTTATTAAAGGAAGCATCGAAGATAGTGGCCTGCTGCGATCTGTCATCAAATCGGAGAATATTTCTCGAATTTCCCACCATGCCGCCGTTGCCAGTGTAGCGAAAAGCGTCGCCGATCCGGTGAGGACGATGGAAGTAAACGTTTCCGGCACTGCCAACCTATTTCACATCGCGGCGGAATATGGATGCAGGAGGATCGTATTTGCCAGCTCGTCTGCCGTTTACGGCGATTCGGCTAAGCTTCCGAAAAGGGAGTCTATGCCTTTTTCATTGAAATCGCCCTATGCTATGTCAAAGGCCGCCAATGAGATGCTTGCAAGCGTCTTTTTAGAATTACACAACATCGACATCGTAGGACTTCGATATTTCAATGTGTACGGGAAGCGCCAGGACCCTGCGTCAGACTATGCGGCCGTGATTCCGAAGTTCATCACTCAGACGCTTCGCAACGAGCCGATCACTGTAGAAGGTGATGGGATGCAGACGAGGGACTTTATCTTTATCGATGACGTGGTTAACGCCAATATTGCAGCCTTGACTAGTGAGCGGTCTTCGGGTTTGGTTTACAATGTCGCCACGGGAGAAAAGACGAGCATCCTCGATCTTGCCCGGATGATCATCAATGCCGTAGGATCGCAGTCTGAGATCGTATTTAAGCCCAGTCGAGCAGGCGATATCAGAGATTCAGTCGGGGACGTCAGCTATACGATTAAACACTTGGGGCACCGAAACAAATACTCTATTCAAGAAGGACTTGACGCCACGGTCGCATGGTATCGTGATAATGCAAGGAAACGATGTGCAGCATAGCAGGTATCAATAATCTCCATAATGCCACGGGGATTTCCCCGGAACTGCTCAACAGTATGCTAGTAACGATCCAACATCGCGGCGCCATGATGGCTGCGGGTATTTACTGACGAAAGCGGAGTTTTGTTCGAACATTCGTAGAATCTTCGTAACCGGGTTGGTTATTTAAAAAAGCAATCTTGACAGGTAGCGTCAATGTCAATAATGTAGCATGGCATCACAAGGTTCTTGAAGTATTTGTTTTCATGAGTGGATAGAACAAGTTATTTTTAAAGGTAATATTGAAATGCTGACAATGGGATTGACCTTGATTTGTCTAGAACGTCGGTAAAATGCAGAAGACGTAATCGATGGGGATAGCAGCATATCCTGCGGCCTTTCGATGTACATGCTCTCTCTGAGAATTCTAGATATCTCTCGGCTCGCCCGAAATCGAAAAGATAATCGGATCAGATCAGCGAGTAGAAAAACAATTTAAACGAGATAAAATGATACAGAGCCTCTAGGAATATTATACCTCAAAGATTGGCTGTAATTAATGCAAACTGTGCTCATAAGACGGATAACAGAAGACGAGTTCCTACTTTTACGTAAAGAATGGAATTCGCTCCTTGACAGAAGTGTAACGAATGAAGTTTTTTTGTCCTGGGAGTGGATCTATTCATGGTGGGAAACATTTAAAGCCGAGAACAGGGAGTTGTTCATCCTCGCAGGCAAAAATGATTTGGAAGAGCTTGTGGGCATTGCGCCATTCTATTTAGAGTCAAAAAGACACCTTGGCTTCACCAAGAAAAAACTTGTTCGGCTCTGTTCCTCCCAAGAAACTCATCCGGACCATCTCGATATCATTTGCGATAAGGCTTATACAGACATTTATATTGAAGCAATTATGTCTTTTTTCAAGACAAATAAGTCGGAGTGGGATGAAGTAGTTCTGGAGGGATTAAAGCAAGATTCCACGGTAAAAAAATATTTGAATCAGAAAAGACCTCATCTGCGTGATTTTATCATAGAGTCCTTGCCTGAATCTGAATGCCCCTATTTATCAATTAATCAGCGTTTCGAAGATTATTTTAAATCATTTTCAGGAAAAACACGAAACACGCTATTGCGAAAGCGTAAAAAATTGTTTGAGAACGATAACATCAAATTCGGTGTTTTAACAAGCAAGAAAGATAATCCTGAAAATCATATGAAGGAACTGTTTTCCCTCCATTCCAGTCGGGCGAAGAGGAAGGGATTAAAAACGACTTTTACTGGAGAGCGGATTTATTCCTTCCACAACAATTTCATGACCAGATCCTTAGGCAGTAATAATGCAGTTATTTTCTTTCTTGCGAAAGATTCGACTTTCCTTGTTCTCTTTTATTGTATGAAATATAACAATAAATATTATTATTATCAAACGGGGATATCCGAGGAGGGAGAGTTAAAGAGTGCGGGTACTATATTGATGTTACTTATCATTGAGAAAGCCTTCAACGAAGGATGTACCGAATTTGATTTTCTCCGCGGTGATGAGCAGTATAAGTATTTTTGGACAAAAGACTCCCGGCAAAACTACTCGCTCGCTATCAAGAAAAATAGCTTTCAAAACAGGATAGCGAACCATCTTTCTTATTATCTCGTAAGGCCCGGAAAAAAAACAATTAAGAATTTGGCTGGAAGGCTAAAATTTAAATGAAGGATCCCAGCACAACTGACCATGGAAATCCACATAGTTGATCAATATAGGGAGTTTCTCGAACTCAGGGAACAGTGGAATGTTTTGCTGAAAAGAAGTTTACATCCCATTGTTTTCCTGACTCACCAATGGGTTGACACCTGGTGGAAGGCATTTGGGACGGGGAAATCTCTTTTTATATTACTCGTATATGATGGCAACGAGCTTACGGCTATTGCCCCACTGATGATTCACGAGGGGGCTCATGTGATTCTCGGAAAACCGCATATCGCTATTAGGGCGAGAAAAATAGAATTTATTGCAAACGTTCATTCAAACAGGGCGGATATTATTCTCGGGAATAAACCCGCCGAAGCATGTGAAAAAATAATAAATTTTCTTACCGACGATTGTAGTAATTATTGGGACATTATGAGTCTCGAATATTTGCTAGTGGATTCTCCTTCCTTCATGTTCCTAGAAAACGCACTCAAAAAAAAGAATATTTCCTATAAACAATATTCATTGATATCATCCCCCTATGTTCCTATCAACTGCACATGGAATGAATACGCACAAAGTCTATCTAAAAAACATAAAAATAATATTGCGCGTAGGATAAAGAAGATGTCAATAAAAGGCGCTCCGATTATTAAAAAATGCCATGATACCAGCGACCTCGCGCCTATCCTTGATCACATATTTACCGTAGCAGCGGAGAGCTGGAAAGCAAAAGAAAACACAGCCCTTTCATCGAACGACCAATCGAGAGCCTTCTATGCTGATCTTGCATATACTGCAGCAAAGGAAGGATGGCTGGAAATTTACATTCTCTACCTCGGCCAGGTCCCTGTTGTTTTCAATTTCGCCTTAGTATTTGAAAATCGTCTCTTGTTATTAAAAACTGAATATGATGAAAATTATAGCGAATATGGTGTAGGACATGCGCTTATATTGACGCAATTGAAAAGTACTTTCAGCCGTGGACTAACTGAATTTGATTTCCTAGGCCCCAGCATGCCTTGGAAAAAGATATACTGCAATGACACCGTAAAGGAACACATTTCGTTACATGTATATAATAAAAATTATAAAGGTTCTTTGTTGAATTATGTTTACTGTACAAAAGATATTTTAAAAAAACTTATTAGACACACCGGTAGCGCTAACAGTTATCAGCGGATTGAAAAAATAAAACAGAACCAATTGTTTCCCCTTGAAGCGGATGCGACAGATATTGAAAAAAAGGAGACCATTCATGAGCAAGGAGATTTAAAAGAGGACTTGTTTATATTGACAGAAAAAGATGGTGATGTCATCAAACCGCAAAATCAAAATTACAAAGATATTCTTGAGGAAGAAAAAATAGTACAATTAATCGATGAACGTACCAAAGCCAGACAGGATCGTAACTGGCAACGCGCCGACGAAATTCGAGAATTTCTTTCTGAAAAGGGTGTAGAAATTAATGATAGTCGGCAGGGGACAACGTGGTGCTATAAAAACTCAAATATCCGCATGGACGGCCTGGAAGGCTCTAAGTGTTCGCAAACAATAGGAAGATAGTTGTTTAAAATTTAGGACGATAGGAATATCAGTAGAAGAAGCAAGCATTTGATAGGATCTGAAAAATGAAATACATTTAATATCGGAGAATATACACCATGAAAATAACAATGTTATCATGTTGGCAGAATAGATACTATGCAGATTATACAAGGCATTTAAGACAGGCTTTGGAGTCAAAAACCGGGCAAGAAATTAATATTATTACGACAAACTGCGGTTGTGCACCGCCATACAGGTTATCGAAAGAAACACTTATAGATCAGCGTTGTGACCTCTTTAATATGCCGACAATCCCGGACTATAAATCCAAAAAGAAATGGAAATACTATCTTCGTAGACTTGGAAGAAAAGCAATAGCTTATTTTAGAGCGAGGAAATTTGCCGATAAAATGA
>Ga0335081_10013862_pt1 | contig 13027 bp, 10 predicted proteins | sample Lox_Sample_35_FD_206713 | JGI IMG/M metagenome (GOLD analysis project Ga0335081, IMG submission 206713) | Soil microbial communities from Loxahatchee National Wildlife Refuge, Florida, United States - Lox_Sample_3.5 | ecosystem: Environmental > Terrestrial > Soil > Wetlands | place: USA...
ATCGTGATCGAACCGCCGTCCCGCACGTCGTATCACGTGGGCGACTCGATCCTGATCGCCCGCATCGACCGGAACGAAGGAGATTGGGGCGATGTGGTCGTGCCCGTGGGCGTGGCCCGCGTGCGCGAGGTGGCCAAGAAGCAGCTGCTGGCCGAGATCGTGCTCCAGTTCGGCAGGATCCGCGATGGACGCCTCGCGCTGCCGCTCGAGCCGTTCAAGGATCCCGGCGAAGTCCGCCCCACGCCCGTCCAAAATGGACTGCAGGGCCACATCATCGCGCATCGCGATGTACACGCGCTGGGGCTGGTTCAGCAGATTCTGTTCATCGATCGCGGGCGCGCGGATGGCGTATCGCCGGGCGACGTATTCGAGGCGTACACGGGAGAGCTCGGGAGCCCGTCGGAGGAGTCGCGTGCCTACCTCGAGATCGTGCACACGCGCCAGCATTCTTCGTCCGGGCTCATTCTGAACATCGAAAATCCTCAGCTCAAACCCGGCCTTGACGTGCGGCTCGTCCGGAAGATGCCGTCCTGAACGGCGCGCTCCGGCGGAAATCGCCGGAAGCCGCCATCTTTGTTCATGCTCGCTGATCTCCATTTTGCCGCGTTGGGACTTTACGTACTCTCGGCGGCACTGGCGCTCGCGCCGTTCTGGGGGCGGCCTGGGATCTCACGGAACTGGACGATCGGGACCGCGAGCCTGGGCGCGGTGTTGCACGGCGTTGGCCTGTTGGAGCTTGTGCAGGTGGGAATCACCGGCGTGGTGCCGACGTTGTCGGTGCTGGCGTGGTTCCTGGTCCTGTTGCAAATCGTGAGCGAACTTGTGCTCCGGGCGTCCACCGTGGCGCTATTCACGGCACCACTTGCGGCGGGGCTGGTTGGCCTGGCCCTGCTTCTCGGGTTGGCCCCGGGGGCAGAGCCCTCCGCGGGGCGCAACATGTGGTTTATTTTGCACGTGACGCTCAGCGTGCTGGGCCTGGCCCTGCTGGCGCTCGCTTTCATCTCCGCCGCATTGTATCTGTGGCAATTCCGCGAGTTGAAGGCCAAGCGCTTCGGGACGGTATTTCAGCTGTTTCCTCCGCTCGAGCGGCTCGACCGGCTCAATCACGTGGCGCTGGTCGCGGGATTTCCAGCGCTCACGGTCGGCGTGTTGCTCGCGCTCGGATACGCCCGCCGCTTTGCCGGCGGGCTGCACGTCGACGCCGCGCAAGTTGTCTGGGGCTCGTTCACCTGGGTCGTGCTGGGGTGGACCGTCTGGGTGCGAGTCGCGCGCCGCTGGGCAGGTCGACGGGCGGCCTTCGCGAGTATCGCCGGATTTGCGGCGGTCGTGCTCGTCTACGTGGCGCTGAAGCTCGCTCAACCGGGAACGGAACGCTTGCTATGAACCGGAACGCATGAGCATCGCGGTGCTGGGTGTGAATCACCGAACGGCTCCCCTCGAGGTTCGGGAACGGTTCGCGCACGCCGCCCACGAAGTGCCGAAGTCCCTCGCGCGCGTCCTTTCGGCCGGCGCGACGGGGGGCGTGTTGCTCTCCACCTGCAATCGGACCGAGTTCTATCTCGCCGAACCCCGAGAATCCGTGTCGGATGCGGTCTGGTCGGTCCTCGCCGAACGGCTGGCGGACGGGCAACGCGACGCGCGCGAGTACGGATACATGGAACGCGACCAGGATGCCGTGCGGCATCTCTACCGCGTGTCCGCCGGGCTCGACTCGATGGTGCTGGGCGAGTCCCAGATCCAGGGGCAGGTCCGCGATGCATGGGAGTCCTCTCGCCCTCAGGCCGGGCCGGTGTTGCATCGGCTGTTTCAGTCGGCCCTGCTCGTGGGCGCGCGCGTGCGAACCGAAACCCGACTCGGCACGGGCACCGCATCGGTCCCTTCGGCTGCCGTCTCCGTGGCGACGAAGATTTTCGGCGATTTGACGGGGCGGTCGGCCATTATCCTCGGCGCGGGTGACATGGCTGAGCTCGCGGCCACGTGCCTCGTTGCGGAGGGGGCGCGGGTGGTGATGGTCGCGAATCGCACCTACGAGCGTGCCCGCGTCATTGCCGAGCAGCTCGGGGCGCGAGCCCTGACGCTCGATCAGGCGTGGCCGCATTTTGTCGACACCGATATCGTGCTCTGCTCGACGGCCGCTCCACACGCGGTCGTCACGTGGGAGCGGGTCTCGGCACCGATCGCGGGTCGCCACGGACGCCCGCTGTGCATCCTCGACCTCGCCGTGCCCCGAGATGTCGAACCGTCGGTTGGACAGCTGGAAAACGTGTTCCTGTACGACGTCGATGACCTGCAATCCGTGGCGGGTCAGGCTGCCGCGCAGCGGCGCGGGGAAATTCCGGCGGCTGAAGGCATCGTCAATGAAGAGGTCGAGCGGTTCTGGGCCTGGTACGGTGGGTTGGCCGTGGTGCCGGCCCTCCGCGAGTTTCGTGACCGGTTGGATCAGGTGCGTGCCGCGGAGCTCGAGCGGGCGCTGCGCCGGTTCAAGCATCTGAGCGTCGACGATCAGGCGCAGATCGATCAATTCAGCCGAGCGCTGCTGAACAAATTTCTCCATCAGCCTACCGTTGCGCTGAAAGATGCGGCCGATCGCGGCCGCGCCTACGGACTCCTCGAGGCCTTGAAAGAGCTGTTCGGGATCGGACACGGAGATCACGACGCTTAGCTTCGCGCCCACCATACTGGTCCAGGTCGGGCGTGCCGTCCCGACCACCCCGTGGGATCTCGTCGTCACCTCCAGTCGCGAGACGAAATTTGTGCTCGCGATTCTCGTGGTGTTTTCGCTGGTTTCGTGGTACCTCATTTTTCTCAAATGGTGGCAATTCCGCCGGCTCCGCCGTCAGGCCGACCGGTTCATGACCGAAATCGAGAAGGCGCCTCGCCTGAGTGATGCCTATCACGCCGCCATGCGCCTGCCGGCATCGCCGTACAATCGGCTGCTGCGCGAGGGCGTCAACTTCTTTTCCGAATTGCGGCCCGGCGGCCTGCGCGGAGGCGGTGGTGGCGGTGCGGCAGGCGGCGTGGCCATGGAGACGGAGCGGGCGTTGACGACGACGCAGCTCGAGGCGCTCCGCATGGTGCTCGCAAAGGAAGTGGCCGCCGAACGCGATGCGATGGCGCGGTTCATTCCATGGCTCGCGACGTTCGGCTCGGTGAGCCCGCTCTTGGGCCTGCTCGGAACCGTGCTCGGCGTGATGGATGCCTTCATTGGCATCGCGGTCGGCGGATCGGGAAACATCGGGGCGGTGGCGCCGGGTGTGGCCGAGGCGCTCGTTACGACCGTGATGGGACTGGCGGTCGCGGTGCCCTCGGTCATGGCCTACAACTTCTTCGTCAATCAATTGGGGCTGTTCGCGGGCGAGCTGGAAGGGTTCGCGCAGGAGATCATCGGCACGATGGCGCGCGAGGGGTGGCTCTAGGTGGCGGGAATGGGGCTGTCGGGCGGCGGACTCCGCGGGCACGGCGAGCTGCCGCTCAACGCCGATATCAACGTCACATCGCTCGTCGACGTCGCGTTTGTGCTGCTCATCATCTTCATGATCACGGCGCCGATCATGCAGGGCGGGGTTGACGTGCGGTTACCCCGCGCCGAGGCCCGGCCGCTCGATCCGCATTCGGGATTGATCGTGACCGTCGATCGAGACGGCAAGATCTACCTGGATCAGACGCCGCTCTCGTATGAGGATTTCCGCGCAACATTACCGGCGTTCGTGCGTACCAAACACCCCACGGGGATTTACCTCCGTGCCGATGGGCGTGTTCCGTATGCGGACGTGGTGCAGGTGCTCGCCGTCATTCGGACCAGCGGAGTGGGGGACGTCGGATTGATCGCCGAGCCAGAGACACTCGATCGATGAAGCGCGGCAGCCGCTCGCCAGTAAACCCCGGAGTCGGCGTGGTCGGGAGCGCGGTCATGCATGCGCTCGCGGGCACGCTGCTGCTGGTGGGCGCCGAGCGCCGGCACGCGGCCCCCCCGGTGTACCGGGTGCAGCTCGTGGCGGCGCCGGAACCGGATGACGCCGCGCAGAAGGCGCCCGAGTCCATCACACGGCCGGCGGCGGAGCCTCCCGCGCCCGTCCCGCGCCCGGCCCGGGAGCCGAAGAGCACGGCGGCTCACGAAGCGCCGCCGCCCCCGCCCAACGCGGCACAGCGTGAAGCCGCGCCCCGCACCACCTCGCAAACCCAGCCGCTCCCAGGAGAAAAGCCGTCGACCGGCAACGATGTCGCGAGCGTTAGTACGGAGGGCATCGCGTTTCCATTTCCGGAGTACCTGGAAAACATCGTGACGCAGATTCTCCAGCGCTGGCAGCGGCCCTACACCGGCACCGCGCTCGACGCCGAGGTGTCGTTTTTCGTGCAGCGCGACGGTTCGATCACCGACCTGCAGTTCGTGAAGCGCTCGGGCGACTTCGAATATGATCTCGAAGCCGAGGGCGCGGTCGAGGAAGCGGGCCGCGGGCGCGCCTTCGGACCCTTGCCGTCTGGCTGGCAGGGGGACGTGCTGTTTGTCCGATTCTATTTCACGGGGCGGTCGCAGTGAGGTGGGGGCGCTGCGTCGTGGCGTTGGCGGGCCTCGTGGCCGTGTCCCGGCCGCTCGCCGCGCAGGACACGGCGGCCATCGACCGCGGCGTGCGTATCGGTATCACGTACCAGCCGGGTGTACGGCCGGGCCTCGTGCTGCTTCCGCCGCCCACGACCCTCGGCCCGGTGCGAGACTCGTTGCGCGCGATTCTGTGGCGCGATCTCGACTACAGCGACCGGTATGAGCTGATTTCGTTTGCGGGAAGCGACTCGATCCAGCTCGGCGCGCCCCACAGCCTCAGCACCCCCCACCCGCGGCCGTCGGTGACGCTCGCCGTACTGAACTATCCGCTGTATCGCGCTTTGGGCGCTGATTTCGCCGTCATCATCGCGGGCCGGCGCTCGAGCGATACCGTGGACGTCACGGTGCATGATGTCGTCGCCGGCGGCGTGCGCCGCGTGTTGTCCGCCCGGTTTCCAGCCGTCACTGCACCGGGGTTTCGCATGGCGGTACACCGTGTTGCCGATCGCATCGTCGAGGCGACGCTCGGCGTTCCCGGGATCGCCGCGACACGGATTCTCTATGTGGCGAGCGGCAAGCTGTACCGGATCGACCAAGACGGCGCCGACATGAAGACGCTGGTCTCGTCCGGCGATCGAAGCATCCTGTCTCCTGCGTGGGATCATGACGGAAGCCGTATTACCTACACCGAGTTCTGGTCGGGGCACGGACAGCTGTTCGTACAGAGCGCGGGCTCCGGCAAGCGCCGCGCGGTGACCGATGGAAAAACGCTCGACTTTACGCCGGAATTTTCCCCCGACGGCAAGACGATCGTCTTCAGCCGCGCGATCGAAGAAGGCACCGACATCTACGCCATCAACGTGCGTGACAACTGCTGTCTGCAACGCTTGACCGTGGGGCGGTTTTCTGACAACTTGTCTCCGACTTATAGTCCCGACGGACAACGAATTGCGTTCGTGTCAACGCGTGCCGGCGCGCCGCAAGTTTACGTGATGGCGCCGGACGGCACCGATCAGCAGCTCTTCGCGCCATTCGACTACGGAGTGACCGGTGCGTCAAATGCTCCCGACTGGTCGCCTGATGGGCAATCGGTGGCATTTCATCGGGAGGTCGGCGGAACGCTGCAGGTGTTCGTGCTCGATGCCCGCAACCGCACGGCCCGCCAGCTTACCTCCCTCGGGCGCAATGAAGACCCGACCTGGGCGCCCGACAGCCGGCACTTGGCATTCATTTCTGATCGCTCGGGCTATCGGCAGCTCTGGGTCATCGATATTGAAACCGGACGGATCCGGCCGCTGCTGCTGCAAAGCGGCGCTCGTCTTCCGGCCTGGTCCCCGCTGCTTCCCGAAGCGGAAGCATCCACCCCCTGATTCTGGAGAGCGCCTGACATGAAACGTCCACTGCTGCTCGCGGTCGGTCTCGTTGTCGCAGGCGCGGCCTGCGGCGGAAAAAACAAACCCGCACCCGCTCCTGCCCCCCAGGCGAATGCGAATGCCGACTCGGCGGCGGCGGCCAAGGCCCGGCAGGATTCGATTGCGGCGGCAGAGGCCCGCGCCCGGGAAGACTCGGAACGGCTGGCGCGGCAGCGGAGCGCGGACTCGCTCGCGGCCCTCGGTCACACCACCGAGGCGGTGCGCGCCATGCTGGGAACCATGATCCACTTCGACTTCGACAAGTCGAACATCAGGTCCGGCGACGCGAGCATCCTGGATCAGAAAATCCAGATACTCCAGGCGAATCCAAACGCCCGCATCGAAATCGACGGGAACTGCGACGAGCGGGGCTCCACCGAATACAATCTCGCGCTGGGGAACCGGCGCGCGAACTCCGCCAAGCAGTACCTCGTGACGCACGGCATCGAAGCCGGTCGCATCGACACCAAGTCGTACGGCGAGGAGCGGCCCCTCGATCCGGCGCACAACGAGCAGGCGTGGGCCCAGAACCGGCGCGATGAGTTCCAGATCATCGGCGGCGGCGACGAGCTCAAGCAGCCCTGAGCATCCCGTTGCGTGCGACGGCCATCCTCTGCTGCGGCGCGGCTCTGCTCGCCGGATGCGCGCTGAAAGGCGACGTCCGGCGGGTCGAGCTGCAGGTGGCCTCGCTCAAGGACTCGTTGCGCGCGGCGCAGGCGGCGCGCAAGACCGAATCCGATTCCGTGCTCGCGGCGATCGCCGGCTTGCGTCAGGCGCTCGCCGCCGAGCATGCATACATGGTCCAGACCCGGGGCGACGTTCGCACCGACATGCTGTCCGTACAGCAGCAGCTGGTCACGATTCAGGAGCTGATGGGCCAGAGCCAGCAGCGGCTCACGGAGCTGCGTACCCGGCTGGAAGCGCAGGCACGCCAGCCGATCCCTGGTGCCGATACCGCGGGTGCGGGCGCTGGAGGGGCCGGAGCAGCCGGAGTGGCGGCGGGCGCCGCCGGCGGCGGTGCGGGTGCGTCCACGTCCGCGGGTCCCAAACCCGACCAGGTGTACGACGCCTCGATGCAGCAGTATCGGCGTGGCGCGTTTGCGACCGCGCGCGCCGGGTTCCGCGAGTTTCTGCGGCTGTTTCCGAATGAGGACCGGGCGTCCGACGCCATGTTCTACATCGGCGAGACGTTTGCCAGCGACAGCCCGGATTCTGCAGCCGCGGTATATCAGCAGCTGATCAAAACCTATCCGACTTCCCCCCGCGCGCCGTCCGCCCTGTACAAACTGGGATTACAGGCGGAGTCGCGCGGTGAGCGCGCGACCGCGCGAACGTACTATCAGCGCATCGTTTCCGGGTACCCGCGCTCTGACGAAGCCAACCTGGCCCGCGACCGGCTCCAGCGACTCGGGAAGTAGCCGCCTCCGCTTCTGGCCCACGAGGGCATCGTGCCTGAAGCAGTGAACCGCGGTGAGATGCCCTTCCTCGATCATGTCGAGGAGCTGCGCTGGCGCATTCTCTACAGCCTGCTCGCCGTGCTCGTCGGAACCGTCGTCGGATGGATCATCGTCGAGCGCGTGGACGTGGTCGGATTGCTGATGCGTCCCATTCAGCCGCTCATTCCCGGCGGACGGCTCAAGTTCACGAGTCCCACCGAGCCGTTCTTCATCACACTCAAATTCGCGTTTGCGCTCGGCGTGCTGCTTGCCTCACCGGTGGTGATCTATGAGGCCTGGGCGTTTCTCTCCCCCGCGCTCTACGACCGGGAGCGGCGCGTGATCGTCCCCGCGCTCTCGGTGGGCGTACTCCTGTTTCTCGCCGGCGCCGCCGCGGGATATTCGTGGGTGCTGCCACGCGCGCTGCGTGTGCTTCTGAGCTTCCAGCAGAGCTCGCTCGAACCGATCATTACCGCGAACAATTACTTCGGGTTCGCGGCCCAGATCATCATCGCGTTCGGCATCGTGACCGAGCTGCCGCTCGTCATCGTGATCCTCACGATGCTCGGCGTTGTCACTCCGGCGTTCCTGGTGCGCAATCGGCGGTACGCGATCGTGATCTCGGCGCTCGCGGCCGCGCTCCTCTCGCCCCCCGATGCCGTCTCGATGCTGCTCATGATGGTGCCGCTCTGGCTCCTGTACGAGGTCAGCATCGTCTGCGCGTGGATCGTCACGCGGCGGCGAAAGCGAGGCGCGGACTCGGGGCGCGGGGATACGAGTCCGCGCGCCGCGCTGATTCTTTTCGTCATGCTGCTCGCGGCGCACGGGGCCCGCGCGCAAGGCCTGCCCGCGCGTGCCGACACGGCCGGGCGGGCACGAGGCGGCGCGCCCGGGACTCCAGGCGCACCGGTTCAGGGGCAGTCGATCGATACCGCAACCGCGCGAAAGCTCGGCCTGCCCACGGGGCCGACGCGGTCCTTCCCGGCGAACGATCCCGTCATGGATTCGTTGCGGAAGCTCAATGGATTCCGTGTGACCCAGTACGTGGCGGACAGCCTGGTCGTCCAAGGAGACAGCCAGACCATCCTGCTCCGCGGACAGGCGTTCGTGGAGCGGCAGGGCACCAAGCTCGAGGCGGATTCGGTACGCTACATCGAAACCGGGTGCCGCCTCGACGCGAACGGCGATCCGCGGCTGTTCGAGTCGGGCACCGTGATGATCGGCGAGGGGATGCGCTACAACACGTGCATCAAGCGCGGGACGGTCCATCAGGCGTTCACGGACATCCGTCAGGGGGGCGTCACGTGGTACACGCGCGGCGATCTGGCCGTGGATTCGGGCGCGACGCGCGTGTACGGCGCGTCCTCGGAGGTCACGTCGGACGATCAGCCGATGCCCGATTATCACTTCGCCACGGGCGAGCTCAAGTGGTTGAACAAGACCGTCATGGTGGCGCGGCCGGCCGTGCTCTACGTGCATGACGTCCCGATCATGTGGCTGCCGTTCATCTTCCAGGACATCCGGCCGGGGCGCCGCAGTGGACTGCTGATCCCGCGGTTCGGGCTCAACGATCTCGTCCGTCCCACCCGCGGATACCAGCGTCACTTCGCCAACCTCGGCTATTACGCGTCTCTCTCCCAGTACCTCGACCTGCTGGCGTCGACGGACTGGTACGCGGAGCGGAACGTCACCTGGCGGGCGCAGGCGCGGTATCGCTGGCTCAATCAGTTCATGTCGGGAGGGTTTACCTACACCCACGTCGACGAGCTGGACACGCCGCTCACATCCACACAGATCGCCTGGCAGCACACGCAAGCCTTCAGCAGCCAGACGCACTTGAACCTGTCGTTGAACTATGCCACGAGCGGGAGCGTGCTGCAGCGCAACTCGGTCGATCCCTTTCTCGCCACCGCCAGCCTCGCGTCGCAGCTCAATTTCGACAAGCGATTCCAGTGGGGGACACTGACCGTCGGCGGCAGCCGGTCACAGGACCTGACCACGAACCTCATCCAGCAAACGTTCCCGCAGTTCAGTCTTACTCCGTCGCCGATCAACATTACGCCCTCGATCACCTGGTCCCCGGGCTTTTCGTTCACGAATCAACAGACGTTCCACTCCGCCGCGAGCCCGCTTCCCATCCTGGGAGTGGGCGGCGCGATCGACAGCCTCGCGCTGGCGAGCGATGCCCGCCAGACGAGCCTCGGGTTTGAAACGCCGCTCCGGATCGGGCGCTGGAACTGGACGAATTCGCTCACCGTGACGGATCAGACCTCCAACGCGCGTACGGAAGTGGTGCTGGATTCCGGGCGCACCCACGTTCTGTACGGGTCGACGTTCAGCACCGCGCTCGATTGGCAAACCGGCATCAACCTGCCGCAGCTGTTCAGCGGCAGCTGGAAACTCCAGCCGGGGATTCAGATCGCGAACGCCACCAGTGCCGGGCCGTTCATGATCCGAAACCAATATTCGGGCGGAGTATTCGTGGCGCAGGGGAAGCGACCCGAATTCACAGCCGGCTTGACGCCCACGTTCTTCGGGTTCTTCCCCGGATTCGGGCCGCTGGCGCGGATCCGGCACTCCATCTCCCCCATCATCAGCTGGTCGTGGGCGCCGTTGTGGCACGTTCCGCCCGCCTACACCCATGCGCTCGACCCCGCGAATCTCCTGATCAACTCGAGTAACGACGCGCAGCAGACGATTTCCTTCGGCCTGTCGCAGAACTTCGAAGCGAAAATGAAACCCAACCCGAAGGACACCAGCGCGGCCCCGAGAAAGTTTCGGCTTCTGAGCATCAACACCGACGCGCTTTCCTACAATTTCGAGCAGGCCAAGAAGCCCGGCCTCAATGGGTGGCAGACGCAGACGATCGGCAACACGTTCGCGTCCGACCTCGTGCCGAATTTCAGCCTGCGCATCGTGCACGACCTGTGGGCCGGGCCCGTGGGGTACGATTCATCGAAGTTCTCGCCGTTTCTCACGAACGTGAATGCGAGCTTTGCGGTCACGCCGGCCACGTTTCGCGGCCTCGCGCACCTGTTTGGTTTCGGCGGTCCGCCGGGTACGCCCGCCGTGCCACCGCCCGTGCCCCAAGCGGCCCCGGGCGCGACGGGTCTCACGCCCCAGCCGGTAGGAACGAGTACGCCGCCACTGTTCGGCGGCCCTACGAGCAACCTCGCACCACCCGGCGTGCCGGCGGGTGGCGGCGGATTCTCAATGACGGTCGCCTACTCCTATACTCGGGTGCGGCCCACCCCCGGTGCGCCGCCCGCACTGTACGCTCCCCAACCCGGCCAGCAGCAGCTGAATGTGAACATGGGATTCAGTCCGACCGCGAAATGGCAGGTGAATTGGACGACGGTGTTCGACCTCGTCACCAATCAATTCGGAGAGCAGTACATCCGTCTCGAGCGCGACCTGCATCGCTGGCACGCGAGCTTCGCGTTCGTGAAGAGTCCCAACGGGAACTTCGCGTTCACGTTCTACGTAAATCTGCTCGATCAGCCGGAAATCAAGCTGAACTACGAGCAGCAGTCGGTGGCGACCCAATAAAATGTCCTCTGGCGTGGACACCCCATCGTCGGACCAATAGTTAACATCGTGCTGTGCCGCGAGTTGCGAATCGGCACGACATCTGCTTAAGAGGCGGTGACCTCCTTCCGGGGATTCACATGCGCGTGCCGTTCGCTGTGTCGCTTGGTACTCTGGCGCTCCTGTTGATTGGCTGCAACTCCACCTCGAGCCCCATGGGCGCGCCGGGAGCGCCGCTCCCCGTGCCCACGGGACTCGCGTCGATTTCGCTGAATCAGGCGATCGATCTGTACTGGTCCGATGACGCGTACAACGCCAACCCGAACCGGTTCCAGGCCTACTACATCTACAGCACGAGCTACGATCTCGATCATGGGTTGTGCGGCACCAGCTGGACGACCGAGGGGAGCACCATCGCGCCCGAGTTCCTGGTTTCCGCGCTCAATAATGGCGAGCCGCGCTGCTATGCGGTCACCTCGCTGACGACCGACGGCGCGGAAAGCGCCAGATCGGCTGCACGCCAGGACACGCCACGTCCCGACGCCCGGAACGTGCTCGTCTACGCGTATCCGGAGGATTCCGCGCACTCGGGGTTCCGGTTCTGGCACGACTTCAACAACAACGGGAACGTCGACTCGGGCGAGCTGGGGCTCGTCGAAAGCGGCAATCTCTCGACCATCGACTTTGTGGTTGACCGGCATGGGGCGGATTCGAGCCTCTGGGTGATTCCCGTGTACGCGAACACGACGATGCAGCAGTACGGATCCGGTCCGGTGGCCGACCTCACGTCGGTGGATTTCGCTCCCGCCAACGGCTACACGGCCGATTCGGCGAAGGTGCAGCCGGGGTACGCCTATGTCTTTCAAATGATTGACGGAACGATCCTGCACTACGGCGCGATCCGGCTCACCCACGTGGGGCGGAAGTATTTGATTTTCGATTGGAGCTTCCAGACCGACCGCGGGAACCCGGAGCTGCAAGTCCGGCGATAAGCCGCGGAGCCCGTGCCGTGCCGGCGCCAGGCGGACCTCGGTTCGCTTGGCGCCTTGCCGTTGTGTGCTCTAGCTTCTCCGCATGCCGCCCCTCATTACCCTCGACGGGCGATCGTTGTCGATATCGGAGGTCGTCGCCGTCGCTCGGGCCAATGCCAGGGTCGCGATCGCCGCCGGCGCGATCGACGAGATGGAGCGGTCACGGCGAGTGATCGAAGCCGCCGTTCGGGACGGGCGGACGGTCTACGGAGTCACGACGGGATTCGGGAAGCTGGCCCACGTACGTATCCCGAGCGATCGACTGGAGCAGCTGCAGGTGAATCTGATTCGCAGTCACGCGTCGGGCGTGGGCGAGCCGCTGGCCGTGGATGCCGTTCGGGCGATGATGCTGCTGCGGGCGAATGTGCTCGTGCGGGGCACGAGTGGTGTGCGGCGCGTGTTACCGGAGCTGCTCGTGCATATGCTGAACCATGGTATCCACCCGCGGGTGCCTTCCCAGGGAAGCGTGGGAGCGTCGGGAGACCTGGCGCCGCTCGCGCACCTGGCGCTCGCGATGATCGGGGAGGGGGAGGACGGCGCCGCGGTGCGCGGCGCCGGCCTCGCGCCGATCACGCTCGCCCCCAAGGAGGGCCTGGCATTCGTGAACGGCACCCAGGCGCAGACGGGCCTCGCCGCGCTCCTGGTGCACGACGCCACGCGACTCTGGCGTACCGCTCACGCGGCGGCGGCCATGAGCCTCGAGGCGGTACGCGGGACGCCCGAGCCGTTCGATTCCCGGATTCACGATGCGCGACCTCACCCCGCGCAGCGCCAGTCGGCCGCCGTGCTGCGCGAGTTGCTTCGGGACAGCGCGATCCGGGAATCCCACCGCACCGGCGACCCTCGCGTGCAGGATGCCTATTCGCTGCGCTGCACGCCGCAAATCCTCGGTGCGGTAGGCGAAGCCCTCGCGTTCGCAGAACGGCTCGTCGCAACGGAGCTGAACTCGGCCACGGACAATCCGCTCGTGTTCGGGTCCGACGTGTTGTCGGGCGGCAACTTTCACGGACAGCCGATCGCGCTGGCGCTCGACGTGCTGGCCATCGCGCTCGCCACGCTCGGCGGACTGGCCGAGCGGCG
>Ga0335081_10013863_pt1 | contig 13027 bp, 13 predicted proteins | sample Lox_Sample_35_FD_206713 | JGI IMG/M metagenome (GOLD analysis project Ga0335081, IMG submission 206713) | Soil microbial communities from Loxahatchee National Wildlife Refuge, Florida, United States - Lox_Sample_3.5 | ecosystem: Environmental > Terrestrial > Soil > Wetlands | place: USA...
CACCACCGGAGTTGGCATTTCCATTCTGTGATCGCTGAACGATGTCGAAATTTCCGCAACTTAGCTGGCTCGAAGCTTTCCGAGATCGCGTCAATGCCGATGCGGAGATGAAACTCATCGGCCAATGGTTTACCACCTCGATCGCGCTGAGCTTCGGCGAAGTGCGCTACGTCCTGCAGATTAATAGAGGACGCGTCGACGATATAGTGGCGCGACCGCGGATCGATACGCGAGCGGCCTTCGGCTTTCGTGCCCCGATTGAGGTCTGGCGCAAATTTTTAAGCGCCAAACCGCCACCGCTCTATCATGACTTCTTTGCGATGCTGATGCGGGTCCCGGACTTTGTGATCGAGGGCGACAGCTTGATCGCCATGCAGAATGCGCGTGCGCTACATCGCATGATGAATCTCATGCGCAACGTGGAGACTGGCGATGACTGAGTTTGAGCCAATTGTCGGCCGCTATTTCTCCGTGGGGTTCGACGGGGTTGATTATAGGGTTTATGTCGAAGAGGCAGGCGGCGGCGTACCGCTGTTGTGTTTGCACACCGCCGGCGCCGACAGCCGCCAATACCGCCATCTGCTCAACGATGCCGACGTGACGCGCCGATTCCGCGTCGTCGCGTTCGATTTTCCTTGGCATGGTCGGTCGAATCCGCCAGCCGCGTGGTGGCTGATGCGCTATCAGCTCACCACCAAGGCGTATCTGGGCGTCGTCCGCGGTCTGGCAGGCACTTCAGATCGAGAGACCCGTGGTCATGGGCTGCTCAATGGGCGGCGCAATCGTGCTTAAGCTTGCCGCCGAACATCAGGACGAGCTGCGCGGCGTGATCGGGCTCGAGAGTGCGGCCTACGCCCCCGGCCGCTACAACGATTTTCTGCACCATCCGGCAATTCACGGCGGCGAGCTGTGCGCGAGCTACACATACGGACTATGTTCGCCATTCAGCCCGGAACAAAACCGACGTGAGAACTGGTGGTATTACAGCCAGTCGGGACCGGGCATCTACCAGGGCGATGTGCATTTCTACAGCAACGATTGGGATGCCCGCGCCGAGCTGGGCCGCATCGACACCCGCCGCTGCCGCGTCGCACTACTCACCGGCGAATATGATTATTCCTGCACGCCCGCTATGTCAGAAGCGGTTGCCAAGGAAATTCCCGGTGCCCGCTTTACCGTCATGACCGGCATGGGCCATTTCCCGATGGTGGAGAATTATCCTGAGTTTCGGCGCTATTTGCTGCCCGAGCTCGAGTTGATGCTCGCGCAAAAATGAAAGCGGCGCGGCTGCCTATGCTGCGCCGCCGAGAGATAGATCAGCAACCGCGCCGACGGTTATTTCATCGCCCAGCGCGCCTTGGCGCTGCCCGGTCCTTGCGGGAAAACGGTGACCGGCACGCCGTGCTGCCATTGGAAGATCACCAGCGGTGCGTCAACACGGCGGCCCTTGTCATCGAACTTGATGTGGTTGCCCGCGAAATACTTGGCCGCGCCCTCGCTGGTGTCCATGGCCCGGATGGCGTCGGCGACCTTGTGGCGATCGGTAGCGCCCGTCTTTTCCAGCGCCTCTTTGAGAATCCACACATGACCATAGGTGCTCAGGCTGTCTTGGGTTAGCCATGGCTCGCCAGTCCGCTTTTTGAATTCGTCGATGAGCGCACGCTGACCGTCATTGCTCCAATTGGCGACGGTAACCAAGGTGCCTTCGAGCACGTCGGCGCCGGCGGCCTTGAGTATTTCGGGAGCGCCAAAATGCGCGCCGTTGCCAACGATCGGCAAGGTGGTGGGACCGACGCCCATCTCAACGAACTTTTGTACCAGTAGCGAGTCGTCGGGAATGCTTGTCGAGATTACCCACATGAAGTCGGGATGTACCGTGCGTACCTTAGCAACGAGTGGCGTGGCGTCAGCCAGCGGCGGCGTGTAGACCTCGTCGACCACGACTTTGAGCCCAGCCTTTTCAAATCCGCCGGCGCGCATCGGCTTCATGAAGCTCACAGGCGCGGCGGTATTGTCCTGGATCACCCCGGTCGTAGTTGGCTTCTTTCCGGACGTCTTGGTGGCGAGATCCATGATCGCCGGCAAAGCCAGTTCGGCCTGGCGGTCTCCGGTCGCGGATGTCTGAAACACGTAGCGGAAGCCGCGTCCGGTGATCGCATCGGAATAGGACAGTGTTAGCCATGGCAGTTCGGCACGCTCGGTGACCTCGGTCACCGCTAGGGTGAGCGTGCTCAGCCAAGCGCCAATGCCGCCGACGACTTCGGGATTCTGGGCGACAAGACGCTGCGCCGCGTTCTTGGCTTTCTCGGCGGAATCACCAGCGTCGGATACAATGAGCTTCAATTTCGCGCCGCCAAGCGACTTGATGCCGCCAGCTTTGTTGATGTCGTCTATGGCCATTTCGGCGCCCATGCGCTCGAGTTGGCCCTGTCGCGCCCATGGCCCGGAGAGCGGCGCAATCAGCGCAATTTCGACCTCTTTCGGCTGCTGCGCTGAAACGGACACTGGCATCGTAGCCGTGGCAATTAAGGTCGCACCGGCCAACATGAATGAGGCGAACCATTTGTATCTTTGCGACATCGCTTTCCTCCACCTATTAAGTTTCTTTACAAGCCGAGATAGACGCTCCTGATCCGGTCGTCCGCCAGCAAGGTCTGGTGCGCGCCTTCGAGCACCACGCGCCCGGCTTCTAGAACATAGCCGAAATCGCAGGATTGCACCGCCTCAGCGACTCTCTGTTCCACCAGAAGGATAGTGAGACCGTCGCGATGCAGCTCAGCGATCCGTTCGAAGATCAAGTCGGCGACCATCGGGGCAAGGCCCATGGATGGCTCGTCCAGCATTAATAGCCGCGGTGAAGAGGCAATTCCACGGCCAATGGCCAGCATCTGTTGCTCGCCACCTGACAGCGTGCCGGCCGCTTGGCCGCGGCGCTCGGCAAGAACCGGAAACAGCGAGAAGATACGTTCGATATTGCGCTTGAAATTCATGCGACCCGTCTGCGGGTAGGCGCCCATTTCGAGATTTTCCATCACCGTCATCGATGCAAAGACCTGGCGGCCCTCGGGCACATGCGAAATGCCGAAATGTGCTCGCGCCGAGGGCGCCACCGCAAGCAGATCAGTGCCTTCGAACTGGATACGGCCGCCGCTCGGTTGCACCGTGCCGGAGATCGCCTTGAACAGCGTCGTTTTACCGGCACCGTTCGGGCCGACAATGGACACGAACTGACCTTCGTTGATCGCGAGCGAAATCCCACAGATGGCGGTCAGACCGCCATAGGCGACCGTGAGCGATTCAACCGTGAGCACGACCTGCTGCCCATTTCTTGCCGAGGTAGGCCTCGATGACACGCGTATCGTTGATGATCTCGCTCGGCGCGCCAGCAGTCAGAATGCGACCATGGTCAAACACAATGAAGCGCTCGGCAAGTTGGACCATGGCGCGCATCGTGTGTTCGATAATCGCAACCGTGACGCGCTGGGTAACGAGAGAGCGGATCACCGCGAGCAGAATCTCGATCTCCTGACTGGCGAGCCCCGCGAGCGGTTCGTCCATCAGGAGCAGCCGTGGCCGTCCTGCCAACGCCCGAGCAAGCTCCATCAACCGTAATTCTCTGTTGGTGAGTTCGGCCACGCTCACGCCGGAGCGTTTGATCAACCCCACGAGCGTCAGCGCCTCACTTGCCGCGGCAAGTGCGTCGACATCGTTTGCCGTTATCCCATAAGCGCCAACCACGACATTATTAAGTACTGACATCCGCGGAAAAGCCCGCACCACCTGGAACGTACGGCCGATCCCGAGGCGGCAGATGCGGTTCGGCTTGAGGCCAGTGAGGTCGTGGCCAGCGAATACGACCTTGCCCGCATCCGGCTGCAGGAAGCCATTGAGGAGGTTGAATAGGGTTGTTTTGCCGGCGCCGTTCGGCCCGATGATCCCAAGAATTTCGCCCTGGCGAACCTCGAAGCTCGCCTCCCTCACTGCCCGCAGTCCACCGAACGATTTTGATAGACTGGTCACCGTCAAAATTGGGACGTGATCGGGCGGCGCAGCGGGCGCTGCCACCGGCTTCGGCATCTCCACGATACTAATCGGTGGCATCGCTATCATGGGCATCGAGCCCGATGCGCGCGATCGATAGAGTTGATCGCGCACGCGCCAAAAAATCCCCTCGGGCGCGAGCAGGACCACAAGAATAATAGCGACGCCGAAGACCACTCCCTGAATTCCTGGGATCACGTCGCCAAGCTGCGCCTGTAGCGTCTCGCTCAACGGGATCAGGATAGCGGCACCGATGGGCGCTCCCCACAGCGTGCCGGAGCCACCGAACAGCGCCACAATCAAGGCCTGCGCCGAGGTGAGTACGCCAAATACACTGTCCGGCGTCACGACGAGAAGAACCACTGCGTAGAGCCCTCCCGCCGCCGCGGCAATTGCCGCGCTGAGCATGATGGCGCGCATCTTCCAAGTCAGGGTGTCGATACCGGCGGCTTCCGCGGCCGGCTCATTCTGCTTGATTGCCACAAGCGACAGACCAAAACGCGAGCGCTCGATCGCGAGCGAGATCAAAAGCGACAGCACCAGCAGGCCAACGGCAATCGCGATATACACCCGGTAATCCGCGAACTGCATGTAAAACGTCGGGCTGTCGCGTTTCATCGGCAGCGGGACTTCTTGGTAGCCGAGCCATTCGAACACGTAGAGCAGCGCCATCGGATAGGCGAGCATGGCAAGAGCAAAATAATGGCCACGCAACCGAAAGGTCGGATAGCCAATGACAATGCCAGCGACCGTGCCAACAATCATGCCAAGCGGAATGCCGAGCCAAGGCGTGATGTTAAATTCGACCAGCGCGATCGTGACCGTGTAGGCGCCAAGACCGAAGAATGCGGCGTGTCCAAATGAGACGAGCCCCGTATAGCCGCTGAGCATATTCCACGACAGACCCATCACCGCCCAAATCGGCACCAGCGTGAGCATCAATTGGTAATACGAATTGGTCACAGTGATGCCGAGTGCGATCCAGACCAACGCCATGACCGCGATCACAAGCACCGGCACGATCAGCTTCTGTCCCGAGCCCATGCTCAGATGCGCTCCGCGGCGCGGCCGAACAGCCCCTGCGGGCGGACCAACACGATTAGCAAGAAGACCACGAAAATGGCGGCGTTCTGTAACTGAAGCGGCAGCACCAGCGTCGCTAGCTGCTGGACCAGCCCGATGGTCATGCCACCCCAGAACGCGCCGAGAATGCTGCCCATACCGCCGAGCACCACGCCTGCGTACATGATGATGACGAAGTCGAGGCCGATATAGGGCTGGAACGGATTGTAGGTGGCGACGAGACCGCCGGCGATCGCGGTAATGCCGATGCCGATACCGAATGCGATCCGGTAAGCACGATCGACGTCAATACCCATATAGACTGCCGCCGCAGCATTATCGGCCGCGGCACGCAAAGTTTTGCCGAGCCGCGACCGGTTGATGAACCAATATAGGGCAAGCGCGACGAAGACTGAGATAAGGCCGGCAACAGCTCGCGCTTTGTTTACGAATAACAAGGCGTCGGCATCGTAAAGCAACGGGATTTCCCAGGCACGCACCGACAACGGTGTGCGCACCGATTGCGGCGTCGAGCCGAACAAGATGAGGCCCCCATTTTGTAGGACCAGCGCGAGGCCGAGGGTGAGAATAAGTTGCGCATGATGGCCTTCACCTTCGGTGCCGGCGATGCTCGTGCCAGTTACCCGCGAAACAAGAAATCGGTGCACGACGTAGCCGATGCCAAAAAACGCCGGCCCCGCGAGCAATGCACCGGTATAGGGCCCGGCGCTTGGGCCTAAAAACCACAGCAAATTAAAATTCACGACGAGGTAAAACGTAAAATACATGCCGAGCATCATGAAATCGCCCTGGGCGAAATTGATGACGCGCATCACGCCAAAGATGATGCCTAGCCCGACGCACATCAGGCCGTAGATCGCGCCAAGGAGAATGCCGGCCAACAGCGCCTGCAGAAAAATCTCAACAAAAGTGCCAAGCGGCGTCACGGCGTTTCTCCCCCCTCTTGGCGCATCACTATGTGGCGGCGGTGACCACGCTGGCAAGTTCCCTTTGTGATTCCCGTGGGCTACGCTCGCTGGCGGCGTGTGGGATAAAATCGATGGCCGAAACCGATCTCGTTGCAGTCGTTGGAGTCGGACACACACGCTTCGGGAAGCTACCGGAATACGATGCCTATGAGCTCGGCTTGTGGGCGCTCAAGGAGGCACTCGCCGATTCCGGCCTTGATTTCGCAGAAATCGACGGGCTGATTGTCAACCGCATCCCCGATTATCAGCGTTTCTGCGAGATCGCCGGGCTCAATCCGTCCTACGTGAGCATAACGCCCGGCCAAGGTCGCTTCTCCGGAATTTGCATCGAGACTGCGGCGGCGCTGATCCGCGATGGCCTGGCAACAGTCGTCGCTCTTGTCTATGGCAACAACGGCCGCTCCAGCGGGGATCGCTACGGCGGCGCGGGCGATACCTATGGCAGCGGCGGAGGCGCGCAGTGGTTTCCCTATGGTATGACCTCGCCCGGTGCATTTCATGCTCTGATGACCCGGCGCCATATGGAGCTTTACGGCACGACCGCGGACCAGCTCGGCGCCGTGTCGAAGACGTTTCGCGATCATGCCGCCCTTAATCCTGCGGCCGTGATGCGCAATCCCATCACGCTCGCCGACTACCACGCCTCCCGCTACATCTGCGAGCCGCTGCATCTGCTCGACTATTGCCTGATCAACGATGGCGGCGTTGCGCTCATCTTGACGTCCGGCACGCGGGCCCGCGACCTCACTCAAGTTCCTGTCTATATGCGCGGTTGCGGCATGGCCACGGCGCTCGCGGCCTCGAGTTTCCCACCAGATGATTTCTGGCGCGCGCCGATGCGACAAGCGGCGGCAAAGAGCTTCCGCGCGGCCGGCGTCGCTCGCAGCGATATTTCGGCGCTTATGATTTATGACAACTTCACCCCAACCGTGCTGTTCTCGCTCGAAGGCTTTGGTTATTGCGGTGAGGGCGAGAGCGGATCATTCGTGGCCGAAGGTTCGCTCGCGCTCGGCGGGCGCTATCCGACCAACACTTCCGGCGGCCATCTGTCGGAATCCTACATGCAAGGCTGGGCGCTGAATGTCGAGGCAGTACGGCAAGTGCGCGGTGCTTGCGGCCCACGTCAGGTGAAAAATTGCGGCAGCGCCGGTTGTCACCTCCATCATCTATGGCAGGGATCCATCGTGAGGCCGTTGCCGAACGTCGATGGACCGGACCGGCCGTTCTGGCAGGCGCTGCGGCAGCGCGAGGTTCACGTCCAGCGCTGCAGCAATTGCGGCATGAACCGCTTTCCCGCCACGCGCTTTTGTCCGCAATGCCACTCGGAGGCATCCGAATGGCATGCGGTCGCACCGACGGGCATCGTCGAAACGTGGTGTGTCTTTCACCGCGCTTATTTCGACGGTCTCGAGGTGCCGTATACGGTGATCCAGGTGCGGCTCGATTGCGGCGTCCGGTTGTTTTCCAATCCCGTCGGCGTGACCCCCGCGGCGCTTCGCATCGGATCGCCGGTCGAGGCCGTGTTCGAGGACGTCACGCCGGATATAACGCTGTTGAAGTTCAGGCCGCGGAAGGAATCTCAATGAAAGCGATGGTGGTGCACGCTCCGGGCGGCACAGACGTCCTCAAGGTCGAAAGGATTCCTGATCCAACCCCCCAGTTGAAAGACGTTGTTATCAAAGTCGATGCCTGTGGGGTCTGCTTTCACGACATCGTCACCCGTAACGGCACACTCAAAGCCGGTGTGCACATGCCCTGCATCCTGGGGCACGAAATCTCTGGCACCGTGGTCGAGATCGGCAAGGGAGTGCGCAATTTTCGCAAAGGCGATCGGGTGGCGACGGCGCAGCGCTATCACATCTGCGGCGCCTGTCGGTATTGTCGAACCGGCCGGGAAACGATGTGCCCCGATCGCAAGTTCACCGGCGACTGGGGCATGGTCGGCGGCTACGCCGAATATGTCGCGATCGAAGACGATAACGTTGCGCTAGTGCCCGAACAGGTGGCACTGCAGGATGCCTCGATCGTGGCGTGCGCCATTGGCACCATTCTCAACGCCATTCGCGAAGTCGGACGGCTGTCGCCTGGCGAAAGCGCACTGGTGACCGGCGCCGGTGGCGGCCTGGGCATGCACGCGGTGCAACTTGCTCGGCTCGCCGGCGCTTTCGTCGTCGCGCAGACGACTTCTCCGGACAAGGCCGACCAAATTCGTGCGCTCGGCGCCCACGAAGTCATCGTGCATGGACGCGGTGAGGATTTCTCGAGCGCGGTGAAGAAGGCAACTGGCGGCCAGGGCGTCGATGTCGTGATTGATAATGTCGGAAGTCTTTTGTTCGATCCGATCCGCCGCAGCTTGGCGATTAGCGGCCGTTGGATCCTGATCGGTCAATTGACTGGCCAGTTCGTGCCGTTCAATCCGGCGCAATTGTTTCTTAAGAACATATCGATGCTGAGCGCAACCAGCACTACACGTCAGCAACTTGAAGATTGCCTGGCTTTAGTCGCGCGCGGTGCGGTTAAGCCGATCATTTCGCTGGCGCTGCCGCTGGAGCGCGCTGCCGAGGCGCATCACTTGGTCGAGGCCGGCAAGGTCGCCGGTCGCATCGTTCTGCGCCCGAACGGCTGAAGACATGAAAATCGACGCGGCAATCGTCGGCATCGGCTGCAGCGCATTCGGGCGCCGCCTTCCTGACAGCCAGCTCCGCCTTGCCGCGACGGCCTTCAAGAACGCGCTGGCGGATGCCGGATTGCGACGAAGCGATGTCGACGGCCTTTCGATCCATCTCGGTTGGCCGCTCGGGCCTGACTATGATCGCATCGCCGAAGGCTTCGGCTTGGAAATTCGCTACGTCAATCAGTCCTGGCTGCACGGGCGCTTCGTCACTAATGCCCTTCAGCACGCGGCGCTTGCGGTTTCCGCCGGCCTTGCCGACGTTGTCGCCTGCGTTGCCGCGGTGAGCTTCACTCGCGAGCGCCACTTTCTCGGCGGCCCGGGCGATATCGAGGGCAATCGCGAAGAAGGTGGGACCCATGGTGAGGCGCCACCCTACGGGCTGACGGCGCCGGCGGGCGGCGCCGCGATTGCCATGCAGCGTTACATGCATATTTATGGCGCGGCCAGTAGCCAGCTTGGCGCCGTGCCAATTGCGATGCGCAATCATGCGCTGAAAAATCCGCGCGCCATCATGAAAGAGCCGCTTACCCTTGAGGCGCATCAATCGGCGCGGATGGTGGTTGATCCACTGCGGCTGTTCGATTGCTGCCTGATCAGCGACGGCGCGGCAGTCGTGCTGATGGCGCGCAGCGATCGGGCACGAGATTTACGGCAAAAGCCGGTGCGCATTCTCGGCATGCAGGGCCTCCGCTCCGGCCGCGATGAGTTCATTTTCGCGCCGCGCGGTCTTGGCATCAATCAACAATCCGGCCGGCACGCGGCGGCCCGCGCGATAGACCTCGAAGTGTTCGCACAAGCCGGAATCACGCGCGACGACGTGCGCGGCTTCTATACCTATGATGCGTTCTCGCCGCTCGTGCTGTTCGCTCTCGAACGATTCGGCTATTGCGGTGCCGGCGAGGCCGCGGCCTGGGTTCAAGCTGGACGGATCGAGCTCGGTGGTCCGCTGCCAGTCAACACCTCGGGCGGCCTGTTGTCAGAAGCCCATGTCGGCGGATGGAACTCGATTTGCGAAATGACAAGACAATTGCGCGGCACAGCGGGCGCAAGTCAGATCGCCAATGCGGCGGTGCTGCAATGGGGCACGACATGGGGCGATTCGGTCATCCTCGCAGCCTAAGGAAAGACGTCGTGAAGCTGCCTTATCAAAAACCGCGTCCACGCGTTGGCCCCGATAATGAACCGTTCTGGCGTGGCTGCCGCGTGCATCGGTTGATGCTGCCGACCTGTCAGGCCTGCGGCAAAGCGCATCTGCCGCCCGGACCAGTCTGCCCGTTCTGCTTCTCCGACCACATCGCCTGGAAGGAAGCGTCCGGTCGCGGTCGCATCAGCACGTGGACGCTGGTTCACAAGGCCTGGTTCGCAGCGTTCCAGGATGAAACGCCGTACAACGTCGTGCAGGTTGAACTCGACGAGGGGCCCCGGCTCACCTCGCACCTCACCAATGTCGGTGAGCGAAAAATTCAAATCGGCCAACGCGTCGAAGTTATGTTCGTCGACATCGACGAAAAATTGACCCTGCACGGTTTTCGCATTGTCGCGCAATGAACTATCAGCTGGAATAAAGCGGCTCCGGCAAACCCTTCACCCCGACATCCACCGCCAACAGACTGCCAGCCTGCGCTTCGGCAGCGAGCTTGTCTGGCGCAAGCCGGAACCGTGCCGTCGTCACATAAAGCGTGGCCAGATCCGGCCCGCCAAAGGTGCAAGCGGTTGGTCGGCTGACCGGCAGGGACACCGTGCTGACTATCCGGCCATCCGGCCCATAGCGGACCAGGCAGCCGCCGTCGAATACCGCGTTCCAGACAAAGCCATCAGCATCGACCGACGAACCGTCGGGCACGCCAGGCCGATTGTCCATGGTTGCGAATACGCGCCGCGGACCGATTGTCCCCGCACCAAGATCGAAGTCGTAGACGAAGATGGTCTTCACATGGCTATCGGCGAAATACATTCGCCTGTCGTCCGGACTAAAGCACACGCCATTCGCGACCCATATGCCATCATCGACGGCGTCCACGTGTCCGCGCTCAAGCCGATAGAGCCGGCCGCTGGCGCGCTCCATGGTTTTCGTCATCGAGCCAACCCAAAATCGGCCATGCCGGTCGCAACGGCCATCATTGAGAATGTTGACCGCACCGCCATCTTCTGGATCAGCGATCCGTTCGAGGGCACCACTGATCGGATCGTAATGTGCGAGCCCGCCGCGCCCCGCGATTAGCAATCCGCCGCCGGCACGCGGCGCAAACGAGCCGAGCTTTTCCGGCGGCGTCCAACTTTCGAGCTTATTATTCGCAGGATCGAAGCGATGAATGGCCGGTTTGAAGGCGTCGATCCAGTAGAGCGTCTGCTCGATCGGGTGCCAACGCGGAACTTCGCCGAGAACATCCATGGTGTGCGCGACGCAAGCAACTTCGATCACGATCAGCTTCCTTCGGCGACCGATCCCGGTCCACCGTGCGTGAAGAACTCGACCAAACGGTTCTTCTGCAGCTTACCGGTGACGGTGAGTGGCAGTTCGGTTTCACTGACGAACTTCATCAGGCGTGGAATCTTGTAGGCGGCAAGCTCGCGGCGACAATGCGCTAAGAGCTCGGCTTCGGCGACGCTATGTCCCGGCCGGCACACAATGACGGCCGCGACAACCTCGTCGCGTTGCTGGTCGGGTACACCGGTGACGCAAGCAAGCTTGACGGCAGGATGTGCCATCAGGGTCTCTTCGACCTCGACTGGAGCAACATTGATACCCCCAGTCTTGATCATTTCTTTGATACGTCCGCGAAAATACAGTCGCCCTTCGCCATCGAGGAAGCCAAGATCGCCAGTGATAAGATAGCCGCTCACATCGAAGGCAGCGCGATTTTTGTCGACGTCTTTGTAATAACCGACCGTGACATAACCTTTGACACGGATCTCGCCGACCTGACCTTGCGGCAGCACTGTGCCGGTGTCCGGATCGACGATGCGCAAGTCAACACCGGGCAGCGGGCGCCCGACGCTCGACAAGCGAATGTCCAACGACTCGGCCGCGTCGGTGACGGCGCAGTTGCCATAGGTTTCGGTCAGTCCATAGATGTTGCAGATCTCGTGCGCGCCAAGATCCACCACGCGCTTGATCTGCTCAGGCGTGCCGACCGTGCCGCCCGAGCGCAGGCTTGATAGATCGTGCAATCGCAGATCGGGATGTTCGCTCAACGCCTGCGCCATATTGGGAGTGCCGTAGAACAGTGTGCAGCGCTCGGCGGCGATGATGCGCAACGCCTCGCCAGGTTCGAAGCTTTCTTGCAACACGACGCAGCCGCCATGGGTCAAAAGGTTGAACAGTGCGTTCTCGCAACCTAGCCCCCAAAATAGCGACACGGCGAGCCAGAGCCGGTCGTGCTCGGTGACGTGCATGCGCTCACCGATGTGCCACATGTTCTCGATTAGCGCATAATGCTGAAGCTGCACGCCTTTTGGCGTCGAAGTCGAGCCGGAGGTGTAAAGTAGATAGGCAATATCTTCTGGGTCAATGGAACGGGTAACGCACTCAATTTCGGCGTCTGTTACGCTGCGGCCGCGGACGTAGACGTCGTCGAATCCAATCGACTCGCGGTAGGGGCGCGCACCGATGTGGATGATCCGCTTGAGCCGTGGCGCAGATTGTGTGAGCGGCTCGAGCCCATTGAGAATTGCAAAATAGTCTTGCTTGAGAAAGCGATCGCTAGCGATGAGCGTGCTTGAATCGGAGTGGGCCAGCACATAGCTAAGTTCGCGGCTGGTAACCCAAGTATTGATTGCGACCATGATGGCGCCGAGCGAGCAGATCGCAAGGTCCGCGATGATCCATTGTGGTTTGTTATCCATCAAGATGGCGATCATGTCGCCCTTGCGCACACCGAGCGCGTGCAGCCCTTTGGCAAAGGCTCTAACCTGCTCCCGTACCGCGGCATAGCTGTAGCGTCGTCCACCCCCAACTAGCGCCTCTCGTTTGGGGAAACGTATCGCCAACTCGTCGAGCAGACCGGGGATCGTGCGGCTCGTCGGCATCGTCGCCATACGGAACTCTGCGCTTAAAATCGTGGATAGGTGAGACTTGGTACCAGCCAAATTATGCGATGCGCACTGCCAGAGCAGCAAGTTGCCATCGAGACGGCCATGTCCTTAGATGGGGTAATCGGCCGGCGAGCTTGTGGATAGCTGAAGATTTTGGGTGCTGCGCTTCAGGCTGATGGTGAATACGAGGTCCGTGTGTACGGCCTCAAGCATCAGAAGGAGAAGC
>Ga0335081_10013865_pt1 | contig 13026 bp, 8 predicted proteins | sample Lox_Sample_35_FD_206713 | JGI IMG/M metagenome (GOLD analysis project Ga0335081, IMG submission 206713) | Soil microbial communities from Loxahatchee National Wildlife Refuge, Florida, United States - Lox_Sample_3.5 | ecosystem: Environmental > Terrestrial > Soil > Wetlands | place: USA: Florida...
GCCCCAGACCCCCAGCGCCTCCACCACCGGCTGAAGCTCGCGGCCGGCAGGCGTCAGGACGTATCGCACGTCGTTGCCGTCACCGCGCCGGTCCACTACGCCCGCCTGGACCAGCTGGTTGAGCCGCTTGGACAGCAGGGTGGGCGACATCCGCGGCACCCCGCGCCTCAGCTCGTTGAAACGCTCGCTGCCGGCGACCAGCTCGCGGACGATCAGCAGCGTCCACCGCTCGTCCAGCAACTCCATCGCCTTAGCCACCGGGCAGAACTGGTGATATGAGGTCCCCATGCCCAGCAGGGTAAGGCGGAGGAAACGTTCCAGGCCAGACCTCGAAGGGGTGAGTACAGATGTTGTACTAGCCGCCGGGTCCCGCACTTCCTAGCGTCGGTTCCACTGACGCAAACGGGGAGGAGACCCGCAATGAGCACGCAGACCACGAATACCGCCGACGCGGGCCGGGCACTGAAGGCGAAGCACCGCGCCATGTGGGCGTTCGGCGACTACCCGGCCGTGGCCACCGACCTCGTGTCGAGCCTCGGCCCGATCCTCGTCGAAGCGTGCCAGGTCCGGCCCGGGGACCGGGTGCTCGACGTGGCCGCCGGAACCGGCAACGCCGCGATCCCCGCGGCCGAGGCCGGAGCGAGCGTGGTAGCCAGCGACCTGACTCCGGAGCTGCTTGAGGCCGGGCAGCAGGCGGCTGAGCGGCGCCGAACGACGCTGGAGTGGCGGCAGGCCGACGCCGAGGACCTGCCGTTCGCGGACGCCGAGTTCGAGGTGGTCATGTCGTGCCTGGGCGTCATGTTCGCGCCGTTCCACCAGGCCAGCGCCGACGAGCTGGTCCGGGTATGCCGCCCTGGCGGGACCATCGGCCTGCTCAACTGGACGCCGGAAGGGTTCATCGGCCAGATGTTCGCCACGATGAAGCCGTACGCCCCGCCGCCCCCGCCCGGCGCGCAGCCGCCGCCGCTGTGGGGCCGCGAGGACCATGTCCGCGAGCTGCTCGGCGACCAGGTCACCGACGTCCGCGCCACGCGCCAGACCGTCCGGATCGACCTGTTCGGCCGCCCCGAGGCCTTCCGCGACTACTTCAAGGCCAACTACGGCCCGACTATCGCCGCCTACCGGGGCATCGCGGATGATCCGCGGCGGACTGCCGCGCTGGACGGCGAGCTCGCCGACCTGGCCCGGCGCCATGACCGTGCCGCCGGAAGGCCTGGGAACACCGTGATGGAGTGGGAGTACCTGCTGCTCACGGCGCAGAAGCGGTCCTGAGGAAACGTCAGCGGCAGGCAGGCATATGCTTCAGGTCCAGGTCACGCTGCTCGGCGGGTTCGTCGTTACGGTAGGCGGAGTCCCCATCGCCGACGCCAGCTGGAAGCGCCGCCACGCGGCAGCGGTCGTGAAGGTGCTCGCCCTGGCACCTGGTCAGCGGCTGCATCGCGAGCAGGTCATGGACCTGCTCTGGCCGCAGGACACGATCGCCGAGGCGGTACCCAAGCTGCACAAGGCGGCGCACTTCGCCCGGCGCGCCATCGGGGTGCCGGACGCGGTAGTGCTGCGCGGCGACCAGGTGGTCCTGTGTCCCGGCGGCAGCGTGACCGTGGACGCGGTCCAGTTCGAGGAACTGGCCCGCCGCGCGCTCGCCACCGGGGACGCCGCCGCGGCGCGCGAGGCGCTCGCGCTGTACGGCGGCGAGCTGCTGCCCGGGGACAGGTACGAGGAGTGGGCCGAGCCGCGCCGTGAGCAGCTTCAGCGCAGTCACCTGGACCTGCTGCGGCTGGACGGCCGCTGGGAGGCGGTGGCCGAACTCGACCCCGGCGACGAGCGCGCCCACCTGGCCCTCATGCGCCAGTACGCGGCGACCGGCGACCGGCATGGCGCGCTGCGCCAGTTCGAGCGCCTGGACCGGGCGCTGCGCCAGGAACTGGGCGTCGCCCCCGGCCGGGAGGCCTCGGCGCTGCGGGACCGGCTGCTCGCCGATCCCGGTGTGTTCTCGCGCCGCGACGACCCGCTGATCGGCCGTGACCTGGAACTCTCCGTCGCGGACGGGGCCTTGCTCGACGCCGCGGCCGGGCGGAGCCGCACGCTGGTCGTCGTCGGCGAGGCCGGGTCGGGGAAATCGTCGCTGCTGGCCGCGGTCACCGCCGGGGCGGCGGAGCTGGGCATGGCGGCCGGCCACGGAACCGCGGCCCGGGTCGAGGGAGCGTGGCCGTATGCCCCGGTCATCGAGGCACTCTGCGGCGTGTGCCGGCAGGATCGGGCGCTGCTGCGCCGCCTGGCCGGCCGGCACCGGGAGGAGATCGAGCGGGCGCGGAACGGCACAGCGGGCTCGTGGTCCGGGCAGAGCGCGCACCAGCCGCTCTTCCTGGCCGCGGCCGAGCTGGTCAGCCTGGCCGCGGCGGGGCACGGCCTGCTGCTCACCATCGACGACATCCACGACGCCGACGACGGCAGCCTGCGGCTGCTGCATTACCTGGCCCGGTCAGCGCGCGGCCAGCGGGTGTGCATCGTGCTCGCGCACCGGCCGGTTCCGGCGGCGAGCCCGCTGGAGGCCACCCGCCGGAGCCTCATCGAGCGGTACGGCGCGGCCGAGCTCAGGCTCGGCCCGCTCACCGACCACGACGCCGCGGCGCTCATCCGCCGCTACGTCGCCGATTCCCCGGCCGAGCTGGTCAAGCTGGTTACCACGCTGGGCCGCGGCGTGCCGTTCCTGGTCACCGAACTCGCCCGCCGGGCTGTGCTCATTACCGGCGCCGGTCCCGGCTCCGCCGCCGGGCAGGATTGGGGGCAGGCCCTCCAGGCCAGCGTGTTCGCCCCGCTGCGGCCGGCCACCCGCGAGGTCCTCCAGCGGGTGGCCGTGGTCGGCGCGTCGTTCGATACCGACGAATTCGTCGCCCTGTCCGGGGTGGCCGAAGAGGAGGCCTTCGGCCACCTCGACGACGCCCTCGGCGCGCGGATCATCGAGCCCGCGAGTGCGGGTTACCGGTTTCGCCACGGCCTGATCAGGGACGCGCTCACCGGCGACGTCCCGGCGCACTGGCGCCGCCAGGTCCACCGCAACACCGCCCGGCGGCTGGTCAAGCTCGGCGCCTCGCCCGCGCGCATCGGCCACCATTTCCTGGCGGCCGGAGCCGGCCCGGACGCCGTACCCCATCTGCTCTCGGCGGCCGAGACGGAATCGGCCGTCGGCGCCTACCGCGACGCCCTGGCGCTGGTGGACGCCATCCGGCCGCATGCCGTCGGCCAATGCCGGACCAGGGCGCTCTCGCTGCGCGCCGACCTGCTCACCGCGATCGGCGACCCGATGGCCGGGCCGGCCTACCGGGACGCACTCGGCGGGGCGGGCCCGGCCGATGCGCGACGGCTGCGCGCCCGGCTGGCGAACAGCGCGGTCATGGCGGGTGACCTCGCCACGGCGGCCGCCGCCCTCGATGGCCTCGATACCGACGGCGGCGCCGACGATGCCGACATCCTGCTCGCGCGCGGCAAGTACGCGTTCTTCACCGCTGACTTCGACGCCGCCAGGACCGCGGCCGAGCAGGCGCAGCGGCTGATACTCGCGGGGGAACGCAATTGGCAGGTGCTCGACCTCGTCACGCTGCGGGGGTTGCTCGCGCACCGTTCGGATCAATGGTTCGCCCAGATGGGCGCCGAGCTGTACCGGACCCGGGAGGACCCCGGGATGGCCGGTGTCATCTTCGATGGCTACCTGTGCTCGGCCGAGTACCTGCTGTACGGACCGACGCCGTACCCCGAGGTCCTGGAGCTGGCGCGGGACCTGTACAGGACGGCTGAACGCAGCGGGGCACGGCGGGCCGCGGCGTTCGCCCGGGCGCTGACGGGCGAGGCGGCGCTGCTGACCGGCGACCTGGACCTCGCCGCGGCCGAGCTGACCGAGGCCTGCACCGAGCACCGGGACCTCGGGTCCGGTGCCGGCGAGGCGCATTCGCTGCAGCGGCTCGCCGAGGTCCGGCTGGCCCAGGGCGACGACGCGGCAGCGAGGCGGCTGCTGGAGCGGGCGCTCCCGCTGGCCCGCGACTCGATCGTGGCCAAGCACCTGCTGCACCGCGTGTTCGGCACGATGATCCGGGCCGCGGCCAGCCGGCCCGAGGCCATCCAGGCCGCCGAACGGGCCGAATCGATGCTCGGCTGGGACGACTTCTGCCAGTTCTGCTCGATCATGCTGGCCGTGCCCGCGACCATCGCATACGCCCGCGGCGGTGATCTGGATGCCGCCCGGCGTCACCTGGCGGCCGCGATGCGCTCGGCGCCGGTGTGGCGGGACACCGCATGGGAGGCCGGGCTGGCCGAGGCGGAGGCGGCAGTCGCCGCCGCCAGCGGCGACCCCGGCACGGCGCGGGCCCGGCTGCAGCGGGCGGTCGGCCAGTTCCAGCGGGTCGGCCAGCCCCTCGACGCCGAACGGTGCCGCCGGGCTGTCGGCCTGATCGCCCGGGAGCCGGCCGGGCGGGGCTCCCGCCCGGCGGCCGCTCGCCGGTCAGGCCGGCGGCGCGAACAACTCCAGGGCGATGTTGTCCGGGTCGCGGAACGACAGGCCCGAACCGTAGCCCGCGTCCTTGATCTCGCCGTGGGCCACGCCCAGCGCGTCCAGGCGGGCGGCCCACTCGGTCAGCTCGGCGCGGCTCGCGCAGCCGAACGAGACGTGGTCAAGGCCGGGCCTGCGCTCGTCGAATGCGTCCTTGCTGTTCAGGTCGGGAAAGCCGTGCAGCCCGAACAGCGTGCTGCCCAGCTGGTAGACGATGTGCCGGAACGGGCCGGTGTCCTCGTCCAGGATCGGCTCGACGCCGAGGACGCGGGTGTACCAGGCCTCGCTGACCGACAGGTCGGTCACCGTTACGGCGACGTGCGAGATGGCGGGGATGGTTCCTGAGATGGCCACGATGATCTCCCTTTGCTCGTTGTGGCTGTGGTTACGCCCGCAACGCTACGGAGCGGTCCTTCCCCGGAACTTCCGCGGAACTTCCCCGCGCCTGCGCCCGCCAGGCGAAGGGGCGGGTGGGCAGCGAGATGATGGCCTCGAGGGCCGCCAGCCGCCTCAGGAACGCGAAGGCGAACCAGGTTGGCATCCACAACAGGCTCCGCCAGCGCCGGTGCTTGACGGCCAGCGGCAGGCTGATGGCCACCGAGATCGCGCCGCCGACGGCGTAGAGCAAGAAGAACGTGGCGACGTTCTGCCGGTACGTGGGGTGGGTGAGCACGAGTTCGAGCATGAAGATGGGGGCCACTAGGCCGGCCGGCAGGAAGAACCAGGAAAAGCCGCGCCGTATCGTCCAGAACCATAGGCGCGGGCCGGCGAATCCGCTGCGCAGCGGGACGTGCCTGGCGTAGACGTGAAAGCTGGCTCGTGTCCAGCGGGTCCGCTGCTCGAGGAACTCGCCGATGCTGCGCGGCACGTCCTCGAAGGAACGTATCCGCGGGTCGACGACGACCCGGTAGCCGAGGCGGCCGATCTGCATGGTGACGTCGGAGTCCTCGCCGTTCATGCGAACCGGGAAGCCTCCGGCCAGGATCACCGGGTCACGCCGGAAGGCGGTGAACGTGCCCGGGATCACCACGATGCCGTCGACCAGGCTCTGGCCGAGGCGCGCGAACCGGAACTGGAACAGGGTCTCGAGCATGCGCAGGTGGTGGAACCAGCTCGCATGATCTGTTCGCGGCTCCTCCATGGCACCCACGCTGCCGATGCGCGGATCGCGGAACCACGGGACGGACAAGGTCAGCGCGTCGGGGCCCATGACGCAGTCGGCGTCGATCCGCACGACTATCTCGGCTTGGGTGACCGCCAGCCCGCGATTGAGCGCAGCGGCCTGCCCGCCGTTCGGCGTGCTCAGAACGGCACCTCTGGCGTAGCGGAAGCGCTCGAATTCAGCCCACGCGATCTGCGCGGTGTCGTCGGCAGAACCGTCGTCGGACACCAGCACGCGCACCGGGCCGCCGTACCGGCCCGCGGCGACGTCGATGGAGCGGAGCAGCCTGGCGATGCCGACCGCCCGCATAACGAACCTGGCCGGGCAGGTCCAGCAGCTCATACCCACCCCGGTTCCCACCACCCAGGGCCTGTTCTACCAGGCGGTGATAACCGTGACCGGGCGCACGACGGCCGTGCCGATGAACGGCATGGCGGCCGACATCCGGCCGGGGACCTCGCCGGAGCCGCGCGGGTCAGCGACCCCTGGCCCAGGCCCGGGCAGCGCCGTCCAGGCGTCCCCCGGAGGGTCGGCCTGGCTGCTGACCCGTTCGGCGCTGAGTCAGCTCCTCGCGGATCCGGCGGTCGCGACGAGCTGCGGAGCTCGCGGGTCTACGAGATCCTGCAACCGGGCCAGCGTGCGCTGGCGGGCGTGGCCGCCGAGCCGGTTGTCACGTTCGCCTCAGCCGCCGCGCTTGAAGACGCTGCACGTCGCGGCCAGCTTCCGGGCGGGACGTACGGCGTGCTGTACGACCCGGAAGCCTGGTCGTTCACCCCGGCGGACGAGCAGCGCGATCCTGTCACCGCCGCCGCCCGGGCCGCTGCGGTGGCCCATGCACACGGCCTGCGGCTTATCGTCGCGCCGGGGCTCAACCTCACCACGGTGCTTGATCCCGCCGGGCAGCCGCGGTGGCGGACGTTCCTCTCCCTGCACCTGGCCGGCCAGCTGGCCAGGGCGGCCGACGTCATCGAACTCCAGGCGCAGAGCCTGGAGAGAGATACGGTCGCGTACGCTTCTTTCGTCCGCACCGCGACGTCGCAGGCTATCGCCGCGAATCCGGGGATCGCCGTGCTGGCCGGGCTGTCCACCAACCCGCCGGGTGCGCCGGTGGATGGCCAGCACCTCGCCGCTGCCATCCGCGCCACCCGCTCCGCGGTCGCCGGTTACTGGCTCAACATCCCCGGCCCGGGGGCGCGCTGCCCCACCTGCCAGGCCGCTCGCCCGGACATCGCCATCCAGGTGCTGCGCTGGTACCACTGAAGGTCCGGCTTTGCCCGACGGACTTCTTATGTAAGCGTTACGGCACGTACGCGTGTAAACCTGAGAGCTTAAGACCGCGTCGTCCGGATATACCATGTATGGGAGTTTTCGCCGACGTTCGGGGTGAAAATTGGGGTACGCCGGACTTCAGCCTGAGGACCCGCGGGAGATCGGGCCGTACCGGCTGCTCGGGCAGCTGGGCAGCGGCGGCATGGGCCAGGTGTTCCTGGGCATGTCAGCGGGGGGCCGCCCGATCGCGGTCAAGATCATCCGGACCGAGCTGGCCAACGATCCCGACTTCCGGGCCCGGTTCCGGAGCGAGGTCTCGGCGGCTCAGAAAGTAAGCGGCTTGTTCACCGCGCTCGTGGTGGACGCGGACCTGGACGGCCCGATGCCGTGGCTGGCGACCGCGTACGTGACTGGCCCGTCGCTGACCGAGGCGGTACGCGGCCATGGCCCGTTGCCGGCCCGCAGCCTGATGGCACTGGCGGCCGGGCTGGCGGAAGGCCTGGGCGCCATCCACGCGGCCGGAGTGGTGCACCGCGACCTGAAGCCCTCCAACGTGCTGCTGGCCGAGGACGGGCCCAGGGTCATCGACTTCGGAATCTCCGAGGCCGCCGAGGCGAGCGTGGCCGCGGGCGCGAACGTGATGATCGGCTCGCCCGGCTACATGTCCCCCGAGCAGGTCCTAGGCGTGGAGATCGGCCCGTCGAGCGACATGTTCAGCCTGGGAGCGGTCCTCACCTTCGCCGCGACCGGGCAGGGTCCCTTCGGCACCGGATCGAACGCCGCGCTCATGTACCGGCTGGTCAACAGCCCCGCCAAGCTGGGTGACGTGCCCGGCGAGCTGCGATCGCTGGTGGGCAGGTGCCTGGCCAAGCACCCGGGTGACCGGCCCACGGCCTGCGAGATGCTGGCCGAGGTGGGCGCCCTCCAGCCCGCGCCCGGCTGGCTCGCCGAGTCCATCATGAGCAGCTTCGTCCTGGACCGGTCGGCCGCCGCCGCCCTTGGCCCGGCCGAGGCGAGCGAACTGATCGCGCTGACCGATACCTCCGGCCAGCCGCCGCGATCCGGCGAGCCGCCGCGCGGCGGCACGAACCGTCCCGGACGGCACCGAGTCTCCCGGACGCTGGCCTCGGCGGTCCTCACCGGCGGGCTGGTGGCGGGCTCGGCCGTGGCCGCCTTCGCCCTGATCGGCGCGAACCGGGCCCCGGCGGGCAGCCACCTCCAGCCGCAGGCCGGCGCTGGAGTCGCGGCGGCCCTGCCCGCCTCGGCGGCCAACCCGTCGGCCAGCCCGGGCGCGTCGTCCTCGGCCTCGGCCTCGCCCTCGGCGTCGATCCCGGTATCGCCGAGCGCGTATCTCAGCCCGGCCTCGTTCGGAATCACCGGCACGTCGCTGCCGCCGACTCCGATCGTCACCCAGTCGGCCGGGGGATCGACCGAGTCCTCAAGCCCGGGCAAGTCGTCGCCCCCGGCGTCGTCCCCGCCCGCGTCGTCGCCTCCGGCTTCCTCCCCGCCGGCTTCCTCCCCGCCGGCTTCCTCGCCGCCCGCGTCGTCCCCGCCGGCATCGTCGCCTCCGGCTTCCTCCCCGCCGGCTTCCTCGCCGCCCGCGTCGTCCCCGCCGGCGTCGTCGCCTCCGGCTTCCTCCCCGCCCGCGTCGTCGCCTCCGGCGTCGTCGCCGCCGGCCTCGGATCCGGGTACCCCAAGCCCCTCCGCGTCCAGCACGTGACCAGGCGTCCGGGCGGGTTAGCCAGCCGGGCGCTCCGCCCGGACCAGGGTGTCGATGGCGGTCGCCTGCCCGCCGTCCCGTTGGACGGTCCGGCGGACCCGTTCGGCCCGCAGGATGCGCAGTCCCGGCAACCCGGCGGTGATCGCCTCCGGGGTATACAGCACCTCCGGGCTCTGCGGGCCGCCCACGCCCTCGGTCAGGTTGGTCAGGTCGTGGCCGACGACCAGCAGCGTGCCGCCCGGGACGAGCGCCGCGGCAGCCCGGGCCAGCACCCGGCCCAGTAGCCCCGCGTCCACCTGGAGGTAGGCGATGAGCACGAGGTCGAAGACGGCGCGGGCGGGCTCGTACTCACTCAGGTCGGCGACCACCCAGTCCACCTGGCGGTCAGCGACACCATGGGCGGCGCTCAGCTTGCGCCCCTTCTCCAGGCCAACCCGGGAAAAGTCGACCGCGGTCACCGACCAGCCGCGTTCGGCCAGCCAGACCGAATTGCGCCCCTCGCCGGCCGCCAGGTCGAGCGCCCGGCCGGGCGGCAGGTCGGCCAGCTGCTCCGCCACGAACTGATTCGGGTGCATCGACCACTCGAACTCGGCGCCGGAATACCGCTCATCCCACTGCTGCCTGTCCACCCGGCCACTGTAAATCAGGCGGCTTCGCCGCGGTGCTCCCCAGGCGGCTTCGCCGCGGTGCAGCCTAGGCGGCTTCGCCGCGGGCGAGCACCTGACGCAGCCGGACCCGGGAGCCGGTGCGCAGGATGGACCGCCCGTAGATGGTTGCCGCGGTCCGCGCCATCCACACCGTGCCCACCGCGACCAGGACGGCGGAGATCGCCGCCTGCCAGGCGGGCACGTCACCCGCCGCGTACAGCACCGGCATGGCCACCGGAGCCGTCGGGGGGAAGAAGCCGAGCACCTTGTAGAAGAGGTTGGCGCCGTTGGCGTAGATCACCGTGTAGGACAGCGCGTAGGCGACGATCAGCGGGACCTGCACCGGCAAGATCACCGTGCCCACATCGGACTGCCTGCTGACCAGGGATCCGGCCGCGGCGAACGCCGTGCAGTAGAAGGCGTAGCCGAGCACGAGGAACACCGCGCCGACGATCACGATCCCGGGCGCCGCGCCGTGCGCCAGGCTGGAGCCGACGGCGGCCCCCAGACCGAGGAAGACGGCCACCATCAGGGCGGCCTGGGCCAGGGCCAGGACCCCGATCCCGGTCACCTTCCCGACCAGCAGCTGGATGGGCCGAACGGATGCGAGGATCACCTCCACGATCCGGTTCTGCTTCTCCTCGCCGACGCCCATCGCGATCTGCGAGCCGTAGGCGCTGATGAGGACCCACACCAGCACGACGGTGAACAACCCGGTCAGCCGGCGCGACAGGCTGGCCGAGGGCGGCGAGAGGCCGCGGACCGGCAGGGTGACCCCGCGCCCGGCGGCGCCCGGCGGCAGCTGGCCGAGCAGCCTGCTCAGCCCGGCGACGTCCGCGATCGCGGACGCCAGCCCGCCGCCCGATCCGCTCGAGTCCGCCAGCGAGACCTGCTTCACCACGACTTCGCTGTCGTTGACCAGCAGCACGTCCAGCTGCCCGGAGCGCAGCGCGGCCTCACCCGCCGCCAGGCTGGGCTGCGGCACGACGGTGACGCCGGTGCCGGTGAGGCGCCCCGCTTCGCGCACGATCTCGGTCATCGCCGCCGCCTGACCGCCCACGATGCCCACCCGCTGCGGCTTGGCGGTACGGGCCAGGATAGCCGGGATCACCACCGCGGCCGCGACGACGAGCAGCAGCACGATCGTGCTCACCGCGAAGGCCCGTGACCGGCCCCGTTGCCGGATCTCCCGCTCCGCGATGATCGCGGTCAGCCTGATCCACTTGGAGTTCATGCTTCCTCGCCGGTGACGTCGCGGAACACCTCGGACAGCCGCCGTGAGGCAAAGCTGAAGTGCTCGACGGCGCCGGCCGCACGGGCCGCGTCGAGCACCTTCTGCGAGTCGGCGCCCGGGGCCAGCGTGAGGACCACCATGCCGGAGTTAACCTGCTCGACCGAGGCGAGGGCGGGATCCAGCCGCGCGGCCCAGTCTCCCGCCTGGTCGCCGGCCACCCGGACGGCCAGCCGCGGCCGGTCGCCGCGCTCCAGGTCGGACACGGCGCCCTGGGTGACGACCCGGCCGCGGTGGATGATCGCCACCGCCTGGCAGATGTGCTCCACCAGGTCGAGCTGGTGGCTGGAGAACAGCACGGTGACCCCGGCCCGGGCCCGCTCGGCCAGGATCTCGGTCATGTCGTCGACCCCGCCAGGGTCCAGGCCGGCAAAGGGCTCGTCGAGCACCAGCAGTTCCGGGTCGTGCATCAGCGCGGCGGCCAGCTGCACCCGCTGCTGGTTGCCGTGTGACAGCGCCTCCAGCTTGGCTGATTCCCGGCCCGCCAGGCCCAGCCGCTTGATCCAGTGCCGGGCGGCGTCGCGCGCCGAGGCCGCCGTCATGTCGTGCAGCCGGCCCAGGTACTCCAGCTGCTCCATAATCTGCATGCCCGGGTAGAGGCCGCGCTCCTCGGGCATGTAGCCGAACCGGCGTCTGGCCTGCTCCGTCACCGGCTGGCCCTGCCAGCGCACCTGGCCGCCCTCGAGCGCGACCACGCCGAAGATCGCGCGCATCGCGGTGGTCTTGCCCGCCCCGTTCGGCCCGAGGAAACCGAACACCTCGCCGGGCGGGACGCTGAAGGTCAGGCCGTCCAGCGCGACCACCGACCCGAACCGGCGGCGCAGCCCGATCAGCTCGAGAGACACCTCGCGGCCGGCCACCTCGGGGCTGGCCGCTCTGGACGCCACGGTCACCGTGCCTCCATCTTCCCGGAGAGCGCGGCCTGGACGCCGTTACCCTGGACGATCCCGGCGCGCTGTAGCCGCTCCGCGGCGAGGTCGGCGAAGGTCGGGTCGGTCTCGGCGGCGAAGGCGCGCCGGCCCAGCGTGACCGCCGCGACCGCGGCCGAGCACAGCCCGCCGAACGGCTCCCACACCACGTCGCCAGGCTGGGTTACCGCCGTGACCAGGCGCTCCATGAACTCGAGCGGCTTCTGGTTCAGGTGCGCCGAACTGGCCGCCGTCGGGCTGTAAACCCGCGGCGCAGCGCGGCGCAGCGTGCCCTTCAGCCGCTCCTCGCCGTGCAGCGGCCGCCGTGACCACACGTTGGTCACCCCGTGTGCGTGCCGCCAGGTATACCGCAGAGCGTCCCATTCGGCCGCGGTGACCGGGCGCTCGCCGTCGAGCGAGTAGTACGGCCAGCCGGTGGGCTGGCCGTGCGCGTTCGCGTACGCGGCGAGCCGTTCGGTCATCTCCCCGGGCGGCCAGTACCACAGCCAGTCCCTGGTCAGGTACTTGCGGGTGGCCGCGTTCTTCACCCCGCAGGCCTCGTTCGCCCGCTGCAGCGACAGCCCGGACCTGGCCCATTCGTGCCTGACCCACTGTTTGGGCGGCATCGGCCCGTCCGGTCCGGTGACGGTGAAGGTCCGCTGGTAGAAGGCGCACACCTCGGTCACGACGGGGAACTGCCTGATGGTCCGGCCGTTGACGTTGCCCGCGATGTGGGCCAGGCCCTTGTCCCACACGATGAGCTGGACGTAGTCCCAGCCGAACTCGGCGAGCACCGGGTGCACGCTGGCCCAGCCGAGCTCGGTGTTCCAGAACCACAGCGTGCTGGCCGGCCCGGCCGCCGCCGCCCACGCCGCGATGTGCGGGCGGTACCAGCCCGGGAGGTCCTCGGGCCCGACCGTGTCGCCGTGAAATCCGCGCACCCCGTAGGCGCCGTCGCTGATGATCGTCGCGGGGGCCGGCCAGGTCCGGTAGGCGTCGAGCGCATCGCCACGGAACAGGTCGAACCCACTCATGGGCTAGCACTCTATGACGTTGACGGCGAGGCCGCCACGCGAAGTCTCCTTGTACTTGTCGTGCATGTCGCGCCCGGTCGCGCGCATGGTGGCGATGGCCTTGTCGAGCGAAACGAAGTGACGGCCGTCGCCGCGCAAGGCGATCCTGGCGGCGTTGATCGCGGTGACGGAGGCGACCGCGTTCCGTTCGATGCACGGCACCTGGACCAGGCCGCCGATCGGATCACAGGTCAGCCCGAGGTTGTGCTCGATGCCGATCTCGGCGGCGTTCTCCACCTGCTCCGGTGTGCCGCCGAGCACCTCGGCGAGCGCCCCGGCCGCCATCGAGCAGGCCGACCCGACCTCGCCCTGGCAGCCGACCTCGGCGCCGGAGATGGACGCGTTCTCCTTGAACAGGGTGCCGATGGCCGCCGCGGTCAGCAGGAAGCGCACGACGCCTTCGGCGGACGCGC
>Ga0335081_10013866_pt1 | contig 13026 bp, 10 predicted proteins | sample Lox_Sample_35_FD_206713 | JGI IMG/M metagenome (GOLD analysis project Ga0335081, IMG submission 206713) | Soil microbial communities from Loxahatchee National Wildlife Refuge, Florida, United States - Lox_Sample_3.5 | ecosystem: Environmental > Terrestrial > Soil > Wetlands | place: USA...
CACCGCCACCTTCAAGTTCGGGATGCACTGCCGCAAGTACGCTGCCGCAAGTTGCCCCGTTGCGCCACCTCCCATAACTAACACATCGCTCGTCATGGGCCTCCGCGTTTAGAATCTGCGATCTGGCTGTCTATAAATACCATGGAAAATTACTCGAGACGAGGAATGAGGAATCGTAGCATACCAAACGAAAATGTACCGGACGCGCACACTCAGTCATTCCGGATCGGATTGACCCACGAATCTTGTCGATATGAATTTGGCGAAACGAGCCAGAGCACCCGGAACTTGGCCCGCAATCAAAGCCTGTCCCGTAATGCGACCAGGCGCATCGAAGTTACCCAGCGGCGACGGCTTTATCAGCGAACGCGGCTTGCGTGCCCGTTTCCAGTACCCGCTTGGCATCAAGGAAGCCATAGAGTTCGATGAGTTTAGCCACGAGTCCGGTCCACCCGGTCTGGTGACTGGCGCCGAGCCCGGCACCATTGTCCCCGTGGAAGTATTCATAGAAGAGGATGTTGTCGCGCCAGGACGGATCGCTCTGGAATTTTTCGGTGCCGCCATAGACGGGCCGCCGGCCTTGCGCGTCGCGCAAGAAAATCCGAGTGAGTCGGTTCGAGATCTCCTTGCTCACTTCGAAGAGGTTCATGAGCTTGCCGGATCCCGTGGGACATTCGATTTTGAAGTTGTCGCCGTAGTACAAATAGAAGTTCAGAAGCGCCCGGATGATCAGTGCGTTTCCAATCTTGGTTGTTGACGACGATCAAGGTTCATATTTGTTCCGCGACTTTTCCAATTCTCGGCTTGCTCTTCGGCGGGCGGGAGGAGGAAGGTTGCCGAATCAGTGGACCCAGGGCGGGAGTCAGGCCCAATCAGGAGCTCTTACATTCTGTTCCCATTAGACGCTTTGTCTCCCAAAAAGGTTTTGCCAGACTTCTACGAGATGAACAGCGAGTCCGACTTCAACGGGAAGGCAACCAAAGTGAGGCAGTTCGTGTTGTACTTGAAAGACGTTGAGAATGTTCGCTTGGCCTTGCTATTCTAGAGACTCCTCCAGCCACCCCCAGCCTTGTAACTGTCCCCGAGAAGGCAGAAAAACATGGATACCGAGAAACTGCGTGTGGCACGCGAGAAGCTCACTTGTGTCTTCCGTTACCTAGAAGCCCTGAACCAGCATCGTAACCCGGCCAAAAGGCAAATCCGTGAGCAGCTTTGGAGCGTGTGGCTGCACGACCTCCCGGAACATACCGCCATCAAGCGAGGCGGAGCCAAATCAAAGTCAAGAGCCACGGTCAAGGAAGCCCAAACCGATTCTGCGGATAGCAACGCATTTGTTTTGAAAGTGCAGCGCCCTTCGCTTACTCTTCCTCCTGCGCCTCCTCCAGAAATCGCAGAATGGCTGGAAGCGGGATGGGACGACCCCTTCAACGACGCAGCCCTTGCCGAGATCAAAAACGAGTCTGAAGAAAGGAGCGAAAGACCGAGGGAAGACTTTGCGCAGGGCGCGATAAGGGCACCCTTCGAACAGTGGAAGGCTCGCCGCGACGAGTGGGCAAAAAGCGAAAAACCCGCTCGGGCTTCCATGAAGCTCTTCGAAGCACTTTACGCTCTTTACGGCCGCATCGAGCGTGAAGCTGAGCGCGTCGAACTTGTTTTGGGAGATGGCGTTCTTAGCTGGCCGCGCCCCGAGGGGGATATTTATCACCCGATCCTGCTCCAGCGATTGCAATTGCAGTTCGATGCTTCGGTGCCGGAATTCACTCTATCGGAGGCGGACCATCCGGTAGAGCTTTATTCCGCACTTTTCCAATCTTTGCAAGATGTGGATGGAAGAGCTATCGGCCGTTGCCGGGAAGAACTCGAACAAGAAGGATTTCATCCTCTTTTCAACGGCACGACCTCCGAATTCTTGAAACGGCTGGTGGTGCAACTCTCCCCTCGCGGAGAATTTATCGAAAACGGAGCACCAACCAGAGGGCACGATCATCCTCGGATCGGCCGGGCCCCGGTAATCTTCCTGCGAGCTCGCACACTGGGTTATGCCTCGGCGATCGAAGGAATCCTGGCGGACCTGCGGGTGCGCGAGGATCTCCCTTGGTCGCTTCTGAATATCGTCGGTGAGGAACCGGCGAGTCCGGATAATGTCGAATCAGGTGCAAACAACAACGGAGCATGTGTTGATGTGCTCCTAAGCAAGCCTGCAAACCCGGAGCAGATTCGCATTGCAAAACAACTGGAAGAACATGGCGGAGTCTTGGTCCAGGGCCCGCCGGGAACGGGAAAGACTCACACCATCGGCAACCTGATTGGACATTTGCTGGCGCAGGGTAAGAGTGTCCTGGTAACGAGCCACACCACAAAGGCCTTGCGCATGGTTCGTCATCACATCGTCCCGGAGCTTCGTCCGCTTTGTGTGAGCGTTCTTGAAAGCGACTTGGAAAGCCGCAAGCAGTTGGAAAGTGCAGTGGGGTCGATTGCCGAGCGCTTGTCTCGCGCGGACTCCGGCTTGTTGGGGAGCCAGGCAAGGAGATTAGAGACGGAGCGCCATGAATTGCTTAAGACACTTGAGGAGGTCCGGAATCAACTTGCGGATGGTCGCGCCGATGAATATCGCGACATCCTTATAAGTGGAAAAGCGTGGCCCCCCGCAGAGGCTGCGCGCGAGGTAGCACAAGAAAAGGAGGCGTGCGGCTGGATTCCCGGGCCCGCAGCCGCGGTAGCCCCCTTACCTCTTTCTCAGGGAGAATTGGCAGACCTCTATCGCACAAACACATCACTTTCGCGGGAGGATGAGACCGAACTTTCCAATCAGCTTCCGGAGCTTCAAGATCTTCCTGCACCGGAGGAGTTCGATTCCCTCGTGTCCGAAAGCAACCGCCTGAGCGCGGAAGACCTCGATTTCCGGTCCGATCTTTGGCAATCGCGGGGGACAATTGGAACCGCCGACGACATCGAATCTCTGTCCGGCAACCTGGCACAAGCTGTAGATCCGCTCTCCGGGCGCGAGAAATGGAAGCTGGCCGCGATCTATGCAGGAAAGTATGGCGAAGCCCATCGGCAGCCGTGGGACGAGTTGGTGCTCGAAATTCAGCGCCTTCACCGGGAAGCGGCGAACGCTCAGGAATCCCTTATAAAGTACGGGCCACAAATTTCAAATGACACGCCGCTAGAAGATCAGCTACGGCTTGCAAGCGAAATCCTGGGACACTTGGACAACGGTGGGAAACTGGGTTCCTTTGCGCTTCTCACGCACAAGTCCTGGAACAATTTCATCGAATCCGCGAAAGTGAACAATTCGCATCCGCGCCGGCGCGAACACTTCCATGCTTTGCGCCAGTTTCTGAAACTCAGCATTCTCCGAGGGGACCTCAAGACCCGTTGGGACCGTCAGATGCACGCCCTTGGCGCCCCACCCTCGAGCGAGATGGGTGAGCAGCCTGAGAAAACCTTGATGCAGTTTTCGGATTCCATCCAGGACTGTCTCAACTGGCATGGCCTCACGTGGCTTCCGCTTCAGAGCCAGCTCGAAGGCCTTGGCTTCCGTTGGGAAAAATTCCTCGCCGAGCAACCAGCCGTCGTGGGAGAAGACGGCGAATTGATTCGCCTCGGAGGAGCCGTGAATGGCAGCCTCCAATCCATCCTGGACACGCGCTACAAGAAGCTTCGGCTACTCCAAATCAACGAAGAGATTCGTGATCTCACAACCAGGCTAAAACTCTCTGCACGGCTGTGCCGCTCCTCCAAAATGGTCCCGAGACTTCTCGCAGCCGTCAAGGACGAAAGTGCCAGCGACTATCGCGAGGCTTATGATCGCTTGCTGGAACTAAAAAGCCGACAAGCGGATCTCAATCTCCGTCACACGCTTCTTGGCAAGCTCGAGACAGCCGCTCCTGCCTGGGCACGCGCTATTCGTGGCAGAACCGGAATCCATGGACGTGGCGAACCGCCGCGTGATCCTGCCGCAGCTTGGACCTGGCGCCAGCTCAACGACGAGCTCGATCGCCGCGCAAGCGTATCTCTGGATGCGATTCAGGCAAAGACCGAAAAACTCGCCGAGCAACTCCGCCGGGCCACCATTGAGCTCATCGACAAACGCGCTTGGTCAGCGCAAGCGCGGCGCACTTCCTCTCGCCAGCGACAAGCGCTAGTCGGTTGGCTTGATACGATTCGTCGTATCGGCAAAGGCCACGGCGTTCGTGTTGCGCTGCTCCGGGCTGAAGCCGCACGAAAAATGTCGGAGTGTCGAAGCGCCGTCCCCGTCTGGGTGATGCCGCTATCCCGTATGGTTGAGAATTTTGACCCGCGGACCACGCGGTTTGACGTGGTTATCATCGACGAAGCCAGCCAAAGTGACGTGATGGCTCTAGTCGCGCTCTATCTCGGCAAGACCGTTCTCGTCGTCGGCGATCACGAACAGGTCAGCCCCTCCGCTGTCGGCCAAGACTTGGGAATCATTCAAAATCTCATCTTCCAATACCTTCGCGGCATTCCCAACTCCGATCTTTACGACGGGCAAATCTCCATTTACGACCTGGCGCGCCAGTCCTTTGGCGGCACAACTTGTCTCGTGGAGCATTTCCGCTGCGTCCCGGAAATCATCCAGTTCAGCAACATGATTTCCTACGACCAGCGAATCAAGCCACTGCGTGACGCCAGCCGTGTCCATCTTGTTCCTCACACCATCGCTCATCAGGTCTCCGGTTCGAGCCGTGACGGCAAGGTCAATCGTCAGGAGGCCTTCACGGTCGCCTCCCTCCTTGCCGCCGCGATCGATCATCCCGAGTACAAAACAAATGAGGCCGGGCAACCCACGAGTTTTGGGGTGGTCTCTCTAGTTGGAGATGAGCAAGCCATCGAAATCGACAGTCTTTTGCGCAAGCATATTTCCCCCGACCGCTACGAGCATCACCGCATCCTCTGCGGAAACGCCGCACAGTTTCAGGGTGATGAGCGCGATGTCGTCTTCATTTCTCTGGTGGATACCGCGGAGCGCGGTCCTTTATCCCTTCGCGATCAGGAATTGTTCAAACAGCGCTTCAACGTGGCCGCCAGCCGCGCTCGCGACCAAATGTGGATCGTGCACTCTCTTAGCCCGCAAGACCAACTCAAGCCTGACGACCTTCGCCGCCAGCTAATCGAACACGCCCAGGACCCCCGCCGCTTCATGCGCGCCTTGGAAGAAAAGGAAAAGCGGCCTCAGTCCCTCTTTGAGCGCGAAGTGATGAGACACCTCTTGGCGGCTGGTTATCACGTCGCTCCTCAATGGAGAGTCGGTTCATTTCGCATCGACCTGGTTGTGGAAGGAAATGGCAAGCGGCTTGCCATCGAGTGTGACGGCGACCGCTATCAACCACTGGAAAAACTCTCCGAGGACATGGACCGCCAGTCGATCCTCGAACGCATGGGGTGGATTTTCTCGCGTGTCCGCAGCACGGAGTTCCTCCGCAATCCGGAGCGGGCTTTGAAACCCTTGCTTGAGAAACTGGAACTGATGGAAGTCGCCGCTGCGAAATCAAACGCCTCTGCAAACGAGAAGCCTAGTGGGGCTGGCGATTTGATTGAGCGAGTCACGCGCCGGGCCGAAAAAATGCGTAACGCCTGGGCCAACCATGAATCAACTGGCTCGCGCCGTCAGCTCTCGTGGCGTTCCGCTGCGCACGCTTCTGTTTCCTAAATTAACTTGCGTTCTCTGTGGCTTGGCCAACGCAACACCATCATGCTCTCTTCGATTTGCATGTTTTTGCTTTTGTCTTCGGCCCTTGTTGCTCTAGAACAGCAGACGCCAGCCATCCCTCTCCCTTCGGACAAGCCCTGCGTTTCGTCACCCGTTCTCGTCATCGGATTCGTTGGCGGCTTTGTGAAGCACGATGATTCCGTTCACAGCCCGGTTCAACTCGCTGCACGGCTTCGCCAGGATTATCCCTCGGGAATGCACGTGGAGGCTTTTGAGAATCGCCGAAGAGAGGAAGCGCATAGCGCGATCGTGCGGCTTTTGGACGCCAACCACGATGGAAGGCTGTCGCCCGAAGAGAAGCAAGGCGCCCGCATCGTCATTTATGGGATAAGTTGGGGCCCTTCAGAAAGCCTCATGCTTGCCCGGGAACTTCAAGCCGAGGGCATTCCCGTGCTTCTCACCATCCAGGTGGACAGCATTTCAAAATTTCGCCAAAACGACGCTCTGATCCCTGGCAACGTAGCCGAGGCAGCAAATTTCTATCAGCCGGATGGACTCCTCCACGCTGGTATGACCGTTTCTTGGTAAAATCGCACACGGAAATCGAATGCGATCCCGCGGTTTGGAAACAAGTGGAATCTCTCATACGCTCGAAACAGCCTACGCCCGCGCGGAGCGGCGCAGCTCAGGTGCCCACTCAATAGCTAGGTTGACATTGGCTAGCTTGACCGTGAGCCCCATTGCCGACAGGAAAACCATGCATGCTTTCTCTCAGGAGCTCTCTCAACAGCGCGCGGGCACGGTGAAGACGTCCCTTGGACGTTCCCATCGACGACTCCATCATCCTGGCAATCTCTTGATGTTTGTAGCCCTGGATGTCATGCAGCACGAACACCATCTTGCAGGCCGGAGGCAATTGGTCGACGGCGCGTTCCAGATGGCAGCGATCAATAAGCCCAGTCAAACATGCGTAAGGACCACCGAAGTCTTGCTCTTGCCCGCAGTTTTCCTCATTCAGTTCCTTCGTTCTCTCCAGCGGAGCCCAGCGCAGTCTTTTCTTACGCAGGTGCATGAGCACGACGTTCATACTCAGACGGTACAACCAGGTGGAGAAGGCCGACTCCCCGCGAAATGTCCGGATCTTGCGGAAAACCAGCAAAAACGCCTCCTGCGTCAAGTCCTCGGCTTCGCTTGCATTCCCAACCATGCGCAGGCATAGTCCAAAAATGCGTGCGCAGTTCGATCGGTAGATACGCTCAAACGCATCTCTGTCACCCTGCTGAGCTCGTCGAACAATGTTCTCTTCCGGAAGCACCTTCGTTTGTGATTCATCGCCGGCGTAATTTTGCATTCGTTTGCAGGCCGTTTGAGCAGAGTCGTAGTTGTGACCTGTCATTCTTCCCCCAAACAGAGTTTCTATAATGCTTACCGTGGGTCGAGCAGTTGGGCTAGGTAGTTATGCAGTTCCTGCAAAACTCTTTCCGGGCCTGTCAGTCTTACTTAGAGCAAGTGAATCTCCAAGTTTGGCGCGACTATTTCACTCAGGTAAAAGGAAATAGGTAAGTCTCAAAGTCATGCCTCGAGTAAAAATTTCATCACGTTTGCATTGTTGGTGCGTACTAGGCCGCCCGCCGTCGAGATTAAATGGGACAATGCTGGATAGAACTTTGCTTGTCTGGGCCTTGCTCAGCTCGGCGGCTCAATCACCCTTGCCGCCCGCAACATTCGCGCCCTTAAGGCTAGGTCCAGTTCCATCCGAGCTCGCCATTGAGATTGCGTTTTTCCGCCGTGCAGCCTCCAGGAGCGCCCAATCCTTACGGAATTCCAGCATCGTCTCGCGGCTGTGTTTCGGGCTTTTCAAGACGCGCTCGCTTCGTTCCAAGATCAATTCGTATGCCATCCGCGAATCTGAACCGGAAGCAAGGATATTGCTGGCGCTAAGGCCAACCTTATGGGTTTCAGGGCCATCAGAAATCTCCATCCAAATCGCTCCGTTAGCATCAGCCATGGGTATGCCCACTTTTTCGAGATACTGGAAGATGTGGCTAAGGTGCTCACGATCAGAAACGTTTTCCTCATGAAGCGCCTCTTTCGTAATCGAGTCCAGCGTGGCGCGGTACCGTTTCCATTCTTCCGCAGTGCCGACGACTCTCGCGCGCTCCTCGTTCCCGACCGTCTTGAGCTCCTCAGCTTGCAGCTTGTTATTCTCGGCCCTGGCCAGCTCCATCTGGTAGTCGATTTGTGTCGCTCTTGCCGTCGGGTGTTCTTCGAATGCGTGCTCGGCGTTGAATCGCCCTGTCAGCAAATACGACGCTGCTACAACCGGAAGTTCGTGGCTTCCCAAGGCGAGCATCGGCACAAGCAGCTTTATGGAACGGTATAACTGTTCCGTGCCCGCGCGGCATTCACGGCTTCGCTTGATGGTTCCCGGCAATTGCGCGAAGTGAAGAACGCGAAAATGGACCTCGGGTTGCTGCTCCGCATAGTGCGTAAATGTACGCGCGACGGCCTTCGGGCTGGTCATTCCAAAGTCGTTGAGGTAGTCACGGTGAGTAGCATTCGGAAAGTACGTGTTGATGACGCGCTTTGTAAAATCGGCGCAATTCCGCGTGAATCCGTTAAAGTGATTTTCATTCGGCAGGGCGTTGAATTCATCAATCAATTTGAGGTCTTGTTCTCGCGTTGTGTCGACGACGAAGATGTGCAGGCTGCGAATAAACGTGGCCCCAACCATCTCTCTCCATTCTGACTTGTAGCTTGTTTTGCAAGGCTGGCTCTGGCAATACGCCTCCAGGTACTTCGCCCGGTATCTTTCTTCCAGAACATGCTTGATTTTGAACGAGCCAAAAACGGGTCGGTTCCGTTCGTCCTCCACCCCATACAAATAAATATTGAGCGGAACGATGTTCCACTCCGGCGCTTGATCTTCGCCAATGTTGATGTAATTGCTCATCACCGATCCGTTTTCCTCAGGCCGGCAGAGTCTCAGCTTTACCGGTGTGTCGGCACAGATTCGCGAAAAATATACTGCGCTGTGTCCTGTTCCTGTGATCTTGTCCACGCTGCTGTCCATCGATTCGTTCAACACCACACCCACATCACCGTAGGTTCTCGCGCAAGCTACCCACGCCAGCACAAAAACCAGCAAAAACGGAAACCGCACTGCGGTGAGCACCTGTTTGCTCACGAATTCCTCCCATTGCAACCCCTCGCGCGGCGAAAGCGAATCTGAACAAACAAGCTTCTTCCTTTGCAAAACGCGAGCGAAGGACGAGTGTTGTTTCCTGAAATCAGAATGGACGGGACCTCCCGGGTTATTCGGGAGACGAGTAATGTCCCTTCCCTTCGGAGCAAACGTTTGTAGAACGTTAGCCCTTTACGGGGATTGTGACGGGCTCAGCGAGCTTGAATGTCAGCGGAGTTTCCGCACGAAGATGGATGTCTTTCCTCCCTGTGAGGAAAGCAACGGTCGTTCCTGCCCCTGCGCCAACTGGACCGCCGATCAGTGCACCCTTGCCCCCACCTGCAAGTGCGCCAATCAAGGCTCCTCCCCCGGCTCCTCCGCCAATCCATTCCCAGTTGCGCTTCTTGTGACTACCACCGGACCTCACGAAAAAGCTGGTGCGAACGTCGTAGTTCTGTCCATTCACATTGACGGCCTCCAGCGCCAGTTGCAACCGCGCTCTCTCCGCTAATCTTCCCGAGTGGTGCGCGTCAACTACGAGTCCCTCGGCATAAGCACCCTGCGGGATGACAGTCTTACCATCGATGATCACAGGTTCAGACACTGTAGCCTCAAAGTGATCTCCCGGACTGCTCTGAGCGCTTGACAGTGCTTGGTCCAGAGTCACATGGATTGCAGTGTCTTGCGGCACGGTCATCGCTTCGAGTTTTGCTCGCTTTGTAAAAGTTGCGGAGGCAACCCCCAACACCACTACGAGCAATACCGCACCACCAACCATCAAGTAGTGCCGTTTGGTCAGAATCATAGAGACCTCCGGGTTGAATCAAGGGCAGACAGTTTTCCATCCACAGTCAGCGTAATCGTCTCAAAACACAAAGGATGCGTTTTCGCGCCCGAATAAAATAAGGAAATAATTTCACGCAGTGCGAATTTGTGAAGCACTATGAGTACTAAATTTCAAAAAGTGCCTGCACACCGCAGCATTCCTGGAATCGTGTAAAAAAGTCTGAGGTTTCTGCTCTCCAAAAACTGCTTCCCATAAACCTGATGATTTGGAAGCTTACGGTTTTCCGGTTTTCAGCCATTTAAGCTTTTGGAGTGCGAGATGGACTTTCATTTGCCTTGTGGAGCATTGAGGTGAGTCCACCCCGTCGGACTCATTAAACGACAAGGAGAATTGCGACATGAAACAAACACTTCGCTTGTTTGGGCCATGCATTCTCGCAACCGCTATTCTCGCGCCGCTGGCGTTTACAGGTTGCGCCGCTCGCGTGCGGGTCTACGACGAGGATCACCGCGACTACCACCGCTGGGATGACCGCGAAGATCGCGCTTACCGGCGTTACTTGGGAGAAAGGCACGAAGAGTACCGCGAATTCTCTCAACGCAGCAATGAAGAGCAGCGCGATTATTGGAACTGGCGCCACTCTCACCCCGATGCAGATCATTGAAGCATCCTGTTCGGAGAGAATTAGAGGTGTGCGGCAACCGATCCTCAAACAATACGATGAGGCTCCTGCCGCTCAAAAGCAGGAGCCTCGTTCACAACTCCATTGTTAGCAGCACCGCCTTGTCTATCGATATTCGTATTGGTCTTGATATCGATAGACAAATTGCGGTCCTGTGCTGTCGCCTGGATAGAACCAACTGTGCAACGCCATTGGTGAGTCGCTTGGCCGCTCTTCGAATTCGAACATCGCTCTATCCTCAGGATCCAAGCGATAATCCGCAACGGCCAGGACTGTGGCCAAGAGCTGATTTTCGTCTCCGCTCCAAATCTGGACGATGTGGCGGTTTGCGGGGCTGTCCGCCAGACGGAACACATAGGTTCCGGCCGGCAAGACTTGTCCTGGGATTTCCACCGAATCGCCAAACGTCACAATAGTCTTCTTGTCCCAGTTGTCAGCCCTGGTACCCGCGCCAAGCGCAGCGCACAGCAGCGCTCCACAAAGTGACAATCCAAGTGCGTTCAAGATTCGCATGCTACAACCCTCCTGATTGAATTTAGCCGGGAAAATGGCTGGGGTACCGGGCGGGAAGGACTGCCTAAGTTATTGCTCCGGACAAAGATGCTCCTCACGTTGGCTCAAGTTGCCTCAAGTTGCTGGATTGTTTGCCCATCTCTCTTCCCCCGATCACTTACAGGTGGACCTTATTCGCCAACAAAATAAGTTCCGAGTTATGTGAATTTTGAAGGGAAAGAGATTTTGTTCGGTGTGGGTCCCAGTACGGAGAAAGCGGCCATTTCCCCTTTCTGTTTGTAGTTTCTACACGGTTCGCATTTCCAGCCTCGGCGCCTTTTATCGCCGCACATTCTTTCTATGCGGTTGAATTTTCAGACATTTACTGAATTGCGCGCAGGTCTGGCAAGCGAGTTGCGCCCTCTCACGACGGGACCATACAGACTAGGTGGCTCAGCCCCTCAAAAGTGGAAAGAGATGTTTCCATTTGGAGTTAGAGAGAATGCGCTTAAGGAGGCGCAGCCATGAGGTACACAAAGTGCTGGATTGTACTTGCGAGCGTGCTCGCTTTGGGGCCAATGTTGTTTGCTAAAAATCCCAGCGTAGCGCAAGCCGAACAGGATCGTCTCCAGAACTCGGGAAAGGTCATGCACGAGATCCTTAGTGTTCCTGACGACATTCCCCAGGACCTGATCGACAAGGCCCGTTGCGTTGTCGTGATGCCGTCGGTGCTAAAGGCCGCGTTTGTTGTTGGCGGCAGTTACGGCCGCGGCAGTATGGTATGCCGCAGCGGCAAGAACTTTACGGGGCCCTGGGGCGCGCCGGCAATGTATGCGCTAGAAGGCGGCAGCATTGGTCTCCAAATCGGCGGAGAAGCCACCGACTTCGTCTTTCTCGTCATGAACGATCGCGGTGCAAGCAGTCTTCTGCATTCAAAGGTCAAGTTGGGAGCGGATGCATCCGCCGCTGCGGGGCCGAAAGGACGCGACGCTTCCGCTGATACGGATGCCTACATGCGTGCCGAGATCTTGAGCTACTCCCGCGCAAGAGGCGTCTTTGCTGGCATCTCGCTGGAAGGCTCGACGCTCCGACCCGACGAAGATGCGAATCGCAAGCTGTATGGCAAATCCACGAGCGCTGCAAGAATCATTTTGGAATCGGATGTCACTACTCCAGACGCGGCTCATGACCTGATCGCCGCTCTACAAAACTCGTCTCCTCAGCTCAAGCGTTAGCAACCTTAGTCCCGCCGGTCCGAAATATTGCTAGCAACAAATGGCACTAAACGGTGCGGTCGATGTGACAACCGGCCGCACTTCCCAATTCCTCAACACCCAGCGAACTCCAGAAAGGTGAAGATCATGCGTATCGCTCGTTTGATTTGTTCGTTGTCGCTCGCTGTCGGACTGCTGTTGGCCATCCCGGTTCAATCCCCGGCTCAGGTTGCTGTGGGAATTTCCGTTCGAATTGGCCCTCCTCCTCTGCCGGTGTATGCCCAACCCATCTGCCCCGGTCCAGGCTTTTTATGGGTGCCGGGCTACTGGGCTTACGGGCCCGACGGTTATTTTTGGGTTCCCGGCACTTGGATCGAGCCGCCGGAGGTGGGTCTCCTTTGGACTCCCGGCTACTGGGCCTGGGTTGACGATGCCTACGTGTGGCACGACGGGTATTGGGGGCCGGAGGTTGGCTTCTACGGCGGAATTAACTATGGCTTCGGCTACACCGGCGAAGGTTTCTTCGGTGGCTACTGGCGAGGCCGCGAGTTCTTCTACAATCGCGCGGTGACGAACGTAAATGTCTCCGTGGTCCGCAACACCTATAACACCACCGTCGTCAACAACACAACGCTGACCCGTGTGAGCTACAACGGTGGGCCGGAAGGTACGCCAGCCCGGCCAACTTCCAGAGAAATTGCCGCGGAACATCAGCGGCATATTTCAATGACCGCCGAGCAAACGCAACATCAGGAAGCCGCCAGCTCAAGTCGGACTTTGCTCGCTTCCGTGAACCATGGCCGGCCCGACGTTGCTGCCACTGTTCGGCCCGGCCAATTCAATAGTCGCGGGGCCTCGGAAACGCAACCTAGGAGCGTGTCCGAGATTTAGCATTTTATAGCGTCGGGCTGGGCTTTTTTGATTCGTATGGCTATTGGAATCCGGTGGATCAGGTTTCGTGAATTACTTGTCTTCCCAAATCTCTCCCGGGAC
>Ga0335081_10013868_pt1 | contig 13026 bp, 7 predicted proteins | sample Lox_Sample_35_FD_206713 | JGI IMG/M metagenome (GOLD analysis project Ga0335081, IMG submission 206713) | Soil microbial communities from Loxahatchee National Wildlife Refuge, Florida, United States - Lox_Sample_3.5 | ecosystem: Environmental > Terrestrial > Soil > Wetlands | place: USA: Florida...
ATCTGCTGATGGACGGCGGCCGCAAGCTTTCATTCGAGCGCAGCTTCAGCCTGGAGCGCGAGGTCAAACCCAAGCGCAGCTTCTGGACCAAGGTGGTGGACACCATCGCCGGTCTGCCTGACTTCCATTATCTCGTCAGTCCTTATAGTGTCGCGACGGATTCGCGTGGACGCATCATCGTGACGGATGTTGCGGCCGCGGGCGTGCACATCTTCGATTTCCAGCAACAGAAATACAAATTCCTTTCGCGCCGCGACGCGAGGAAAGATCCAATGCTGGTGCCACAATGCGTCGCTGTCGATGCGCAGGACAATATCTATGTGACCGATTCGCAGACGGGGAAAGTCTTTGTATTTGACGCGAACGGGAAATATCGCCGCGCGATCGGGAGCTTGAAGGGTGGCGAAGGTTATTTCAAGCGTCCGACAGGGATCGCAGTAGATTCCGCCGCTCAGAGAATTTATGTCACCGACACGCTGCGCAACAAGATTTTCGTCATGGATATGCAGGGCAGCGTGCTGCAGATGATCGGCAAGACGGGCACGGAAGACGGAGAGTTTAACTATCCGACCGAGTTGCGGCTGAACGGGCCCGACATCGCCGTAGTCGATGCGATGAATTTCCGCGTGCAGGTCTTTGATCGATCGGGAACCTTCAAGTACGCGATTGGAAAAATCGGCGACGGAACGGGATGGATCTTCCGGCCAAAAGGGATTGGATACGACTCCGAGGGGCATCTGTACATTGTCGATGGCGAGTGGGGCGTGGTGCAGGTGTTCGACGATCAGGGACGGCTGCTTTATTACTTCGGCGGCAAGGGCACAGGAGCGGGACAGTTTCAACTGCCGACGGGATTGCAGATCGACAAGCAAGACCGCATCTACGTGGTCGATTCGTTCAATCGGCGCGTGCAGGTCTTTCACTATTACGGGATTACGACAGCTGACGGGAGGACACAGCCGTGAAACGCTTGCTCCCATTGGCATTCTTGTTGATTGCGCGTTTGAGCTTTGGACAAGCCAACCCGAGTGCCGATGTGCTCGGCATGCACAATCTGACGCTCGCTAGCGGAGCGAAAATCTATTCGCAGGGAAGCTTAGGCTGCACCTTTTGCCACGCGCCGCACAGCGGGTTGGGCGGAATTACTCCGCTGTGGAATCAGAAACTGTCGAACAGTTCCTACACGCCGTACAACAGTTCAACCTATAACGAGCAGGGAACGCAGCCCACGCTGGGCCACACGAGCAGTTTGTGCCTGAGTTGTCATGACGGCACGGTCGCCGTAGGGCAATCGGCGGCATATGGGCAGTTGCCAATGATCGGTTCGATGAACTCGATGGATTCCTTTGGGACGACGCTGACCGGATCACATCCGTTCAGCCTGGTGCTGCCCATCAAGGATGCGCCGAATCTTGTAGCGTCGCTGGCATCGCAAGGGAAAACGGCGGATCCCACCGGAGCTGTGAAGCTGATCAATGGCAACATCGAGTGCACCAGCTGTCACGATCCGCATGTGCAGTCGATCGACAAGATCGCGCAGGATTTCTTGGTGCGCGACAGCTCGCGCGCGCAGATGTGCCTGGCTTGTCACGATCCGAACCGTGTCGTGCAGGGACAAATCAATCCGCTGGCAGGATTCACGAACAGCATTCATCAGACCGCGACGAATGAAGTTTCACCCGACGCGCACGTGGGCCCGTACACGACGGTAGGACAGAATGCCTGCTCGTCGTGCCACATGTCGCATGATTCGGTTGCACCTGCGCGCTTGCTGCGGCCCGCTACGCCACCGGCGACTTCATATGATCCCGTGACGCAGAGTTGCATGACGTGTCATGCGGGTGGAACGTATCTGTCGCCAGCGACGGTGCCGAACATCATGGCCGAGGTGGGAAAGATTAGCCACCCGCTGCCCGCTGGAAATAATTTCCACGATGCGGGCGAGGCTCCTCTACTGCAGCACAATCGCCACGCGACCTGCGTGGACTGCCACAGTGCGCACGATGGGAATCAGGAGACCGCGTTTTCCGCGCCTCCGGCGATTCGGCCGCCACAACAGGGTGCGACGGGCATTAGCGCTGTGGATGGAATCACGGTGCTGACACCGTCCGTCAATCAGTATGAGACTTGCTTGCGGTGCCATGGGACGAGCTTGGGCAAGCAGACCCTGGCGGTGTTTGGCTATGCCCCCATGCGCGTGGTCACGGCGGCCGATCCACTGAACATCATTCCGCAGCTTGCGCAGACCGCGACTTCGAGTCATCCGATCACGCACCCGCGCACGAGTCCCCTGCCGCAGCCGAGCTTGCTGATCAACATGCTGAATCAGACCGGGCTGCCATCATCACGGCTGGTGGGCACGCAACTGTTCTGCACTGATTGCCACAACAGCGACGACAGCCGCGAGTTCGGCGGGACTGGAGCGAACGGGCCGCATGGATCGAAGTGGACACACCTTCTGGAGCGGCGGTACGAGTTCAGTCAGGCGCCCGCGCCCGGGCAACTGATTACGAATCTGTATCCGAATCCGGATGTGACGGTGAATGGGCCATATGCAATGTGTGGGAAGTGTCACGACCTGCCAAACAACATTCTGGCGAACACGAGTTGGAACCAGCATGCACTGCATGTGTCGCAGTACGGCTTCAGTTGCTCGGTGTGCCACACAGCGCATGGGATGGGCGCGACTTCTCCGACGTTTACCGGGGAACGGTTGGTGAACTTCGACGCGAACGTGGTGGCACCGAATGGGGCCACGCCAATCGGTTACAACCGCGCCACGAATACTTGTGCGCTGACATGCCACAACACAGTCCATAACGCGAATGGAACGGTCGCAGGGCCCTCGGGACACGTCCGGTAGTCGGAACTTTGATTTGGAAATGGGGAATCATACGCGATGGCGAAGCTTCGCATTCCGGCACTGCTCGTGTTGTTTTCCGCGGCCGGGGTCGTCGAAGCGTTTCGTCTGACGTCTCTTTCCTCGCTGAATAACTCTGATATCTGGTGGCATCTGAGTTCCGGGCTGTGGACACTGCAGCACCATTCTCTTCCGCACGCCGGAATCTTCTCGCAATCTTCAACACAGCCTTGGATCGCTTCCAGTTGGGCGTATGAAGTTCTGCTTGCAATCGCATATAAACTGCTTGGATTAGGAACGATTCCCTGGCTGTTAATGTCCTTCAGAGCCGCCCTCGCCATATTGACGTTTCTACTCGCGGGTGGACGGCGCGGCAGGTTCTGGCTCGCTATGGGGTTGTCGGTTCTGACGCAATACATTCTGGCACCTGCGCAGCCCGGGCCTGCATATGTCTCCACTCTTTTCTGGGGACTTGAGTTGCTGCTTCTTCTGAATGCGCGGCGAAGCGGGAATTCACGCCCACTATGGTCTTTGCCTGTGCTGTTTTTACTGTGGGCGAATCTCCATGTGCAATTTATCTATGGGGTCGTAGTTTTGGTTTTGTTTCTGGGGGCAGTGACGATTGAGAAATCGTTGAACATCTCTTCGACACTCAACGTCGGACAAGCTGGAGCGATCATTGCAGCATCGATTGTTGCCACGCTGGCCACGCCTTACTTGTTTGGTCCTTATGCAGTCTTTTTTAAAACTACATTCAGCTCCGCGAACAGGTATTTGCCAGACTTTCAAGCTCTGGGATTCCGCCAGCCACAGGATTATCTGTTGCTCTTGCTGGCCATGTCGGCATTTCTCGCGCTCGGCCTGCGCCGCTCGCGAGATCTGTTTCAGATCGCAGTGCTCGCTTTTTCACTCGGCATTTCTCTCTACTCGCGACGCGATATCTGGATGGTGGCGCTTGCGTCGCTTTCTGTGATCGAAGAGGCGACGGCAATTGGAGAGAAATTCGGAGCTGAACAAAGAGAAAAATCAGCAAGAGATCTATGGACTGCACTCGGTGCGTCGCTGGCGATTCTCGTTATCGTTTTTCTTCTGCGCGTGCCGCGCAATCGCGAGGCGCTTCTGGCGAAGGTGCGAGAAACCTATCCCGTGGCGGCGTGCGAATACATTCGCCAGCACGGTCTTCCGCAGCCCTTGTTCAATGCGTATGAGTGGGGAGGATTTCTCACTTGGTATTTGCCCGAATATCCGGTGGCGATTGACTCGCGTACCGATCTGTATGGCACCGATGCAATCACCGAATATTCAAAGGTAATGAATGCCGAGCTGCCGTTTACCGGGTATCAAGTGTTAGCGGAAGCGGAGATCATCCTTCTACCAAAGAGAGCGATGATGGGAATTGCGCTAAGTTCGGTTCCGCGATTCAAGGTGGAATACAGCGATGACGTGGCAGTGGTGCTGACCCCGAGGGCAATGCCATGAGCGAACCCGTGAGAGTTCCCGAGATTGTCGAACCAGACGCCCAGGCATCTCGTGCTTCGACCGAGATCACGCTTGTACCATTCACGGAGATTCCACCGATGGCGGCAGCGCGGTGGTGGCGAATTGCCGATTTTGGTGTTCTCGGAGCCTGGATCGCGGTCGTGGCTTTCACGCTGCGCTATCACGAGAAGTGGGCCGACGAAGCCCAGGCGTGGCTGATTGCACGCGATCTCGATCTGAAGACGATCTGGCTTCATGAACTGCGCTATGAAGGCTCGCCCGGCCTCTGGCATACCATCCTGTGGGTTGCGCAGCACGTGTTTCATGCTCGCTACGATGCACTTGGCTACGTCGGAATGGCGGGGGCAACCGCAGGAGTAGCGCTGCTGATTTTTAAGGCGCCGTTCCCACGCTATATCCGGTGGCCGCTCGCGTTTACGTATTTCATGGTGTATCAGTACGCGGTGATTGCGCGGCCGTACACAATGCTTCCATTACTGGCGTTCGCCGCGGCAATCCTGTTTAAAGACCTCGAACATCCCGAACGCATGACGGTTGTGTTGGTGCTGCTCGCGAACTTGAGTTTGCATGGGACGATTCTGGCCGGATGCCTGGGATTGATATATGTACTCGATGCTTATCGCGCACGGGAGAGGCTCGACGCGCGAGTGCGAAGGAAGTATTGGATCTGCATCGGCGTGATGGCGGCGGTGTTCGTATTCGTCGTACTGATTCTGAAGCCAACGCCGGATGTCGGCGAGTTCGTAAAGAAGCAAGCCTTCGACCGGATGCCCGAATCCATAAAGGCGATGCAGCCCACAACTCTAACAAAACTCGAGTCAACCATCTCTGGGGCATTCCTCGATTACTGGCTTCCCTCGACGCTGTTTATTCTATTTACTGCCTGGTGGTGCTTCCGCCGCCAGAAACTGTTGCTCTTCGCGTTGCCAGTTCTCTTGCTGACAGGCCTGTACTCCCTTGTTCACGGTTATGCCCATCATCACGGGACTTTATTGGTTGCCGCGATCACTGCGCTTTGGATCGCATGGCCAAAAATGGAAGAACAGCTTCGTTTCTCTGTTTTTGACCGTCACGGATTCCGGGCAATGATAGCTCTTCTAATCGTCCTGTGTGGAATGAACATCTGGGATGCAGAGGTCGCGGTTCGCCATGAGTATCTATATCCATACAGTGGGGCTGAGGACGCCGCAAACTATTTGAAGTCAGTTGGCGCGGACCGTACAAGTATTCTTGGATTTCTATATGGAGAGGTTGGCATTCAGGCATATTTCGATCGCAATATTCTCGCGAATATGCCAACTGCTTATTATCACCACGGCACACCCTACTATGGACTAGAACTCAATATCGAGGAGTTCAATCGGCTAAGGCCGGACTACGTAATCGTCTTCACTGAGCAGCCGCAACTCTCCATGGAGTTAGGGATTCCGGAAGTGCGCGCTCAGGGTTATGAAATCGTGCACTTTTCAGATGGGTACATGATCTACAAGCAAGGGGTTTACGTCCGTCAGGCGTATTTCATCCTTCGCCGCACGCGCCCGTAGTTACTTTTGCGCTTCCCGTAACCTCCTTCCCCATTCGAAAGTGACGGCACTTCCGTTACGATTTCGGTGTGATCGCGAGCACTGCGAGTTCTCGCAGTAGCCGAAAAACTAGTCGTAGAGCGACCATCAACGCGCGAGCATCGGAGAGACCATGAACCGATCTGGCACTGCGATTGTTGCGTTCTTGCCTGTCCTCCTCCGGACGCGCAATCTGGCAAAATTCCTGGGCGCAACCGCGCCTGTTCTGCTCGTGCTGTTCGCAGCAACTCCCGGCAGTGTGGGCCAGACCCTTCCAGTGGATACGGGCGCGGCGAGTGTTCTGGGGCCGCACAACGAGGGTGCCCGCGGGTGCACGCTCTGCCATGCTTCACGCTCATCCGGCGGGACCGTGTTGGAAGGCCCGGAGGCGGATTCCTTTCTTTGGGGGCGGAGCGATCTCTCTTATGCAAGCACAGTCGCACTAGCAAATGGATCACGCTACGTCGAAGTCAATTCATCGTCGCTGCAAGGTGCCAGTGGTGAGATCAGTGGTGTGCTGATTTGTTTGAGCTGCCATGATGGCAATCTAACCCCGTACAACATGATGCAGAGTTGGTCGTACGAGCATCAGGTAGGGCTACTGACTTCGACCCAGTTCAGCAGACAGAAGATTCCGTCACTGTTGGGTCGGGACGAAGCGCCGATCGAGGATCATCCGATCGGCCAGAACGCGCGGATCAATCCCGGCGGCGGGCTGGTATTTTCGAATGGAACGTTCAGCGTGACCCCGAATAGTCCGTATGCGGCATTCATCTCGAACTACGGATGGCCTTCGTTGGTTCCAGGACCGCGCTCAAAAGCGATTGGCATTACCAGTTCAGGCGAGCCCTATACGCTGTGTACGACCTGCCACAACCAGCATGTCAGGAACGTTTATGCATCATGGACCGGAAGCCCGATAGAAGGCGATGATAGCGGCAGGTTCTATACGACATATTTTTTTGTGAACGGTCCTTACGACCCGACACAGGACAAGCTCTCGGGATATCCGACAACTTCCTCAGCACAGTTCTGCCGGCAGTGCCACTTCGATCTCGCGAACGAAGGCAACAATACGCTGCACGCGCGGACGTTGTTCTAGGTAAGGCCACCACGCAGGCACAAAGGCACCGAGGAGAACAATTCGTGCAAAATCTCTTCTTCCAATTGCCTTCTTTACTTTCTCGGTGGCTCCGTGCCTCCGTGGTGGATTCAGTTAGATCACTCTAACGTCTGGCGTAGGCCGTGGCGATTTCGTCGTGGTAGATGAGCTGGAATCGCGGATCGACGCTCAGAATTTTGGCTAACGGCATCTCGCTGCCAAGCAGTACGACTCCCGCTTCTTTCAAATATGGATCCGTCGTGTACGACGCTTCGGCGTTCTGTGAGTTGAAGAATACCTTGTCGAGTTCGTCGCCATAGAGGTCGTTCCGTCCGTCGACGGCGACCGGATATTCCGGCATATACCACATCAGAAACCCGCCCCAGTTCAGCGCGTTGTATAGGGGGCCCTGCACGGGATTGCGACGGAGGAAATTGATCGCGTTGACCGGGTACGCGGAGCTGATGGCGCGATCGAGACCGCGCTGAGTAAAATCGGTGGCGTTAGAGACCGCTGCGAGCAGAATCGCGACTGCTGCTGCCACGCTTAATTTTTCCAACCAGGTTTCGGAGTAAGATGATTCGCTTCGTTCGACTTCCGTCTGCGGTGCAAATGCATCCGCAATGCACGCTGCCGCGGGTAAGCAGATGAACCACGCATCGCGCATGGTGCGGTAGGCGATCACGCTGGCCGCGGTCATCAGAGCGAGTTTGAAGAGGTCGAGTTTCCTGCGCCATCCCACGGCAAAGAATCCGGCAGCGGTGAGAAAGAGTTGGGCGAAGTGGCTGTATCCGCGAAAGCTTAGTGGTTGTAACTCGATGATGACGGAGTATGTGAACTTCGCCTTCGAGTACTCGTAGACGACATGATACGGATGATAAAAGTACGGGCCGATCAGGGTTGCAAGCACGCAGCCGATGCCGATGAGCGTCAATTCCTTTGCGGGAAGAGTCGGAGGCGCTAAGAAATCCGTTTTGAGTCCAAGCGCTTCGCCCGCCCGCTGAAGAAGATTCACGCCTGCGAAGAGTCCAACCAGGAATAGACCATAGATGAATTGGATGTGCAGGTTGGCCCAGACCAAAAAGACCAGCGGCAGCCAGTAGAGTGATTTGATTTGGCCAGTGCGGTTCGCTTCGAGCAGCAGTGTGAGGGTGACGGCAAACAGCGTGATCGAAAAGAAAAAGGGACGAGGCATTCCATTGAATAAGAATGCAGAGCAGACAATTCCCGCACCGACAGAAGCAAGCCAGAAATTTCCGGAGAGCCGGCGCAGCATCCAGTAGATCGAGTACGCGACAGCCAGCGTCAACAATACGCCGTAGAGTCCGATGCCTATCAGTCCGAACCACGCATAGGCGCGCGACATCAGGATTTCGTATCCCCAGCTGTAGGCGACCCACGGACGGCTTGCGGCCGTGCGCGAGAGAATGCCAGTGTGCGGGACGGCGGCGTAGTCAATGATCCAGTCGCCGACTTTGAGGTGCCACCAGATATCGGGATCGAGAACGCAGAGTTTGATCTGGAATGCGATCGTTCCGATACCTGCGAGGAAGAGCGCGAGCACCGCCAGTTGCACGGGGCGGAAGCGTGAAAGAGCACGGATTTCAGTGAGGGCGCTCATTTATCTCATAATGCGGGAACATACAATCCCCACTTCTTCCGAAAAAGGCGGGCGAGAAATGAGGCGCCCACGGACTGCAACATCAATCCGCAATGACGCATTCTCTCGTCGAGTTGAGGGACCCATCTGCAGGCGCTTCGCCGGTGGGAGCTAACCGTCGCTCGCCGGCGGCTCCGGATTCGTGATACTCCGCATCCTGATTCACGGCCCAGACATCATAGCGGCGCTCGCCTGCGATGATATTCTTCGCGGCTAGCATCGCTGTCATCATGGCGTGGTCCTGATTGTTGTACTTGTGCATGCCGTTGCGGCCGACGAGGTGCAGCGTCGGAAATTTTCGTTCGAGCGCAGTGCGAATCGTGTCGACGTGTTGCTGGTAGCAGTCATCGTAGACGGGATAAGCCTTGCGCTGACGGATGACGCATCCATCGACAACGTCAACGGCATCGGCGAGATTCAGCCGCTGCAGTTCATGTTTTGCAAGATTTATGAGCTCGGCAGCGGGTGTGGTCCAGAGCTTGTCGCCTTCAAAGCAGAAATATTCGAGACCATAGGAGGAAAACGCGGGATCGGGGACCATCTCTGGTGACCAGGATTTGTAGTTCTGCACTCGTCCGACCTGGACCGAAGGATCGTGGATGTAAATCCAATTATCGGCAAAGCGTCCCTGGTCGCGCACAATGAGGCCGACAGTGAGAAAGTCGCGATAGCGCAGCGACTGTGCGGCGCGGTTGGCTTGCTCGGATAAGGATGGCTCAATCTGGGCCACGAGTTCCCGCATCGGCATCGACGAGATCAGATTCTCCCCGAGGTATTCTTCGATGTTGCCTTCAGAGTCTTGCGTGGTGACGATCCATAGATCGCTGGCGTAGTTGAAGCGGCAGCCAACAACGCGCCGGCCGAGTAAAACTTCACCACCAAAATCGCGGACTCTCCTGGCGAATGACTCCCACATCATTCCCGGGCCGAGTCGCGGATAGCGAAAGGTATCGATGAGCGTCTTGACCACTTCCTTCCGATTCTTTGGCTTGCGCGACGAGAGGAATGCGTGCTTGATTGCCGAGCCCAATGACAGGCCTTTGATGCGTTGTGCCGCCCAATCCGCGGAGATTTCCTGGCAGTTCATTCCCCAGACTTTTTCGGTATAGGTCTTGAAGAAAATGCGGAAGAGGCGCTCGCCGAACTGGTTCACGACCCAGTCTTCGAAAGTCTTCGGATTGGGTTTTGGATGGAGGCGTGCTTTCAAAAACGACAAAACGCAGAGCACCGACTCGACAATGCCGAGTTTCCAAAGCGCTTCGAAGGGTTTCAGCGGGTAGGTGAAGAATTGCCCACGATAGTAAATGCGCGAGGATCGCGGCCGGTTGAGCATGTCGTCGCCGCCGACCTCAGTCCAGAGATTTTCAATTTCGCGTGATTTCGAGAAGAATCGGTGTCCGCCGATGTCGAAACGGAAGCCATTGTAGTTCACCGTGCGGGAGATGCCGCCGACATTTTCCGGGTCGCTCTCGAGAACGACGACGGGGAGTTTGTGTTTAGAAAGCTCATAGGCCGCCGTCAGGCCAGCAGGCCCAGCGCCCACGATCACCGCTTTGAAGATCTTTGCCATAGGAGTCTTCCCAGACTTCCGCAACGACGACGTGCCGCCCCAGTTAGAACGTGATCCCCGTCACCTTCAGAATGGCAATTCTCGTTCCACAGCATCTCTCGATGTAAATCATTGATGCTCAACATACTAGGGCTCTATGGCGAGACGAAAGCCGGCAACCCAAGAGGGGCAAAACACGCGATGACTGAGGGAAATTTCCGATTTTGGGGCATTGGAGGAAAGCCTCGGGGCATGTAAGCACCTGAAAACAGGATCGTTCGGCACGCTGTCGAGAGGTAGCTTTTTGGCAGCTTCGATGCAGTTCTGTGGAGGTTGCGAACGCACAACTGCGCTTTCCTTCGTGCTTGTTTTTCCCTTGGGATGTTGATCCGCTGCCGAGCGGAGCGACGGATCTAGGGACCGGGCAGGGCTGGAAGGCTGGACGACTGATGCCGCGGTTAGGCCCACGGAATCAGAGCCAGTTCCAGCCCTGTATCGCGACGCGAAGAAACATACCAGCGAGCGGTTCTGGGGAACAATGAAATGCCTGTGACCGAAGAGAATGAACTGAGACCGGCTAACCTGCCTTCGGAGGGCGGCGCACTCATTCCAGCGCGTGGAGTGCGCTACTGGGCTCCACGAGTGCTCACTGCGGTTCTTATTCCTGTGGTTTTGATCGGGCTGCTTGAGGGAGCGCTGCGGTTGTTCGACATCGGATTTCCGACCGACGCAACCGTACCGTGCACGCTCAAGGGGCAGCCGGCGTCGTGCTACAACCTGTTTTTCCCTGCGCCGTTTTTTCCTCCCGGAATGATCAAGACGCCGCAAGCATATGCGATCCCCGCGAACAAGCCAGCGGGAACGTATCGGATTTTTGTGCTCGGAGAGTCGGCTGCGATGGGAGATCCCGATCCGGCGTATGCCTTCAGCCGGTATCTGGAAGTCATGCTGCGGAAGAATTATCCGCAGATGAATTTTGAGGTCATCAACACCGGCAGCGTCGCCGTGAACTCGCATGTCCTGTTGCCGCTGGCTCGCGGCCTGGCGAAGCAGAAGCCGGATCTCTTCATCATCTACTCGGGAAATAACGAGGTTGTCGGGCCATACGGGCCGGGGACCGCCCTGACCGCTTCTGGAATGTATTTGCCGGTCATTCGCGCCAGTATCTTCGCGCGATCGAGCCGGCTTGGTCAGTTGCTGGTCAAACTCGGGACTCAGAAAAAAGAGTGGGGCGGCATGGAGATGTTTCTCGACCGGCAGGTGCCGGAAAGTTCTCCGCTGATGAAGTATGCGTACTCGAATTTCGAGGCTAATTTGCGCGACACGGTCGAGGTCGCGCGGGCTTCCGGAGCACGGGTAATCGTCAGCACGGTGGCGACGAACCTGAAAGATTGTGCGCCGTTCGCGTCGATGCATCGCGAGGGCTTGACGCAAGAGGATCTGCGATCGTGGAATGCGTTGTTCGCGCAGGGAATAAATTCGGAAAACAGCCGCGCGTATGCCGATGCGATGAAGGCGTACGTGGCAGCGGCGAAGATTGATGATCAATACGCCGAGCTGGAATTCCGCATGGCACGCACCGAGTGGATGTCGGGCGATTATGCCGCGGCGCGGGAGCATTTTCAGCAAGCCCGCGATCTCGATACGCTACGGTTCCGTGCAGACAGCAAGATGAATGCGATCAGTCGATCTGCGGGCGGCGGTGCTGAGTTAGTGGACGCAGACGCGGTGTTTGCTGCGCAGAGCGCGAACGGGATCATCGGTAGCGATCTGGTTTACGAGCATGTACACATGACGCCGCTCGGGAACTATTTGCTCGCAAAGGCGATGTTTCTGCAAGTTGCGAGCAAAATGGCCGCCGGGCATCCGGTGACCGAGGCTGACATTCCCTCCGAGTCTGATTGCGAGCGGCTGCTGGCATTGACGCCGCACGATCGGGTGCGGATCGCCGGCGAGATGTTTCAACGGTTGCAGAAGCCTCCGTTCACGAACCAGTTAAATCATTCCGACCAGTTGCTGCGGCTGGCCATGCAGGCGGAGATGCCAGACGAGAATCCGAATCAGACCGCGATGGAGTATCAATGGGCGATTTCTCAGAAGCCCGATGATCGCGTGCTGCATTACAACTACGGACTGTTTCTCTTTGGATACGATCGGAATGCGTCGTATGCCGAGTTAAAGATGGCGCAGCCGTGGGATGGATTTCCTGTGTTTGCGCCGGATGGAACGCCCGTGCAGTAGGCTGTACCTGAAGGCGGATTTCTTCCTTGGCTGATAACGGCACCGCCAAAGCGGCGCCCGATATAAAACCTGCCTGGCTTGTAATCGGCTCGACCTTCATCCAACCTTTGTCATTCCGAACCGGGCGTAAGCCCGGTGAGGAACCTGCTGTTTGCATGCAGCGTCGGAGCTGTCGGCAGACAGCAGGTTCCTCTACGGCTTCGCCGCCTCGGAATGACAACGCGTTAAAAGTGAACCTTGCGCCGTCAATGCCCCGTGATCGTATACGTCGCAAACGCCACGCCGCTCTGCGAGATTCCGTTGCCTGCGGCGATGGCCTTCACCGTTTCCGAAGTTGCAACCGTGATGCTGCACGGGTTCGAACATGGTGTCGATGACGTCGTCGGGATCGATCCGTTCGTTGTGTAGTAGATCGTCACGCCAGCCGTTGTATCCGAGATGGTAACGTTCTGCGCAGTCGGGTATGTTCCCGATCCTGGCGAGAACGTCGGATTGTTGGCAGCGATCGTGAAGGTCGCAACGGCTACGTTGCTAGAGACATAGTTTCCGCCG